>ERZ1066119.29-NODE-29-length-122560-cov-20.918583_pt1 | contig 122560 bp, 101 predicted proteins | sample MGYA00382766_ERZ1066119 | MGnify/ENA primary metagenome ERZ1066119 (study PRJEB33369, sample SAMEA5778349) | biofilm metagenome | biome: Industrial cooling water; feature: Water cooling tower basin; material: Biofilm | place: United Arab Emirates | collected...
CAACTATCAACTATCAACTATCAACTATCAACTATCAACTATCAACTATCAACTTACTCATTCATTTCTTTGAAAGTTGCCACTGTCGAAGGAGACATCCGACTGAGAGAGCGGAAAATCCAGTACTTAAACATAGTGTCTAATACAACTGGAACTGTGGCAATGAAGAGAAATATCGTGCTGTGATTGGCTGCGATTCCTAGATGGTTTGCTATTCCTTCCAGTAAAACCTCCCATCCGTGCGGCGAGTGGAATCCTACGAATATGTCACTAATCAAAATGATGATAAAAGCCTTGGCGCTGTCGCTCAGACCATAAACAAGGCTGTCCATAAACGACTTTAAGACAGCTATTTGTTTCTGGCTCACTAACAAGGTAAAACTAAATGCTCCCACGGCAATCAAGTCAGCGAAAACATTGCTAAGCGCGTCCTTACTTTTTTGGCGATATTCTTCCGCCAGTTCACCAGCCTTGCGTTTTACCAGGTTTTCCTGCACTTCTTGTGAAAGCACGGCGGTGCCAGTAGTCAGGCTTTCAAATTTGAGACTTTCCTCAAAGCTTTTCAGTTCTTTAAAAGCTTCCTCTTTCATTTCCGAGTTGAGAAAAACCTGAGCTTGATTTTCTCCTACCACACGCTCGACTATAGGACTGACGATGAATGTCTTGGATACCTGCTGAGTCAACAAAGGAATAATAATCAGCAGGGAAATGAATCTCACTGCTGTTATTGTCTGGTTTCTGGAACGGCGAAATTTTCTGATCAGTTCTTGTTCTGACTTGGGATTGAGATCGTCTTTGATTTTATGGAAAGTTCTGCCCAGGGAGCGCGGTATCAATCCATTTTTCTCTGTGGCAGACGCGGCAAAATTGCGGTTTCCCTGGGAAGAATAGCCCGAATCATTGGCTAGACTTTGAGAAATTGGCACTAACGCTACTGAGGGATTTTCTGGCTTGGAAGTACTATATTTAGCCAGTACTTCATCCGCAAATTTTAGCTTTGTTAAGTGGTGAGGACTGAGCGAGCCAAGAACAAAGGTACTGGCTTTGAATTCTGCCAGCCTCATTTTGGCAATAGCCAGGTTTCTTTCTACATAGCTATTAAAACTGTCTGCTTCAGTGGGGATTTTGCCTCCATTAAAGTGTTCGGTTTCAATTGATGCGATCGCCAGTGCCGCCCGATACGCTTCGTCAAGCGATCGCTCTGGCGTTGTCACGATGCGATCGCCGATTCCATGCACGTACCCTTTAACCTTTCCAAGTAAGTCTCTTTGTTCGCTGTCAAATACAGAAGTCATGACCAAACTCCAGTGTCTAGAAATACATGTCCTCTTCGCTCAAACAGCACCGTGATTTAGTAACCCAGTACACTTTTTGAGCAACTAGCGACCCTGGTACTACTTCCGTAAGTCTAGGCCAGACCGCGGGACAAATGTAGGACAAGAAAGTGACAAACTGGAGAACAGAAAATTTTTAAATTAATTCTCATCTTTTTATATTGTTTATAAACGCAAACATTAAATTAGAACAAATTTAAAAATGTTAATACTTCTTAATTTATTAAGATATCCTCATCATATTTTTTGAGAATTTTAATTTATATATTGAACGAGAAATACGCAGATAAAATTATTCAATTGTAAATAATTTATAGAAATTGTTTGGCAGATTAGCCCACCGTGGCTAAAATTTCCCCAAGCCTTAGATTTATATAGGTTTCAGCCGCAGTTCGGCTAACCAGACAAAACCCTTCCCAGGAATACCAGGAGAATTTCAGCTGAAAGCTTAAAAGAATCTAAAAAAGGCAGGTCACAGTGGCTGCAACCAACGATCCCTGTATCAACCAACTGGCTTCTATAGGTTTCAGCTTGCTGGAGTTCCCCCTAAAATTACTGCCGCTTTGAAGGCAGAAATGAGCGAGGGATGTACTGTGCAGAGAATTTTATGTTTAATTATCTAAATCTGTGTAACTGGTTAAAATATATAAGCAATAACTCAAGGAAACTTGTGGGAGCAAAAGGCGTCAACTTGGATTAATTGAGTTGGAACGAGGAAACGATTGCTAAGGCATTAGGCAACTGTTAGCTCAGTAGGGCAGAAGTAAGAGGTTTTGTGTATCGTGAGTGGCTCGATGCTAGACCTTAAACGAGGTGCAGTCTGCCGATTTGACAATGTTATAACTCAAGGAAACTGTACGTCATGAAGATTTTGCTAGCAGAGGACGATAAGCACATTGCTGAATCACTCGCAGAAGCTCTGACAGATCAGCACTACGTGGTTGATCTGGCGGCTGATGGTCAAGAAGGCTGGGACTTAGCGAAGGCTTCTGTATACGATTTACTTGTGCTGGATGTAACCCTACCAAAGCTCGATGGGATTAACCTTTGTCGAAAGCTACGCTCGCAAGGCGCAAGCGTACCGATTCTAATGTTGACGGCACGAGATGGCGCTGATGATATAGTTGCAGGGCTAGATGCAGGAGCAGACGATTACCTTGTCAAACCCTATAAGCTGAAAGAATTATTGGCTCGCATCCGAGCTTTGTTACGTCGTGGCAATTGCTCCTTGTCCCCCGTGATGGAGTGGGAAAACTTACAACTAGATCCTAATAGTTGTCAGGTAACTTATGAAGATCGGCCTTTGCATCTAACTCCCAAAGAGTACCGTCTACTAGAACTGTTGCTGCGTCATGGTAGTTGCGTTCTAAGCCGCAGCCAGATTTTAGACAACCTTTGGTCTTTTTACGACCCCCCAGAGGAAGATGCTGTCAAAGCACTTGTGAAGCGTTTGAGGCAGAAGCTGAAAGCAGCTGGCGCACCTGATGATTTTGTGATGACAGTTTATGGTCTGGGCTATCATCTCAAACAATGTTCATCAGATCGGCAGCTTTGCCGAGGAAAAGTCTCATCCTATGCTGCCAGTGCCTAAGTAATAGTTTTGCAAAGGGTAGAGATAGAATGTTTTCCTTTGCATCAAAAGTATCACGAAAGCAAGTTATTCAGGATTAACGCAGAACCTTTACCAGTAGGTAGGCAATGCCCACCAGAACCATACAAGTAGCCTCTAAAGTGGGAATCTGCGTCAGTCCTGTCAATACTGGCTTGGTAGTGCAAAATATGAGTCAGATCGGTAACTGTTCTCTATGCAAGAAAAAGCCGAACTTTGGTGGTATTTTGTTGGCGTTCCTCAAGTACCTCCAGAGCGCAACTTGCATGGAGATCCCCCGACTGGCGATGAGTAAAAGGACAATTCTGTGGGCGATCGCATTCTCTCAACCGAATTGCAAAAATAGCTTTTTTATTGAGCGTGGTGCAAACCTATAGGATGGGGAATTTCGCGAGGTTAGTTAAATTCCAATCTGAGGCTGCGTTCGCGTAGCGTGCCGGAGACATATCGCTCTGTTGCCCAGTTGCCCAACCTGAATTATTACCACATTGCCTTATGCGTAGTCCCATGTTTCAATCTCTGCGCGGTCGTTTTATACTGGCTTACCTGATGGTCATGTCTGCCATATTTGGGTTATCTGCCGCAGTCATCTATAGTTTTTTCAGCCACCATCTTCACGAACAGTTGAACAAAGAACTGTTGAATTTAGCTCAAACTGCTGGTCCGAGTTTAAAGCTAGTTAAAAATTCCGGAGCCGCAGGGTTAAAACCACACTGGAGCGATAACCTTCCTTGGCATCATGCAATTAAACGAGAGGAAGGTATAGAATGGTTCAACGCTGAGGGTAAACTTTTGGCTAAACATGGAACAATTTTCTCTACTTTACCCTTAGCAAAATACTCCTTTCCTGTGAATTTAGAAGTATACTCCTCAGTCCAATCTCAAGATAATAACAGGGGCAAACCCACTATTGAGCCTTTGCAAAGAAAGCTACACCGGGAACAAGGGCCGCCAGTTATAGAACAACAAGGACAGATTCGCGCCCTGACCGTAGCAGTGTACACCAATAACCCCAAAAAACAAACGCTGCAACTAGAAGGCTACATTCGCGTCAGTGAATCCACCAAGGAAGTAGATTCAATCTTGGCTCAATTCCAATTTGGATTAGGAATGGGAGGAATTATATTTTTGATGGTCAGTAGTTTTAGTGGCGTATATCTATCTTGGATTGGTTTGGAGCCGATTCAACAAAGTTTTGTGCGGCTAAAACAGTTTAGCGCCGATGCCTCCCACGAACTACGCAATCCCTTAACAGCGATCGCTACCACCATTGAGTTGATGCAAAGCCATCCCGAACAACTCGATGCATCAAGTACGAAAAAGCTAGCAATCATTAGCAGCGCCACCGATCGGCTATCGCGTTTAGTAGAGGATCTGCTTTTCCTCATCCGCAGCGATGCCACAGTTGCTCATGTTGAGCTGGCAGGATCGGTTGTCTTTTTAGATAAATTGCTCCGGGGTTTGGTAGAACAATTTCAGCTTCAGGCGCAAAACAGGGAAATTGATTTTCAGGTGCATTTAGGCGCGGGTATATCTGTCAAAGGTGATGCTCATCAATTGAGCCGTTTGTTTTCCAATCTTTTGGAAAATGCCATCAAATACACAGACAACGGCGGCAGAGTATCTTTGTGGCTAGAAAAGCAGAACCGATTTGCCGTCGTGCGGATCGAGGATACTGGGATTGGCATACCCCAGGAGTACCTACCCTTTGTCTTTCAGCGTTTTTGGCGCTCTGACAAAGCAGAGTCTCAACAGAAAGATGGATTGGGATTGGGATTGGCGATCGCACAAACAATTGCTCACAAACATCAGGGTGAAATTAAAGTTACCAGTCAAGTAGGAGTTGGCAGCAGCTTTCAAGTTTACCTACCCCTAGCCTATTCTCCGACTACCTTAGTAGGGTAAATTATATAGATATGATGTATGGCTAATTGCTAATTGTTAATGGCGAGTTGATATTGATTGTATTAGCGATTAGCCAATAGCAATTAGCAAAAAAGATTTAACCACAGAATTTATAAGGCGATTCTGTTGTGGTTTTTTTCAAAATTGTCGTGCTTCAAAAGAAAATCAAAAGAGCTTGGTAGTTCCAGGCAGTACCCTGCACCGTACATGGTTTTAATATAACGAGGGTGGTGGGGATAGGGTTCTAGCTTGGTTCGCAGATTTCTAATATGTACCCGAATCGTTTCAATGTCATCATCTGGTTGATATCCCCAGACTTGCTGAAGAATATCACTCGACGAGACAGTTTGACCGTGACGCTGAAGCAGACAGTGCATCAATTCAAACTCTAGGTAAGTCAGTTTCACCACTTGCTCAAACCAAATTGCCTCTAGTTTTGCAGGTACAAGAGTTAGGGGACCATAACTTAAAATTTCAGTGTATCTGGCATCAGGAGAAATTGAACGTTTGCGTCGCAGTAAGCCTCGAACTCGTGCCAGCATCTCTTCCACTTCAAAGGGTTTCGTCAAGTAGCGATCGGCACCAGAATTAAAACCCTTCACTTTATCCTGAGTTTGCTCTAGAGCGGTCAGCATTAAGATTGGAATATCAGTAGTACGGTTATCTTGACGCAACCGCTGACAAACAGTAAAACCGTCTACTTTAGGCAGCATGACGTCTAAGATAATCAGATCTGGCATCAGCTGTATGGCTAAAGCTTGACCTTTGATACCGTCAGCAGCCTTGCTCACGCGGTATCCAGCCATTGCTAAATTTATTGCAACTAATTCTACAATTGCAGGATCGTCGTCGATGATAAGTATCTGGGGCATCACAATCGCCTCACTCATTACTTAACTTGCTATTTTAAGTGAAAGAAAGTGACAAATCAGAGATAAAAGCGTGACCAGATCGGGATAAAATTGAGTTCAGCCTCAGAGAAAATTTGCTAAAAAAATATCCTAAATTTCCTCTATTTAATACCTTTTTGTCTCCATTTTGTCACCTTCTCTGGCTTAAGTTAGACAAAGAAAAGCAAATTACCAGTCAGTAAACCTTGAGCAGCGTCAAATCTAAGCCCAGGATTCAGAATTCAGGCGCAGTGAAATCAAATAAGTTTCCTCCTGAATTCTGGTTCTTATTTCTTAGTTTCGCCTTTAATTAAGGATTGCTGCTGAACAATAATCAAAAGCTTTTCATGTGTTTAATCCCCACCAAAAAAGGACGATCAAATGAACAGCATTACCGATCTAAACCATATCCATGCCAACGTTCGCGCCACTTTCAACGATGAGGAACACAGCCCAGATATCGATCGGTCAGCTTACATTCATCCCTTGGCAGCCGTGATTGGCTACGTGCATCTCGGCAAGCGAGTCATGGTGGCTCCGGCGGCATCAGTCCGGGGCGATGAAGGGCAGCCGATTTGGGTTGGGGATGATGTAAACGTCCAAGACTGTGTAGTGCTTCACGCACTAGAAACTCACGTCAACGGCGAGATGAAGCCAGAAGCGGTGGTAGAAGTCGATGGCAAATACTATGGGGTTTATATAAGCGATCGCGTTTCCCTAGCGCATCAGTGCCAAGTACACGGCCCCGCTAAAATTGGCACCGATACTTTTATTGGGATGCAAGCGCTAGTTTTCAAAGCCACCATCGGCAAGAACTGCGTTGTAGAACCAAAAGCCTTAGTGATGGGAGTAAACGTTGCCGATGGACGCTACATTCCAGCAGGAGCTTTAATTACCACCCAAGAAGCCGCAGATAATTTACCTTTAATTACCGCCACCTATCCGCTAAAACAACTGAATCATGCCGTGGTACACGTAAATGTTGAGTTGGCTAGCGGCTATCTGGAAAAAGAAGCTAACGGCTATTGGGAAAAAGCAATGCAAGCGCTGATCGCTAGCAAGCAACAATCGATGCAGACATGATATCAAACCCCAGCCAAAGAAACCGGGTTTCTAGGAAAAATCGTCGCTTTGGAACCAAAGATCCCAGCCAGAAACCCGGTTTCTGCAATCAAAAGGAGGAATTTAACTTATGTTAGCCATAAATCTGCTTTTTCTGGGAAGCAGTCTACTAGATCTGCTGCGTCATTGGATTGATGCAATAGAGATTCACAACCATAACTTAGCTGAGTTCTTGTGTAAAATCATCCCGGCTCAGTGTCCTTTTGAGCGGAATATCCAACTCTTTCACCACACTGTATGGCACATTCCGCCCTTATGCAAGCTCAACCCTCTTTACGAACAACTGGTTGGTCTTCGCTACCGCTCTCTATCTTATTTGGCAGATGTGTGTGGTGAGGATGTCAAGCGCTATTGCCAATAGTCAATCGGGATTTGTGACAAGTTAAGAATCTACATAACGCAAGTTGCTAGTCATAAGTTGTGAAATTGGTAATTGGTAATTGGTAATTGGATTTATTGGCAACCGTTATTACCAGAGCCAAGGGATATAACTAGCAACTTGAGGTACATAGCCTATCCCAAATTCAAGACCCTTGCAAGCTGAAAAAACCAGAAAATTAGGTGCAACAGATCGGTGCCGTAGTTCAAAACTGACACAAATCCGCACCGACAAAATTTTTAGGAGGTTTCGAGGTGGTTGGGTATACTAAGACAAATTCTGCTTCCGAACAGCGAAGTTTTAACGAGAAAAATAGTTCGCCTCAAGCAAGATCGGCTAATTCTCGTTCTCAAAGACAATCGCTCATCCAAAAAATTGTCAACGCCAGATCCGTTGGAGAGAAGTTCCAAATTTATACTGGTGAAAAACTGCACTGGTTCCAGGTCATATTACGCCTCAAAAGGTCAGTGATTCCGGCGATTCTTCCCTGGGTGGTTTTATGCGGTGGATATGGCTTTTTAATATCCCTACTCGATTACTTTGAATACCTGCCGAACCTGACCGGAATCAAATCCCTTCCCAATATTCTCATCAGTCTCAACGTTGTACTGAGTTTGCTACTGGTTTTTCGTACCAATACGGCTCACGAGCGATTTTGGGAAGGCCGTAAGTTGTGGGGAGCAATGGTCAACGTGGTGCGGAACCAGGCTCGGGGTATCTGGATCTACATTGAAGAACGGGAAATGCCAGAGCGAAAAAGCAAAGCGGCAGCTGCGCGGCTGGTTGCTGCTTTTGCTGTAGCGATGAAGCTGCATCTACGACGCGATCCGATCAATCCCGAACTGGCGCAGCTGATGTCACCGCTCCAGTATCGCAGACTACAACAAGTGAATCATGCACCCCTAGAAATTGCCAACTGGATAGGAGATTATTTGCAGCGGCAGTACGAACACAAACGTATCAACGTCTTTCAGGTGACGGATCTACACGCAATGCTGAATACGATGGTAGATATCTTGGGTGGCTGCGAGCGGATTTTGAAAACACCCGCACCGTTGGTGTATACCATCACGCTCAAGTTGCTATTGATGATTTATTTCATCGTTATGCCTTTGGGAATAGTGCATGAGTTGAATTGGTGGACTGGATTAGACATGGCTTTTGTTAGTTTTCTGCTGCTTGGTCTGGATGAAATTGGCTCTGAGATTGAGGAACCTTTCGGGCACGATCCCAACGATTTGCCGCTGGATTTTATTTGCAAAACGATTGTCCGCAACGTGGAAGATTTGATCAAAGAATCGCCAGTAGACTTGTCAGAGGAAGCGCGCCGAAATCTGTTCCCCCCTATCGCTCAAGCCATTGGAGAGAACCGGAATCCGCTCCCCCCTAACCCCGCTTGGCAAGGTGGAAAGCGGAGTTAAAATTCCCCACTGCGTTGCGGACTTCCTCGATGCGATCGCCTTGGTCGCCAATCATCAGATAGGCTCTTACTAGCGCTGTTTTCGCTAAAAATTCCGAAGGCAGCGCTATTACAAACCGAATTTAATTAACCAGTTCTTTATTAACTTTTTTTAAATTATTTTAATTATCGTAAAAAATAAAATCTCTTAGTTTTTACCAGAAAAAATGGGCTGTTAGCCTCCCCTTTTTAAGGGTAAAGGAAAAATTAATTTGCGTTGCTCACAATCCTATCTGAGAAACCGGGTTTCTTTGGGTAACTGTCAAATGTCAACTGGTGAAAACAACTTCCAGAAATTATTATACTCTCCTTCTTTGGATAGATATAGCAATTCTTTCCACTGGTAGATATTAACCAGAGGCTTTTCACCATAAAGTAAAGCTCAAGCGTAAATAAAACCAGGGATAAAAAACTGGTTACGTATAAAGGCGTAACGGAGGGAAAAAACCGTGACATACGTAAATAGACCAGGAGATAATATCGTTGCTGAGCCAGTCGTCGGGACTCGCGTTGTGGATTACCACGACCGCGTCAGATGGGGGCCAATTATTGCAGGTGTTTTGGTTGCTTTAGCAACGCAATTAATTTTAAGTGCTTTGGGTGCTGCCATTGGTCTGAGCGGGCTTTCCACGTCAGGCGCGCCCAGAACCAATGCTGGTGATGTTGGCACTGGTATAGGCATTTGGTCAATTATCAGTTTGTTTATTAGTTTATTTGTCGGTAGTTGGGTTGCAGCGCGTGCTAGCGGTCCGATGAACCGCAATACGGCAATGCTCAACGGTGCAATTTTGTGGGCAACAACCTTAGCACTGGGTTCTTGGCTGTTAGCGAGTGGGGTAGCGGGTACGTTTGGAGTCCTCGCATCTAACGCTGGGGAAGCAATCGACCAAGTTCAGCGAGGCGCGGTGAACGTACCGAACCAAGCTCCCAACGTCACTGCCCAACAAGCGCGGGAATTGGCTGGGAATGCGGCTAGAGTAGGTTGGTCTTTTGTATTTGGCTCGTTGCTGGGTTTAGTCGCGGCGTTGGCGGGTTCTGCTGTGGGAGCGCGCGATCGCAATACTTACAGAACCGAGCGTTAAAGACGTTATTAGAAACTCAATGGAAAACTTCAAATCCTCATGCTTATATTCAGCACCTTTTTTAAGGTGCTTTTTTTTGCAGCCAAGCTGTGTGAATGCGATCGCACTAATAATATGGAGAGTGCGATCGCTAAAATGAAAGCAGTCCTCAGAGCGATCGCGAGGCAGCAAGATGGTAAAACAACTACCAACCAATACCGCACCCGCCATCATTTACCCCGACAGCGATGGTCAACCAATGGCAGATAACACTAAACAATTTCGCTGGATTGTGACAATTAAAGAAAATTTAGAACATCCTTCAGGTAAATCAATCTTGCCTGGTAAAGGTTCGTTACGGGAATTGAGGGGATACTGTTCTTCAATCAAAGCTTCTAAAATGTGTGCGACAACTTCAACAAAATCAGAGCCGTGAGTTTTAGCCAGCTTTTTGAAAGAACGCTTGAAATTATCGGAATCTTCAATCGAGAAGGGAGTTGAGCCAGTCACGTACTTCTCCTTTGCTAATGCGATTTGAATGTTTTGAATCAGAAGTATCTTTCAAGACTTCAGACATGACCGATTCATAAGCGGGATGATCCCGCTCTATCAAATCTAGCTTCTGATGACCTAATGCTTTCATATCCTCAAGCAGAATCGGCTCAGTTGAACTTGCTTGAGGCGGTAATCCCTTGCGAGCTTTTTTCCAAGGAAACTCCAAGTGAGTCATATCGCTAAGTCGATAGGCATGGTAACCACCAAAATATTGCCAAACTTCTTCTAGAAGCTCTTTCTTTTCTTGGGGAATTTCTAACAATAATTCTGGCTCGGGAATAGGTAATTGCTTAGCTTCAAACTCGCTGTAAAACCTGTAAGCAGGAGGACAAACAGGGCCGTATCGCCATGCTTGGATTTGTTCAGCAAACAACGGCTCATCATACAAGGCTAAATGTATGCTTTGTGCATAATATAGAAGCTTTTGAACCTTCATGTTGGTCATTTCAGCTTCTATACCGTCCTCGTAAGCTCTTACAATGAAGTAGCGAGCCACATTGAGAGAATCTATCATAGCTCATCACTACAGGTTAAGTAAGGTTATTTGGGTAGGAATTTGTCAGTAAGATGGATATATAGTATTATAATCCAAATTTCAAATGTATAGTAAAGTTTTGATAATAATTTAATTTGGAATAATTTTGAGGGAGTGCGATCGCATTATCCCAACAATCTCGCAATCTCATCCAATATCTCTGCCAACATAGGTGCATTGGCTCAGATCTTGCACCATGAATCATGGCTATCTCAACAATCTCGAAATCTCATTCAATACCTCTGCCAACATTGGCGCATTGGAAGAGATTACATTATCTTCGCTGCCATCATGTTTATGATGGGGATAATTTGGGAGGTTCAACTTTTTGTGATGCCTGGTATTGTCATAACGAAGAATCAGATTTTTCGAGGCATTTTCATAATGATATGAGTACATTTCTCTGACGATCGTTGTTTTAACATCCACAAACTCACGCAGGTAAAGAACAGAACCATCCGAAAACTTTAGTTCACCACGCATGAAGCCTCTGTAAATGCTTCGACTGTCGTAGTTGACGTTGCTTAATTGCACTACCGAACAGGCTTCAATAATGTCGCGAACCTCCTGAAAATAATCCTCAATTAGCAAACTCAATTCCTCTCAATGTATCTAAATCTTCTTGTAGCCCTTTCAACATCAAAGATTCCCCAATCCACTCATCTAATTCAAGAGTCTCCTGGATTTCATCATTCTCATACCGACGCAGAAACTCTTCTGTAGACATCTGATATTTACTTTCAAATTCCTTAATGCGTTCTTCGGTTCGGCGAATACCATCTTTAAGCGATGCAATTCTTCTTGACAGGGCTTCCTCTATAAATTGCTTTAACGAATCTGGATACTCGCAAATAATCTTTAGTTCTGCCATATTGTCCTCTTTAGTTGTCTGCGTTTCAATTATAGCTGCCAAAGTAGGGTGGGCATTGCCCACCCTACTAATTAAGCGCTGAAGTATTTCGCGACTGGGTGATAAGTAATAATCGCAGTTGTCGATTGTTCTGGATAAAGTTGTTCGCTTTCATCCATATAAAGATTGATGCGATTTGCTCCCAACAACTCCAATTGCTTATACTGATCCTGAATATTCGGACAAGCCGGATATCCAAAACTGTACCGCGAACCTTGATATCGCTGCGCCAAAATATCGCGAATATTATCTGGTTCTTTATCCCCAAATCCCAACTCGCGACGAATGCGCGCATGTATCCATTCCGCCACCGCTTCCGCCGTTTGCACCGCTAACCCGTGGAAATACAAATAATCGGTGTATTTGTTCTCGGCAAACAGCTTTTGCGCGTACTCCGTTGCAATATTTCCCACCGTCACCGCCTGCATCGGAAACACATCAAATTTCCCCGACTCTACAGGTGCAAAGAAATCCGCGATGCACAAACGCCGCAGAGACTTTTGACGCGGAAAATTAAAGGTTACTACTCGACTTGCGGGATTGATATCTTGCCCGCCCTTCATCATTTCCGCATCGTAGATATACAGCGAATTACCCTCAGCCAAACAAGGGAAATACCCATAAATCGCCTGGGGATGCAAGAGTTTTTCCTCAATAACTCGCTGCTTCCACTCCTCTAAAATGGGATAAACCTTCTCAGCCAAAAACCCATCGTACTCTTCCCGCGATTGTTCTTTTGGCTTGCGAAATTGCCATTGCCCTGCAATCAAAGCTTGTAAATCCAAATACCAAAAAACCTCCTCTAACGGGATATCTTCTGGCTGCAATAATGTTGTTCCCCAGAAAGGCGGCGTCGGGCGTTCAATATCGATTGCGACTGCTTCGGAACGATTTGTATCTTCTACTTCCGGTTTTTCAGCAGCTTTCTTTGCGGATGCTTCAGTTTCGCTAGCAGCCTTGCCATTGGTAGAAGCTACTTTGCCATTCTCTTCGGCGAATTCATCCAAAAATCCGTTGAAATCATCCCACTTTCCGGCTGTCTTTGCTGGCATTAATTTATCCATGAAGTGCAAGTCAGAAAAGGCATCTTTGCCATAAATAACCTTACCTTTGTAAGTATTCTGACAATCTTCGTGGACAAACTTCGGCGTCAAAGCCGCACCGCCCAAAATTACTGGAACTGTAATCCCCCGTTCGTTAAATACCTCCAAGTTCTCTTTCATGAATGCGGTGGATTTCACCAGCAAACCACTCATAGCAATGCAGTCGGCTTTGTGCTTTTCGTAGGCTTCGATGATGTTATCCACTGGCTGTTTAATGCCGAGGTTAATCACCCTGTAACCGTTATTGGAAAGAATGATATCGACGAGATTTTTACCAATATCGTGGACATCGCCTTTAACGGTGGCAATGATAAACGTGCCTTTGGAATTATCGCCTGTTTCTTCTTTTTCCATGAAGGGTTGCAAATAGGCAACGGCGGCTTTCATGGTTTCGGCTGATTGCAATACGAAAGGCAATTGCATTTGTCCCGATCCGAACAAATCTCCCACCACTTTCATGCCATCTAACAAGAAGGTGTTGATAATTTCTAAGGGTGGATATTGTTCTAATGCTTTTGCCAATGCGGCTTCTAAACCAATGCGTTCGCCGTCTATAATGTGACGCTTGAGGCGTTCTTCTACGGGCAGGTTTTGGTCACCGCTGCGATCGCGCTTCGTAGTTTTCCCTTCAAACAGTGTGGTAAGCTCTGCTAAGGGGTCATACGTGCAAATATCCCCATCAAACTGCCTTTCGTCGTAAATTAACTTGCGACAAACCTCCTGATGTTCGGGTTCAATTTTCGCCAAGGGCAAAATTTTACTCGCACTGACAATCGCCGCATCCATTCCCACGGACATTGCTTCGTGGAGGAACATGGAGTTAAGCACAACCCGCGCGGCTGGATTCAAACCAAAGGATACATTGGATACACCTAAAAGAACGTGACATCCTGGCAATTCTTGCCGGATGCGCCGAATCGATTCGATGGTGGCTTTTCCATTTTCGCGGTCTTCTTCAATTCCCGTAGAAATCGGTAGAGCTAGTGTATCAAAAAATATCTCTTGGGGCGGGATACCGAATGCGACGGCTTGTTTGTAGGCGCGTTGTGCGATCGCAAACTTTTTATCCGCCGTCCGCGCCATCCCTTCTTCGTCGATGGTGCCAATTACTACACCAGCACCGTATTTCTTCGCTAATTCCAACACTTTAAAGAAGCGTTCTTCCCCATCTTCATAGTTGGTGGAATTGAGGATGCACTTACCGCCGACGACTTTTAAACCCGCCTCCATTTTTTGCCATTCTGTGGAGTCGAGCATCAAGGGCAAGGTAACATTGGTTACCAATCGCGAAGCCAATTCGTGCATATCCCGTTCGCCGTCGCGCCCCACATAATCCACGTTGACATCGAGGATGTGCGCGCCTTCTTTTACTTGGGATTTTGCCAAAGAAACCAATCCATCCCAATCTTCTGCATTGAGTAAATCGCGGCATTTCTTAGAACCGCTGGCGTTTAATCTTTCCCCCACAATCAGGAAAGAATTATCTTGAATGTAAGGTTGGGCGCTATAAATTGAAGCTGCCGAAGGTTCAAATTCAGGTTGTCTTTGTTTGGGCGTTAAAGTATTACCAATTTCGGCTAATGCTTGAATGTGTTCTGGACGAGTACCGCAACAACCACCAATTACTTGCACGCCCCAATCTTCGACAAATTTCATCAACGCCATCCGCAATTCCATCGGCGTTAATTTGTAATGGGCGTGACCGCCAATATTTTCGGGTAACCCGGCATTGGGAACGCAAGAAACCACAAACGGCGAATGTTCGCAGAGATATTTGATGTGTTCTGCCATCCGGTCTGGTCCCGTGGCGCAGTTCAGTCCTAAAATATCAATGGGGTAAGGTTCCAGAATCGATAAGACGGCACTAATATCGGAACCTACTAACATTGTTCCCTGAACTTCCATTGTCACGGAAACCATTAAGGGAATGCGCTGTCCTTTTTTGTTAAAGACTGCTTCAACGGCATTCAAAGCCGCTTTAATTTGCAGCACATCTTGGCAAGTTTCGATAATAAATAAATCGACGCCGCCGTCATAAAGTCCTTCTGCTTGTTCGGTAAAAGCAGCTTTTAAGGTGTCAAAATCAATATGTCCTAACGTCGGTAACTTAGTACCTGGTCCCATCGAACCTGCTACAAATCGCGGTTTTTCTGGGGTGGAAAATTCATTGGCGACGCCCTTGGCAAGTTCGGCGGCAGTTTTGTTGAGAGAATAGGCTTTATCAGCTAAATCATATTCTGCCAACACCACAGAAGTGCCGCCAAAAGTATCCGTTTCGATGACATCCGCCCCCGCCGCCAGGAAGTCCCGATGCACCTTGGCTACTGCTTCTGGTTTAGTGTGTACCAGATATTCATTGCAACCTTCGTATTCCGCACCACCAAAATCGGCGGCGGTGAGGTTTTGGGTTTGCAAGTTGGTTCCCATTGCGCCGTCAAAGACGATAACGGGGCGTTGAGGGCTGTGGAGGCGTTGCAGGAAAGGATGAGTCATAGCGAAAACAGGTTTAAATACAAACTTGAGTTAGTTTGGCATGAGAGACTTAATCTATTTTGCCCCGATGTTGGGAGGGATGTTATGCGATCGCGCACAAACAAAGAGTGTGTTGGTGAAGATGCGGGATTTATCCGTTTAAGTACGGAGGAAGTGAGGGAAAAGTTGGAGGATGCATTGGCGCGCGTCGTGTTGGATGGCTCGCGCATCATCTTACAGCAAGCGGGGGAAGAAGTAGCCGCCCTGATCCCGGTGCGAGAATTCGAGAAGTTAGATTACTTATTGCAGGATCTTATTCCTTCCCCTTTCAACGCCGATGACGAGGAATATTACGAAGATGACGGGGCAATTCACTGTCTTCGCCCTAATGAGATCCAAGAAGAATTCGATCTGATTCTCGAAGAAGTGAAAGAATATGGCGAACTTTTTGGTATCCTCCCACCCGAAATTTTAAGGGGGCAAGAAATGGATAGTTTTATGCCCGCAGCGATTCTGATACCAATAGATATATTTTGGATACCTGAACACTTAATTTTAGATAGAATTGATTCGTGAATGTGAAAGCAAAAATTCAGGGTGCATCAATTTCAAAAACCACCTGAGAGGAATATAACAATGAACGTGCAAATAGTCAATCAGCCAGCCGCACCAGAAAATGCGATCGCTCAAAACCGAGTTGTTTTAAATGATATTAAATGGCCAACTTTTAAAGCATTGCTAGCAGATGCTGGAGATAATCGCGCTTGGAGAATTGCTTATGACCAAGGAGTGTTAGAAATCAGAATGCCTTACCAACAACATGAAGTACCTAAGCGACTGCTAGAAGATTTTGTCACTGCGATCGCAGATGAGTTAGAAATAGAAGCAATGAGCCTTGGTGCGCTACTGCTTGAACAGGAGGAATTAACCCGCGCTATAGAACCTGACTCCTGCTTTTACATCCAAAATGAATCTTTAGTAAGAAGCAAAATCATCGACTTGGAAACCGATCCGCCACCAGACTTGGCAATAGAGTCAGACTTCACGAGTTCTTCTCTGAATAAGTTTAACATTTACGCCTCTCTAGGCGTTCCCGAACTGTGGAGATATCGAAACCAAACGCTGCAAGTTTATCACCTCATAGAGGGACAATACGAACAGCGCGAACAAAGTCTTGCTTTTCCATTTTTACCGATAGGTGAAATTCCTGGATTTATCGAGCAAAGTAGAACGATTGGACAGCGAGCGGCAGTGCGGTTATTTCGTCAAGAAATTCAACGAATATTACAAAATAGTGAGGGCTGAAAAATGCAATATTCAACTTCTTCGGCAAGAAACAGATCTGATAGTTTTGGCAGTTGGTGATGATGAGTATCAGGACACTATTAGGTATTTACCGATTACCAGATAACTATTTAGAAGGGACAAAATGGAAACCGTGATACTTCTTGAGGCGATTGAGCGTTCATTCAAGATAAAAATCAGAGATGAAGAAGCTGTGAAGATTATTACGATAGGAGAGTTGTACGACTGTATAATTAGCAAATTAAGCTCGAATGAATCGAGTGATTGTATGACGAATCGCGTGTTTTACAAAATGCGGCAAGCTCTAATTCCCTTGACAAATTTCTCAAGGATTGAAATCGCTCCGTCAACTTCTATGGAAAGCTTGGTTGAGATGCGCGATCGCGTTAAAATATGGAAGTATCTTAGCAATTATACAGGTCTGCGCTTACCAAATCTTGTTCGTCCAAAGTGGATAGAAAATGTAATTTTGCTGACCTTCTTAAATTTAATGATTCTGGGGATTGTGCTACTAATATTTTTTAGAATATGGTCAGTGCTTATCCTTAGCTTTTTGTTTCTGATTTTAGCTTATAAACTTACAGAAAAATTTGCGGTTTATTTCCCTGATTACTGTTCCAACCTTGGCGATACTGTCAAAGTAATCTTGGGCATGAACTTTGGCAAAATATCGGCAGAAAAGGGTAGCTGGAATCAAAGAGATGCTTGGAATGCATTTCAGTTTATATTCTTTGTGGAGTTAGGAGTATTCCCAGAAGAAGTTAAAAAAGAAGCAAGGATATGTGCTGACTTGGGGTTAGATTGAAACTTTCTCATATCCAATCAGCTTCTATAATTCCAAAGCCACCATCAAGCAGAGATTGACCTGATTCATAGCTTCAGTTGAGAGAGAACCTAGCTTTCTCAAAATCATTGATTTATTTAGTGTGAAAATCGACTCGCAGCGGACTACAGACTCAACTCTGATGCCAGCGATCGCAATTTCATCTCCTGTTATCAAGTATTGCGTTGCTGTCAAATAACGATTAGTATTTGACGTGCAAGGGACAACCATCAAATCATCAAGAATTTGGTTAAGTTGAGCTGCTGAAACAATTACAGCCGGACGAACTTTAAACTGCGTTAACCCAGTAGAAGGCATTGGTACTTGACACAGCACTACATCACCGCGCTGTAAGTTCATCGGCAAAGAGTTTGTCATAAATATCATTCTCAGCGCTTAACCACTCCTGATAAGCTTCAGATTCTACCATTGATTGAACAGAAAATTTTCCACTTTTCAAGGAGAGAGCTAAATTAAGCAGTATTAATAACTGCTCCTCGTTCAATTGCTCAATTAAGCTTAGAACTTCTTGGCGAATGTTCATGGGATTGTCCTTTGCTAGCTGTCTTTAATATATGTCACAGATTTGGCTGAGCGCGTCGCAGAATCAAGATAGTGTAACTCATTCCCGTTCCCGCTCAATTTCAGCCATCGCCTCCTCAAAGGGAATGGCTTCATCATCAGATTCCTTGGCAGCATCATAGGCACAAATAGCTTCCAACTCTTCTAATTCTTCCAGAAGTTTTTGGTAATCTGCGATCTCCAGAAATACCCCAATGCGATTTCCGCTTTCATCTACTAAATAGCGTTCTTTGTACCGAATCATAAAATTGCTCGTTGCTAGCTATCTTTAATCTATGCGATCGCTCGTTAGTTTTAACCCAGGCTCTTAATTGCGATCGCATAGACTAACTACCATAAATTTCTTTGAGCATACCTTTCTTATTTGGTTCGTTGCTCCTAGAATGACACAAGCGCGGTAATGCTGGTCTAAAACCCAGTTTGCCTGTTGCCAACGGGAAACTAGCAAACCCAGCTTCTTTTGACCAAAGCTGCTGGTGACGAGCGATCGCTGTTAAAATCTAAACTTAAGCCTTTCTTTTCAATATTATGGGCAACACCTTTGGGCATCTATTTCGCGTCACCACATTCGGCGAGTCTCACGGCGGCGGCGTGGGAGTCGTAATTGATGGTTGCCCACCAAAATTGGAAATTTCACCAGAGGAAATTCAGGTAGAATTAGACCGGCGCCGTCCCGGACAAAGCAAGATTACCACGCCCCGCAAAGAAGCGGATATTTGCGAAATCCTCTCCGGTACTTTTGAAGGTAAAACCTTGGGAACGCCAATCGCAATTTTAGTGCGAAACTCCGACACCCGCCCGCAAGACTACGACGAAATGGCGCAGAAGTATCGCCCCTCCCACGCCGATGCTACCTACGACGCAAAATATGGCATTCGCAATTGGCAAGGTGGCGGACGCTCCTCGGCACGGGAGACAATAGGCAGAGTCGCAGCGGGTGCGATCGCTAAAAAAATTCTGGCTCAATTCGCTAATGTTGAAATTGTCTGCTACGTTAAACGCATCAAAGATTTAGAAGGTATTGTCGATCCCAACACCGTTAGCTTAGAACAGGTAGAAAGCAATATTGTTCGCTGTCCGGATTCAGAATCCGCAGAAAGGATGATAGAACTAATAGACCAGGTGCGGCGACAAGGTGACTCTATAGGTGGCGTTGTGGAGTGCGTAGCTAGAAATGTACCCAAAGGTTTGGGTTCCCCTGTCTTCGATAAACTAGAAGCAGACTTGGCGAAGGGTGTAATGTCTTTACCGGCAAGTAAGGGGTTTGAAATCGGCTCCGGTTTTGCCGGTACGCTGCTGACTGGCAGCGAGCATAACGACGAATTTTATACCGATGAGTTCAGTAATATCCGCACGACAACCAACAGATCGGGCGGGGTTCAGGGTGGCATTACCAACGGTGAGAACATTATTATACGTGTGGCATTTAAACCAACTGCTACCATTCGCAAAGAGCAGCAAACCGTCACTCGTGAAGGTGAAGCAACAACACTCGCAGCTAAAGGACGCCACGACCCTTGCGTACTGCCCAGAGCAGTGCCTATGGTAGAGGCAATGGTTGCTTTAGTGCTATGCGATCATCTGTTGCGGCATCAGGGTCAATGTGGCACTTTAAAGTTCTAAGTTAGAGATGATAACTAACCCTTCTTCCGAATTTGCGATCCAGTTTTGGGGTGTTCGAGGCAGTATACCTACCCCCGGCAATGAAACCGCACGCTATGGTGGCAATACCTCCTGCATAGAAATGCGGATAGGTGGAAAACGCCTGATCTTTGATGGTGGTAGCGGTTTACACGTCTTGGGTAGAAGTTTGCTGAAGCAAATGCCCTTGGAAGCTTACATATTTTTTACCCACTATCACTGGGATCATATTCAAGGAGTGCCTTTTTTTACCCCAGCCTTTGTGCGGGGTAATTGCTTCCATATCTATGGCAGAGTGCCAGATTGTCAGGTATCGATGAAACAGCATTTCATGGACAGAGTGCTGCATCCAAACTCCCCAGTACCCTTAGATGGAAAGCTGGAAGCAGACTTGAAGTTTTACGAAATCCAAGCGGGGGATGTAGTGAAACTCGACGATATTACCCTAGAAACAGGGCCGCTAAATCACCCCAATGGCGCCCTGGGATATCGGGTGACTTGGCAGGGACATTCGGTATTTTACTGTACGGATACGGAACATCCGAGCGATCGCATGGATGAAAACGTGTTGCACCTAGCCCAAGACGCCGATGTTTTCATCTACGATGCCATGTACACCGACGAGGAATATTACCACCCGAAAATGCCAAAAAAGGGTTGGGGACATTCAACTTGGCAGGCGGGGGCAAAAATAGCACTGGCAGCTGGTGTGAAGCGATATGTAGTATTTCACCACGAACCAACTCACAACGATGATTTTCTCGATAAAGTGGCAGAAGAAGTCAAAGCCATGTTTCCCAATGCATTGATGGCGCGTGAAGGATTGATTGTGGATGTCATGCAGCACGATGCTTAGATTGAACATTAGACTTATTAGTCGGCAGATCAACAAAGCGTTGGCTTTGTATCGCTAGCAAAGTTAAAATATACATATTTCCACTGCCTAAAAATTGTCACTAGCTGAGGGGAGAGGTTATGACGATAAGCCAGAAAAAAGCGTCGCTGCCTTTACCCCCAGGCAGCTTTGGTTTGCCTATAGTTGGCGAAACAATTAGCTTTTTGCGCGATGCTGATTTTATTGCTCGGCGAATCAAGAAATACGGCTCGCTGTTTAAAACCTCCATTTTTGGGCGTCCAACGCTCGTATTAGTCGGCGCGGAGGCAAATCGATTTATTCTTACCAACGATCAGAATTTTGCGATCGCTTGGCCTCAAAGTACTAAAATTTTGCTAGGCCCGCTGTCGTTAGCCGTGCAAGAAGGTAGCCAACACCAATCCAGGCGTAAGCTGCTATCCTACGCTTTTCAACCCAAGGCACTGGCGGGTTATTTGCCTTCAATGGAACGCATTACCCTGGAATATTTACAAAAGTGGGAAAAACAGGGCAAGTTAACTTGGTATCCCCAACTGCGAGATTATACTTTTGATGTTGCCAGCACTTTATTAGTCGGTGAAGATTGTAATTCCGAAACCAATATTAGCCAATTGTTTAAAGATTGGTGCGATGGGTTGTTTACAATTCCCATTCCCTTACCTGGGACGAAATTTGGTCGGGCGCTATATTGCCGCAAAGAAATTCTAAATCATATCGAGAAAATTGTACTGCGCCGCCAAGCCGAACAAAACCCAGGAAAAGATGCCTTGGGACTATTATTGCAAGCCCGCGACGATGAAGGTAACGGCTTGAGTTTACCTGAATTAAAAGACCAAGTCTTGCTGCTATTATTTGCTGGACATGAAACCCTTACCTCTGCGTTGGGTACGCTGTGTTTGTCCCTCGCACAGCATCCAGAGGTTTTGGCAAAAGCACGGGCAGAAGTTTTACAAGTTGCTCCCGATGGCTACTTGACGCCGGAAAATCTCAGGCAGATGACTTATCTGGAAATGGTTTTGAAAGAAGTTTTAAGACTCGTGGCTCCCGTAGGTGGCGGCTTTCGCCAGGTAGTCAAAACTTGTGAATTTAACGGCTATTCCATTCCTGAAGGTTGGGCGGCGCTGTATCAAATTGCCCATACTCATGAAGATAGTTCTATCTATTCTCAGCCAGAAGAATTCGATCCAGAGCGATTTTCGCCAGAAAGAGCTGAAGATAAACAAAAGCCTTTTGGCTATCTGCCCTTTGGTGGCGGAATGCGCGAGTGTCTGGGCAAAGCTTTCGCCCTGTTAGTAATGAAGGTATTCGCCGCGCATTTAGTGAGGAATTATACTTGGGAATTGTTGCCCAACCAAAGTTTGGAATTGATTCGAGTACCGACACCGCATCCCAAGGATGGTTTACAGGTGAATTTTAAGCGATCGCTTCCCCTATGAAAAACCTGAAAAACCGTCGCTGGATTTGGTTCTTTTCCTTAATTTTCTGTTCGCTGGTTGCCTTCACCAGTTGTAGCAGTCATGTGGATGCGATCGCAAACCTGAAAGCGGGTACAGGTAGTCAATTTATCGTCTTGGGCGATAGCATTGCCGAAGGTTATGGATTAGCACAAACAGAAGCTTTCCCCAGCATCTTAAGTCGTCAATTAGGCGTGCCAATTTTAAATAAAGGTGTCAGCGGTGATACAACTGCAATGGGACTCGCTCGCTTGCAAAAAGATGTACTAGACCAAGAACCTTGGTTAGTTATTGTTGAATTGGGAGGCAACGATTTTCTGCGAAGAATTCCCATTGCCGAAACCGAACAAAACTTGCGACAAATTATTACTTCAATTCAAAACAAACAAGCGATTGTCGTGCTTTTGGGAATCAACGGCGGCCCTTTTAGAGGTAATTACTACGAACTTTATCAGCGGCTTGCCAAAGATACAAAATCTTATCTAATTCCGGAAATATTTAAAGGCATTTTAGATGACACCCGCTATCGACAAGATGACGTAATTCATCCCAATGCAGCCGGTCAAAAACTTTTGGCAGAGCGAATTTATAAAGAATTACAACCTTTATTAGCAAAAGCAACTTGGCCTCCGGCTTTGTTGAAATACAAGAAATAGCCTGGACGCGCCAGCCCAAAATCAGCGCTAAGCCGTTGTCTTGGTTCATTAGACAGGGCAAAAGTCCTTTTTCCATCAATTTGTGGGATGGGCATCCTGCCTACCCCACAAGACAAAATGTAGAGACGTTATATAACTCAAGTTGCTAGTTATATGATGTCCGGTGGCATCGGTAGCGTCAGCAAAGGAAGGGTTTATAGAGATCTATCATGGTTTCACTTCATTGTTGGTAAAACCCGCCCCTACAAGCTCCAAAATTAAACACTACCATTACTACCGGACATAATATTATGAGGTTAAGCGTTTTCGATCCCCCTAAATCCCCCTTAATCAGGGGGACTTTGAATCCGGTTCCCCCCTTTTTAAGGGGGGTTAGGGGGGATCGAAACGACAATATTTGTAACTAGCAACTTGAGTTATATATCAAAATGTAGAGACGTTATATATAACGTCTCTACACTTGTGGGATGGGCATCCTGCCTGTCCCAATCGCTTCAGATTGGAGGCTCTGCCTCGAATGCTTCTATCCCGCGCCGAATTGATTTTTGCAACGCTGAAGCTACTTCCGAAAAGTGATAACCGTTCGTAGTTTTGAGCAGCATATTCTGTCGGCTATTTATTGTTAGCAGGTATTGTATAATTTAATTAGTGTTTATGTACTATTAACCGGGCGGGAACGCAAGGCAGACGAGAAACGGTAAAGCCTGATACAACTCGATGTCCAGGTCTGATAAAATATAAAGCTGGCTTTGATAGCGACCGACACCCGCTGCGATTAAAGCGATCGCAGAGGGGAAACTTTGCAGTTGCTTATATTTAAAGTCTCTAAAGCCGTGTAATCTACCTCTAAAAATTAATTATGACGGATCAGATTCGCTTCTTGATGTGCGCCCCCGACCACTACGACGTGGATTATGTAATTAATCCTTGGATGGAGGGGAACATACACAAATCATCGCGCGATCGCGCGGTGGAACAGTGGCAAAAGTTACATCACGTTCTCAAAGATCACGCAATAGTCGATTTAGTCAAACCCCAAAAGGGTTGGCCCGATATGGTATTTACCGCTAACGCGGGTTTGTTGTTGGGAAAAAATGTCGTTCTCAGTCGTTTTTATCACAAAGAACGTCAGGGAGAAGAACCTTATTTTAAAGAGTGGTTTGAGTCCCAAGGCTATACGGTTTACGAACTGCCGAAGGACTTGCCATTTGAAGGCGCGGGAGACGCTTTACTCGATAGAGAAGGACGCTGGTTATGGGCGGGATACGGGTTTAGGTCGGAATTAGACTCACACCCTTATCTGGCGAAGTGGCTGGATATTGAAGTGCTATCGCTGCGCTTAATTGATGAGCGTTTCTATCACTTAGATACCTGCTTCTGTCCGCTGGCTGGGGGCTATTTACTCTACTATCCTGCCGCATTTGATTCTTACTCGAATCGCATGATTGAAATGCGGGTTCCCGCTGAAAAACGGATTGCAATTGAGGAAGCTGATGCGGTAAATTTCGCTTGCAATGCGGTCAATGTGGACAGCGTTGTGGTGATGAACAAGGCTAGCGATAGTCTCAAGCAGCGTTTGGCTGATGCTGGGTTTAGGGTAATTGAAACGCCGCTGACGGAATTCCTTAAAGCAGGGGGTGCGGCTAAGTGCTTAACGTTGCGCGTTACCGAACCCGTGCAAGTCGAAGTTCACGCCAACGTGTCGGTAGAAAGTCGCACGATTCGGTTAGAAGGACACCTGCTGGATTCGGGTTTAATCAACCGCGCCTTAGATTTAATTGTGGACAATGGCGGTAGCTTCCAGGTACTCAATTTTAATCTAGGGGTACAGCGGCAAAGTACTTCGGCGGCAGATGTGAAGGTATCTGCACCGTCTCACGACATCATGGAAGAAATCGTCACCCAGTTGATCGACTTGGGTGCCGTACCGCCGCCGCAAGAAATTTGCGATGTTAATCTCGAACCTGTAACCCAAGCGGGTGTAGCGCCAGATGACTTCTACGTGACGACAATTTATCCCACCGAAGTGCGGGTGCATTGCGAGTGGGTGAAAGTGCAAAATCAGCGCATGGATGGCGCGATCGCTGTAAACTTCACTCCAGATGGCCCAATTGCTAAATGCAAGTTGCTGCGCGATCTAGAAATCGGCGACCATGTAATTGTGGGGATAGAAGGGATTCGCACCGTTCGCAAAACCGAATCCCGCGAACAACGCAATACCCAAGAATTCACCTTTATGGGTTCGGGTGTTTCCAGCGAACGTCGGGTGGAATTAGTGGTAGAACAAATTGCCTGGGAATTGCGCCAAATTCGCGATCGCGGTGGTAAAGTCGTAGTCACGGCTGGCCCGGTAGTAATTCATACCGGCGGTGCGGAACATTTATCCCGTTTGATTCGCGAAGGTTACGTGCAAGCATTGTTGGGTGGCAATGCGATCGCCGTCCACGATATCGAACAATCGATGATGGGCACTTCCTTGGGCGTGGATATGAAACGCGGCGTCGCCGTCCGGGGCGGACACCGCCACCACTTAAAGGCAATCAATTTAATTCGCCGCTACGGTAGCATTGCCAACGCCGTAGAAAAAGGCATTATCCCCAGCGGCGTCATGTACGAATGCGTCCGCAATAACGTACCTTTCTGCCTTGCTGGTTCGATTCGCGACGATGGCCCCTTGCCGGATACGGAAATGGATTTAATTAAAGCACAGCAAGGATATGCAAAACTCCTGGAAGGAGCAGAAATGATTCTGATGCTGTCTTCGATGTTACATTCGATTGGCGTGGGGAATATGACTCCCGCTGGCGTCAAGATGGTGTGCGTCGATATTAACCCAGCGGTAGTGACAAAGTTGAGCGATCGCGGTTCAATTGAATCGGTTGGCGTCGTTACCGATGTCGGTTTATTCCTCAGTTTGTTGGTCAAACAGTTGGATAAATTGACCAGTCCGTATCATCTGACACAGACAATTTAATGGCTGTAGGGGTACGGCATTCAATCGTGTTGGATATGAATCAAAACTTATCGACGCCGTGCCCCTCCAAAACCTGTTAAAACAGGTTGCAAATCAGTCTTTATTTTCTAGATATTTGTCGATTAGGGTAATTAGTTGAGCGATCGCTTTCTGTTCTTCTAGTAGCAGTTGTTTGATCTGGCGCATCTGTTCCACATTGGGCGGACGATGCACCAAATCGTCAACAAACTCCAGTAGCGGTGATTTACGATTGCGGCTCAATGCCCTTTCTGCGTTCAACTTATCCCAGCGTTCCTTGACTGCTGCTGCTTTTTCCTCCATCAGCTTGTTTTTGGCTATGCGCTGCGCGATGCGCTCAGGTGTGAGACATTTTTTTCCAGTCATCTTCGTCTCCGTAAATATCACTAAATTTTTGTTCTAGCTCGGTTAGCTTTTCGCTGTGTCTCCCAACTTCGTCTTCTATAGTGTTGACTCTGTTCTCCAGAATATCAACGGATATATCCAGTGCTTCAACAAAACTTTCTAAAGTGTCTGTAGGTTCTGGTTGGGGTGCGTTGCCGTTTGGTTGGTTGCCGTTAGTCATGATTTTTCCTCCGGCGTTCTAGTATTAGGTGTCCTAGTAACATGCTTCTTGTATGTCACTAAGTGGTTAAAATTAATGTAGCACGCAAAAACCCCTTCTTGTCCTCCATGAAGGAGATAATCATAATTGAGGTGTATATGGAAGCAACGGAAATAGAAATGCCCGAAATACAAGCCCCTGAGATGGTTCGCATCGAGTTTCGCATCCCCGCTCCCTTGTATGAAGATTTTTTACAGTTAGCTGAAATAGAGGGATGGAAGCCTGCGGAATTGCACAGAATTTTATGGGAAAAGGGATTTGTTGCTCATGCCGAGGGTAGCAACAAGCGGCTGATAAATCGGCAACTAAGGCAAAGATTATCAGCAAGCGATCGCCAAAAATTAGATTGAACCAGATCCCTTACCGTACTTAATCTTGCTCAATTGTGGGATTGGGACGATGCTGGTAAAATGACGGTAAAGGTCGTCCCGGCACCCACTTCACTTTCTAATGCGATCGCTCCCCCATGTAAATCCACTGCTTTTTTCACAATTGCCAATCCCAAACCAGTGCCTTTAATTTCTCCTACATTGCTGCATCGGTAAAATGCTTCAAACAGTTTTTCTTGGTCTTCTTTTGGAATGCCGATGCCAAAATCTCGGATGTGAAAAATTACGCTTGGGTAATTGGTAATTGGTAATTGGTAATTTTTCTCAGCGTCTCGATCCCACTTCTCTAAGTATTCTATTTCTAAACTGACTTCGCCGCCGTTGGGGGAATATTTGAGCGCATTGGAAACTAAATTAGACAGGATGTGATGCAATAACCTTCGATCCAAAACTGCAACGGTTTTTCTGGAGCTGTTAATAAAGTTTATCCGTTGCTTGCCTTCGGTGCTTAGTTGCATTTGTTCCACTAGATGGCAGCAGAATTCTTTTAAATTCAGGGGTGCAGGATTAAACTTTAATTGCTCCGATTCTACTTTCCCAATTACCAGCATATCCTCAATCAACTGATTCATACTTTGGCTGGCAGATTTCATTAAATCCAGGCATTTCAGTTGAATTTTTTCGTCCAATTTGCTGCTATTCAATTGTAGTAATTGCGCCGAGCCTACAATTGCGCTCAAGGGGTTGCGTAACTCGTGGGCGGCGATCGAAACATATTTAGTTTGGCGCTCGGCTTTTTGTTCGGCAATTTCCAAAGCCTGACGCATTTTTGTTTCCAACTCGTGTCGGTGCAGGGCAATTTCGATCGTTACGTATAAATCTTTTTGTTGGAATGGTTTGATAATATATCCAAAAGGGTCTGTTAATTTGGCTCGTTTTAGGGTTTCTTCATCGGCATAAGCTGTTAAAAATACCGTTGGGATTTGGAAACGAGTGCGAATTGTTTCCGCAGCAACTACCCCGTCCATATCCCCTTCTAATACAATATCCATCAGCACTAAATCCGGCTGGGTTTGGGCTGCTGTTTCTATCGCTTCTTCCCCATTCGTAACAATCGCCACAATTTGGTAACCCTGCTTTTTTAAGCTCTCGGCTATTGCCTCGGCTACAATTGCTTCATCCTCTACGACTAATATCTTTTTTTCATCCATTTTTTTAAAGCCTCCGCCGGTAATTTAATTCGGAAAACCCTAGCTTAAATCGCGTTCCTTGCTCCGTATCAATTTCCAAAATGCCTTTGAGCTGACGGGTGAGCATTCGGACTAATCGCAATCCTAATGTTGTTGCATTTTCAATTTTAAAATTATTAGGTAATCCCACTCCATTATCGCTAACTATTAAATCGTATTTCATTTCTTCGTTGCGAAACAATTCAATACTAATTAACCCTGACATTCCTTGAGTAAAAGCATATTTCAGTGAATTTGAAACCAGTTCATTAACTATTAAACCACAAGGAATGGCTGTTTCTATATTCAGCGAAGATTCAGCCACATTAAGTTTTAATTCAATGGCATTAGAGTGATTGCCAAAAAATTGAAACAAATTAGTGGCTAGATCTTTAATATATTTAGCGAAGTCGATTTTGTCTAAATATAGCGATTGATACAATTGTTCGTGAATCAAAGCCATCGAACGAATGCGGATCTGGCTTTCTCGAAATAGGGCGATAGTCTGGGGATCGTCAAGGTATTGAGCTTGGAGTTCGAGCAAGCTAGAAATTACCTGCATATTGTTTTTGACGCGATGGTGAATTTCTTTGATCAATACTTCTTTTTGGTGCAGGGAAGCTTGAATTTGTCCTTCGGCGATTTTGCGATCGCTTACATCTTCAGCTATTCCGGCAATCCGGTAAAGTTTACCAAACTCATCTTTAATCGGAAAACCCCGCGCCCAGATCCAGCGCATCGAACCATCGGGGCGGATGATGCGATATTCATTGCTGGTAGACTCTCCTTTTAGTTGTTTAGCGATCGCTTCCTCCACAACTGCTCTGTCTTCCGGATAAACTGTTTCTAACCAAAATAGGGGTTCCCCATTCTTGGTTGCAATCGGGCGTCCCCAAATTTTCTCATAAGCTGGACTGACGTAGAGCAATTTGTTACCCTCTGGAGATGCCAACCAAAACACATTAGCAATATTTTCCGCCATCTGACGAAATCTTGTTTCGCTTTCGGATAAAGCGTTTTCTGCGCGTTTGCGTTCGGTGATATCTCGCAATGAGATAATACAGACGGATTTGCCTTCCCATTTAGCTGGAGCAACGTGCATTTCTCCAATGCCAATTTCTCTATTTGGACGCAGAATGGTTAATTCAATCGTATCGTTTTGTATGGCAGGCCATCCCAACTCAACGCCGATTAAATCTTCAGGTTCGTAGCCGAAAATTTTTCCCGCTGCCGGGTTAGCAAACAACACCCTACCCCGGCGGTTAACAATTAACAAACCGTCCAATAAATTAGCTACAATCGTTTGCAGTCGGGCTTCGCTATCGCAGAGGGTAGAAATTATTGCTTGCAGGCGTTTTTCACTTTCTCGCAACGCAGCTTCAGTTTTTTTGCGATCGCTGATATCTTCATCGATCCCTGCAATGCGGTAAACTTGACCTGCGCGATCGCGGATGGGAAAGGAACGGGATCTGATCCAACGCATCTCACCATTCGGGCGCAGGATACGATATTCTTGCTCGTAGCGATCCAGCGCTTGCAAGGGTAAAGCAGCGATGATGCGATCGCGGTCTTCTGGATGGATAATAGCATCTAAAAAACTTTGGGGCGATGCGCTTAAATCGGCGCGAGAAATTCCCCAAATCTTTTCGCACGCAGGAGAAACATAGATAATCTGCCTAGTTTTAGCATCGATCGTCCAGCAAATACGATCAATATTTTCTGCCAGTTTTTGAAATAGTTGCTCGCTTTCGCGCAGCGCCGCTTCTACTCGCCGACGCTCGGCAATTTCCTGCTGTAATTGCTCTTTTAGAGCCGCTACTTCAGCCGTACTATCTCTTAGTTTAATTTCTACCTGTTCTTTAGCGTTTTGGCGTTCGGCGATTGTCTGGAATAAACCGCGAACTAACCGGCAAAGGTGACAAGGCGCGATATCGATCATCGGTTAAACGGTCAAGCGGCGGTTTACTCCCTATTTTAATTGACTTAATCCTAAAAAAATGGCTGCCAAGGTTCCAGACACTCTGATTTCTCCTTGGGCTATCTTTTGCGCGACTTGAGCAACGGGAACTAATACCACTTCAATCTCTTCTGTAGCGTCTAGCTGCTGCTTTCCCGATGGTTGAACATCTTTTGCTAAAAACAAATGAATGCTATTAGTATCTTTAATCGGATTGTCATACAGCGTTCCCAAAGGAATCATCTCCTGGGGGATATAACCAGTTTCTTCTGTGAGTTCGCGTCGCGCTGCGGTTTCGGCGCTTTCTAATTTTGGGTTAAAGCTTCCGGCAGGAAGTTCTAATAATATTTCACCTGTTGCGTGTCTGTATTGTCGCACAAACACAATTTCTTGGTTGGCAGTTATTGCCAATGTTAAAACAATATCCGGGCGCACCAAGACAAAAAAATCATCGATTGTTTTACCGTTGGGCAATTCTACTTCATCTTGTCTGATTTTAAACCATTGATTGTCAAAAACAAATTTTGACTTGAGGATTTTCCACTTTTCGATCATGGGTAATTGGTAATTGGTAATTGGTAATCGGTAATTGGCTAATTGCTAATTGCTGTAGGGTGTGTTAGGCACGGGCGAAAAACTGACGATTTCAACCAATAGTTGTATCCGTGCCTAACGCACCATCCCCAAATTTGTAACATCATCAGGACTTACGCAAAGAAACCGGGTTTCTATCAGAAATCGTCGCGCAAGAAACTCAAGATCCACGCAGAAACCCGGTTTCTAGTAAGGCGAAAAACTGACGATTTCAACCAATAGTTGTATCCGTGCCTAACGCACCATCCCCAAATTTGTAACATCATCAGGACTTACGCAAAGAAACCGGGTTTCTATCAGAAATCGTCGCGCAAGAAACTCAAGATCCACGCAGAAACCCGGTTTCTAGTAAGGCGAAAAATTGACGATTTCAACCAATAGTTGTATCTGTGCCTAACGCACCATCCCCAAATTTGTAACATCATAAACATTTTTGATTGTAGGGGCGGGTTTTACCAACAATCTATAAAATCATCGACAGTTTAGATAAACCCGCCCCCGTCAATTTTAATTCACCGTACTAAACCATTCCGTTATACTATCAGCGATCGCGCGCGCCAATCTCCTTTGTTCTGTAGGGTTCATCAACCATTCAAACTCAAACGGATTGCTCATAAATCCCAATTCCAATAATACCGATGGTGCCGATGCGGGGCGCGCGAGGGCGAGGTTATTCCAAAACACGCCGTAGGAAGGACGATTGAGTTTTCCTACCAAGCGATCGTGCAAAAACATCGATAAACTATGAGCTTGAGGATGATACCAAAACATGCCAATGCCTTTAGTATTAAAAGCGTCGCCGTTGTCGGGTAAGGAATTATAATGAATCGAGAGAGCGATCGCAGGTTCTTCTCGATCGATGATTGCCACCCGTTCCGGTAAAGATAAAGTTATATCGTCTTCTCGCGTCATAATTACCGTCGCCCCTCGCGCCACCAATTCATCGCGAATCAGTTTCGATACTGTCAGGTTAACATCTTTTTCCAAATAACCTGTAGGCCCCGCAGCGCCAGATTCTCTCCCCCCATGTCCCGGATCGAGTAATATTTTAATTCCCGATAAGGGTTGTTCTGCTGTTTTATTACTGCGATTGGGTGGATAGCGTAGCGTTAATACTAAACTCGTGCCTTCGTAGCGCAGTTTATAACCCCATTGCTGCTGGGATTTCAAGTTAAAAGTATATTGCACTTGGTTAGGGGCAACTTGTTGCCAATCGAGACGAGAAATAATTGGGTCGTCATCTTGGCGAATAATATCGGTTTGGGCGGTGGTGTTGTGGAGGGTGAGGGTAAGAATGCGATCGCTCTGTTGTACGCTAACGGGTACGGGAACTTGCAGCGGAAACACTACTTCTGTCGCCCCAGCAATGCGACGAGTGGTGATACTGCGAATAATAGATCGCGGCGGGACGGAACTTTGAGAAATCCGCACTTCTTGTTGATTTATCCATCCGCCGTAGTCGAGTCGCACCCACTCGCCTTCCCTTCCAGTAATCGCTGCTTGGGTTCCTTTTGGTAGCGGAGTTAGGCGAGAATAATTAGTACCAGATCCCGTTCTCGCAATTCCCCCATCAACAATTACCTCAGCAATTTCTAGTTGGGTAGGCGAAAGAATTTTAATATTTCCTTGCCCGATTTCGGTAATAGTTTTGCCGTTGATAGTAAGTTGAAACTGAGGGCGTCCTAACTCTGCCGGTGATTCCGCCGTCGCACATCCTTGATAGTAACTGCTGCGGGGTATGTTTTGAGTCGTGACTGCATTGGGCAGATTTTGTGCCACCAACGCAGCAGAATTAGGAGGCAAAATTACCTTAGCAGCTTGAGGCATTAGCGGAATGGTTTGATTTGCCAATTTTACATTTACCGTGGCATTGGCGGGTGCGATCGCGCTAAAACAAATCGCTTCTCCCGGCATTCTGGCAATATCCACCCTTGGGGTTAAAGAATCTTGACCAAATGCCAACCCCACAGGCAACTTCGGTTGCGTTGATAATCGAGTTACTTTAATCCTTCGTCGTTGGTTCCGATAGCGAAACGTAAAGAAATTCTCTCCCATTCTCAACGGAAAACTAGGAGCAAAATGCCCCGCCGGACTCCGTCTAATTGTCCTGCCATTTACCACAACTCTCCCCGAAGGCGGGGCAGTGCCAATAAAGAAAATCCGGTCAGATGTCGTTCGGTGATTGTTCGGCGGATACACCAACTTAAGAGGTTGTGCTGCCAAGACTGGAGAAGTAACTAAAGTTCCGATTGTGACTAATCCTAAGATCGTTTTCATTTTTTTATTTGGTAATGGGTAATCGGTAATGGGTAATCGGTAATCAACACCAATTACCAATTAGCAATTACCAATTACCCATCTTCAAAAATCTTTGTGGGAATTCCATCAATACTGATTTGGTTCTTCTCGCGCCAATATGCTGCGATTCCTTCTTTTCCTTTTTTTTTCGCCCATTCTATCATGGTCGGTCTTTCTGCTTTAAATTCATACAGCGGCACGCCATGCCCGCAAGAAGTTTGAGCTGATTCAATATCCATGACGATAATTTGACGTTCCCCCGGTGTAGGTTCAAATAACTTATAGTAATTTTCCCATTCTTGGTGTCTGGGACTAATTACCCTTCCGCGTCCATACAAACGCAAAATCAAAGGCTTTTCAGTAAAGCTGCAAAACATAATCGTCATTCTACCCTCGTTCCCAGGATCTGCCTGAGAATGTAAATGGGCTGCGGTTTCATTCCCACTGCCAGTTAAATCTAGATACGCAACCCTTTGACTATCAATGCAGCGAAAAGTATCTATACCTTTTGGAGATAAATTAATTCGTCCCGACTTCGCCGCAGTGGCTGTGAAAAATAATTTTTGTTTTGAAATAAAATTTTGTAAATCTTCATTTAAATTAGAGTAAAATTTAGCCATTGTCAAAACCTCGTAACTTCAACTAAAACCGACAGGAAAAGCAAAACGGGTCGGGTCATTTGTTAAATTTTCACCTGTTAACCCAGCTGCATCAGCAATTAAATTTCAAAATTAGGTAACATGGATGAGTTTTGGTTGGCGGGGCGCAATCGGTGCTGGCGCACAGGCGGCGCTAACACAGTTCATACAGGTAGTGGTAGCGTAGGGTATAAGCACACCCTACCCGACCGTCAACACTGTGGCACAATTAACGGGGTGGCATAGGAATTGAGTCTACTTTTAAGCATTCTATGACTAAGTTTGTCTTTGTAACCGGCGGTGTTGTTTCCAGTATCGGCAAGGGTATTGTTGCATCGAGTTTAGGACGTTTGCTCAAGTCGCGAGATTATTCAGTCTCGATATTAAAGCTCGACCCATATATTAACGTCGATCCGGGAACGATGAGTCCGTTTCAGCACGGCGAAGTATTCGTCACCGAAGATGGTGCTGAAACAGACTTGGATTTGGGGCATTACGAACGCTTTACCGATACCTCGATGTCGCGCCTCAACAGCGTTACCACGGGGTCAATTTATCAGGCGGTGATTAATAAAGAAAGGCGGGGCGATTATCAGGGTGGTACGGTTCAAGTCATTCCTCACATCACGAATGAAATTAAAGAACGCATACGCCGAGTTGCCAAAAATACAAATCCGGATGTAGTAATTACGGAGATTGGCGGCACGGTGGGAGATATTGAATCGCTGCCTTTTTTGGAAGCAATTCGCCAGTTTCGGAAAGATGTGGGGCGGCAAAACGTGCTGTACATGCACGTAACGCTAGTACCTTGGATACCGTCGGCGGGAGAAATGAAAACCAAACCGACGCAGCATTCAGTGAAAGAATTGCGCTCGATCGGGATACAACCAGAAATTTTAGTATGCCGAAGCGATCGCCCGTTAAGTCAAGGAATCAAGCAAAAACTTTCGGAATTCTGCGACGTACCCGTTGAGCGCGTGATTAACGCTTGCGATGCTAATACAATTTACGAAGTGCCGCTGATGATGGAACGGGAAGGACTGGCACAGCAAGCGCTAGATTTATTGCAACTCGAACAACGCCAACCCGATTTAAAACAGTGGCAAACTTTAGTAGATAGATTGTATCGCCCGACCAATCGGATTGAAATCGCCCTCGTAGGGAAATATGTCCGATTAAGCGATGCTTATCTTTCTGTAGTAGAAGCGCTGCGTCATGCTTCGATCGCGCTGGGCGGCGAGTTGAACCTGCGGTGGGTAAACTCAGAAGATATTGAAGCCAACGGCGCAGAGCGCTATCTTGAAGGTGTCCAGGGCTTAGTCGTGCCTGGAGGATTTGGGATCAGGGGCGTCGATGGTAAGATTGCAGCGGTAAAATACGCGCGCGATCGCCAACTTCCGTTTTTAGGTTTGTGTTTAGGAATGCAGTGTTCTGTAATTGAGTGGGCGCGTAACGTGGCAGGTTTAAAAGATGCTAACAGCGCTGAATTTGCCCCCGAAACTGCCAATCCCGTCATTAACCTGTTACCAGAACAGCAAGACGTGGTAGAGTTGGGCGGCACGATGCGGTTGGGTTTATATCCTTGTCGCTTGGCATCGAATACCCTGGCAAGTCGTTTGTATCAGCGAGAAGTGGTTTACGAACGCCACCGTCACCGCTACGAATTCAACAATGCCTATCGCAACTTATTTCTAGAAAGCGGGTATGAGATCAGCGGGACTTCTCCCGATGGACGCTTGGTGGAAATTATCGAACTCCCCAATCATCCCTTCTTTATTGCCACGCAATTTCACCCAGAATTTCAATCCCGCCCCAGCAATCCCCACCCCTTGTTTAAAGGGTTTATCTCGGCTGCGTTAGCCAAAGTTGATCGGTGCGCTTATAAGAAGGCGAACGAAGAAGTTGAAACTGCTGATTCAACTTCGGTTCAAGATGTAGTTTCTGGAGAACAAATCGAAATTATCGATGCCAATCCAAACTCAACCTTGAACGCGATCGCTGAATTATCCTAGCTATGCTAGGCTACTGCTACCTAAAACAACCCACGAGCTATTGTAAAAAGTAGCACATTATGCTTACCCTGCAAATAGCTCGCTTTATCATAGGCAACAAAATTGTTGCATTTAAGAATCAAGCGCGTGGGAAATTGCGGTTGTGAGGAAATAGCGTGACCTATTGGATCAAAATCTGTTACGAGAGGAATCAATATGTAATCGATCTCGACCGTGTGAGTGCTTTTGTTTACGAGGCAAACGGGACGCTAAAATTTTGGCTACCAGATAGTAGTTTTCCGATCGTTCTCAATCCCCAAGGACATCCAGAAGCTCATCAAAAACTGCTGACCTACATTAAAGATGTGAGAGGTCAGACTTTTGATGATTACTGGATAGAAATTAGCTATGAAAGAAATAAGTATCTGGTAAACCTTAAGTGCATCACCAGCTTTGAGTGCGAACAGAACGGCAGGTTAAAGTTTTGGCTGCCCGATGGCGCGATCGCTATCATTATCAATCCCCAGAGTAACCAAGAAGACTACGAGAAAATTATCAAGTACATTCAAAAGGAAACTGGGCATTCTTTGCCTTGAATGGGTAATGGGTAATGGGTAATGGGTAATTGCTAATTGCTAATTGCTAATTGCTAATTGGAATTTTTCCCGATTACCTTTCCACCGCTGACACCTGGGAAGGCCATTACCAATTACCAATTACCTATTACCAATTACCAATTACCAATTACCAATTACCAATTACCTATTACCTATTACCTATTACCTGTTGCGCTAGTTTTGCGGCTCCGACCATCCCCGCAGAATTACCTAACTCTGCTGGTAACAATTGCAACCCAGCGCGGGAACTGGGTAGAACGCGACGTTCGATTTCGGCGATCGCATAGGGAAAGAAAAACTCCGCACTCGCACTCACTCCGCCGCCAATCACAACCGCTTCCGGTGCCAAAATGTAGATCGAACTGGTTAAACCAATACCTAAATCTCGTCCGTAGTTTTGCCAAAATTCTAACGCGAAGCGATCGCCTGCTTTTGCCAGCTTACCCAATTCTTCGGGTTCCATTCCGGTACGGCGGCGAATTGCTACCACCGAAACATATTGTTCTAAAGAACCTTGATTGCCGCTGTTACAAGGTGGACCATCGGGATTTAAAGTCACCAATCCCAACTCACCCGCCGCGCCTTGATGCCCGACAAACAATTTACCATCTAAAATCACCGCGCCGCCGACACCCGTCCCCAAGGTGAGTAAAATAAAGTTGCGAAATCGACGCCCCGCCCCTAACCAAGCTTCTCCCAATCCAGCACAATTAGCATCGTTGGCGATAGTGGTAGGTAATCCAGTTTTTGCTTCTAACCAATCTGCCAGGGGAATGTTGTGCCACCCATCTAAATTAATCCCAACGATCGCAATTCTACCAGCAGCATCCGCAGGGCCAGGAGTGCCGACACCAATCGCGCGCGCATTGCGCTGAGGATCGATTTTGGCGATCGCATCTATCATCCCATCTAAAACCGCTTCCGGTGTAGCAGGTTGAGGCGTTGGTATAGTTAGCGACTGCAAGCAATCGCCACCTTGATTAAACCGCCCCAGTTTAATCGCCGTTCCCCCTAAATCAATGCCAATAATTTCTGTCATTGGTAATTGGTAATTGGTAATTGGTAATTGCTAATTGCTGATTGCTAATTGCTGATTGCAAAAAATATTTTACTATTAGCCATTAGCCATTAACTATTACCCATTACCAATTACCCATTACCAATTACCCATTACCTTTTTCTTGGATCGACAAATTCGCTTAACCCTTCTCCCACCAAAGATAATCCTACAACCAACAAAGTTAAAGCTAAACCGGGGAACATTGCCGTCCACCAAACGCCGGTAGGTAAAGCTTCCAGGGCTAATTTTAAATCGTGTCCCCACTCTGGTACCTCATCGGGGAGTCCCAATCCCAAAAATCCCAAACCGCCCAAGGTTAAAATTGCATCGGCGGCGTTGAGGGTGAAGAGTACCGGCACGCTTTGAATTACGTTTAAAAATAGATAGCGGGATAAAACCGTCCAGGTGTTCGCGCCCATTGCTTGCGCCGCTTCGACGAACATTTCGGTTTTGACGCTCACCGTGTGGTTGCGGACAACGCGATAGTATTGGGGGATGTATGAGATGGAGAGTGCGATCGCGGCATTTAAAACCCCTCGCCCCACCACAAACGCCAGCGTTACTGACAGCAGCAACCCAGGCAGCGTATAAATTGTATCCATCAAAAACAACAATACTCGGTCTAATCTGCCGCCCAGATAACCGCTGACTAAACCCAAAGGCACGCCAACAACTAGACTTAGCATCGTCGCCAAAATCACCACTTGCAGCGCCGCTTGGCTGCCAAACAGCGTGCGGGAAAATACATCGTAGCCTTGGTTACTCGTGCCAAACCAATAACGCGCTGAAGGCGGTTCGTGAATCGGGTTAATCAGCGACTCCGTCGGGTTTTGCAGCCATCCCCACGCTTGGAATGTGGGTGCAAAAACGGCTACCAGTACAAACGCGAAAGTAATAACCAGTCCCACTACAAGAAACTGCATCGAAAGATTGGGACGGCTAAAAAAACGGGGTAAAGAAAGTTTAGAAAGGTTCATCGATTGGCAAAACTGGCTATTTCACAAGATGGTACAGCTGCAAGTGCCGATGCTGCGATCGCTATCCGGTTTTCATTGTTCATGATAATTCGGCTATGGATATGGGGACGCAGCGCTTCCCATTCGATTTGATTTAGCTGACTGACGAATGAAATTTCCGGCGACTCATCCACATCTAACTCTTGTTCATACAAAATGTTCATCACTACATCAGAAATCGCCAAATCGGCGGATTCTTGAGAAATATTGCTGGTTTCTACGAGGAGAGTGATGCGATTTCTCTCAGGATGAGTCAGCAACACTCTGATGATGTTGTCCAATTCTTCCAGCAGTAATTCTTCAGGTTGAGTCCAGTCTGGCAATATTATCAGATTTATTGCTCTCAAATTCAACTCTGGAATTTTTACCAACCGCGCTAACATCGCTTCGGCAGTGACTAATGCCGGTAATAATTTTAAGGTGGCGCGGGCAAGTTTTGCTGCTAAAACTGGATCGCCGATTTTCTCTGCTACTTCTGCCAAGTACCAAATATTATGCCAGCGATCGCCTCCCGCAACCGTTGCCTCTGCTTTGCGAAACCACACACCCGTATCGTCAATTCTCCGCAAGGGAAATGACAGATTTTGAGAACGTTCAAACTCGTGTATTGCTTTCCGGCAACCTTCCCAAAAACCATAATCATCGATTTGGATAACTCCATCATCTACAACTTGAACGAACAAGTTGTTAAATATATCCATCGTTGATTCATACCAATCCCCATCAGCGTGCAGTAAAGCAATATCAGCTATTTTTGATTTAGATTCAGGCAATGTTGAGGCAAACAACCCCTGCACGGGTACGACGATATCTGCCACATCCAAAGCTTGACAAACTACATCTAAACCCTCAATGATTGGAGCTTTTAAAGTCCCAACTCCTAAACCAGTATCATTGGCAGGTATTCCCTGATGTTTATCAACATCAGTAGGGTCGGGCATTCCCTCAAATGTATCAAAAGCATACAATAGCCGAGGCCGCAAACTATAACGTTTAATCGCAAAAGCTAGCAGCGCTGCGCTTCCTCCCCTGCAAGTGCCGCACTCGACAAAATTTCCCGGAATATCATCTAGACAAATTTGCCGCGCTAAGGTATATAAAGAAAATAATCGAGCTTCGCTGAGTAGGGTGAAAGGTCGTATTGCTGTAACCAGGTTTTGGAATTCTTTTGTTTCGCGATCGCTCAATACTCCATGTCCTGATTTTGCTAGTAAATAGTGCTTGAGACTAGCTGCAAAATCTCCAGTTTGCCAATAAATTTGGCTGATATATTTATTAGCTATCCCAGAACTAGGATTAAGTTGCCCTGCATTTTTAAAAGCCACTAATGCCCGGTTAAAATCGCCTTCGATAAAAAAGTTTCTTCCTTGTTGGTTAAATTCCACCGCTTGCTTAGCATCTACGGTTTCAGTAATATTAAGCTGCCTAAATTCTGAATCTACTTTATCAACTAGCTTAATTAACCGCTCTGCATTAAAATTTTGTTTATCTATTGTGGGTTGATTCGCCCCGCTAACTGGATAATGTTGCAAATGTTCGGGTAGATGCCATTCTATCTTCGGATCTGGCTGATGGATAACAGGTTCTACATTACCTCGCCATACTACTCCCATAATTTGCATAGTTTGATAAACCATTGTATTCCATCCCCTTTCTTTCAGGTAATCTAAACCTTGGGCAACATCGGGGGAAGCTAAGTCGTGAAACAGAATTAAAGCATCTGCTTCAGCCAATGTTTCGCAGATAATAGCATCGTTCAAAGGCCCTGGTGCGTCGTGATTGCCATCAATAAAAATTAACGACCACTTGCGCCCATCAGCGGCTACTTCTTCGACTTTTTCAGGACTATAACCGGGTATTAGTTTAACCAAATCAAGCACGCCCGCAGCTTGAAGAGAGTTGCTGACACTTTCATAAAATTCTGGTTTTTCTAATATCGGATCGATAACGTCTAACTGAACTCCTCCCAAAGCTAAATGACAGGCTGACCAACCCATCCAACAGCCTATTTCTAAAGCTTTTTTACCTTTAAATTTAAGCGCAGTATTATAAAGAATATGCGCTTCATCACGACTGACAAATCCTATATATGCATGGCGCCGATCTGCGTACCAATTATGGGGAATTTCCCGCCGTAGATAAGGCCAACCACAACCACTGGTATCGCCAACAATCATATTGGGAAAACAGGCATCCGGCTGGATAATTTTAAATCCGGGCGAGACATAATCTCCCACCGTAAGCGAGCCATTCTGTTCCACAAAGCTTGATTCTAATTTAGGGGTATAAAGTAGGCTTAATTCAATTACATCTCTGTCAGTTGTTTTCAGTTGAATCTGTTTTTCTTTTTCCGGGCCTGACAGGTGTAAAATGCCTATAGGTGTGTGAGGTAAATAAGGTTCTACGAAACAGGATTTGTCTTTGTCCCAGCTTGGAAAAGCATGGTGATAAGTCCAGTTGCACCAAGCGGGAAGCATCTCAGTTTCATCGAACAATCCACCCTGATAAACCGCTAAATTGAGGGCAAACTGATCGGTCATTAAAGAGGCAGATTGCTGCAATCCCCGATGCAGAAATTCTGCCCAAACTTCCCAGTGAGGCGCATCTTTATGCAGTGCAAAAACCCCAGCATTTAGTACGGGATAGCTATAAAAATTTTCGGCGATTTCCTCACCAAAAGCCTGTTGATATTTGTTATAAACCCACTGCCACCAAAATTTGCGTAGCCCACCGTACTGGATCTCGCTACCCCGATCTATTTCAGGAACAATTGCTAATTTCCCTAATTTCGCTCCTTCAATAAATAAATCAACAGCTTGCCAATCTTGCACCCAAGCATCTGCATCTATCCATAGATAGATGTCAAAATTTGGAAAGTATTTACGCAAAAAAGGACGTGCTAACAAACCTTTGAGATGAATCGGTGCTTCATCAATGCTGGGAAAGTTAAATTCCCAATCAGGCTGCTTAATGATATTGACTCGTTCCTCTAGCCATTGAATCTGTTCTGGAGTGCAACCTAAATCGAAAAATCCCACGATCGCATTTCGCCCCTGTGGTTTTTCGCGAATAGATAAAATAGTGCCTTGAAGCAGTTCAAAGTAGTTTGCATTCGCCGCAGTGATAATGATTTCCACAGGATTCCCCGATTTGCTTGTACAGGCTTGCTTGGGTCATCTTGATTTTACCATGCTTGCGACTCAGCATTTAAGAGATTGTCAAAATATGAGGTTTGATGGCACACTAGGAGAATGTTTATTTGTTAATTTTATATATGGATGTTAATCGATTATGCCAGCAACTAGACGCATTTCTAGCTCAAGGTGATTACGATGAAGCGATCGCTGTTTGCGAACAAGGCATAAGTACTGACCCATCTATAACGTTAAACTACTGGTATCTGGGACTGGCAATCCTATTGCAAGGGGAAGAATCAGAAGCCCAAGCTATTTGGCTATCAGCTATAACTCAAGTCAATCCAGATGAAATGGATGCAGTAACGTCGGAACTATTACAAGTATTACAAACCGCAGCAATCCAGTTTTTAGATAACCGAGAGTTCCAGAAATGCGAGATAATATACTGGCAAATATTAGAGTTAGATTCTAACGACTTTACAGCTTACTACAATTTAGGAAATGCTCTAGCGCAGCAGGGAAATTTCGATACAGCAATCGACTGTTGGCAAAATGCGATCGCTCTCAAACCAGACTATATTGAAGCCTACGAAGAATGGGGAATTGTGTGTCAAAAGTTAGAAGATTTTGAAAGCGCGATCGCTTGCTATTCAAAAGCTTTAGAACTCAAACCAGATAACTATCAAACAGCTTACAATCTAGGGCTTTGCTTTTCTTTTGTGGGGAGAGGGGAAGAAGCGATCGCTTGTTTTCAAACCGCCATCCAACTCAAACCAGACTCCACCCAACCCTACGGCGATCTGGGATATCTTCTCCTGCAAAAAGGTCAATTAGATGACGCAATTCAATTGTTTAATCAAGCCATTCCAGTAACTTTTCTGGAATCTTACCTGAAAACCTATGACTTATTTAACGATAACGCCTGTTTCTTAAAATCTTTGCACTTTCAGCCTGATTCTTTTGACACCTTCTTTTATTTAGCTAAAATCATCGAAAAAAACAATATTTTACCAGAAATAGCAACGATAATTTATAAAAAAACGCAGCAAATTAACCCGGATGCCGATATTATTTCAAACCAACAAAGTCAGCGAGATAATTCAACAGCAGCCTCGCCACAAATACCATACGTTAAACCGCCAAAAGATTTTTATGAATCAACTTTAGATTGGGCAAACACCTATAATTTGAGCAAAAATTACATAAATATTTATCCTAACACTACCCTTTATTTAACTCCGCCTAAAACACCAGAAAGCACGATACATTTTAGCTTTAGATTCGGCAGCCAAGTTCAATTACCAGCTAGCTTTATTGCCCTAGTACCAGACGGACGTTTCTGGTTAAATAAAAAACAGGATAAAAGTGCCGTCATCGCCGCCGATAATAAAATTTTAGGAGATATTTCCCCAGACTTTCCAGTTTTAAGTCCAGGACATCCAGATAAACATCCCAGCAAACATTCTATCTTTTCTGTAGGTAAGTTACCGCCTATTCAGAAGATAGATGGAACCGTAGCCGTTTTAGCCGGACTCTTAAACGACACCTATTTTCATTGGATGTTTGATATCCTACCCCGCATTGAATTACTCTATAAAAGCGGTATAGACATAACTGGTATCGATAAATTTTTAGTCAGCAGTCGTCTAGATTTTCAAAAAGAAACCCTCAAAGCACTAGGAATTCCACCAACAAAAATCCTAGAAACTGATGAATATCCTCACATCCAAGCGACGACGTTAGTCGTTCCATCTTTCCCCGGCAGCGTAGCTTGGATGCCAAAATGGGCTTGTGATTTTTTGCGAAATGAATTTTTAGATAAAAAACAGATTGAAACCGAAAAAATAGAGCGGATATATATTAGCCGTAAACCAGCTCCAAATCGCCGAATTATCAACGAAGATGAAATCGTAAGCTGTTTAAATAAATACGGTTTTACAAGCGTCATCCTTGAATCAATGTCAGTGGCGGAACAAGCCGCATTGTTAGCTAATGCTAAAGTTGTAGTAGCGCCTCACGGCGGTGGATTGACTAATACTGTCTTCTGCAATCCTGGAACTAAAGTAATAGAGATTTTTTCACCTAATTACGTATATCCTTGTTATTGGCTGATTAGCAATCAAATCGGTTTGGAATATTACTATCTTCAAGGAAAGAATCCGGAAGGATTCTATTTACATAAACTTTTATACCCAGACGCGCGACTAGAAGATATTTTTGTCAACCTAGATGAATTGCTAAATATCTTGAAATTTGCTCAAGTAATCTAGATCGGAAACCCGGTTTCTTAAATAAAACCTTCGCCCATATTCTGAAACGCCTACATGCTAAAGCATGAGGCTACACAAACAAAGGCTGCCGTAGCAGCCTCTAACAAATTTAGCCCGCGTAGGCGGGCTTTGTTTGTGTAGCCACACCCTTAAGGGTGTCGGATTTTGGCGAAGATATGGTTAAAGAAACCAGGTTTATCTAGATTATAGATTTTGCTCGATTAGCTGGCGATATTGACTCTTTTGCTTGACGCCTTTCACTTCAGTCAACAACTCTTTATTCTTGAAAAACTGAATCGTCGGCGTACCCGTAATGCCAGCATTTTCGGCAATGTCTATGTCTTTGGCAATATCGATGGTGACGAAGTGGATTTTGCCATCAAATTCGTCTACCACTTTGTCTAAAATTGGTTTCAGAGTATGGCAAGGGCCGCAACTCGGCGAAACGTACTTGACTACAAGCAAGCGATCGCTCTCGTGAAACAGCTTCCGCAGTGCAAAACCCCCACTGTGGCGCGTGTCTGCAATATCAAACTCTGCTGGTTCGAGGGTTTCGCTTTTCTTCACATCTGCTGGCGTATCTGCCTTTTCCGCCTCAGCCGTTTGATGAAATTCTTGCAGTAAGCCATTGACTGAAAGCCACCTTTCTGCTAACATCGCCGCCATACAGCCAGTACCCGCAGCCGTAATTGCTTGACGATACTCGTGGTCTTGTACGTCTCCAGCAGCATACACCCCTTCGACGCTAGTTTCTACCGAACCCGGCTTGGTGACGATATAACCGACTTCGTCTAATTCTAGTTGCCCTTCAAATAAAGAAGTGTTGGGCTTGTGACCGATGGCGTAGAATAACCCCTTAACAGCCAGGGTACTTTGCTCGTCAGTTTTAGTATTGCGGATGTGAATGCCATTCATGCGATCGCCTTCCCCAATTACATCCACCGCCTCGCTATTCCAGTGAACTGTAATTTTGGGATTATTCAGCACCCGATCCTGCATTGCTTTAGACGCCCGCATCTTATCCGTGCGTACCAGCATGTGAACGCGAGAACCGTACTTAGTCAAGTAAATCGACTCTTCCGCCGCCGAGTCGCCCGCCCCGATCACCGCCAGTTCTGCACCGTGAAAAATCGGAGTAGCACCGTCGCAAATCGCACAAGCAGAAATCCCCCGGCTCCAATAATCGTGTTCGCTGGGCAGTCCCAACCTTTTCGCCGTCGCGCCTGTAGCAATGATAATGCTGTTAGCTTTAACTTCCCGTTCCTCAGAACGCACGGTAAAAGGACGCTGACTCAAATCGACCGATATCACATCTTCCGTGTATAATTCAGCACCCCAGCGTTCGGCTTGCGCCTTCATCCGATCCATTAAATCCGGCCCCATAATCCCTTCGGGAAAGCCGGGGAAATTTTCTACTTCCGTCGTCGTCATCAGCTGCCCACCGGGCAACCCCCCAGCTTGGAAGCCTTCAAACACAAAAGGTTTCAGGTTAGCCCGCGCCGCGTAAATCGCCGCAGTATATCCGGCAGGGCCGGAGCCAATAATAACCAAATTTTCTACTGTCGGGTTAGCCATAGGGTAAAAATAAACTCATAACGACTACGACTAATATAGCATAACTGAGGAATTGAGTTGACTCCTTTAACTCGTTAACTCGTTTCCAGGTTCTACCTGGAAATGCAGTTAGGGAGGCTCCGGCCTCCCATCCCCACAGAGGCGAGGCCGGAGCCTCTGGGATGGCGTTACCAGGCTCGAACCTGGTAACGAGGTGACACGCCCCCTTCCCTAGCAGGGAAGGGGGCAGGGGGGTTAGGTTAGCCAATTAAAAGTCAATTGTGTACTCTGGCGCTCAAACAGGGAATACTTAAATTGAGGAGATAACATCACCTCAAACAAATATGCCAAAAATTCCCATCCGGAGAAGTTCAAAATGGACAGTCAAGCCGCCGAGATCAAAGAGAAAGTTCGCCAACAATTTGACACCGGCCCTTACCCCAGAATTCCCGTCGATCAAACCCCTAAAGACGACGCGAACAACCTGTTTATTCACAGCTTGGTAACGGCCTACTATTTGAAAAATCAAAAAGTTATAGAAACTGAAGGCAAAGTAATTTTAGATGCCGGTTGCGGCACGGGTTACAAAGCCTTAGCCTTAGCAGAAGCCAACCCCAAAGCCAAAATAGTTGGGATTGATTTTTCCGAAGAATCGGTTAAATTAGCGCGGCAGCGGTTAGAATACCACGGCTTTGAAAATGCCGAATTTCATACCCTTGCCATCGAAGATTTACCAAGTTTGGGACTGCAATTCGACTACATCAATAACGATGACGTGCTTTATCTCCTAGCCGATCCAGTTGCGGGATTGCAGGCAATGAAATCGGTTTTAAAACCAGAGGGCATCATCCGGTCTAACCTTCATAGTTCGCTGCAACGAGTACACTATTATCGCTGCCAAGAAGTTTTTAAAATGATGGGTTTGATGGATGACAACCCCAGAGAGTTTGAAATTGAAGTAGTTCGAGATGTGATGAACTCGCTCAAAGATAACACCCACCTCAAAGCCAACACTTGGAACCCTCAAAAAGCCCAATCTGAAGAATTATATTTAGCGAATTATTTACTTGTAAACGATAAAGGCTACACCATTCCTGAAATGTTCTCCATCTTGAGAGCTGCCGGTCTAGAATTCATCAACATGGTGGCGTTCAACGGTTGGGACTTGATGGAACTGTTCAAAGAACCTAACAACTTGCCTGCTTTTCTGGGAATGAGCCTGCCAAACATTTCGGTAGAAGAGCGGCTGCATTTATTTGAACTGTTGCATCCAGTTCATCGCTTGCTAGATTTTTGGTGCGGTCATCCCGACTCAGTCCACCCAGTGGTGCCGGTAGCTGAATGGACAGAGTCTGACTGGGAGGGAGCAACAGTTCACCTGCATCCCCAGTTAAGAAGGACTGGGGTCAAAGCTGACCTGATTAACTGTATCGCCAGCTACAAAGCATTTGAAATCAGTCGTTACCTCACTCTCACAACCAACGAGCCAATCTGGATAGATAGTACAAAAGCGGCTTGCCTGCTAGCTTTGTGGGAACAAGCGCAGCCGTTTCCCTCTCTGGTCGAACGCTGGCTCAAAATTAGGCCAATAGACCCAGTAACCCTGGAACCCATGAGTCAGGATAAAGCTTTTGTGGAAGTCAAGCAACTGTTGACCAGCCTAGAAGTCTTTCTATACGTGCTTTTGGAGCGTTCGGCTTGAGAAGTTGCAAAAAATTTTTGCCACGGGTGATATGAAACCCGGAAGAAGTGGGTAAGTTCTATTTAGAGCAAACAAATGGCTATCACGCACCTCAAGGAGAAACCAGTCATGAAGGCTGAGATTAAATACAAACTGCTACAACACATCAACCAAAAGAACAAACAAAAAGAAGAAGGTTTTACCCTAATTGAACTGCTGGTTGTTATCATCATCATCGGTATTTTGGCTGCTATTGCATTGCCTTCGTTCTTGAACCAAGCCAACAAAGCCAAGCAGACCGAAGCTAAGCAAACCCTGAGCGCGATGAACAAGTCTCAGCAAGCTTACTACACCGAACAGAACCAATTTATCAAAACCAACATTGGTGATTTCCAAAAATATAGCGGCGCTGGGGTGAAAACCGCTACGGTTAACTATACCTACGGCGTGGAACCAATTGGTACCGACGGCGTTGCCAACACGGCTAAGACAGATGTTTCGGCACTTCTTGAGTATGTCGGTGGTGTAGGTCTAGTTGATACTGGTGGTGGCGATAAAACCTCAACAACTGCTTTGTGTCAGGGCAAATCAACAACAGAAGTAGCTAGCGCTGCTGGGATTAGCTTAACCGCCGCTGAAATCAAATGCGGTGGAAACTTTGAGAATGCGAAGTAATCTTTGAGCAATGCTAAACTAAACCTTTGTTAAAGGTGGGTGGTGTGAGTAAACGCTACCCATTTTGTTTTTTTGATTCGCATCAGCGCTGGTCGCTCAATAGTTGTTACTAAAAACATGAATGATATAACAATTTGGCAGCAGCAAGGTTATCAATATTTAATTCAAGGGAACTATAGCAAAGCTATTGAAGTTTACGAACAGCTAATAGAAGCCGAACCCGATGTAAAATCTCACTACTGGTATTTGGGTTTAGTGCTGTTGTTGCAAGGACAAGAAACAGAAGCTCAAACAACTTGGCTGCTAGCAATGGCAGAGGGTGAACCAGAACAAGTTGAGGAGTGGACGGCAGAACTAATTGCGGTACTTGAAACAGAAGCAACGCGGCGGGAGGAACTATCAGATAACGGCGTTGGTTGGATAATTCGGCAGCACCTGCGGGAAATCGATCCAACAGATATTAATAACTTGTTGCATCTAATGCAGCTAGCTATCAAGCAGGAGACGCTGACGGATGAGGAATTGGCATCTTTGGGTGTAATTGAATTATTGCGGGAAGAGCAACCATTAGGCATAGAACCTACTCAATTGTTACAAACGTTAGAAAGCGTCTTCAGCTATGCGCCTTGGTACGAGTCATCCCTAGAGTTTGCAGCAGCTTGTTTACCCTACATTTATCATCTGCCCTCTGTGATAGAACTCTGGCTGAGGTCAACAACGGAAATTGCTTACTCGATGGCTATGCCTGCGATCGCTGCCCGTTTAATCGAGATCTACTTAGCGATCGCGCCTAACAATCCAGAAATGTTGCGCCTTCTGTCTGCTTTTCACGATATTGCCGGTAACCATTCCCAAGCCATAGAGGCAGCGAAACGGTGTTATTCCCTGATAAAAACCTTACCAGAGCAGGTGTATGGCAATCACGTGATTCTGCGAAGTCTCATGAGTGCAGGCGTGTATTGGGAAGAAGCGGCGTCAGTTTTCCAGCGTCAGGAATTGCTTTTGCAGTCGATGATACAAGCAAATATCACATCTCTGAATCAACCCGCTACCCTCCGCACGATTAGCTCAACTTTCTTTTTGCCTTACTTTAGAGACGAACCTAGAAGCAACCGACAGATTCAAAATCAAATTGGCGCAATTTTTCAAGCTAATGTGGAAAATTATGCCAAAGATATTGTAGAGCGATACCGCCAAAAATTGTCAGCCAACCAAAGAAAAAAAGCACCGGGTTCGCGCCTGAAAATTGGCTATTTGTCTTTTTGTTTTAAAAGACACTCGGTGGGATGGTTAGCTCGCTGGTTACTTAAGCATCACGACACTTCTCGCTTTGAAATACACGGTTATTTCGTCAACTCGAAAAAAATCCAAGACCCTTTACAAGACTGGTATATTAATCAAGTTGAAAAACCTTATCGAGCTGGATTTAGCAGCTTAGAAATTGCCGAGCAAATTTACCAAGATGAAATTGATATTTTAATCGACCTCGATAGCATTACTCTGGACATTAGCTGTGAGGTAATGGCACTAAAACCCGCTCCGATTCAAGTTTCTTGGTTGGGTTTAGATGCTTCGGGAATCCCGAATGTAGATTATTTTATTGCCGACTCTTACGTTTTACCAGAATCAGCACCAGATTACTATACAGAAAAAATCTGGCGATTACCTCGAACGTACATCGCAGTGGATGGGTTTGAAGTTGGCGTTCCAACGCTACGACGCGATAAATTAAATCTTCCCAATGATGCGGTAATTTATCTGAGTATTCAGCGGGGTTTCAAGCAAAATCCCCATACAGCTAAACTGCAAATGAAGATTCTCAAACAAGTACCAAACAGCTATTTGCTAATTAAGGGAGTTGCTGAGGAAGAAGCACAAAAAGAGTTTTTTGGCAAGATAGCAGAAGCAGAAGGTGTAGCAAGCGATCGCCTGCGATTTTTGCCTGAAATCGCTTTTGAAGAAGTCCACCGAGCTAACATGGGCATTGCGGATATAGTGTTGGATACCTATCCTTACAATGGCGCTACAACGACGCTAGAAACGCTTTGGATGGGTATTCCGATGGTAACGCGAGTCGGAAAGCAATTTGCCAGTCGCAACAGCTACACCATGATGATGAATGCAGGCGTAACAGAAGGTATCGCCTGGACAGATGAAGAGTATGTCGAATGGGGTGTAAAGTTAGGAAAAGATGACTGCTTGCGGCGAGAAATTGCTTGGAAATTAAAAGCTTCGCGCCAGACATCGCCGCTGTGGAATGCCGAAAAGTTTACTCGCGAGATGGAGAAAGCATACGAGCAAATGTGGCTCAAATATCTAGAATCTGATCGGTAGCATAGACAAAGCTTACTGCAATATCCAAGTTCCAGACTCTAACTGAATGGCTCGGCGATCGCATAGACTGTCTGTTGTCAAGCAAGGAAGATCTTGTGCTTTGGCTTGTGCGATCGCTAATTCATTTTCCTGTTCTAAAGATAACCGAACTTGAACGCGACGCAGCAAAGCATCCCACTGCGATCGCCTCATATCTCCTACCAAAGAAATTTCTACCCCTTCACTCTCACCTAACTCTTCTTCCATCAACAGATCCATCGCCACGCTGGATACAGCCATATCCGCATCCTCATCGGAAATATTGCTCGTATCTATCAGCAGTGTAATGCTAGCTTTATCTGGATGGGTGACGACGGCTTTGATTGCACTTGCTATATCAGAATAAAGTAATTCTTCCGGTGCAGACCAATCTGGGAAAATGATTAAATTGATCTCATTTAGTTTGAGATGCAGCAGGCTTTTTTCAATTTCGGCTATGCTTGTTTCCATCAAAGCGATACTGACCATTTTTGCCATTTTTGACCAAGAAAACTGTTTCGCTTGTTCCAGTCCAGCCTCACTTAACAATTCTCTAATATCCGGCTTTTGCACCTCACACAGCGCATCTGCTAGCTCATTCTCATTGCTATCATCCACGTATATAACCGCGTCTCCTGCTACTTCTGGAATCGAAGCATTGGCACAAGTAATAACTGGACACCCACAAGCCATTGCCTCCAAAACTGGTAAACCAAACCCTTCATATTTAGAGGGATAAATCAACGCAACAGCACCCGAATAAGCAAATCTCAATTCCTCATCGCTTAGCTGCAACACCTGGACAACATTACCGTGTGTATAAGCTCTAAATTCAGCTTCTAACTGCGGATCTCCACCCACGCACACAATCTCAAATCCCTGTTTGCTAAAGAGTTTAGAAAACGCCCTAAAGAAGAAAATGGCATTTTTATTCCCTTTTCTACCGCCAACTAGAAGAAAATATGGCTTGGAAATTCCATACTGCATTTTAAAAAGCTCAACTTGCTGCGGAGCGGCTGGTGAAAAAGTAGTGTCAACGCCACAGGGTGCTACTACAATCGACTCTCTAGAAATATCCGGGAAAAATTTTACCAAGTCTTGAGCCGTGTTTTCCGAAATTGCAATATAAGCAGATGCGTGGCGAATTCCATAATGCTTCTCTTGCCACATGGGTTGATTTAAGTCTGCTCTTATTGCCTCTGGAACCATATCATAAGCCATGAAAGTAGATGGCGTCGAAATTGGCGTGGTGTAGTAAGTAGAAATAAATAAATCTGCTCCGATTGCGTCGCAGATTTGCTGCAACCTTTCCCGATCTGTATCGGTTTTATCATAATCATATGAGGGTATCAGTACACGCCGTATCCCTGGAATTTTAGGCGCAGTCCCATCCCGATCGAGAAGGATGATATGCTTACCAAAACCCATCTTTGCCCATTCTGCTAGCAAGGCTCTCCAAACACGAGCAATGCCTGTTTTATAAAGCTGGAAAAACACTCCATCAACAATGATTCTCGGATATAGTTTTTCAACTTCTAAAGTTCTTCTCTGCCATTCCTCCGATGACAAGAACCACCAATCCGTATCATCTCTTTGTACAATTGGTGCTATTCCACATACTTCTGCCCTATCAACCAGAGCATCATCACCTACCCATGAAAGATATTGACCTAGTAAAACTGGAAACTTAGTTTCTTTCTGTAACGATTTCCATTGTGCAACTGCATCTTTAAACCCATAGTATTCTTCTTTAAAACGCGCCTGTTTCTCTAGCACATATGAAAAGTGTTGAAATACCAATCCCCGGCTTTCAGTCTCGTTATGCCAAAAAGGATTAGTATCTGAAATAACATTCGACTCCCCATCTAATAAAGGATCGACTAATACAGGTGGTTCGTGTCTTGCCCAGAAGTATCCAGGCTGATATCTCCAGGTTCGCCGCCACTCTATCGCCGGAGTCGCACTATAACAATTACGAGTGCTAATAACTAGATTCTCTCCCACAAAATACCAACACCAATAGAAAGCAGCCGTTTTTTCAGGATGCTCAATAAACATGTTTCGCCCCTCGCAAATTTGTTCGGGTGTCCAAAGCTCATCGACATCGACTTGCCACAATAAACATTGTTCCTGAATATTGGCAAGGGGTGTATTCACCATCTCCAGTTTGCCATCCCAGAAAATCCCCTCTGGCTTGCGATAAACGGTGACATATTCCGGATAATATTTTGCCAGTTCATCTAAATATTCTGTCGTGCCATCAATACTACGTCCGTTTTTGTGGAGTTGATTGGGAATGCGCCCCCCCAAGCGCAAACTCCATGAGGTATCGTGTTTTAAATCGGCAATTCCTTCAATAATGTGCCAATGCCATTTAAAAGGTAGTTGCTTAAATGCTTCAATATGGTAGCGGATAAAAGGTTCGCCATTAATAACAATAGTAAAGAAATGTATCGGTAATTCCGATAAATTCGTACCTAATACTGATGGATTAAAATCAATCGCTTGCGAAAAATATTTTCCCAGCCAAGGTTGTCTACCTGCGAAATGTCGGAAGCGAATCGGTTCTGAAGGTGGCTGTTTGAGATGGATGTCATAAACTGGATGTTCGCCTTTAACTAGAGTTACGTTTAAACAGTTAGGTAAAATTTCAATGTGTTTCTCTTGGTCTTCTGGCGAAAGTTCATCTAAAACTTTCATAACTGCCAAATTATCCTGCCACGGGTGTTCATCGCACTCAGTTCTGTTCCAAACAGCTTCAAAAAAGCGTTTGCTGAATTCATTGACTCGAACTGCCCAAACTCCACTGTTAATAAGTCCAGAAGAATCTTTGGCGAAAGCTATGCTTTTATAGGTCTTTAATTCAAGGTCACCCCGCACAATGGCGATATCTGCATCCAGAAAAACAATCAAATCTCCGGGTGACAGTACTTGAAAAAGTTTTAGAGCATAATGAATTTTAATCCAATGAGGTTGTCGCTCGCTTACAGCATCATATTGAGTAATCTCTTGATATTCAAAGCCGTGATGATTTGCATACTCTCGAAAACGAGGACTTGTAAATCGCTTAAAGTCAGCTTCTAGTCTTGCTACACCAACTGAAAACAATATTTGGCGATGCCGCACATTGACTGCTTGAACTGATGTCTTTTTAAAGATCGCATAACCATTACGTAGATGCTGATTCTGCTTTACTAACGAATAGTTATCATCGTTGAGCAATCGATAAAAGTTTTTATAATTTTTAAATGTTCTAATATCGTCCAGCAAAATATATTTAGCGCCATAAATCTCATCTAGTTCTGCTTCACCTGTAAACTCAGATCCATCAATTAACACAACATCGAAAAAGTCAATTTTATTCTCTTGTTTAATTTGTTCAATTCCCCGTTGCTCTACCCCTGAGTTTTGAACGTACTCGATGTCTGATTTGAGCCAACCTAGAATCTGATGCAGAGGGAAAAATCTTAAATTTGTATCGTTACTCTTGTAAAATCTAATGATTTCCTCTTGCTTAGGAAATTTTTCTAAAGCTACCGAAGAGACATTATAGCATTTGACAAAACCATCATTTATATATCTTTTTTGGAGTTCAGCAAATCGCGCTCTTGAAACTTCCATGCAAAAGAAACTGGGGCGATGGGGATTTTCTCGCAACCCCTTGACGAACGCTTCAGTGCTTCCTTCTCCTGAAGATGAACCTATTTCTAAAATTGTTTTAATATTTTCTACTCGGGCAATTTCTGCGATCGCTTCATATAACTCATCATTTTTTATTTCAGGCTGAATCAGACGATTAAAACCAAGCGTTGCGATATTTTCACCTGGCTCCACGCTGACGATTTTGAATACTTGTTCGATTGCTTCTACGGTTTCTTTGACCATCCGCTCTTGTCTAAACATTGCTTCGGCTCGCACTTTGCCAGCAATACCAATTGATTTACGCAATTGCGTATCATCGCACCAAGCTGCAAGCGTTGACACCAATTCTGTAACAGTTGCTTGGGGGTCAATTTTTGGGTCGGGTAGTAATTGACCAGTATTTCCCAACTCTTCTGGAATACCGCTTACTGCTGAAGCAATTACTGGTAATCCTTTTGCCATTGCTTCCATAATAGCCAATGGCATCCCTTCAACTGTTGAAGGTAATAAAAAAATATCGCTGGCATCAAGCAAATCTAAGATATCTGTACGTTCTCCAACCAATTTAACTTTGTCAGTTACTTCTAATTGTGCAAGTTCTGCTTTGAGTTCTGTTTCTAAGCTTCCAGTACCAGCCCAAACAAAGTAAAGTTGCGCCCATACTCGACTCTGCTTCAGCAGTTTGATGGCTTCTAATTGATAGCGAAAACCCTTGACAAGCTCCAAGCGAGCTGCTGTGAAACAAACCACAGCGGATGCAGGGATAGTTAACTCTTGGCGCCAGCGATCGCGAACTGATAAATTATGAGCAGTAAAATACTCAGAAGGTCTTCCATAATGAATAACTATTCCCTTGTCATTCGGCAGCTTGAACAGTGTGTGTAATAAATTAATATTTTCATTTGAAACAGCAATAACAGTTTTTGCTTTAGTGTAATAAAGTGACAGTTCAGTCAGATATTCCCCAAAGCGTTCTGCTAAATAAGGAGCTACAAGACCTTCAATAATAATGTAGGGAATTGCTAGTCTTGTCGCTACTCTTTTTGCTGCAAAATTGGAAACGGGGCAACAATCGCTAAAAATAATTAGATCGGGATTAGCCGTTGATAAAATTCTTTGGGGTTGCTCTGGATTCGTCAAAGAGTTAGAAAAATCCTCCGATTCTAACCAAAAGTGCTGGATGCCCAATCCCTCTCTGTGGCTAATTAGTAAATTATCTCTTTTAGCCTGAACGCAAGTAATTCTGTAGCCCAATTTTTTCAGTTCGCATAAAATCGTATGGTTGTATTGTCCAACCCCATAAATTCCCGGATCGTCTGTGTATAACAAGATATGTTTACTCATTTTTATTTACTTATAAATAAATTTTGCTAAATTTTCCTTTTCCATAACATTTGGTTTGGCTGGCAGCGATGCCAATCATTAATTTACCCCATTTCCCCAGTCAAGCGATCGCCTCCACCCAAATTACTCTGATTCTACCTCTGTTTAGTACTTTAGTACTAAACATACCTTTTCTTGTTGTCGAAGGGCGAGTCGATTAAAATATTTTGTGAGAGCGAACAATAGTAACGTTCCAATGCCAGGTTATATTTGTTACCTAAAATATGGTTCTCCCATCTCGCCCGATTCAATTAAATCAATCGATAATTTTTTCTCTAGTAGCATTGTTGTGTTTGCTAGGGATTGGATTTCTGCAATTTCCTCGGTTAAATAAACTAATAACTCGCAAACAAACAGCCTCTATTGAAGATTTTAAAAGAGAAGTAGAAACAGAAAGACTGCGGCTTAACCTGATACAAAAAATACCATCATTGGGTTTTGATAACTTAATCGCTAATTGGGTGTATCTCGGTTTTTTACAATACTTCGGGGACGATCTAGCACGCGGTCAAACAGGCTACGAACTAAGTCCAGCCTACTTTGAAATTATAGTCGATCGCGACCCGCGTTTCTTAGGGTCTTATATTTCTCTCACTGCCAGTGTATCTCTATACGCAGGGAAGCCAGAAAAGTCCGTGGCGCTGATGGCACAAGGATTAAAGTCAATGTCTCCCAAAATCCCGCCGCAGTCTTATTACGTTTGGCGATATAAAGCGATTGATGAATTACTGTTTTTAGCAGATATTAAATCAGCTCAGCGATCGTTTGCCAAAGCAGGCGAATGGGCTAGTACTTACCCCGATGCAGAGAGTCAAAACGTAGCGGCAATTTCTCGCAGAACAGCACAATTTCTGGCTGGCAATCCCGATAAACAGCGGATTAAGAATGCTCAAGAGGCGATTTGGGGATCGGTGATAGTCAATGCATTACAAGCAAACGATCGCCGTACCCTCGACCAAGTAACCCGTCAAATTGAGGCGCGAGGTGGAAAGATAAGCATCACACCAGAAGGAGGCGTATCCGTTAAACTACCCTAATCGCGCGGTTGACCGGGTAGCAACGGTCTACCATCGCGGAACAATCCGACATAGCGTCTCCCATCCCGATAAACCAGAGTGCCTCTGCCGTGGGGACGTCCGCTGCGTAGTTCCCCCTGGTAACGGTTTCCCTGACGATCGGTGCATCTGCCTCTGCCGTCAAGTTCGTTATTGAAGAACTCGCCTCGGCAAGTTAGACCCCCTGGGCGCGTATAGACGCCGCCGCCCAAAATATTCCCCAAGACAAACTGACCCTCGTACAGGCTACCATCGGCGAATCTAAATGCGCCTCTGCCATTGAACTGACCATTGCGGAACTGTCCGTAATAGCGTCCTCCTTCGGCAAAGATAAATAACCCCGTGCCGTTGAATTGCCCGTTGCTTACCCGCCCCTGATAGCGGTCATCGTTTTTAAAGATAAATTCGCCCCTACCGTTGGGCAAGCCATTGCGGAACTGTCCCTGGTAGCGATCGCCATTTTTGTAAATAAATACTCCAATACCATTGGGCAAGCCATTGCGAAACTGTCCCCGGTAGGCATCGCCATCCGGGTAGATGCATGTACCTCTACCATTGATAACCGAACCGCGGCAGATTAGTTGATTTTCTGCTGGGGCGCTTTGCCCGAATGAAGGCAGCGCCTCACCCATAGAACTTAATATATACAGGCAAGCTGTAAGCAATATCTTGATCGGGATTTGAGCAATCGAACGACCCATCGGCAGATCCTTAATTGATGCAGGGCAGTCAATATGGCCTATTTATAGCAAACAAACCGTCGTTTATCCCCATTTGTCCGACCTGGACTAGGGGAGTTGCCATCGCGCGATCGCTCGCAGGCCAGCAAAAAGCCATTTAGCTTTTGCGCGGTTTTTCTGTAAAATCTGTATGGTATTTAGCCTTTACCAATACAAAGTCTCTGACAGAGATTTTAACCCGGGCATTGCCATGCCCGAAAACTATCCCCGGACGGCTATGCCGGGACTGGAGAATACCCCGGAAAATCTAGTACGTGCGGCAAGCGCGGAATTTACGCCTGTGGACAAGAAGGAGACGACTCCCTTGGTTGAAGCAGGAAGCAAACGTCAAAGCCAGCGAAATGCTCGATTTGATTAAGTTTTGTCTTGCAGAACCGTTCCCATCCGCCGAATGAAGTGTCACTCAAAATCTGGCTTGTTTTACAACATCTGGGTTTTGGATCGCAGATTGAGGTTAATTATTGAGGTTGACCATGTGGTATCGCTCTTTTATTGCAGCACTCTTAGCCTTATGCTTAAGCGTTCTCACCGCTTGTAGTGAAGGTCCAAGCAACACGACCGCTCAACTGACCTACGACGATATTAAGGGAACCGGGCTGGCTAACAACTGTCCCCAGCTAGCCGAAACGACTCGCGGCAGCATTCCCCTAGATCGCAATCAGTCTTATACTCTAAAAGGTCTTTGCTTACAACCAACTACTTTCTTCGTCAAAGAAGAACCGCTCAACAAACGCCAAGAAGCAGAATTTGTTCCAGGGAAATTGTTGACCCGGTACACCTCCAGCATCGACCAGGTAGAGGGCAAACTCAAAGTCAACGCAGATGGAAGCCTGACTTTTGTTGAACAAGATGGGATTGACTTCCAAGCCATCACCGTGCAGATGCCTGGTGGCGAAAGAGTTCCTTTCCTATTTACCATCAAAAACTTAGTAGCTACTACCCAACCTGGAGCAGAAAGCCTTAATACATCCACGGATTTTGAAGGAGAATTTAAAGTCCCCTCCTACCGGGGTGCTACGTTCCTCGATCCCAAAGGTCGCGGCACGGCAACGGGTTATGATAACGCAGTCGCTCTCCCAGCTCAAGCTGATAGCGAAGATCTAACTCGTGCTAACGTTAAGCGCACTGAAATTGGCAAGGGCAAGATTTCTCTCCAAATTGCCAAGGTAGACAGCAGCACGGGCGAAATTGCCGGTACCTTTGAAAGCGAACAGCCTTCCGATACCGATTTGGGAGCGGCTGAACCCAAAGAAGTTAAGATTCGTGGCGTGTTCTACGCTCGCCTGGAATCCGCAAAGGCATAAAAGTTAGCTCCGACACTCCCCGTAGATTTAAAACTAGCTACGGGAAAAGCTGGTCAAAAAAAGGGGCGATTCGCCCCTTTTTTGCCACACGATCGCAACCGACGTCAAGCTTGGCTGCATAAGTCACGTAAAACCAGATATAGGATCGATTAGGTGAGGCAAGCATCCCAAGCAGCTCTGACTACCGATGTTCTCATTGAGAATACAGAAACCCAAACTTCAGTGAAAATGTGGTTGTGGTTACAGCGGTATGTAATTAAGGTAAAAGTGTCGCTTGAGCAGTTTGCAGCTTAAGTTGGCAGTCTAAGGTAGAAAAGCTCCATCGATCAGAAAGTGTAAAATAATTCACCCGTCATAACTTCACTGTCGCAATGCGGATTCAAGGCACCCAGCCTGCTTAAGGTAAATCACAGCTCTTGTTGGTTGCAGATCGCAGCGCTCTTAGCCACACACCGTAGATAATAAATTGAGTCAGGCGTATCTTGGTTTACCGTATCTACCCCATAAACTCAGCCATGTCTACTACTCCTACCCAAGCATTAAAAACCGATAGTTTGCAATTGTTGCGAGAATACCAGCTCACCGGCTCGGCTGTAGTTCGGAATCAATTAGTCAAACTCAATTTCGGACTGGTGAGAAAAGAAGCGCATTTTTGGAGCAATCAATGTACCGAAAATTATGAAGATTTACTTCAAGTAGGCTGTTTGGGCTTAATTAGGGCAATCGAACGGTTTGAATTGTCTAAAGGTCATGCCTTTAGTTCGTTTGCGCTGCCCTACATTAGGGGTGAAATTCAGCACTATTTAAGAGATAAAGGCGGATCGGTGCGAATTCCGCGTCGTTGGCTAACGCTACAACGGCAGGCTGTGGCGATCGCGCGCCAGCTGCAAGCTCAATCTAACCGCCAACCAACTGATGCAGAAGTAGCCGCAGCCCTCAATATCTCGACAGAAGAATGGCAGAACATCAAGCTGGCTTGTCAAAATAAAACACCTCTGAGCCTAGATACTCCGGTAGGCGATGAAGAAGAAGGTTGTACTTCTCTAGCAGAAATCGTACCCGACCCAAGGTATCGCAGTTTTCAGCTAGCTCAAGAAGACCAAATTCGCTTGCAACAAGCCCTCGTTCAGTTAGAAAAGCGTACTAGAGAAATTTTAGAGTTTGTTTTTTTACACGACCTTACTCAAAAAGAAGTGGCAGAACGCTTAGATATCAGCGTGGTAACAGTATCTCGCCGCGTTAAAAAAGGTCTGGAGTCGCTAAAACAGTTGATGGTAGGGTCAGATTAATCTGAACCAATCCCAAGGGCTAAAGGTGACTGACTTACCCCTACCTCAACAACAGCTTGCCTCCCAAGGCTAGAATCAAGAGTGCTACTAACAAACTCAATTGGTCAAAGTAACATATAAAATACCAGAAACGCGCCTTGTATCCTCTCGAGAGATTGGGAATCAGTTGCGGGCGCTGAAGACAGCTTTTGGGTAATTGGCAATGCGTAAACTTTCATTCCTAGCCTTTGTCGGAACGCTGGCTCTATTTACAGGTGGCTGTAATCCAACTGGCGGAGGGGAAACAACAAGTTCTCCCAGTCCTAATGAATCGCCAGCCGCTCAAACACCAGCAAAACAAGAATTTCCAGGCGCGGTGGTTCCTGGAAAACCGGGTCAACCTACGGCTGATGCCACCAAGAAACCATCAACGACAGCTGCGGTACCAGCGCCTCCTTCAGACTTGATTCCCTCGACCGATCCGAAGGCGCGGCTGGGTGGGGTACAAAAAGGTGTTACAGACCCCTTCGCCCAAGCTCCGATTCAACTTGAAGAAAACAGACCTCAAGCACCTACTCCCACCACGAATCAGCAACCCGTTCCTCCGGTAAGGCAGATTCCAGGAACTGCCTCAACGCGGCGCGTAAATGTTCCAACTGGTGTAACACAAAGGGGAACGACACCACCATCAGCCCCTAAGCTAGTGGGTCGCAGACCTACAACTCCCCGTCCTTTGGCTTCCAGACCCAGACCGATAATTACCCCTCGAATTCCTCCGGCGGTTCAGGTGCAAACGCCCAGTCGTCCTCAAGCTCCCGAACCATTTGTACTGCAAACGCCCAGCCGTACTCCAGTACGCCGTCTCAATATCCCCGTACAAGCCCCCAACCGTCCTCAAGCTGGCGAACCGTTCGCATTGAGGCCGTCCAGACCCTTTGTAGCGCCCCGTACCAATACGCCGGTAGCACGCAGCCGGTCTAGCACGCCTAGCCGGTTCTCAGCGCGATCGCCAAGACCAACCACAAGCACTAGGATAGCGGCAGGCACGCCTTCACGCAGTCCTGTTACTCGCGCCCGCGCCGTTGCCAGGACAAATCAACCCACCCAAGCCACTCGCCGCACGACAGCAGTGGCACGCGCGCCCCAACGCCGGGTAACGCCTCGCCCTACAACAGTGGCACGCGCGCCCCAACGCCGGGTAGCGCCTCGCCCCACAACAGTGGCACGCGCGCCCCAACGCCGGGTAGCCCCTCGCACCACAACAGTGGCACGCGCACCCCAACGCCGGGTAGCGCCTCGTACCACAGCAGTGGCACGCACGCCCCAAAGGCATCCAGTTAATCGCACTGCGGCAGTCGCGCGCGCACCTCAGCGCACTCCAGCCCGCACTTCTACAGTGGCGGTACGACCTTCAACCCCAAATCGCCCAACAGCACCCAGTCAGCCCAGTCAAACAACTGCGGCTAATGTGACCCCTAGTCCGGCTGCAACCACACCGGCGGCCCCCACTCCAACCACACCGCCCGAACCCCAAATCCCTGCATTACCCCCGCCTCCTGAACCGACTCTGGCGAGGGCTGTAGAAGTCTCTGGGGTGATTCAGGTTGGTAACGAGCCTCAAGCAATTGTCAAAGCACCCAACGAAGCTACCAGTCGCTACGTCAAAGTTGGACAGCGGTTGTCTCAAGGACAGGTGCTGGTCAAACGTATCGAAATGAATGATGGCTCCGAACCGATGGTCATTTTGGAAGAAAACGGCATTGAAGTACCCAAAATGGTCGGCGATAGACCAGTTGCACCCGCCCAACCAGGTAGCCAACCAGGTACTCCGGCGGCTGCTGTTACCGTTCTCCTGGCAGGTGGCGCTATGGCGATCGCAAGGAGCCTTTCCAACCAAAAAGGCGTCTAATAATACTCCCAACCCTTGCTAAAATTTGAGATTTGAGATTTGAGATTGCAGATTGAGTTTCAATCTGCAATTTTCAATCTGCAATCCCCATTGATCTATTACTCATGACCAAATTCAACCATGCAGACGCCTCAATCAGAAATACTGCCCTATCAAATTAGCTTTCCTGGATTGCCTTTAGCAGTTTATCGAGAATTAGCTGCCCATCTGCGTCAAGTTGAAGGGGTAGAACCGCATTTAATACCCCAGCAAAGCCGGGAGTTTGATTACAATCAAAGCCAAATAGAAGCCTTGTGGATTCAGTTTGGAGAAAATGCCGATGCCACGTGTCGCCAACGAGTCGATCAAATATTGGCATACTATAAGAATCGCTATTGCTCTAGATAGAAAAACGATTTTTCACCATCGTTCTAGCTGAGCGAGGTAACAATTTTAACTAGAAATTAACGTATTAATGGGCACCATCCAAGCTTTACGGGGAACGCGGGACATCCTACCTGAAGAAATCCTTTATTGGCAGCGGGTAGAAGCAACGGCGCGGGAGATTTTAGCCAGAGCAACTTATACCGAAATTCGCACGCCGACGTTTGAGGAAACCGCTTTATTTGAACGCGGCATCGGTGAAGCTACTGATGTCGTAGGTAAAGAAATGTACACTTTCCAGGATAAAGGGGAGCGTTCTATTACCTTGCGCCCGGAAGGGACAGCCGGGGTGGTGCGGGCTTTTATCGAACATGGTTTATTTGCCCAAGGTGGCGTGCAGCGGCTTTGGTATACTGGGCCGATGTTTCGCTACGAACGTCCTCAAGCTGGAAGACAGCGGCAATTTCATCAGATTGGGGTGGAAGTGTTGGGGAGTGCAGATGCGCGGGCGGATGCGGAAGCGATCGCGATCGCATCCAATATTCTCCAATCCCTCGGACTGAAAAATCTGCGCCTCGACCTCAATTCGGTGGGCAATCAAGAAGATAGGCAGCGGTATCGACAAGCATTGGTAGATTATCTGACTCCGTACAAAGCAGAGTTAGATCCGGATTCACAAGATCGGCTAACCCGCAATCCGCTGAGAATTTTGGATAGTAAGAGCGATCGCACCCAAGAAATTGCGAAAGATGCTCCGAGTATATTAGATTACCTCGGTGCAGAATCAAAGCGGCACTTCGAGCGAGTGCAGCAGTTATTGTCCGATTTGGGGATTGCTTATCAACTCAATCCCCGCTTGGTGCGCGGCTTGGATTACTATACACACACCGCTTTTGAGATTATCTCCGATGACCTGGGGGCGCAAGCAACCGTCTGTGGTGGCGGGCGGTACGATGGATTGGTAGCCCAATTAGGAGGGCCAGAAACTCCCGCAGTAGGTTGGGCAATAGGGTTAGAACGGTTAATTATCCTGTTGCAACAGATACAGGAAAAGCCCCAGCCGAGTCTGGATTTTTACGTAGTTTCTAGGGGAGATGCGGCGGAAGCGCAAGCATTGATATTAAGTCAAAAATTGCGCCAATCTGGGTTTAGCGTGGAATTAGATTTGAGTGGAAGTGCATTTAAAAAGCAGTTTACAAGGGCTGATAAAAGTGGGGCTGTTGCTTGTTTGATTTTGGGCGATGAAGAAGCAGCAAACAAGACAGTTAAATTGAAGTGGATGGCGACTAAAGAACAAGAGGCGATCGCTCAAACCGATCTACTCGCCAAAACAGAACAATTGCGACGCGAGATTGATAGTTTGAAAACACAAAAGTAGCGCTCTACGAATACAAATATTTTGGAAAAAACAACAAGCTTCGTCGCTAAAGAGCGGCGGCTAACTTTATAATGGGGTAGAGTAGCAGACAATATCCATGCCCAGGAAAATTCGAGATTTGAAAGCTCAGATTGCGCGTGAAGGATTTGTTTACCTACCCAAGCGCGGCAAAGGCAGCCATGAGCGTTGGAGACATCCTCTGCTCAGAAAAACGCTGACAATCCCAGGCAAGGATGGAGATGATGTGCCGCTCTATCTAGAAAAACAACTAGCAAAGCTACTTACTGCACTGGAAGAGTTAAGGGAGGACGAGGATTCATGAGTCGATACAGCATGATTATTCAATGGTCTGATGAAGATCGGCTTTTCCTGGTCACAATTCCAGAGTTTGACTATCGCGTTGTGATGCCTTGCACTCATGGCAAAACTCGTGAGGAAGCAATTCGTAATGGCGAAGAAGTCATTGAAATGTACTTGGAAGCTTGGCAAACTGAAGGTGAATCTATCCCTGAACCGAAGACGCTTCAGATTGCCTGATTATTAGCATTTAGTACGCGATCGCTCAAACCGATCTATTAGCCAAAACAGAACAATTGCACCGTGAAATTGATACCCTAAAAACACAACAGTAAAGAGCAATGAATCCCCATCTTTTGGAAAAAACAGCCAGCCTTGTAGCGGAAGATCAGAGACTAACTTTATATGGAGTTTCCTGGCAACAGTACGAAATTCTCCGCGACACCCTGGATGATTTTGCTGGGTTAAAGATGACCTACCTGGAAGGAACTCTGGAATTATTTATGCCTGGATCTAAACATGAAAAAAACAAAAAAACTATTGCCAGATTGGTTGAAATGTACGCCATAGAAACAAATACCAGGCTATATGGCTGCGGCTCCACAACCTATCGTAAAAAAGCAAAAGAAAGAGGATTGGAGCCTGATGAAAGTTACTGTCTTGGCGAAGAAAAAGAATTTCCAGACTTAGCCATAGAAGTTATTGTCACCAGCGGTAGCATCGACTTGCTGGAGGTTTATAGAGGGTTAGGAGTTTCTGAAGTTTGGTTTTGGAAAAATGGTCAGCTTTCTCTGTATGGCTTGAAAGCAGGACAGTATGAGCAAATTGAACGCAGTATCCTGCTGCCAAACTTAGATATTAATTTATTGGTTCGCTGCGCCAATATGCCCGATCAACATGATGCTGTAATTGAGTTTCGCAACGCGATTCGTTAACGGAAATCGAGTCGCTTTGGCTCGGCGAGTAGCAACGCGAAGAGTAGCAGTTTCAAGCATCGATCTGGAGAGATAAGCAGCTGAAGAGAAAGTCAACTTAGAGAAGCTGTTGACGTTAATTTATTGCACATAAAGGGTATTAAACCGCAACAGCGATAAAATTAATATAATAGTTGGGCGGCCTTCATCTATCTCATTAGGCATTAGCTCATTGGTAAGTTGATAGGGTGTTATAGTTTAGCCAAAAATAATGCCGCATATCAAAAAAGGAGATGATATTGAACCCAGAGTTGAAAAGGGTTTCCGAACACATGCTTGCACTTGGCTTGGGTGCTTTAGCCCATGCAAATTGGCACGCAAACTATATGAGTTTTGAGAATGATAAGTGGCCTGAGCTTTCAGTTTTGCAAGCAGCTCATGCAGCAGAGATATTGATCAAAGCGCGTATAGCCCAAGAGCATCCCCTACTTATTTGCGAGCAAATCCCTCGCTCTACTCAGGTGCGTGGCTATTTTCTAGAGCTTAAAGACCTAATTGAACGCGCCAAAACTATTCAATACTCAGAATTACCTGAACGTTTATGGGCGACTACTGGTATAAAACTAGAAAACCTGGAAAAGTATCAATCGTTCGGCAGGCTGAGGAATTGTATACAACATTTCGCACCACCATCACAAATCGACTTTAGCAGAGAAACTCTTGATTTCATATTCGAGGTAATAGATCCATTCATTAATAGTTGCTGGAGCCTATATGCCATTGACTACAACGAAGACCCGGAGCAGTATATTTATTTGATTGCGGGATTGATCAGCCGTGGGATTAAATTTATGGTTTCCCCTGATTGTGTAGACGATCTACAGCATGTGGACTTTGACTGGCCTAAAAATAATCCGCAGTATGAAAAAGAAATGAAGAAGAGGTTTATGCTTATGGGATTCACTGAATAAAATGGTAGCCATTCATAAACTGGTTTCAGGAGAATAATTCCATGCAAATTACAATCGAACTTCCCGATGATATTGCTAATCAACTGGTACTACAGCCAGCCAACTTTTCCCGCAGAATCTTGGAACTGATCGCGGCTGACAGCTATCGCCAAGGTCGTATAGGAGCAGCCGAAGTTCGCCGAATGCTGAATTTTTCCTCTCGTTGGGAAACCTACGAATTCCTCAAGCGGGAAAAAGCCTACTTACCCTACTCTGAAGATGATCTAGAACAAGATGTCCAAGCGATTCGCAAGCTGCTAGCCACGGAATGATTATTGTCTCCAACACCTCTCCCATCAATTACCTGATCTTGATTGGGTATATCGATCTGCTACCTCAATTGTTCCAGCAAATCATCATTCCTCAAGCGGTTTACAGCGAGCTATGTGATGCAGTCGCACCTCTACCCGTTCAAACCTGGATTGCTACACCACCCGCATGGCTCAAAATTCAACCTGTCAATCAACCTTCTGATGCTCAAGCCGATATGCTAGATCCTGGAGAACGTGCTGCTATTCTTCTAGCCCAAGAACTCGATGCAGATTTACTTTTGCTAGACGACATGAAGGCGAGGCGCATTGCAACAAATAGAGGCTTTGCTATTACGGGTATCCTGGGAATTCTCGATCAAGCTGCAAGCATGAAACTGATCGAGCTACCTGCTGCTGTTCAAAGCCTTAAAAATACATCCTTCTGGGTAGCTGACAGTTTGTTACAAAAATTGTTAGATAAGCACTCCTAAAAACGATCGCTCTCCCCAATCCCTACCCAATTGCTCTGTCCTCGTTGCTGGTCTAGAATTAAGTGCGATCGCTGCTATCTTTACACCCACCAATGGAAACCTGGGAATTTCTGCTCCAGCGCCAAGGCGAAGCCACCTGGCACACCCTAGCATCACAAGCTCAGGTGGAAATTCAGGCAGGCCGATATCGCCTCGCCGTCCGCTCTAGCTACACTGACACTGAGGTGGATGTTCGCATCACCCACGATTCTACCTACGAAGATCCGCCCAAGCGACGGATGCAGAAACACGCCCGCTCTACCAACGCTGATGGGTTGATGGTAGTGATACCCTTTAACTATCTCAAACCCGGTATCTGGGAATTTCGCTGTCGTCCAGACTTAATCACCGATTTAATGGGCGATACCTGGCAGCATACGCTTCAAATCCAAGTATTGCCGGAATCTGCGCCTCAAACCCAGCATCTGAACGGAGGTGCAGGCGAGCAGGGGAACAACGAAAGAATCTTGGAAGGGGAGAATAGATTCAAGCTTTCAGATGCGATACCTGCTACCCCAAATACTGCCGTTAATGCACAAGAAGTCGTAATAACTGATACACCTACTGTCGCTTTTCCATCGGTGGCGATCGCTCTAGACAACGAAACGTATGTGGCTCGCCAAGACGGAGTTTTAACAATTTCAGGACAAGTCGAGAGTGCCGATGCGGTTGGTCAACATCTGCCAGGTACTGGGATAAAAATTTACTTGCGCGATCCGCAAAATTCCCAGGTAGTGGCAGAAGTGGAGCAAATGTTACCAGCAGGAAATTTGCCGGTTCGCTTTAGCTGCAAGGTGAATATCCCACCTCAAGTTAATACTCGTTTGATTTTGGGGGAAATTGCCCTTAAAGTCCCAGGCGAGACGCCTGCACCAAAAGTTTTAACCACAGCTTCTTTTACGGTGACGGCGGATGTGAATGCATTGCTGAGTGCGATCGCTAGCACCAGCGCGACAAATCTATTCGACATCGCTCCCGACGCCCCCGCCGCGCCTGTAGATCCGTTTGATACTCCGAAACAAGTTCCCACGATTGAGTTTGAACCTTCAGACGGCGTACCCATACCGCCCCTACTGAATAAATCTACGCTCAAACAAAGACCGCGCCAACCGCTCGAACTTCCTACATTACCAAATCGCTATCCTCCTAAACCTAAACCCAAACCTGAGCCAGTAAGCAAGGAAGAAGAGCAAGATCAAGTTGAGGATACGACCGAACCAGACATTAGTTTAGATGCTTTTGGCGAATCAGAATTAGCAGTCGATCTCGGTGAAGAAAGCAACAATGGGACAGCGCCAGCAGCCAGCGACGAACACCCATCTATACCCGAAACAAGCAGCATCGTACACGTTAGAACCCAAGAGCGTTTATTCTCGCGGCTGGAGGCGTTGGCGACGGATGACGAGTTATCTGACTGGTTAAAGGCGGCTCCCAGTTTAGACCCCTTGACAATTGACTTAGATACGCTTTTCGATATTCACGCCGAACCAGATGCTCATCTGACGGCGGGGGAATTTGTGGTGGACGATGAACCGATTAAACCCAGACGCAGGAAAGGGGAACAAAAAGCAAAACCCGATTTCGACCCCGTGCCAGAAGATGAACCAATTCCGACGCCTAAGCTGGAGGTATTTCCCAGCGGCGAACTGACATCTGGACAAAAAGTGCGCGTCCGGGTGACGCTGCCTTATGGGTTGCCGCGATTGGGTGTAAAGTTGTGGATTGTTGACCGCCAGACGCGGAGTTTGATGGAAGAACCTCGCTTGATTGGTGAGTTTGCGCCCAACGGGTGGGGACAAGTCGAGGCGATATCCCAGGTGACGGTTCCGTTTGGTTGTTTAGAGGTTCGGTTTGAAGCGATCGCCCAGGAAATCCAAACTAAACGGGAAAGCCATAAAGTCAACGTCGATCGCATCGTCCTTCCGCCCGATCTACCCGCGTTAGAGGATGAATTTCAATTCTGATCCGGGTAAAATCCTGATTACCCATGACCAATTACCAATTACCAATTACCCAATTTGTTAAAAATCTTTATAAACCAACAACTCGACACCAATTCACGCTAAAGTTTTTCTCAAAGTCATGCACTAAATACAGATAGGAAATTTACTCATGTATTCAGCATCTTTTTTACCAACCATCCTGGTTCCCATCATCGGCTGGGTTTTCCCTGCTGTAGTAATGGCTTTCTTGTTCATCTACATTGAACGGGAAGACCCCTCTGGGATCTAAAACATCCATTTGCTAATGGCCTGTAAGGGCGAAGCATTCGCGCTGTTATTTTCTTGGGTGATGCCAAATATCTATACGCGAATGCTTCGCCCCTACTGCTAATTGACCAATCGAGCAATTAACTATTAGCCGTTAGCAGTTAGCCAAATGACCAAGAGAAAGACCGCCTCCTCAATCTAGGATTGGCGGTCTTTCTCTTATGGTTGTAGTCTTCAGACCGATCTACATAGCAGAGCCTAAACCAGCATAAGCACCGTAGAAGAAAATTCCTACAACGGTGAGTACGCCGATACCAGCAATAGTTGCTACGATCCACAAAGGAATTCTTCCGCTTCCACTCATAGCTTTTACCTCCTCAAACAATATGTATGCAAATCAATTGGACTGGGATAATGTATCCAGTTAGTTGAAGAAATAACTGGAGAACAGCACGCCGAGAACGAAAATCAGCAGTAAGCCGAGATAAAGAGAAGTCCGGTTTAACTCGACAGGCTGATTGTTAGGATTGGGGGTACGAGTTGGCATCGATTACTCCTAGCGTTGAATGAACTGCATGGCGGCGATCGCGCCTAAGAAAAACACGGTGGGAACAGCTAGGGTATGAACTGCAAGCCACCTGACCGTAAAAATCGGATAAGAAACCGGCTGATTGATTCTGTTGCTATCCATAATTCAAAACCACTCTTTAACTACTTGCTATTGAACTCTTTAACTTGTTGATTCGCTTCGTAGCGGTTGGTCACGATCGGCAATTCTTGGCGCTGTTGAGTATAGTACTGATCGGGCCGAGGGGTGCCGAATACATCATATGCCAAACCTGTCTGAACAAACAGCCAGCCTGCGATGAACAACGCCGGAATGGTGATGCTGTGAATCACCCAATACCGGATGCTAGTAACAATATCCGAAAACGGACGTTCTCCAGTAGTACCTGCCATTGGCTGTTTCTCCTCTCAAAGATTGCAAAAGCTCAATTATTATCATAGTGTCAAAAAACATAGAAAAATACTCTATGTTTTTCTTTTTTGGGTATTACCCCACTAGGCGTAATAGCACGCCCTTTTTCAGGTTGTTGATTTGCCCAATCGAGTCAAGATTGCCGTGCCCCTAATGGGCGCTTTTTCCCCAAGATATATTAACTAGGGAACACTTACGACACTTGAACTACTTGCTTACCTGCTTACGATTGAGATGATTAAAAGACACCCATAACAGAGGCTTTTAACATTGACTTTTTATAGTCTCGCGTAGCACGTCGCTAGGGGCTTTTTCATCCAACCTTAATCGGTGAACTGCGCTTGTCCTGATTGAGTATTTTACCCGATTGCGCTACCAGTACAAGAGGAAAATTTTCACTGGGATTTTGTTGATGAGATAGCTTACCTGAAGCAGGCAAGCTATCTCACCAATCGGTTTAAGCTGCTTCAGCAGGTGGTTCGTATCGCAGCATAGTGCCTTGTTGCCCGATAATGAATCCGCGGTCTGGTTGGATAAATAGTATTTTGTAAAGGTTGGAAGGCACGTTTTCTACCTCGCGGTCTTTTTGCCAGGTTTTGCCGCCATCAGCGCTGTAGAGCAAATTACCGCTACCACCAGTTATCCAAACTTCCTCTGGCGTCCGATAGGCTAAATCCAATAAACCCCAACTGGTTGAGAGTTCTGGATATTGTGGTTCTTCCCACTGTTCCGGATCTTCAGGAGTGCTGAATTGAATTTGACCGCCCCGCGCCAGCATCCATAGCCGACCATCTTGAGTAAAGCCCATATTTTGCACGCGGCGGGAGCTATTGCGATTGTGGGGTACCCAAGCTTGTTGTCCGGGTTCCCAAGTCGAGTAGAAGTTACCTTTGGCGGAAACGGCTACGTATTTGCCATCAGGCGATCGCGAAATATTCCGCACTACCCCTACGGCTTCCTGTACCAGGGCTTTCCAGTTTTTACCGCCATCTGAAGTTTTGTAAATCGCGCCCACATCAGTTGTCATTTCGGCTGTATCTGTACCAAGCGCCAGTATCGTATTCGGATCGCCGGGAAGCTTGGAACTTAAGGGAATGCGCGACCAAGACTTTCCTTCATCAGCAGTATGTAAAAGCAAGCCTGGTTTTCCCACAATCCACCCTTCTTGTCCGGAAAAACTCACCGAAGTAAAGCGGTAATTTTGATCGCCTAACTCCAGATTTTTTTCCTGCCAAGTCTTGCCGCCATCGGTGGTTTCAAACAGGGTGGCGCCGCTGCCTACCACCCATCCGTGCTGCATAGAATCGCCAGTAAAAGCAATGTCTTGTAAGTTCGACTCGGTTGGTAAACTAATCGTTTGCCAGGGGTTGAAACTGGTAGAAGGTACCTTACTGCAACCTATACACAGCAAGACTACGGCTAACAAAACTCCTACTTTTTGTAAGGCTCTTAACATTGAGTGCATTGCTTTTCCAGCTATCTGTAAGTCGTCAAAGATCGGTCAAAAGAGTCAAGCATCAGAGATGAACCTCAGCAACGAAGTTCGATTCATCGCCGATTCTGTTTCAGTCAAAACTTATTATTGTAAACCATAGAGACTGATGAAAAATAAAAATCCCAGCCCCAAGCCGCCAAAGATTAGTAAATTTTTCTGGCTCGGCGTTAAGGTGTTGACACCCAAGCCGTAACCAAAATTGGCCTTAAATCCAGATGCGCTACCGAGGGGGCCAATGTTCTGGAATACCTTGTCGCGCGCACCGCAAACGGGACAGCGCCAAGTTGGCGGCAATTCTTCAAAGGGAGTTCCCGCAGCGATGTCGTGCTTGTTGTCTCCCTTGGCGGGTTCGTAAACATAGCCACAGGCGCCGCATTCGTACCTATCTAGCGCTTTCGCATCAACAGCTTGGTTGCTCATGGCTCATGCCCACTAACAATTGGATCGAATTATTAAAATCTCTGTTACAGATTATGACATGGACTGTGCCCTATGGTTATCCTTGTTATCTTCTATGCTGGTGAAAGATGAAAGCATTTCTGCGGCAAGGCTTTCAGACAATGTGGTACTGGCGGTGCCGTTATACGATCTTGACTGCTGTAGTTCGGTTTCCCGTTCTAGCCTCCGGAAAGTCGATCTAATTATGGCGGCGGGGACGATGGCGATGAAGATGGCATCTGCTTTAGTTCGCCTCTAGGAGCAAATGCCGCAACCTAAGTATGCGATCGTCGCTGGCACGGTTACCGGCGGCATGTTCAGCCTGGACTCGCCAACGACGGTGCGGGGCGTGGATCGACTAATTCCCGCCGGTGTTTACACACCTTCATCAAAAACCGGAATACTACGTATAATCCCCGTATAAGTGAAATTACCAGGTACTGAAAGTGGTTCAACGCAACCGCTCGTCAAGGAAACCACCATCTGTGGGCTTTGTGCTGATGGGCTGCGGACTGCTGGAGAACGCTTTCTCTCGTCACTCATTTACCTAGTGCGAAAGTTCAGAGATCTTGCGGAAATTTATAAGAGATTTGGCGGAACTTTATTAGGCTGCTATGTATCTTAAAAAGTAGCAGCGAATAAAGCTTTTTGGTTATCAAGCTTTTCGCTGAATTCCATTCCTCAAAAAAGCCTGAGCTATTTACTTGAATTTAGCTCTTCATATTGAATCAGTTTTCTAATGAGAGCAGTATTGTTTCAATTCTGCTTCTATTGGTCAGGGTAATCTTAACAGAAAAATTATTGTCAGAGTCATCTCCACATCACACTTAATTTATTCAGGAGAAAATCCATGAAGTTTGCCAAAGTATTAGTGGCGGCAATAGTAATGTCCGCTGCGGCTGCGATTAGCCCCGCCTTGGCTCAGCCAACAGTTCAAATTTTAGGCGCAACCTATGGTGGTACTGGTTGCCCCGGTGGCTCTGCCAGTGTCAGCGTCAGCCCCGATGGTCAAGAACTAACCATTTTATTTGATCGGTTTGTAGCCCAGGGAAATATCTCAACACAAACCCGTAAAAGCTGTAATCTGAGCATTCCCATCAAAGTCCCCCAAGGCTTCCAAATTTCTCTTTATGATGCTGATTATCGTGGTTATGTAGCACCAGGAACCATTGGGAATTTAAGAGCAGAATACTTTTTTGCAGGTACTCGCGGCCCAGTTTTTTCAAGAACTTTCAGGGGTGAAACTAACTATAACGTTCGCGATCGCTTAGCGACGGTAGCTGATGTTTGGTCCCGCTGTGGTGACAGCATCAATATGCGCGTGAATGCTGCGATGACAGCCAACGGCGCTGGCAGTGCCACCGTTGACTCCTTCGATTTGGCTCACCGTGGTTTGGTTTATCACATCAAATACCGCGCTTGCCGTCCGTAAGCTACTGATGCCCGATTCTGAGTGTGGAGCCGGTTGGGCTTGGTAAACTCACATCTTGCACCTAAGAGATAAACAGCCGACAAATAAATTTGGGGCTGAAAGCTTAAGTTAGCTAAAGCTAACTAAAATCAACGTTTTAACCCGTTTCAACGGGTTTTAGCTGTAGAGACGTTACATGTAACGTCTCTACAGCCAGAAATTTATTTCTGTTGGCTCTGGTGCAAGATGTGAGTTAAAGAAAAGGACGAGATTGCTGTATCATCAGAAAGATTTGAACCCCCGAATGTTTTAGACTGGGAAAGCAAGCATCCCGTCGGTAAAAGGAAGAGAAGAAACGATGCGACTGTCTCAAATGTTATTTGTTACGCTGCGGGAAGATCCAGCAGAAGCAGAAATACCCAGCCATAAATTACTCCTGCGTGCAGGTTATATCCGTCGCATCGGTAGCGGTATTTATGCCTATCTGCCCCTGATGTGGCGGGTGCTGCAAAAGGTTTCCCAAATTGTCCGGGAAGAAATGAACGCTACGGGAGCGCAAGAGTGTCTCCTGCCCCAATTACAACCGGCAGAGTTATGGAAAGAATCTGGTCGTTGGGATACTTATACTAAGGCTGAGGGTATCATGTTCGCCCTCGTAGACCGGCGCGCGACGGAATTAGGACTTGGTCCGACTCATGAAGAGGTAATTACAACTGTTGCGAAGGAAATGATTCGTTCTTATCGGCAATTACCTTTGCATTTGTATCAAATTCAAACCAAATTTCGCGATGAAATTCGCCCTAGATTTGGCTTGATGCGGGGTCGCGAATTCATCATGAAGGATGGCTATTCTTTCCACGCCGATGAGGAAAGCCTGAAAAAAACTTATCAGGATATGAATCAAGCTTACAGCAATATGCTGCGGCGTTCTGGTTTAAAATTCCGCGCAGTTGAAGCTGATTCGGGGGCAATTGGCGGGTCTGGTTCGCAAGAATTTATGGTGCTGGCAGATGCGGGAGAAGATGAGGTTTTATACACGGAAGATGGCAAGTATGCCGCGAATGTAGAAAAGGCGGTTTCTTTGCCAGCGGATGCAGAATCTTCGCCGTTTAATAGTTATGAAAAACGGGAAACGCCGGGAACGGAAACGATAGAGAAACTCTGCCAATTTTTGAAATGTTCTGCGACTCAAGTGGTCAAGAATGTGCTTTACCAAGCTGTTTATGACAACGGGACTACGGTGCTAGTATTGGTCAGCATTCGCGGCGACCAAGAAGTTAATGATGTGAAGCTGCAAAATGAGTTGGTACGGCAAGCAGAACGATACAATGCTAAAACGGTTTTAGCCCTGCAAGTACCCGATGCCGAAGCGCAGCAAAAATGGGCGGCGAAGTCTTTACCTTTGGGCTATATTGCACCAGATATCGCAGACGATTATATTACCTCACCTAAAGAAGGGCAAATTGCGCCGAAGTTTTTGCGATTGGTTGATAAAACTGTGGTTGATTTAAAGAACTTCGTCACTGGTGCTAATGAGTCTGGCTATCACGTAGTGGGGGCGAATTGGGGAGAGCAATTTAAGTTACCCGAGTTGGTGATAGATATACGGAAGGCTCGACCGGGCGATCGCGCGACCCACAACCCAGATCAAACCCTGCAAAGTGCCAGAGGCATCGAAGTCGGTCATATCTTCCAATTGGGGACAAAATACTCGAAAGCAATGGGCGCTACCTATACCAACGAACAAGGGGAAGAATTGCCTTTGGTGATGGGATGTTATGGCGTAGGCGTGTCGCGATTGGCACAATCGGCGGTAGAGCAATCTTACGACAAAGATGGGATAATTTGGCCTGTAGCGATCGCACCCTACCACGCGATTATCTGCATTCCCAATGTATCCGACGCCCAACAAATCGAAGTGGCAGAGAAACTTTATACCGAACTCAATCAAGCGGGAGTGGAAACGCTGCTGGATGACCGCAACGAGCGGGCGGGTGTAAAGTTTAAAGATGCGGACTTGATTGGCATACCTTACCGGATTGTCACCGGGCGATCGCTGCAATCGGGTAAAGTGGAAATCGTCGAACGCGCTACCCACAAATCCCAAGAAATTCCCATCGATGAGGTAGTATCCACCCTCAAGCAGTGGATCGAGGCAGCGATATCCTAAAGTAGGAAGGTGGGGAAGTGGGCAGCTGCGGTGCGTTACACTCTACGTTTAAAGGAATTGCAGCTGCGGTGCGTTACACTTCGTTAACGCACCCTACGTTTAAAGCTAATTGCCAAAAAACCAATAACAATTAACAATGAGCCATGAGCAATTAGCCATGAGCAATTTCCAATGGAAATCATTACCTATCTTTTATCTGCGGTTTTTGGTCTGCTATCTACAGCTGGGTTTTTCGTAGAGAGTATTGCTAAAAATACCATCCGTTCCCAGTTTGATCGAGTAGAACAATTGCAAGTCCGAGTAGACAACATTCCCAGCTACCAGTTAGTACAAGGTAAAGTAGAACGGGTGCGAATTGCTGGGCGGGGGTTGTGGCTCATCCCCGAAGCACGCATCGCTGCATTAGAATTAGAAACCGACCCAGTTGACGTTAATATACAGCGTCTGAGACAGCGGGGACAGTTACCCACCGCAGCTTTACGCCAACCTTTGCAAGCTGGATTGCGGTTGGTTTTAACCGAAGCGGATATCAACCAAGCTTTACAGACACCCAGAATCAAAGCTTTATTGCAAAACTTGGTAACGCGCTATGCTGGTGCTTTTTTAAACCAAGGTTCGCAACGCTACACTTTCGTCAATCCCAGGGTAGAATTTTTGGAAAACAACCGGCTGCGGTTCCAGGTAGAGTTACAGCAGGAAGGCGAAACCCAAACCGATGCCGCCAATGCCAGGAAATTACCGATTAGACTCGAGTCTGGGATAGCTTTTGTATCGGGTCGGCGGCTACAATTAATCGAGCCAAGTGCTTCAATCGATGATAACGAGATCCCTTCTTTTCTACTTGGCCCCTTGAGCCAGAGTTTAACCGAACAGTTCGATCTCGCTCAATTGGAACAGTCCGGAATTACAGCGCGGCTTCTACAATTAAAGATAAATCCAGAACAACTGGAGATCGCGGCATTTGTAAGAGTTTTGCCTTCACCTTCGCTCCCGAAGGTCAACAACTAGCCGTTTTCATCAAATAGGTCTATTTTTGTCTCCTCACACCCAACTGGCTAATTTTGAAGGAGAAGCCAATCATGCAACAACAAATACTCTGTCGTATCCCTCGCAGCGTCATTGCGGGTGTCGTGACGCTGGCGTTAGTTACTGGTTGTGGAAGGGAAAACCAGACAGTAACAAATAATACTCTTAATCCCTCCCCTGTTGTTGAGCAAGAGCAACAGCAGACGGCTCAGGTTTACTTAGTGGAAGCTCAAGACAATAAAATACAGCTGGTTGGTCGTCCAGTAGCGTCAACTAAGACGACAAACCAAAATCCAAAAGAGTCTCTAGAAGAAGCGTTTAACCGCTTGTTATCTGGATCTGCGGCTGCTGATGCGAATATTTCTTCCAGCATTCCCCAGGGAACGCAACTCCGCAGCTTAGCGGTAAAAGATGATACCGTAACTGTGGATTTGTCCAAAGAATTCACGAGCGGCGGCGGTACGGCTTCGATGCAAAGCCGCTTGGGACAAGTTATTTACACCGCAACGAGTATAAACCCCAAAGCCAAAGTGTATATATCTGTCGAAGGGAAACCCCTGACAGAATTAGGCGGTGAAGGATTAACTATTGACCAACCGATGACGCGCCAAACTTTTGACGCCGATTTTCAGCTCTAGGGGTGATGGATAATGGTAAAACTGATAAGTATAGACTTCAACCAATTACCAATTAGCCATCACCTATTACCTAACTATTGTTTGCTGGCGAGGCTGAAATCGCGAAAGTGACGGGCTTGTTGTTCGATGCGGGTGGCTAGGCGATCGCATACCAAGTTACACAGCTCAAAAATTAACTCATCCTCCACCTTGTAGAAGGCGGAGGTGCCTTCGCTGCGGCGGCTGAGGATACCTGCCTGCAACATCACTTTTAAGTGCTTGGAAACGTTCGCCTGACTCGTTTGCGTCGCATCTACAAGCTCTTGGACGCATTTTTCGCCATTGCGAAGTAAGTTTAACAGCCGAAGGCGCATTGGTTCGCTCAAAATGCTGAAGTATTCAGCCACTTGTTGCACAACTTCTTGCGGTACAGGTTGCGCTTGTCTCATTGAATTTATCAAAAAGGACCGATCCCCAAAAATTTTAGCAGTTCCTTTTCTATAGCAATAGAGTAACGATCAGTCCGGATTAATCCGCATTAAAATTTGGTCGAATTCGACGGGATTGCCGTTGGCTACGACGATCTCCATTACCTGTCCTGAGACTTCGGCTTCAATTTCGTTCATCAGCTTCATCGCTTCGATGATACAAATTGTTTGCCCGACGCGGATGCGATCGCCCACTTCCACAAACGGCGGTTCGTTAGGGCCGGGGGCGCGGTAGAATGTCCCCACCATCGGCGACTTAATTGCCACCCATTTCGATTCAGCTTGGGGCGGTGATGCCGGTGGCGGCGAAGCCGAACTGCCTACAGCGCCAGCAGGAGCCGCTGTGGGGCGGACTGGCGGCTCGGGAGGCATCGTGCGAATCTCCTGGTCGAGCGGTAAAGCTTGGGTTGGGGATAAGCGCTCTAGAGGGCGATCGCTCAATGAGCTGCCCTTACGCACCGTCAATTCAAAATCCGCGCTCTTGAGTGACAGTTCGGTAATTTCGGTTTGATTTAAAACCGCCAGGAGTTCGCGGAGTGCATTCAAGTCCAATTCCACAATAAGTCTGACCCCGTTAAATTCGTTTTCCAGGTAATTGGTAACAGGTAATGGGTAATTGGTAAGCGGTAATTGTTTGTTCCATTACCGATTACCCATTACCGATCCCCGATTCCCCAATCTCAAATCTAAAATCTCACCTGTAAAATTTACTCGCGACCTAGATATTTATCATCGCGGGTATCAATGCGGATGCGCTCGCCGATAGAAATAAATAGGGGAACCATCACTTGCGCGCCCGTTTCGACAATAGCGGGTTTGCTACCGCCGGTGGCGGTGTCGCCTTTGACACCAGGATCGGTTTGAGTTACTTCCAAAACCACCGAGTTGGGCAGTTCTACTTCCAGCACTTGGTTGTTCCAGCGGATGACGTTCGCCTCCATCCCTTCTTTGAGGTACTTGACGCGATCGCCTATTTGTTTAGCAGAAAGTCGCCCTTCTTCATAGGTTTCCATATCCATAAAGACGTAATCATCGCCGTCTTTATAGGTATACTGCATCGTACTCTTTTCTAGATTGGCTTGCGGCACCGTCTCACCAGCGCGGAAGGTTTGTTCCACCACGTTGCCAGTTTGGACGTTTTTCAGCTTCGTTCGCACAAAAGCAGAACCCTTACCTGGTTTGACGTGGAGGAATTCTACGACCCGCCAAACGCCATTATTCCATTCAATTGATACGCCGGGTCGAAAATCGTTACTCGAAATCATGAACCTTGTTTCCCACAGGCAGAACGATCGGCTTCATGATTGTACCGCTCTTAGCGACCAAACAGGAGCTGGGGGAGCTGGGGGAGCTGAGGGAGCTTTCTTGAGCTGAGGGAGATTAATGTTTCATTAACCAAGGTGATGGGTTTTTAATCATGCTGACAAGACCAGCTAAAACTTGGTTATAAGTTCCATAAAGTTCTCTACCTGTTTCAGTATTGATGTAATTGCATCTAACTGCGAACTCAATCCAAGTTTGGGTTTCGGCAGCTTCAGCTTCACAATCGTTGAGCTTGGCAATAAAAGCGGCTTCGTACCGACGCTTTCGCCAAGCTTCAGCAAAATTCGCACAAACAGAACGTGATAAACGACGAATCTGATCTGTCAATGAGTATCGTTCTTCAATCGGAAACTTTTTGGACAGCTCAAAAATCTGCATCGCAGCTTCAAACGCCTTCTTGTAGGTGTCCAACTCGAAATGACTTTTAAAGGTTTCTCTACTCAACTCCTTCCTCCCCCAGCTCCCCCAGCTACCTCAGCTCAAGAAAGCTCCCCCAGCTACCTCAGCTCCCCCAGCTCCCCTCTATGGGAAGATGTAAGATTGTGTGTACTTAAAAATTTATTTATGCCTCGTTCTAGTCTTCCCATCTTTGAGCTTGCCAAACGTTGGCTGAAAACTGGCATCACGATGCTGCTGCTGGTAACGCTCTCTTTGGGGCTTTCTGCTGCTTACCGCCAGAGCCGTTTACCTGTGGGAAATCCGATCACCGATGGTAGAGCGCTATTGCGATACGCTCTGCCGATTGATAATCAGCCGGTGCGAGACTTGCAATCGAGTTTGGAAGACATTGCTAACCAAATACGCGCCAATCGCCGCTGGAGTGCTGTTTCTAGCGATATCAGCAAAGCGAGTTCGATTCTCTCCCGCCCTGAGAAATTGCTAGCTAGCGTCCCTGAAGAACGCCAAGCAAAAGCTGAGGCTTTAATCGAGGAATTGAAAGGGCAATTAATTGCGCTCTCAAGTGCTAACGAAGCCAAGGATAAAAACCAAATTTCTGTTGAGCGTTACAAAGCGTTGGATTTAGTCGGGGATTTGGAAGATTTGATGGTGCAGAATTTCCCCTATGAAGTTCCTGCGGAATATAGCAATCTACCTCAGCTCAAAGGTCGTGCCACGATCGAAATGACGACCAATAAAGGCCCGATTACCTTAGTTGTCGATGGCTTTAGCGCCCCTGTGACTGCGGGTAATTTTGTAGATTTAGTTGAGCGCGGTTTTTACAACGGGATGAAGTTTATTCGCGCTGAAGAATCTTACGTGCTGCAAGCTGGAGATCCACCAGGTCCGGATCAAGGTTTTATCGATCCAGCTACTGGTAAATACCGCGCCATTCCTCTAGAAATTCTGGTGAAAGGCGACCCAGTACCGACTTATGGTATTACTCTCGAAGATGCCGGACGCTTTCGCGAACAGCCGGTTTTACCTTTTTCTGCCTATGGTGCTGTAGCAATGGCGCGTCCGGAATTTCAGCCGGATGGGGGATCTTCTCAGTTTTTCTTTTTCCTGTTTGAACCAGAACTGACTCCCGCCGGACTCAATTTGCTGGATGGTCGCTATTCAGTGTTTGGCTACGTGATTGAAGGCAAGGAAGTGTTGGAAAAGCTGCGGGCTGGGGATACGATCGAATCGGCTAAGGTAGTTCGCGGCGCTGAAAATCTGGTTCAGCCTCAAGCTGCTTAAATTAAGCGCGATCGCATCATCATCCCAAATCTTCGCTCTCAGGCTACTGTCTGGGAGCGATGTCTTAAAATATTGCAAAATATTAATTAGCCTAGATTTTTACCTGATATGGCGATTGTTGAGTTTATATTTATCGTCGCGCTTGCTGGAACGGCTGGGTTATTTATCATGAGAGCAAGTGACTCTCAGCAGAAGCAACGGCGACTAGAGCAAGCTTTCTATGAATTGTTGAAGGAGCAAGATAGTTGTATTTCGCTCATCCAACTAGCTGCGGCTGCAACTGTTGATTCTCAGTTGGCTAAGCAGTACCTGGATCTACAGGTTAAAACTTTTGGTGCAATTCTGGAATTCGATCGCGATGGGGAACCTTTTTATCGCTTTCCTAAGTTGCGTTTACCTCCGTCTTTGGCAAAAGGCGATTGGTGATTTTAGATTTGAGATTTGAGATTTCAGATTTGAGATTTTAGATTTGAGATTTCAGATTTGAGATTTCAGATTTGAGATTTGAATCGCGGCGCTGAAATAAATTTCGCGCTTAAAGCTAAAGTCAGTTAAAACTGACTAAAATGCTTTTCAGTTGCGATCAGGCTTTGGGGGACTTTAGCCCCTAATTCAAACATAATTTATGAAAATTAGGGATATTGGGGAACAAGGTTTATTACAACGATTGCAGCGGTTTTGTCCCGCTGAAATAGTGGGTGATGATGCGGCTGTGCTTCCTATAAAGCCTGGGTGTGAGCTGGTTGTGACTACCGATATGTTAGTTGATGGGGTGCATTTTAGCGATCGCACCACCTCCCCCCAAGACGTCGGCTGGCGTGCGGCTGCTGCTAATTTATCCGATTTAGCCGCTATGGGTGCCTCTCCTCTGGGAATTACTGTAGGTTTGGGCATAACTGGCGATACAGATGTGAGCTGGGTAGAGCAGGTTTATCAGGGGATGAGCGAATGTTTGGGAAAATATAATACCCCGATTGTGGGGGGAGATGTCGTGCGATCGCCCGTTGTCACCCTCTCTATCACCGCTTTTGGCGAAGTTACCCCCAATCGGATTATCCGCCGCAATGCCGCACAACCACGATATGCAATTGTAGTCACAGGCGTTCACGGTTCGTCCCGTGCCGGATTAGAATTATTGCTGCATCCTGAATTGGGAAATATAAGTGAGAGCGATCGCCACATCTTAATTCAAGCCCATCAACGCCCAAAACCGAGATTAGATGTTTTACCCATTTTGTGGGACATTCTAGACAATTACCAATTACCAATTACCAATTACCCATTACCCATTGCCGGAATGGATAGTAGCGATGGATTGGCTGATGCGATTTTGCAAATTTGTCGGGCTAGTGGAGTGGGGGCGAGGGTGGAGCGAAACGATATTCCGCTTTCTGATAGTTTACTCAATTTTGTCTCAGCAGAACAAGCATTTAATTGGGCATTATACGGCGGCGAAGACTTTGAATTAGTCTTGTGTCTGCCTTCAGAAATTGCTGGGGAATTGGTAGAAAAGTTAGACAAAAAAGCAGCAATTGTGGGAACAACGACCGCCGATTTGGATGTCCGCCTGGTTGATTATGCTGGTAGCTATGCCGATGAAATTTTAAGCCTGATTCAGGGATTTCAACATTTCTAATTTACGATCGTAAATTCATAAATTACAAATAAATAAAATGAAATCTTATAGATTTAATTTGCATCGATTTATTTGTCAATAGCCTTATTATTACTGCTTTTACAGCTTTTGAATTTTAACTTTGAATTTTGACCTTCTTATATCATGTCCGGTCGATTACCCGTAATCAGAAGCCGGGACACGGCAAGATGAATGTTATCTGTTTGTCTGATAAATCTAGGATGCCGTGTCCCTACACAACGACTCTGTGAGGTTTTTTTATTATGGGCAATTCAACGGACATCATATTAAACACCATTAACCCAGCCTTTTACCTCATTATCAGTTAAAGGTTTTTCCAATTTAACACTTTCACTGCGAGCCGCAATTAATAAATGTTTCATCCTCACTGGCTCGTTAGCATCGGCAGCTAAAAAGGCAGCATTCAGTGCAATATTGCGAATATTTCCACCTGCGACGCTCAGCTTCGCCAATTTGTTTGGATCTAGACCTTCTGTAGGCGTCTGACTGGGGAAAACACCTCGCCAAATCTCCGCCCGTTGAGCAGCATCGGGAAAGGAAAATTGCACCACGAAGCGAATGCGTCGCAAAAATGCATTATCCAATGCTCCTTTTAAGTTAGTTGTGAGAATCGCTAAACCGCGATAGGCTTCCATTCTTTGTAATAAATAACTGACTTCAATATTGGCGTGGCGATCGTGAGAATCTTTGACGTCAGAACGCTTGCCAAATAAAGCATCTGCTTCATCAAATAGCAAGATTGCCCCGCCTGTTTCTGCGGCATCAAACACGCGACGCAGGTTCTTTTCTGTTTCACCAATATATTTACTAACTACCGAACTCAAATCAATGCGGTACAAATCCAATCGCAGTTCTTTGGCGATCGCTTCAGCTGCGGTGGTTTTTCCTGTACCGCTAGCACCGGCAAACAAAGCACTGATACCCAAACCACGCCCCCCTTTATTAGCAAAGCCCCAATATTCATAGACCTTGGCACGTTGTCGGACGTGGGCGATAATTGCTCTTAATGTTTCCATCTGCGCTGGTGGTAAGACTAAATCTTCCCAACTGGCGATCGCTTCAATTCTTTGGGCTAAATCTTCCATCCGGGGGCGTGCTTGGGCGCGACAAGCTTCCCATAAGGCATCACCGAGCTGTTTCGGGTTATCTTCATCTACCATTGTCGTCGCGCAGGCGGCTTGAATCGCCGGAGCATTGAGGTTAAATTGGGCGACAAAAGTTTCGATCGTCTCCTGCAACGGATCTGCCATTGCACCTAAAGCGCGTTTCCACAACCAACGCTGCTCTTGGTGAGTCGGTTTTTGCACGTCGATACAGATCGAGGGGCGCTGTCGCTGTCGCTGTCTTTCCCTGGTGGTGACGATCAGGGGACTTTTGATTTGCTCGATGACGCGGGCGGTAGCAAAATTGTGTTCTGCAACTTCCATTTCATCGCAATCTAACAACAGGGCGCTGTTGCTTAACACCGCCTCTCGATCCCACAAGCGCAATAATAAACTCAGTTCGTTCTTATTACTGGGTAAATAATCAGCACAGAGCAAATGAAGGCTCAATCCCAGCATTTGACAAGCAGAAGATGCGATCGCGCGTTTGCTAGAAACATCCTCCCCGCATAACTGCACTACTGGAAAATTGGCACTTTCAGCCCCATGAGATAAGGTTTCTGCCAATTTTTGTGCCAATTCTTGATGGGATAGTACCAACTGATGCACTTCAGTCACTGGTTCAATTGCGTCTACTAACCTTTCGTCTAAATGTTGTACCCCGGTAAGATAGTGCAAGATCCGCTCATCAATGCGTAACAAACTGTGGGTTAATGTGGCTCCACTCCCCAATTCAATTAACCGCCAACGCCGCAGGGGCGCACTCGGCGTCAAGGCATTCCAGTGCGGAGCGGGAAACATTTTCAAGGCTAAGCTAAAAGTCGGATAAGCTTTTTGTGCATCTCCCTGAGCAATAGCACAGAGATGGGGGAAACTAGCATCTAATTCCATGCCAGCACACAATAGCAATAAATCTCTCTCAAATGTAGACAATCCAAAAGTTTTGCATAGTTGCCCTAGTGCCGATCTCTCAGGTATCTCATCTTCGACAATTAATTGTTTATCTTCTGGTTTTCCTTGACCAGTTTTTTGTTCTACGATCTTTCTTACCCGCGCGATCGCTGCCATTAAAGATTGTTGGTTGGCTTTCTGCCAATCTTCTAGGGAAAAATTGCTCATACAATTAAAACTCTGGGGCTAACGTACTGCTCAAAAGTAGGACTGTTCGGATCGGCATCTGCTTGGAGAATACTTTCTGCACCATCCACCTGAATTCTGACTAAGTAATCTCCTGGTTTTACATCCCGTACCCTAAAAGTTAATAGGGTAGAATCGGCTTCTAGTTTTTGAGCATTGAACAGATAAACAGCGGGTTGGTTAGCTGTGCGTTCGTTTAACATTAAAACCACTCTTTGTTCTGTCCCAACCATGACATCGGTTTGCACTCTCATATCTGCATTCCGGGGTTCGTCTTCACTTCCTTCTATATCGATCGCGTCTACTTCCACAATCCGAGGGCGAAGAACAAATGCCGCTACGTTTGATTCAAATCTCGCCAAAAAACGAGCATTCGATGCCGGATTCGGGTTTCCTCTGCTCCTAGCCGCAGCAACCGGCTGATTTTGTGGGTGAATTACCTGCAATCCTTGTACTCCAGCTCTCAAAGCTGCGGTGGGGATTAAGTTTAAAGGCAGGCTAATTTCTGTTTCTTGGACTGATGGGGGTGTTACCTCAACCCCACAAATTCTGATTTGGACGATCGGATTGGTTAGCATTTTGCCGCGAATCAGCAAGGTACTATTCGCCAAAATCGGTTGATGCTTACCGGCGGCTGACAAGACGACATCGATGCTGGGTTGTTTGGTAAATTGCCACGCTGCTGAGCGGCGATCGCGTACAGGTAAAGATGCGATCGCTGAGTCTTCCCCTTCTAGCAAAACAACTGTGATTTTATATACAACCGATAATGCGTAGGGAGTTTGAAGAAATACCGACCATACCTTAGAAAGTTCATCGGTTGATATCGGCACAAATTCGGCTCGAATCATCTCAACTTGTTCGGCGAGATCCGAATTAGCTAAATAATTGAAACTTGGATCGATCACCGTTTCTTGAATCATCTCTGGTGAAAAAACTGCCCGATCTTCCAGCGTCCGGATGGCACTTCCTAGTAAACGATGCGGTTCTAATTCTACTTCATTGCCGTAAAAGCTCATCAAGTAGTACAAATCTATCGCTAACTGATTGCGCTTAACAATTTCCCCTTTGCGTTGGCGAACTGGCATATCTGCATTTCCCAAAGAGGGATTGCGTTTGATGTGGTAAAGAAAAAGGCTAATTCCGGTTTGCGGCGTGCCGCCCGAATTGTCTGGGCGGGTTGTGGTCACTCTGGCTCCATCCACATCAATTTGTACAGCTTTTTGCAAGGTTCTTTGCAACGTAGCTGTTACCGTTGCGATCGCTAGATAATTACTCATTTATACTCGATCAATTACGATGGAATCTCACCCTATATCAATAAAAAAAGGGACTTATTTTGCAGAATTAGACTAAACCCAGTTTCAAAGCTTTGACAATCGCCCTTGAGCGACTATCTACTTCTAGTTTTTCAAAAATTGCGGTTAAATGAGCTTTTACTGTAGCAACCGTAACGCACAGATCTTTGGCAATCGTTTGATTGCCAGCTCCTTCAACCAACAATTGTAAAACTTCTTGTTCTCGGTTAGTCAGATTATAGGGATTTGAGTCGGGAAGCGATCGCCCTTCGTTCAGGTGGAACATACGGAAAAATTTAGTGGCAATTTCTGGACATAGATAAATTTGTCCATTGCTGACTGTGGTAATCCCTGGATGGAGTTGGGCGGGCAGATGTTCTTTTAAAATATACCCGAAAGCTCCCGCCTGCATTACCCGAAAAATATAGGCATCTTCCCGCCGATCTGATAGCACTAAAACCTTTGGTTTTTCAGCTAACTGACTCAAGTCAATTAAAGTCGCTAGCCCTTCTTCTCGTCCTTGGGATAAGTCCAAATCCAACAAAATTAAAGCAGGCGGGTGCTGTTGAGCTAATTTGATTGCTTGTTTTGCACAAATGGCTTCTCCTACTAAATTAAATTGGCACAATGAACTTAAATTGTAAAAGTTGAGCCAGGTATGTAAGCTTCGTCGTAACAGAAGATTATCCCCTACAATCATTACCGAAATCATTCGGGATAACGGATGATGAACGCCAGAGGCTACCTGATTTAACTTCCTTGAATTTGAAAAATCTTGAATCGATTCTGCCAGCATTTTTCTACAAAATCACGACAAACAAGAGCTATAATCTCTGGTTTATTATACAATTTTTTCTACTTATGCCTAGATATTTTTGCGCGGTTTTTAAAAAGTTTATACTACTTTAATGTCTGTAAGAAAAATTATTATCTTTGCGAGTATTTGGCGATATTAAATAAAAATCTTTCTGATTTAATGTATACTGTAAGCTTACTCCCTTGCCGCAATAAAATTATCTATCATTTTTTTTATCCTCTCGACCTGGAGCGGCTTCATAAATATTCTTTGAGCGGCAAAGGAGTAATATATCTACAATATCATCGAATAATTTTGGTTGTTCGATGATATTGATTATTTTTCAACACATTTATAACAGCATTAATAAGTTTCTATAGGCGTCAATAACCTATAACTAATAATAGTAAATGCAAAAAATAAACATAAATTTTTCGTTTAACTCTCAGGTATTACCAAAGTAATAATTAGGTAAATATTTAACGATTGTCAACATAAATTGGTGGCAGCTTGTCTGGGTATTAAGTTTAGTTGAGCGCCCAAAGTAAATTCAACAGCTAAAACTGTTTAACTGAGAATAAATTCTCAGCTTCACCTTTCATCTACCTGATGGAGCGCGGTGGATAAAATGCTCCCAATTTGCTTTAGGGAAGAATAGCTGAGTGTGCCATAGTATTGCTTTTGTTTTCCTTTAAATTTGAACTCGTAAACTATCATGTTTACCAACCTTAGCATCGCTATTAGGGTAGGAATTTCAGCGTAAATTTGCAAAAAATTAGAAAAAATTATTGAGGCAGTAGCGAATGCAGTCACCCGCTATAAATGACCGCAGCTCAGCGTCTGCTTCTGCAAAAAGCATGGTTAAAGATGTACGAACTTGTGTTGCTATTTGATATAGTAAAACCTTTCCTAAGATAGATACACCCCTTAGCAATAAGTTTTATTAATTAGATTGTGTAAAGGTAATCAAACCATCGGTTTTTACGGAAGTTGAGTTGATATAATCAAAGTTAAAAAAATAAATCAGCAAAAATACTGAAAACAATCTTTTGTGTTTTATAACGAGTAATTATTTATTCAGTAGAAATACGTAAAAAATATTACTGTGTTTCCTAAGAACCCGTATTTCAACGGATAGCGATCGCCCGGTTTCAATTGCACTGGCATTGGGTAGCTCATTGCTCATCTAAATGTTCAGCTTGCTTAGCAATAGCCTGGGATAATAGAGCCAGAATTTCCAGTCAATATAAGTAGCAACGACAACACGAGTAAAGTTTCGACCAAAGTCTATAACGGATAGCTAAGATTTACGCCTAATCTGACTTTTAATAGGCTCTGAAAAATTAAGCGGGTGCTTGATATCGGTAGCATCTCCCGTGATGCAGTCGTCAAATTTACCGTAGGCACGAAGCGGGGGAAGGTACGGCTTTACTAGAGGAAGAGAAACTATGGCAAGACTCGACTATTTTGCTCCAGGTGTTTACATAGAGGAAGTTGACCGAGGTAGTCGCCCCATAGAAGGGGTACAGACGGCGATCGCTGGATTTGTAGGTTTCACCGAAGATGTCAGGGGTGGAGCCGAATTGTTTAAGCCGATGTTGGTAACCACCTGGAACCAATATCTTCAATATTTTGGTCGTCCCAATTCGGACGGCTTTACCGATTTTAATGCTTACCTACCCTTTGCAGTTTACGGTTGGTTTTTAAACGGTGGCGGACGTTGTTGGATCGTGAGTATCGGTACCAGATTGCCCGGATCTCAGGTACCTCAAACAACAGAAATGGGTACGGATATTGCCAACCGCGCTCAACGTCCTGCCTTGCGATTTGCCCTACGCCAAGACGGAGCAATTACCTACAACGGTCAAGGGAATGGGAATGGGTCGCTGTTACCCCCAGAAGATCGCAGCATCAGAGTCAGAATTATGGATGGGGAACCCAAACCCCCCACCCAAAATGAAGACGGGGAAACGGTGATGCCCGCCAACACTGGGGAATACTTCACCGTAGTGGTGTCTCAGGGCGGTGAAGAACTGGAAAGGTTTCCACACCTGACGATGAACTCCCAAACCAGCACCGAAGTAGGAGATTACATCGTCACCGCTATCCAAGAATCCCAGTACATCAGGGTGGCAGATATTTCTCTCTCAGGTACGCCCCTGGCACGCCGTCCCAGCAACGGCATCTTTGAAATTAGTCCACCTCCAGCGATCGTGCAACCAGAACGGTTTAATCAATACGTTCAAGGCGTGCGCGATGACCGCACAGGCGTGCGCGGTTTATTTGAGATTGATGAAGTCACTATCGTTGCTTGTCCAGACCTGATGCGAGTCTACGAAGCAGGTCTGATGGATATCGACCAAGTTCACGGCATCATGGATATGATGCTGAGTATGTGTGAAGGCGCAGCTTCAGGGGATATCCCCAACCCGCCCAACCGCATGGTCATCCTCGACTCACCCCCCGATCGGGTTAAACCCCAAGATATTAGTCGCTGGTTATCGGAAGAATTTAACCGTCGTTCCCAATTTGGCGCCATTTACTACCCTTGGGTTGCAGTTGCCAATCCCCGTAATGCAGGCAGACCGATAGCCATTCCCCCCTGCGGACATATAGCTGGTCTTTGGTCGCGCATTGATGAAACTCGCGGCGTTTATAAAGCACCCGCTAACGAAGTCCCTCGCGGTGTAGTCGGTCTAAGCTATGACTGCAATTTCCGCGAACAAGAGTTATTAAACCCTCTGGGGATCAACTGCATCCGCAGCTTCCCCAACCGAGGCATCCGGGTTTGGGGCGCTAGAACTTTGGTTGAACCTGAAAATGTCGAATGGCGTTACATCAACGTTCGCCGTTTGATCAGCTACATCGAAAAATCGATCGAACTCGGTACCCAGTGGGTTGTCTTTGAACCGAATGACGAAGATTTGTGGCAACGGGTTAAACGCACCATCAGCAATTTCCTCGATCGACTGTGGCGGGAAGGAGCGCTGACAGGTGGTAGCCCGGATCAAGCCTACTACGTCAAGTGCGATGAAGAAATTAATACCCCAGAAACCATTCTGTTGGGTCGTTTGTATGTAGAAGTAGGTGTGGCTCCCGTCCGTCCGGCAGAGTTTGTCATCTTCCGGATGAGCCAAATGACGGGTAATGAAAACGAAGAGTTTAGTTAATTAAATTTCTTCAAACTGTCACTCTACTTTTTCCCAGTTAGTGGTTAAATGCCGATTTTTGCCATTAGCAAAAAAGAGGTAAAAATAACCACTAACTAGAGGCAATACAACCCATAAAAACACTAAAAAGGAACGACAATATGCAAGCAGGAGTATTCACCACTGTTGCTTCTAGATACTACGTAGAATTTGATGGCCTTACTCAAGCTCAAATTAAGAGTATGGCTCAAATTTCTTATGAGGGTAAGGTAGCGGGTAACGCCAAACCGATTGGCTCTACCATCGGAGGAAAGCACGATCGGCAAACCACTTCTGGCGGTTACGATTCTAATCCTTCCATGACCATTGAAGTTTACCTGTGCGATCATGCAACCAGCGCCAGCTCTAAACTTTACAATTGGTTTCAAGAATGTTTACCACCAAGCGAGGGCGGCAGAGGTAACTGGGCAAAAAATCGTAAGAACGGTTCAGTTATTGTTTACGACCCTAGTGGCAAGGAAGTATTGCGCTGGAATTTAGAGAGAGCTTGGCCTAAAAAATACTCAATCGCTGATGCCGATGTCACAGGTCAGGATTTAGCTGTGGAAACTTACGAACTCGTGGCGGAAAGAATCACAAAAGTCAGGTCTGTCAGCGGCAGTGCAATTACCTATGGTAACCGTTAGTTCGCACTAAGGAAGTAAGATTTCTAGTTTCCAAATAGCGTAAGTCCTGAAAGTAACAAATTCACGTTTAGGAGAGATAGGCTATGGTAGCCGCAACGAATCAACAGCGACTTGAGTATTTAACTAATGCTCGCTTTTATTTTGAAGTAAACAATAATACTAGGTTACTGATTGCCAAGACCAGTGGATTATCGATTACCATTGACGCAGCATCGGAAGGAAAACCGATTGGGGGTCGTAAAGGATTGATGACCGAGACGCAGATTACCCCAGCCACAGTTTCTTACCAAAATCTTACCCTGGAATTTGTCACGGCTGGCGATAACGATATTCTGCTGCAATGGTATGTGGACTCCCATCCTCAAGGTTGGGGAGGCGGTGGTAGACCAACAATGGAAAAGCGGTATGAAGCTTCCCTGGTTTTCTACAAACAAAATGGTTCTGAAGGAGCGCGCTGGAATATTCGGGATGCGATTCCGGCTAAATATAAAACCACTCAGGTAAAAGCTGACAGTACCGATTTGTTTAAAGAAACTATCGAAATTGCCCATGCTGGGATGATTCGCGTTCCTGTGGGAGCAACCAAGATACCAACTCGCGGTTAAGAGTAGGAAGAGTTATATCTTGCACCAGAAGCCCAGAAATCACCAGAAGCCCAGAAATAAATTTCTGGCTGAAAGCTAAAGTCAGTTAAAACTGACTAGAATGCTTAACCAGATTTTTCTAACTGTCTGTTAGGAGCGGCCTATACTGCTTTTTAACCTGTTTTAACAGGTTTTGTAGGGACACGGCATAGATAACTCTTGATTTTACCCATAGATTTGTAGAATGCCGTGTCCCTACAGCCTGAAATTTATTTCAAGGCTTTAGGTGCAAGATCTCAGTACTACAAACATCATTATTGCGACACTTGGGTAAGTTATGCTGGTTTGTTGATGTAAATCGTGTTGGCATCACTTGAATTAATAAAATATGGCTAACTCTGGGGATAAATTAAAACAAAATTTGGCAGAAATTCTCACAGTATGCCGATTTTATGTTGGGTTACAACTGGATGGCAGCACCGAACCCGTAGATGCTTATTTCATGGAATGCAAAGGGTTTAAATACAGTCAAGATGTAATCGAAATTGCTGAAGTTTTTCCTCAACCTTGGGGACAGGCTAAACGGGGAAGAATTTTCCGGACAAAAATCCCCGGTAATGTGAAATACAATAACATTACTTTACGGCGGGGTTTGAGTGCTTCTACAACCCTATGGAACTGGATTAAAACAGTACAAGAGGGCAACTGGGCTAAACAATTTCGCAATGGATATTTGGCTATTTATCGTCAGGATGGTTCTGAAGGAGCTAGGTTTAGTTTTGAAAGAGCTTGGCCGATTAGTTACAATGTTGCCGATAGTGTTGTTTCTGGCACAGAGCTAGCCTTTGAGGAATTAGAATTAGCTGTTGAAACTTTAGTCAGAGTTGCTTTAAAAGAAGATAAACCACTTCTTAGTCCAGTAAAATCGGTTAATAAAACCAATCCTGAAGCTGTGCCATCAAGTCAAAAACCTGAATTAGATACTGTTTTATCAAAACCAGAAAATCCATTAAATATGATAGCAGAAAATGTGATAAAAGAAGCAGTCAATGCTGGAAAAGACTTATTAAAAGATCAACTTTTGAACCTGCAAGAGGCTAAGAAAGAGCCGGTCAAAAAGCCTCAGAGCCAAGCCAAGCCGAAATCGCCGCTGAAGCCAACTAAACCCCCAATCAAACAGAAATCACCAAATAGCAAAGCCCAGCCCCAAGCGCCTAAAAAACCGCCAAATAACAAACCTCAACCTAAGCAACCCCCAGGCAGTAAACCCCAGCTTCGTAGGGGTGGTAAAAAGAAATAGAATTGCCAATATAGACCTGATAAGAGTTCTCTGATTATGCAAACTGAATTTGAGTTTATTCTCCCGAAGGGATACTTAGACGAGTCTGGAAATTTGCACCGCAAAGGAATCATGAGACTTTCGCGGGCGATGGATGAAATTGTTCCGATGATGGACAATAGAGTGAAAGCAAATCCAGCTTACGCGACGGTGATTATTTTGTCTCGCGTGATTACTCGGTTGGGGTCGTTGGCAGAAATTTCACCGATGGTGATTGAAAATCTATTTGCTAGCGATCTGAGCTACTTGCAAAAATTTTACCGCTATATTAACGAATTAGAGGAAGAGCTAGCCGCCAGCGAAATAACGCCTGTTGCTGCCGATCCGCTGTCGATTTCTTGAATTTAATACGTACAAGAGCGCTAAAGCGCAACAACGTAGTTCATAGGACTAGGGTTGTGTAACTAGCAAGTTAGGTTAAGATTAGACTTTTGTCTAATATGGTTCGCCCGTAATCGGATAGGATCTGAGTAAAAAATTTCGATTGTGTATTGCTTCAGAATAGTTGGGATTAATTTTTAAAGCTTCCTCGAAAGCAGCGATCGCTTCTGGTTGGCGTTTGAGGCGTAGTAAGACGACGCCCAGAGCAAACCAAACACGCTCTTGCTGAGGCTGGATTTTCAATGCTTGTTGATAAGCGATCGCTGCGGGTTCATACTGTTGCAACGAATCGTAGAAAACGGCTCGGTTAAACCAAGCTGTTAAAGAATTAGGATTGAGCGCGATCGCCGAATTCGTCGAGTTGATTGCTTCTTGAGTTTTACCTAAATCCCATAACAGCAAACTGCGATTTGTCCAAACATCAGCGAGGGTAGTAGCGGAAATCAAGCTAATATCGCTAGTGAGCGATCGCTCATAAGCGGCGATCGCTTCTTCTTTACGGTTGAGCGCTCTCAGGATGCTACCCCGATTTAGCCAAGCTTGAAAGTAGTTGGAATCAATCGCCAGCGCGCGATCGTTTGCTTGCAGTGCTTGCTGATATTGGTTCATCTGCCACAGAATTACACTTTTGGCATTCCAAGTTTGAGCAAAATCAGATTTTTGGCTCAAAGCTTGCTCAATTGCTGCCAAAGCAGCTTCATACTGCTTTAATCCTGCCAATGCCTGTCCTCGTTGCAAATGCGCTAACAGGGAACCGTTTTCATCCCACTTGCCATCCCCTTGCAAGGCGCGATCGCAAGCAGTCAGTGCAGCTTGATAATTTTCTAATTTATTGAGTATGGCACATTGACCCGCTAAAGCTAGCGAGTAATTAGGACTTGCTTTTAAAGCTGCTTCGTAAGCAATTTTCGCTTGAGAATATTGACCTAATTCGGCGAGCAAATTACCTTGATAAGTCCAAGCTGTGGCATCTTGAGGATTAATTGCTACAGTGCGCTTAAAGGCATCGATAGCTGCTTCGAGACGATTTAATCGCTTTTGTTTGATACATGCCAGCCTGGTCTTTTGCTCGATGCTTTCTGCGTCAGTTGTTGCTTGAGGACAACTAGCGATCGCTTGCTCGTATGTTCCCCAACGACTGAAGGTTAATCCGCGCCAAAACGCAGCTTGTGCGAGGGAACTATTGCCCCAATTATTATTAGTTTCTATCGCTTGGTCGCAGGCAGCGATCGCGGTTTCATATTCACCCATTTCTGATAACACCCGACATTGACTTGCCAAGGCAAGAGAATACTGAGGTTGCAACTGCAAAGCTTGGTCATAAGCCGCTATTGCTTCTGTATTCTGTTTCCCCCTCTCCAGCGCTAATCCTTTGGTATACCAGGCTGCGGCTGGGGACATTTCACCCCAATCTTTGTTGATTTGTAAGGCTTGGTCGCAGGCAGCGATCGCCAATTCCTGGTTGCCTAATTCCGAGAACGCCCTACATTGCTGCAACCGAGCGAAAGAATATTTAGGACGCATCTCGATTGCCGCCGTCGCCGAAGCAACGGCTTCCTCATATCTGCCTAAATTGAACAGGATATCGCTGCGAATTGCCCACAACAGCGGATTTCTTCTTCTCATATTCATTGCCTGTTCGCAAACCGGCAAAGCTGCCTCATATTTTTGCTGATTCCTCAATAAATTGCAGAGGTTAGCATAATAATTGAAATCAGCAATAACCGGGACAGCTCTGGGAGAAGTTCCCGCCTCTGCCGAGCGCGCAACTAGCGGTTGATTGCTCGTTGCCATCAGAGCATTGACCAGAAAAATAAATGGTATAATTCGTTTCACGATCTGAGGGAATAGAAAATAGTTAAAATCCGAAAAAATCGATAATTACCCCGACAAAATTTTTAATATTCAATGCAAAAAGGCTCGTCTAGAATTGCGGCGGCACTTCTACAGGGGAAGGAGGTTTTGGTAGCAAAGGAGAAGGGATGGGTGTTGGTGTAATGGTGAATTCGGGTGTTGGCGAAATAGTCGCTGGCTCTGGTGCAATCGGAATGCTGCTGGGTGATGAAGAAGGTTCAAGAACCGTGGGACTAGCTGGCACCGCCGGGGGTTGAGCCGGTGCCGGTGGCACCACCAGAGATGGGAGAGTTGGTTGAGGTGATACTGTAGGGTTCACCGCTGAGGGTTGGGCAGTCGCTCGCGGTGATACTGTAGGGTTCACCGCCGAGGGTTGGGCAGTCGCTCGCGGTGGCACTGTAGGTTTCATTGGCGGGGATGGGAGATTGGATGGGGATGCAGAACCTCTCACTTTATCCGAAGGGGGTTTGGTCATAGTTGGTGCAGGTGCAGAGTTTCTCAAGCCAGTGGTTGGAGGTTCAATCGGACGAGGAACAACCTTTTCAATCGCCACTGAGCGAGTTATTTGCTGACCCGATGCAGAAGTAACTCGGAGTGTAATATTTTCCGTACCAGGTTGTTGGCTCATGGGATAGAAAACTACTCCTGATAAAGGGACATTGCCGGGTGCAGGCAACAACTCTACTTTAGTATTTTTATCCCCAGTAACTTGCCAGTATAAAGTTAAATTTTTAGCCTTGTCGGTGGGAGATAAAGTAATAACATACTTGGGTAAAGCTTCTTGACCGTTGATTTTGAAAGAAACAATATTAACCGGAAGTTGGTAAGGTTGAATTTTAATTAAATCGGTTTTTTGAGAATTAATCTCTTCTCCAGTATCCCGCTTGGTTACAGCCGATAGTTCAAAAATATAATCTCCAGGCTTTTGGGCATCTGTAGTTACATTTCGGCAAACTAATTCGGCTTGAAGGATACAAAATCTAGTTAGCTCTACAGGAATCCCTTGACGGAAATTGTAAGTTTTTAAAGTACTATTAACGGTTCCGTCAGCAGCACGTCCAATTAAGCGTAACTCTTGCAATTGTTGGGAGTTAACAATCTTCCAGTTGAGACTAATAGTAGGATTAACCACGCTCCCATCTTTGTTTCCTGTTTGTTGGTAAATAGGTTGAGTTGATTGCAGCGCCACAATTTTTGGTAGGGGAAGAGGGTTAATTTTAATCGTATTAGTTTTGAGCGTGCTAGCAACTGTTTCGCCGGAGCGGGAAAGGATTTCCATTTGAAAAATATAGTTACCGGCTTTTCTGGCATCTGTACGCACATTCTGGCAGATCAGAATTTGCTGGAGGGTACATAACCCTTTTAATTGACTGGGAATACCTTGGCTAAAGTCGTAAGTTACAGCAGGACTTAAAACTACACCATCTTCAGCCGATAAACCGACAATCCTCATCGTCTTCAATTGTTGAGGATGGCGGAGCTGCCAATTCAAGTAGATCGCATCGCCAGTCGCTTCTTGATAGGAAGGGGAAGATGAAACAAATTCCAAAATTTTTGGCGCTGCGGGAGGACGGAAAAACAGCCACCAAATCAGAAAAACTAGAGTAGCGATCGCACCCGCGCCGGTTAGAATTAACAACAGTAATTGCCACCAAGGACGAGGTTGCCAGACTAGGTTTCCCTCAATCCGCTCGGGAGAAACAGGTAACTGATAAGTATCTTCTAATTCGATGTAAAATTCAATCGGCAGTCCCTTGCCAAACCAAGGACGACGCCACCACTTGTTGGGCTGTACGCGCAAATCTATTTGGGTAGTTTGTTTGGCAACAATTTTTACCTGTTCTGGCGTAAATGTATAATTACAAAGTGTTTGTTCGCTATTTTCTTTAGCGCTAACAGCAAGTTCTCTGACCGTATTGCCAAAATTAGTTAACAACAATCGGAACAAAGCCGGATCGCGTTTGACTCGATCGACAACTACTTGCAATTCGGCAGTCAACTTGTTAGTTGGTAGAACTTGCAAATAAACCACATCCATCAGCACCAGATGCAGATTATTCACAGAAGTTAACCGAATGGTGGGCGAGTAATTGCCTGCTTTTATATCCAGCGGTAGCTGAAAGCGCAGCCAAATTTCCCCTTTCGCACCAGGGTTGAGCGATAAACTGTCATTTTCGATTACCAATCCCAAATCGACCAATCCTTCTGGGTAAATAACAGTAAACCAATCTGGTGAAATATCGGTACAAGTTAAGCGAAATCGATCTACTCGATCCGAGCGATTATTAACTGCTACCTTAATATCAAAAGGTTCTCCTGGTTGAATGGTTGTTGGTTTGCTAACACTGGTTGTGGGTTGAACGACAAAGGTAGGGTCATTAATCCGCACAGACGCCTGCACGGGTGGTAAAACTTGTAGTTTGGCTTGATGGCGGATGGGAGTATGTTCTGGGTAGTGCTTCGGCGCATCAATTACTAATAAATAGTTATAGGTGTTGGGAGTGGCGTTCGCTGGAATAGAGAATTTAAACACCACTTCGCTACTGCAATTATGAGCCAGGGCTAAACTTTCATAAGCCGAATCGCACCACTGGCGAATTACTCCAGAAGTTTCATCGATGTAAATGTTAATAACAGCGCCTATGTGGCCTTGATTGGTGACCGTTACTCGCAGTTCAAAACTTTCTCCAGCTAAGACAGAAATGTCTTCTGAAGGGTTAATAATAATCGCTAGAGGCTGTTGATTGATGCGCTCGTCTAGCTCGCTATAGTTGGTGCGAGCCAGAGCCATACTTTCTGAGTTAGATATTTGTTCAAGCATAGGTGATTTCAGGAATGATTTATGGTTCTGGTTTGTAATTTCTGTAATCGCAGCCTAGATCGGTGCGTCTTTTTTCTTGTTTAACTCTGACTTGAGTATCATCGCTGCCGCTAGCGATCAAAACATGCTCTTGAATTAACTTGATATCAACAGTATTAAATTTTTTGCCGTCATTGGAACGATTGACTTCTTTTTTTACTTCTTCGCCAGTCCCTGTTTCTCTAGCGCGTTTACCATCGGCAGTTAATGCCCAAAGCCTGACTTTTCCATCATCTCCCCCAGTGGCGAGGTAGCAAGCATTGTAACTTAAAGAGAGCGATCGCACTGGTTGCCCTGGTTGACTATTGACCCAGCGATCGCGCATTTCACAATCCCCTTCTCCTTTGAGACATTTTTCCAGATCCCAGATTGTAACATAGCCTTTATTATCAGCAGTGGCTAGAATATAAGGAACAGTTTCGGCTGTAGATAAACTAAAAATGTAATCATCTTGACCCCCTGGCGTGTAGGGGACTTTGACGATTTGATCCGTAGTAAAATTCCAGATTAATAATTGGTTATATCTCCCGGCGATCGCTAAGTAATTGCGCTCTTGTCCCAATAATTTAATATCGTAAATTGCAAAGTCAAATTGCTTTTTGCGTAACAGCCTTTCAGTTTGATTTGAATTCGCTTGTCTTCTAAAGCTGATATCCCACTGCAATACCAACCCACTGCCATGAGCGCTGAATAAAGACCGGGAATCAGGCATAAATTCTAAACCAAATACCCGGTCATCTTTCTGATAAGAGAAAGATTCAATAAACCCTCTAGTTCTTGTCAGATCCCAAAGTTGAATTTCCCCATTCTCTAAACCTGTTGCCATAACATTATTATCTACAGGTCGGTAGCGAACTACCCGCACTGCCTTGCCAGAGTTACCGATTCTACCCAGATATTGATTAATAATCGGATTAAAAAAACCTTCTTCCAACCAAAGAATAGAAGTTTGATCGTTAGAACCACTAATTACATTTGATGCTAAACCATTAAATTGAACCGAATTAACAGCCTTTGTGTGTCCGAAGAAAGGATTATCTGGATTGAGCCACGAACACCACCAAAGTAACCAAAGTAACAAAAGGCCGCCAGCAATCAATAGCCTCTTGGGAATCAGCGGCAAAACCTTAAGTTGCAAGACTTGTTTATTGGGTTCAGTATTTCCTAAACGTTCGTCTGAGAGTTTGCTCTCCACTTCAATCAATAAGTTTTTCACCCCGCCAATCCAGTGACGTTTGACTTGAGTTGTCAAGAGCATTTGATTAATTTCACCGCTCTTGATTTCTACTTGCTCTGGTACAATTTCATAGTTCAGCTTGGCTTCAGTTTCTATCTTGATGCGGCAAGTTTGATGTAAGTTGCTGCGATTCTCAAATTCTAGTTGGTAAGTAACTGGATCGGACTTGAAAGAAAGTTTTTTTTGAGCCGGAATCCGATGTTCCTCCGGATCGCAGCGAAACTCTACAGTTCCCTTGGGTAATACAAATAAACTGCCTTCGACTCGCGCCGAAAAACCATTAGTTTGATTAGCCTCAATCGCGAAGGGGTAAAGTTGGCTGATCGCCTGGGTATGTTCTGGGATTTGGCAGACAAAAACCGTTTCGATGCGATCGCCAGCCGGTACGTGCAAACTTTGATTTTCTTCGATCAGCCATCCAGATTCGATTCCAGATAATTGCAGCACAGCATTAACCGCTTGCTGACTGGGATTAAAAATTTGAACCGGAATTTTTACCTGCCGATCGGGATAAACTTGAAACTCTTTGACTGGAAGGTTTAATTTTAAGGCAGCTCCGCTTTTACCTTCTTGTACAATTAGACGGAGGATTTGTCTATTTTCATCCTGAAGTTCAATCGAAAAAACCCGCACAGTCAAATTCATCTGACCGACAAAACCGGGTACGGGTGTATCGACAATCTGAACCCGAAATCGCGTCGAGTCTCCCGGTGGTTTTTTCGTACAAATTTCTGGGGATAGAACGTACCAACTGGGATTGGCATTACTTTCGGCACCAGCTGCGATCACTTCCAGCTGGAAACTGGCGAAGCGATCGCTATAGTTAATTGCATCTACCTCAAAAATAGTCGGCGCATAACCTGGCTTAAAGGTTAACTCTTTAACAGATACTTTAGAACTAATTAGGTTTTCTGCCATCTTTCTATTTAACCTTTATTTTGACGATCTCTATCGGAAAATGTCGGCGAATTTAGCCAAGAGTCGCTTTCCATCAACTGGGCAGCTTCTTGACGAACTCGTTGTGCTTTTTTGAGCAACTGTTCTAGGTAAATCGCTTGCTCTTTTGTCGCGATTGAAGAGTTAATTTGTTTGGATTGAGAATTTTCAGTTTTCAGTTGCTGCATCATCTGCTTCCAATTTTGTTCGCGGCTATAAATCACTTGCGCCATGACTAAAAAAACTTTGGCTAATTTGCCAAACTCATCACCCCGTTGCGCCACGGTTTCTAAGGTTTCAGGCTCAAATTTTTCCGATTGTATGTCTTGGGCTGCTTGATACAAATACTTAATGGGATTGATAATCCATCTGACAGTAACTAACGCCAACATAATCGCTAATACTGTAACTAATATGCCGACAATTATTGTATGCTTGGTGTAAGCATAAATATGCTGCATAAAATCAGCTTTGGGGATGACAACTACCAACAGCCAATCGGGTCTATCCTGCTTTTTAAGCGGGGTAATTTGGACAAATTGTTGTTCGCCTTTGATGCTAAATTTTAAACTTTCGTGACCTTGAATCTGGTCAAAAGCTGTAAATTTATTTAATATATATTCTCCCGTTGCTTTGATCAAAGGATCGCTACTTACTGCTACATTAAGTTTGGGTTCTTCCTGACTATTCATCTGCCCATTATTTTGAGCGCTCGAACTCGCTAAAATATTTCCCGAACGATCAATAATAAAAGCTGTTCCTGTGGGACTGATTGCCAAACTGCCCATAAAATCGCTAATTTTATTCAGGGTGACGTCTGTGGCTAAAACTGCCTGTAAATTGCCAGTTTTTTGCTCGAAAATAGGGATAGCTAAGCCGACACCAGGAACGCTAGGAACTCCATAAATATTGAAAGGCTTGTAGATGCCAGTCCAAGTAATTTTGCCTGTTTTTTGAGCCTCTTTATACCAGAGGCGACTCCGAGGATCGTAGTCATCAGTTTTAATGAATTTATCCCGTTTTCCTTGGGAATTAAACTGATAAAATTCTCTTTTACCTTTGGTATATTCATCCTTAATTTTGACAACATAGATATTCTCTTCTCTTTCAACTCCTAAAAATTCTCCCTGTTCTGTCCCGATAAATACTTTGTAAACTGAGTTGCTTTGCTCAGCCTGCTTTCGTAGTTGATTCCAAAAGTAAACTTCTAATTTTGGGAAATCATTGAGGTTCAAATTTCCACTTTGAACTGCGGCTAATTGCATGTCTAAAAAGGCTTTATGACTGTCTAAATAATTGTCAACATTTAATTCAATAGCCGCCGTTGATTTTTCACTTACTTGGTAGATGAGTTTGTCAATTTCTTGTTGTCCCCCTTGAAAAGTTAGCCAGCCAATTGCACCAATAGCCGCCAACAAAGGAGTGACAATAATAACAGGGATGGTATACCGTATCGAGAGAGAATTGTTTAACCAGCCAAAAGTTGATCGAAAAATGTTTGGAGTTTTTGTAGCCATACCTGTCGAGCCTTTATTTGTCTAACTGCCAATTTTTTGTAATTCCATTAGCTGCCGTCTTTGCCACGCAAACTGTAAAATATTTATGCCCATTTCTTGGGAGGTACGGATAGTTTCTCGCGGCAGTTTCAATTGCTCTAACCCCCAAGCAATGGAAAGGTCACCGATAATTAATACGATGCCTTCCCAGTTAAATATTTGAATTTCTTGCCCTGCTACGCTCGGAAACCTGCCAAATAAAAATGGTTTTTTTCGTAACGGGTGATGTTGAGTAATTGTTCCTGGCTCGGCGTCAATGTTGACTATTTTTGTAGCAGATTGTTTAAATCTTGAATGCACTCGCTCCATTTGTTGGTCTAAAGTATTAGCGATCGCTTCTATTTCGGCCTGAATTTTTTGCCGCATTGCTGTTGTTTCAAGCGTTTCAGGCAGATTGTCCAGCATTATTTGCAGCTCTTCTTTGACGGTAGTCTGTTCAACGAGCGGGCTGTTGCCATTGGCAAATTCAACTAATATTAATCCTCCCCAATCGTGATAGGTTTGTAATGTTTCTAACTCAGATTCTGTTAAATCAATAAACTTTTGATAATTCAGGAAAATTAAATCGTAGTCAAAAAGTTGTTGGCGATCAACCTCTAATGATAATTCGCCAATTTCTTCTACTCCCTGCATAGCTGGATAAAGGCCAGGAATAGATTGAATCAGGTCAGAAAAACGAGATAAATGTTTGGCATCATCAGGAGAGTTTTCTAGAACGATAGATACTTTAACTGTGCCGCGAGGGCGTGGCATAGCTGTTTGACGGTGGCAGAGATCTATCTGATTTGCTAGAGGGGAGAAAACATTAGCGGCTGCTGCTAATTTGACTTGACCGGGCAACAGCAGAATCCGGCATAATTCTACTTCTAGTTGGCTGGGTGGGCTGGTTTTTTCATCAATCCTAAATGTTTCTTCTAGAATGTATTGCATTTGTTGGCGATGCAATTTTTCTGGATCGACGTAGCTGATGACAATGTACACCAGCAGAGGCCGATCTTTGGCCTCTGAAGCAATCCGAAACTCGATGGGTTTGGCGACAACGATCGGGTTGCCGATTAAATCGATTGCGATGCCACTTTGAATCACAATCCAACGCTCATCCCGATATTGAGCGGGTATGTTGTCAGGGGCAGAAATAACAGAAACTCCCAAACCACAAACAATTCCTGGCTGATTAATCGATTGGTAATGTAAATTTTGGCGCTGGCGGTGGTATTCATGGGCGCATTGCCAACGTTCGGCGTTTAATAGTAGCCCATCTTCGGTAGAGAGCCGCGATAAAGGTGAGGGTTGGGGTGGGGGAAATAGATGAGACATTTTAGGATGATAAAATTGGGGTTGAAGTTGCGGATAATAGATTTACCTAGCTAACAAATATGTTTAATCAGTTAATCGAGGTTGAACGAACAGCTCGTAAGAACAAAAAGCAGGTTTGGCTTGTTCGATCGCAGTTTTGACTAATTGCTCATCCACTGGGTAATCGGCTGCGGGACGCAGGTAAACGGTAAAGTGAAAAGGACGCACTCCTCCCAAAACTGCATCTTGTCCCAGGCGAGTTTCTCCTAAGACAAAACCTCGACTAAAAAATTCATAAATCCCAATATGCTTATCATCTTCATTCTCTAGCTCTTCATCTAAAGGTAAATTGGTGGCTAAATGGAGATGAAGCCGCAATCCGCGCCGAGTTCCTCGCCAACGATAGATTTCCAAAGCATTACGAATCAGATATCTTTGTCGTTCTAAGCTGACATAGGGCTGCATCCGCCAACCAACCCAATAAGCCAGAAAGTCTAACATTCCTTTGGGTGCGGTCAATGGATCTAAATAAGCCCAAAGGTTAGCTAAAATTTGTACATCTGGCTCAAAAGTGGCTTCAAAAATTTGCAGAAAACGACCGACAAAATCAATTTCTCGATAAATTTGGGGCAGGAAATCTAGATAGCGAGTGATGGGACGAACGGAGAGATTAAAGTTCGTCACTTCTAGCAATTGGGGTACGGTGCCGGGAGAGGAACCGTAGACATCTAAACGTCCGGAATAATCGAGTTTGAGAACTTGACCGGGTGCGATCGCTTGGGGTGCTTCAAAGAAGTCTGCTGGTATTTGGTAAGTGAGGACAACTTCGAGGCGATCGCCCGGTGCTAATAAACTACTTTCTGTCTCGATTTGACACCACCCAGTGGGATAGTCTCCTGTTACTTCTAAATTCAGTTGTAGGGGTCGCCTGCCTCGATTTTCCAGCTTGACCAGCATTTGGCTAAGTTCGCCCGGTAGTAACAGCAGAGTTTGGTTTTGATCGTAGATTTCTGTAGCGACAGACTGAAGCGCAAACAGAGATGATTCTACTTCCGGCGATCGCAAGGGAACTAGATCTAAAACCAAAGGTGGGCTGATGTAGGCTTGAGTCATAACTACTGAATCAGATTGATTCTGTGTTGAGAGCTAATTGCTGGATCTGCCCAAGAACAAATCAGCCCTAAAGGCCCAGGATTAATTACTGGGGCGGGTGGTAGGCGTATCCAAGACTGTCCTTCCCGACGAAGTGGAAATAACTGAATGGTGCTGATATAGCGGATGTAGTCGAATTGCTGGAGTAGAGCGATCGCATCTGAAGTATAGACAGGTTGACCGAAAGGCCACCCCGTCCCGTCTATGCCGCCGGTAATCGGATTGAGAAACTCATATAAAGCCGTTCGCAACTCAGATAAAATTTCCTGCTGGGCAGCGGGATTGTTATACTCTGGCTTCAGTGCCAGTTCTGCTTGCACGGCTACACCCAGATAATGTGGTTGCTGACATTGCACCTGCACCCCTAAAAGTCGGCGTTCCTCCAGGTAAGAGAGAATTTGCACTTCCAGTTCGCTGTTGAGGGTTAACCGATCGGGGTGAATTCCTCCCCCGTCAATCCCATCCCGATTCGCTTGGGGTACGATCAACAATCGCACCGTTCCCGCAGTAGCTGGAGTGACAGGCAAGCAGTGAGCGCGAGCTACAGCGCCGTTACCCCCCCGAATTGCCAGTTCTTCAAAGTCTTCTGGGGTGACAGCGCGATCGCGGGTTCTTAATAGTTGCGGCACCCGAATCGCTGCTTGCTCTAACGTTTCCCCATCGGCTCCATTGCGCGCAGCCAGATGGTTCGTAACGCTAACCACGTAGGGAATCGCTGTTTTCAGCACTTCCAACGTTCCCGACTGGACGTTACCCTCAAAACCGCCGCCAGTTCGGTAACGAGACATTCGCAGCGTCGCACCTCTGGGAGGAATCGCACCGTACTGTTGCCCAAAACTAGGGGCTGGCAGGAATGTTTGCCTACCGTTCGTAGTTTGAACCTGCGCCCGTAACTCGGTTGCTTGCCGCAGCTGTCCTGCTTCCCGAATCAGGGGGCCTAATTGCAACACTCCGGTGAGGGAATCAATTATATAGTGCCTGTCTGTAGGGCTAGATTGGGCAAAATCTGTTACCTCTTCCCAGGTTTCGGGAATGCCACCTGGCGGCGTGACGATCAGGTATTCATCCTCCACTCTTTCCAAAACAGGCACTCTTTGGAGTTGAAACGTCTGTCCCGGATCGCCATTACTTTCACCCAAAACTTCATCGAAGACGATTTCGCACTGAGTCGCGGGCACAGTACCGCCAATCGCCTGCGCCCCAACGCCGATCGTTCGGGGAGAGCGACTGTAGGAAGGTTGATGGGGACTGACTTCGGTGCAAACGCAACGCAACCACCGCCCTCGATAAGCGGTGAAATGGGCAACGGGGAAGTTGACTGGCAAATGGATGACGATATCTGCTCCTTGTACCGGATTACCGCCCCTTTGAGCCAGGTCGCTAAAGCTGAAACCTTGGGTTTCGTCATCAGTTTCTTGCAGGAGTACGGGTTGCCACTCCCTACCGTTCCAAGCTTCCCAACGGCGGGGGGGTATGTTGGGGTTAATTCCGGTGGGAGTTGCTTGTTGACCTTTAAACGTCAGTGCCAAAACGTTGCCTTCGAGGGGTTCTTCCGGGTCGAAGACGAGGTAGAAGCAATTGCCTGGTTGGGGAGTGTCAGCGAACAGGGATAGTTCTGGTCCCGACCACTGACCGTTGGGTTGCATATTCCAGAAGTTGGTAAAGCGATCGCGTAACACTTCCGGTTTGGTCGGCGCGGTATCCCCCGTCAGAAAATGCTGGATTTTTGGCTGACCGATGGTTAAGGGTCGATCCGTGGTAAAAACGATCGCTTCTTCCGTGGCAGTGCGTTCGGTGGCGACTTCGGTTTCCGATGCGATCGTATAAGCTTCTGGCAAATTTCCGACTAAATAAAACGTTAACTCTGTCTGCGCTGGCAAAGGCGGTTGCAGGCGAATTCCCAGTAATTCTAAAAAAGTAATATAGTTACGTCTTGGTACTTGATTGAACCGACTCAGCATTTGGTCAGTTAACCAGGAAAATAGTTCAATCAGCGTTACCCCCGGATCGCTGGGATTGTAATTAGTCCAATCCGGACAGTAGCGAGGAATCCGCAGAATACATTCTTTTACCAAGCTTTCGTAATCTCGGTCATCCAGGTCGGATTTAGGTAAATCGGGTAAAAAATCAAAAACCATTTGATTGCCGATAAATTATTTATATTTCTGTTTCGTCTTGGAGATAAAAAGGATAGACCAGACTGCGACTATCGGCACTATCCTTCAGGCGGTAATTAACAATCAAATTCACCTTTCCATCTTGGGAATCTGGTTCTGCTAGGACTTCATCAACGATAATTCTTGGTTCCCACAGATCCAATGCTTCTTTGACATATATCCGCATCAGCATCAGAGTTTCTGAATTCATCGGGGCAAAGACTAACTCAGATAGCCGACAGCCAAATTCAGGTCGATAAACCCGCTCTCCTAAGCGGGTTAGCAAAATAATATAGATTGACTCTCTGATGCTATTATCTTCAACACTCAGATCTAAGCTTCCTTGTTGGTTAATTTGCAGAGGAAAGCGTAAACCTTGTCCCAAATAAGGACGGCGCAACCGTTTATTGGCTAAACTCAGCATCTCGTCAAGTACCAGTTGGGGATTGCTCACCACTCTACCAAAGCTAGTTTTTGCATACTATTAGACCAAAGTCGAATCAACTGCTCTCCCTTGGTAATGATGAGTACGTTGTTGCGCTTGGGCGCCCCGATCTAGGTTGTTCTAAGAGAACAATACTACTGATTTTTTTAAGGATTGGGTGGATTGCCAGGGCGCTGGTTTGTTGCCGATTGAGAGGGAGGATTATTGGTTTGAGCAGTTGTAGCTGGAACTGGTTGCGGCTTGTTGTTATTTGGCTGGAGTTGATTTTGTAACTTAGCTAGGTTTTCATCCCGTTGTCGATCGGCTGCGGTATTTTGTTGCATCTGATTTTTTAAATCTGCGATCGCTTGCTCTCGTTGCCGATCCTCTTGTGTATTTTGTTGCAGTTGCTTGTTAACATTATTTAAAGTTTGTTCCCGTTGTCGATCCGCTTCAGTATTTTGTTGCAGTTGAGTTTGCAAGTTAGTCAAAGTTTGACCGACATCAACCGCCGTCTCAATTTGAGTACCAATTAATAAGGTACCTGTTAAAACCTTTTTACAAATAACATTGTCGGAAACAAACACTTGCCCCGAACCGGCTTGAAGATTAATATTACCCGATGATTGGATAGTGAGATTGCTATTGCGATCGTCTAACCGGATGCGTTGTTTGCTAGCCGTTTCAATTTCAATCGATCCATCAGTATCATTCAAGCGAATTTTGTGACCTGCCGCAGTCTGAACATAAATTCCCGTGCGACTGGCATCTTTATCTTCTTCAACAAATTGCAACGAATGACCTGTGCGGGTTTTAAAAGTTCGCAAGCGCACTTTCCCCTTATCCGTCACCACATTTTCTACTGGTTCCGGCGGACTATCTTTACCATTCCAAACATTCCCAATAACATAAGGACGATGAATATCCCCATGCTCAAAAGCAACTAACACCTCATCATTAATCTCAGGTAAACAGTCAAAACCTCTGCCATTCCCCGCACCTACGCCGACAATTCTTGCCCAATAACTGGCATGGGCAGTACTATCTTTTTGTGGGGTGAGGGTAGGAAATTTGACCCGCACTCGTCCCCAACCTTTGGGATCTTTATTATCAGTAACAATACCCACCAAATGAGTCTGTCCAGGTTTGAGTCGCGTGGTGGGAGAGAGGGTTTGAAACAAATCTCCACCCCGCAATCCCCGGACGCTAAATTCTGTGGTGTAAATACCTTGGTAAAACAGGTGACGGGTTTCAGTGATGTAATATTTACCGCTGTAACGTCCCATCCCTTCTAATTCGACAATTTTACCCACGCGCAAACGGGGATCTCCAGGTGCTTGAGCATCAGCATAAACAAATTCTCCCGCCAATTCGTCAAATAATGCTTGCGCCATCACATCGGCTTGTTTGGGAGTGAGGACAGGTTTATCAACAACTATCATTTTGGGTGCAGGCGCATTCCTGCCAAACTTGTTGCTATTGTCCCTACCTTTACCGTTATCAGTTGTAGTAATAACTTGGTCTTTTTCTATAGTCGAAACTATCGGTTCTTTTTTACTATAGTCCCAACTTCGCACCTCTACGGTGCTAACTTGTTCGGCAGATGTGACGCGGACGCGAAAACTGGATATATCGTGCAGCCATTTCAGTTTTAAAGTGTCGCTGGCTTGAGGTTTCCGAAAGAAAAGTTGATTGCCTTGGACAAATAATTCAAAGCCAATCCGGGCAGCTCTTTCCCGCAGAAATTCCATGTTGGTTTGATTTTCTTGAAAAACATATTCGTGCGGTTCGCCGCTGGCTTCAAGCGTGCCAATTTCTAAACCTATTTCATTGGCAATTTCTTCCACAATGTCAGCATCGGTATAGTTTTGAAAAGAGCGAATATAACGTCCCCGATGCAAGCGGTGAGCTACATCGTAACCCCGAATTACAATTGGGGCTTGAGTGTTGCTGGCAAAATGAGTTTCAATAGCTGTAATTTCTCCATCAATGATGTAGTCTTGGTATGGATCGTCAGAGTCTTCCGCTTCAGTTGTGCTGGAAATAAAACCGATTTGGACGCTTTTACCAATTTGAATTAATGGCTCGTGTTTCCAAGTTTGGGTTTCGCTATCTAATGGGGCGTAGGGGTTATTTACGACTATGGTAAACATTCCTGGCAAATGAAGGCTTTCTTCTACGGATATTTGCAGGATATCTCGCATAAATGCCTGCATTTGTTCGCTCGTAGCTCCTTCAATTTTTACCAGCGGAGTCGATACATAAAGGGTGTCAATATTTACCATAAGAAGAGCGGCTTGGAAGAATTTTCTAAAAAACAGTCGAGGTTAGAGAAATAATTGTTTCTTTGGCTTTGCAGGTGGTTACCAAACGGCGAAAATTACTGAGTTTATTTTTTCCGCTTTCCACCTTTTGGACGTGCAGGTTTGGGTTTTGGAGCTGGGCCTTTTCGAGGTGCGGGTTTGGGTTTTGGAGCTGTGCCTTTTCGAGGTTGGCCTTTGGGATCTTTACCTTTTGGAGGTTGGCCTTTTGGATCTTTACCTTTTGGAGGTTGGCCTTTTGGATCTTTACCTGTTGAACCTGGACTGTTGCTGCCCCGATTATCTTTTGAACTGGAATCAGATACAGGTTCTGTATTGGGTGAATTTACAAGGGATTTACCTTGTTGAGCGCCACCTTGTGAAGATGGTAAGGGAGTGGTTGGGCTATCATCTACTTCTTTTAAACTAATATCCACTGTGGCACGCACTGGCCTGCCATTGGGCAAAAACATGGTCAAATTGTAGGTCAGATCTGTAACCATACATCTTAAATAATTGTTCTCGCCCCAAATAAAGTAGTAAATGGGAGGTCGTTTAGCTTGGTTCGTCCCAACCTTAGTTTTATTGAACTTTTTATAATCAACTGCGGTTAAAAGTGGCTGAATTACCTCTAAAACGCTAGTACTTTTTTCATCTTCATAGGTATCAAACAAAATTTGCGAAAGTTTAAGTTGCCAAGGATTTACATGGGCAAAGTTAACTTTCGGTATCCCGGCACTGGTGATGGCTCCTTCCATATCTTTAATGACAACTGACCGACTGAAGTTTAATTGGGTGGGGTTAAACATAAATTTGATTGTTGTTCCGCCGCTATCTTTGGGTAATAAGACAGCTTTTACCAGTCGGCGATCGCCTGTTATTTCTGATTTAAGTAAATTTTGATATCGACCTAAAAACTCTGCTGATTCTCCTTGAAAAGAATCTAAAAGATTTCCAGGATTTAAGCCCAAATTTTTTAAGTCACTTGCAATATCATTAACAAAGTTTTTGGCATTTTGTATAGTTTCTCCAACTTTATTGTATGCATCTTCAACATTGCTAGCAATATTTTGTACTGTTTCTATAACTTTTCCACCCTGTTCAACAGCCCTGTTAAACTTATTACTAAAATTATTAATTTTAGAAGATAAACTACTACGTTTTGTGGAGGTTGAAGATTTACTGGCATTTTCCTTTGGGGAATTATATTTTGGTTTAGGGGTATTTTTAGTTTTTTTGGTCTTATTTGCTTTTGGCGTTCTTTTAGCTTTCATTGAGTTATTCTCCTAACGATTACGAAGTAATTAAATGAGAAAATATTGATAATTTTAAAACCAGTCATGAAATCAATTATGTAATTTAATCACCAATTGGAACGCCCAGAATAGTAAAAACCATGACGCTCCTTTTCTACTTCCAGGCGTTGACGTAGTAAGGCGTAAATTTCTCTGGCTAAGGCTTCAAAAGCAGCGGAAAAATCTTTTTGCTCTTGGGTTTTTTCCTGCTTTTCGTTAGATTGGAGTCCAGGGAGCAAGGTTTTTAAATCCTCGGATTGGATGGGTTCCAAGGGTTGTGCTGTGCGTGAAGCGATCGCGTCTTTAATTTGACCGCTAGTTTTGAGGGATTCTTGCATTAACTGCTGGAGAGCAGTTGGCTGTTCCATCAGACCTAAACTTTTAGGCCCATTGACACCCATATTAACTCCAGGAGGTAACATCATCGAGTTACGAATATCCGATTGTTGCTGTTTTGGTTTTGGTTGAGGTTTTGGCGACTCCTTTTGATTAGAGAAGGTTTGTACTACAGTTGAGGGATCTGGTATGGCTTGACTCTCACCCATTAATTCTTCAATACTTGTCCAGGCATCTGGAATTGCTTCTGTAGAGTCAAATTCTACCTGTCTTTGGATGGGAGATGGCGGAATTGCTGTTTCATCCCATAAGTCTATTTCCAATTGATTATCTGTTTTGCCTGGATCGGAAACTGCCAATGTTTCTGGTGTCTGCGATCGCGTATCATCTGGTAAGAGTTCTCTTTGCAGGACAGAGTTTATCTCAACTTCGGTTGGCGATCGCTCCAACGATGGTGAGACGTTAGTAGAAGCCGCCGTTTGATTGTCTATCGACTCACTGGTTTGCGGCAATTCGTTGCTAGAGTTGCTTGGTAAACTTGGCTGATAAATTGAATAACTGCTTTCAACTTTTTGGATGCTATAGTCAGTAAATTGAGTAATATTCGTCTCTATCGACTCATTTGTTTGTGGCAATGCGTTGCTAGAGTTGGTTGGTAAGTTTGGCTGGTGAATTGAAGCATCGCTGTCAGATTTCTGGATGCTAGCGTCAGTGAATTGAGCAATATTCGTTTCTATCGAAAAGCTGGTTTGCGGCAATTTGTTGCTAGAGTTAGTTGGTATAGTTGGCTGGTGAATTGAATCACTGCTTTCAGCTTTCTGGATGCTAGCGTCAGTGAGTTGAGTAACACTCGTCTCTATCGACTCGCTGGTTTGTGGCAATGCATTGCTAGAGTTGGTTGATAAAGTTGGTTGATAAATTGAAGTATCGCTTTCAGATTTTTGGATGCTATAGTCAGTAAATTGAGTAATATTCGTCTCTATCGACTCATTTGTTTGTGGCAATGCGTTGCCAGAGTTGGTTGGTAAAGTTGGTTGATAAATTGAAGCATTGCTTTCAGATTTTTGGATGCTAGCGTCAGTGAATTGAGTAATATTCGTCCCTATCGATTCACTAGAGTCTGTTGGTAAAGTTGGCTGGTGAATTGAATCACTGCTTTCAGATTTCTGGATGCTAGCGTTAGTGACTTGAGCAATACTCGTCTCTATCGACTCGCTGGTTTGAGAGAATTTGTTGCTAGAGTTGGTTGGTGAACTTGGCTGGTGAATTGAAGCATTGCTTTCAGATTTTTGGATGCTAGCGGCAGTGACTTGAGCAATATTCGTTTCTATCGAATCCCTATTTTGCGGTAATTCGTTGATAGAGTCTGTTGGTAAAGTTGGGTGATAAATTGAAGCATCGCTTTCAGCTTTCTGGATGTTAGCGTCAGTGAATTGAGCAATATTTGTCTCTATCGAATCGCTGGTTTGCGGCAATTTGTTGATAGAGTCTGTTGATAAAGTTGGCTGGTGAATTGAATCACTGCTTTCAGATTTTTGGATGTTAGCGTCAGTAAGTTGAGCAATATTAGTTTCTATCGATTCACTGGTTTGCGGCAATGCATTGCTAGAGTTAGTTGATAAAGTTGGCTGATAAATTGAAGCATCGCTTTCAGCTTTCTGGATGCTAGCGTCAGTAACTGGAGTCACACTCGTTTCTATTAATTCACTGGTTTGTGGCAATGCATTCCTAGAGTTGGTTGATAAAGTTGGTTGATAAATTGAAGCATTGCTTTTAGTTTTTTGGATGCTAGCGTTAGTAGATGCCGCAGTCTGATTGTCTATCGACTGCTGAAGTGAAGGCAAATAGCTAGAATCTGTACTTTCTGGAAACTTCTCAACTTTCTGAACTAATGATGAGTCTTTACCTGAAGATATAGGAGCGAAGGAAGGTGCGATCGCTTCTAAACCATAAGGGGTTGAACTTTCTTGCCACGTGGCGGTTGTTGGTTCGATCCCAGATGTCTTTGTTGTTTTTTGCTGGCTGGGCAAATTAAGTTGTTTTTTAATGTTTTGATACAATTCACCAGCTCTCTGAATCAACGATTTGTTAGTTGCTTTAGAGGCTGGCGTTTGTATTTGGTTATTACCTTTAGTTGTTGTTTCTGATGCTCCAGATATCTTCTGAATATCGGATGAAGCAGGTGTCGCTGATTGAGGAAGTTTAACAGTTTCCGGTATAGTTTCTTGTTTCTGAACCAAAGAGGAATTTTCTAATGAATAATGGTCGTTGGAGCTAGCGATATGTCTACCGACACGCTTCGCGATCGCACTTTTTTCCCCAGTTTTTTGATCGCCTGTATTAACCGTCAAGGATTCAGAGATTGAAACCGTTTCTGAAGCACTGTCTTTCTTCTGAATTAAAGGGGATTTTTGAGCAATCAACGGTTGTGATGTTACTGTTTCTGTATCCGGTGACAGCCTCTGGGCTAACAAGGGTTCTTCAGCAACAGAGAAGCGATCGCCAATCGTTGAGTTATCTGGTAATGCTGTTGATGCTACCTCTGATGTAGCTGGCGCTTTTTGGACAAAAGACTGGCTATTATTGTAGCGCTCGGAAGTTATAACTTCTGGAGTTTCTGACTCTACACCCGTTGATTCTGGTTGTTTTTGCACCTGAAAATCTCTGGTTGCTGATTGATCTGTAAGTGCCGATCTTGATGCATCATGCGAGATTAATTCTGTTCGATCTCCAGGTTGATTTGGACTAGCAACAGTAAAATTATCTAACTCCGATACAGAGTCATCTGAAACTGATACATCAGCAATTTCGTCAAATGTAGCCTCTGCTTTTTGGAGCGATACTTCAGTTGTAGATGTCGAACCAGATGGGTGATTTAGGTCGCTAACGGGAGTGTAATTGTATAATTGTGGCGATGATTCTTGTAAATTTTCTACCGATGATTGTGGTTCGTTCGCAGCAGAATGAGAGAAATTTTGAAAACGTTGAATTGGATGGTTAATAGAGGTTGAAGCTTCATTATTGTAAATTATAGAGTTGGCTTTGCTATTAATGCTTGTGTTTTGATTAATTACAGGTTGCTCGTTAGAGCTAATAGAATCGGAAGATACAGATGCCTGAATATTAGGTGATTTTGTATCGTTTACCGTTGCTTCGTTACGATCTTCTCCACTAATAGCATTTGGAAATACATTAACTGAATAATTTTCTATATAGTTATGATTGGATGCAGGGATGCTGGCGGACTCAATATTTGTTTGAATTTCAGGTGTTACTGAAGAGAGTTCGGAATTTTCAGTTGATTGATGATTTAATTTTTTAGTTCTGATATTCCCTGCATCTCTTTGAAAAAAATGATCGGTTGATTTTATAGGTTTCGGAATATTGTTAATTTTATTTCTTTTTCTGTCTATTTTTACTGGCCTATAGTTAGTTAATATTTCTGGCTGATTCTGCACAACATTTGAATCAATTGGCGTCATTGATTCGGTTGGTTTTGCCTCAGAAGTTGGGGGTTGCTCTAAAAAATTATCATTTTTATCAGGCTGAGAATTACCCCAGGAAAAATCCTGCCAAAAATCTTCATCAAAAAAGCCTTGCAGTCCTGGCTCATTCGACGAAAGAAACGACAAATCAATTACGTTAAGCGGCTTAGCACCTAGCGGAGAAATGAATTTAGGCAACAAAAAGTTTTGACCCAAGGGAGTGGAAGATAGCAAGGGTTTTCTATTTCCCAAAGGTGCTTCTAGCAGGAAATTTTCTGTATCATTTGCACTGAGGTTTTCTAGAGGTTCAGCCATCGATCGTTCACCTGTTTATTTATCAGGAAAGAAACCCAGAGAATCGCGGTTAATGTTTAAAGTTGGCCCACCTCCGGGTGTCTTACTTAAAACATTTAGCCCCTCGTATGATAATGTCAGTTCCTCAATTGCCACGGAATTTCCATCTGCTTGAAATCCTGGACTTTTCCAACTAATTGGAATGGCTCCAATCAGCGTGTAGCATTGCATTGTTTCTCCAGCTTGGTTAAATAAAAGAATGTTGATATTGCGGCGATTTTTAGGTTTTCCCATAAGGGTTTGCATTACCCAAGTTAAAAAAATACCATCATCAGTCATACCGCGTTTGAGCGTAATATCGCTAAACTCTGCATGACCTAACATCACTCTCTGCTGATCGTTAACTCCTCCTTCTAAATAAGACTCTTTCTTAATATTGACGCCAATCCCAGAAAACTCTTTAAAAGAGGCTTTAACTTGCCCATCCATTTCAATATAAAAGTGATTCGCCGGGATGTAATTTAGTCGATAGGTATCGGGTTCTTTGGTCGGCGAAAATAGAGCGTCTATTGATTTGGCACGTTCCAATTGAGAGCTTAAACTAGCGCCTGTTATTTGTTTGGCTTTGTCTGAGATAAAATTACCTAACTCCTTGGCCTTTTCTGTATAAGCTTGTACCTGTTCTAAGCTCTGAGAAAAATTTTGTATCCCTGATAAATTAGGTTGAGAATTTGAATTTTTTGGTGGTTTATTTGGTGGTTTAATTTTATTGGATCGAGGCGCTTCTTTAGAATTTTTTGGCTTTTTGTCAGAAGAAGCGGTATCTTTTTTTGGCTTCGACAGTTTAGTCGGTTTTGCTGGCGGTTTCGGTGTTTTTTTCGGGGGCGTTGGTTTTGGAGCCTTCTTTTGCGGCATTAAAATAAACCTCTATAGTTTTGACTGCGTTCTTTTTGCTGGCGTAAATCTTCAACCATTAACTGATAAACTCGCTCGGCTAACTGTCGCATCAAGAGAGGATCGCGTTTAATTTGATCTGCCAGCTCACCCAAATCTTGAAAATTAATTTTGGAGTTGCTAGAGAGACGGTTAGTTTGAATTTGAGCCGAAGCGGTATAACCAGGGGGAACAGATGAATCGCCAATTGGTTCCCAAGAAATTTCGGAATCTGAATTTAAGTTCATAATCGATAGCAGGTTTTAAGAACTAAATTGCTAATGGCTAATCGTTAATGGCTAATGGCTGCGCTTGAGGCAATTATATCAAATCCGGGATCTAAACCCCCTTTATTTTATAGCCCGCGTAGGCGTTGCTCTGTTTGTGTAGCCGCGACTTTAGTCGTTTGGCATAAAGGGGATAGCTGACCCGGATTTGGTATTAGCTATTAGCCATCCATTACCAGCGGACATAATATCAAGGTTGGTTGAGAATGGTGCAATATCTGAGAAATAGGTACTGTGAGTATACTCACATTATTCAGGAAAAATCTATTAACCAAAAGTCTAATATCAATTTGCTAAATTTCTGATATAAATCGCTCCCCCAGCTCTCCATCTGTAGCAGATTACGATTTAGCTATTGAGGTGGTTTCAGCGGTACAACTCCAGTTTTAGTTAACAAACGCTGACTTTCTTGAGTTTTCAAGATATTGGCAAACCTTTCGCCAATGGGAGGACGACGGTTATCGAGGGGATAAACAACAGCAATGGGATAGGCGAGGGGATAGCTTCCGGTTTGGAATGCCTGTAAATCTGGATAGTAACCACCTTTCTTGTTACATAGATCGGTGCTTGGATCGATGGGTTTACCTGTGTCTTGGATCAGGGGTTGAATTGAGCGGTTATTATTATCAACCAAGGCGAGGGGATAGACAGAACATTGTCCAAAAACTTGACTAAGCGCACCAAAACCAATTGCGCCAACTTGATCGTTTTCAAACTCTTTTAGAACGGTACGCATGGTTATTAAGGTGGGCAATTGGACGATCTCTGTGGTTGCTTTAGTAAAGCTAGCTGAGTTAGTTTGAGATGTCTGAAGGTTTCTAAATTCCGCGATCGCATCTTCATATTTGAGTACCCGTTGTTCAAAAATCCGAATCGCTTCTTCGCTGGTGGGGATGTAAAGTTTAACGGGTAAATTGGGGCCACCTAGTTGTTGCCAGTTGGTAATTTTTCCGGTGTAAAGTTGCCGGAGTTGCTGCAAGGTAATCTGACCTTTTAAGAAGTGGGGTAAAGCGCGATCGCGTTGTTCGTAGCTGAAGGCAACAAATACCACTAACCCATCATAAGCAAAGGTTTCAGATTTGAGATCGTCGCTGTTGTTGTCAATTAAGCTGGTAATGGCAAAGTCTGCTTCTTCTTGGCGGACTTTCGCGATCGCTTCGGCTCCGGTAAGTTGAGGTAAATAGTTTAGCTGAATTTGGGGTAGCCTTTGTGCTATTTCTATCTCAAGCATTTTGTCTTTTTCAATTAAATTAGGTTGCTTGAGAATATAATTCCAAATCCCATTCTTTTCGGCTGTGTAGTTAAACTTGCCATCAGGAACGGCTGGCACTTCGCTAATGCAACAAATGGTTAGATCTTCATTCTTAGCTAACGCAGTTTGTTGTTTCAATAGCCACCAACCAATTGCACTCCCCAACAAGGCAAGTCCTAACAGCATTAACAACCACCATAACCATTTTCGCTGGCGTTTCACAACCGGGGTTGGTGCTGCGGTTTCAGTAGGTTGTAGTCCGGCGGCAATCAGTTCTTCTTCTGTAGGCAAATTTAATAAAGCTTGACGCGCTTCTTTAGCACTAGCAAAGGGATTATCCAGTCCTAAAAGGCGAAAGATATAGAATTTGAGCGCCACATCTACTCGATTCCAATGCCGATTTAACTTGGGATCGAGAAGACGACCGCTGTCATCGTGGCTGCGTCCTGCTAACAAATAAAAGCTGATGTAACCTAATGCTTCTAAGTCTTTTGTAACCGTAATAATAAAGTTTGGGCTAGGTGGAGGGTCAAACAGATTCTCCCATAAATTGAGGTCGCATAGGTAAACAAAAAATTGCGGGTTGTGGAAAAATATTTGCGGTTGAGGTGAAATCAGCAGACTATCCAGGCTAAGATTGCCATGAATAATTCCCGCTTGTATTTGACCGTTAGGTAAGCGGAATTTTGAGCCGTGTAGGTACTCCAGACTTTGCAAAACTTGGTTAAGTAAATGGCGCACTTGCTGCGAGGACATCGCCCCGTTTTTTGCCAGGTAAGTTCTAAGGGTGGCGTAACTATCTACCTCACCTTTAGCAATCAAATAGCAACGTTCTGGATCGTTCCGATCGGCGATCGCTTCCATTATCCCCACAATTCGACCATTTTGTACCCTGCCGTCTGCTAATTGTAAACCTCCTACACTTTCAAAAGTTTTTTGTGTCTTAATGGCTTCTTTTTGATTGAAATGCCGTTGCGGCAGTAAGTATTCTTTGACGATTGCAGGTTCGTCTTCTACCAAATGCACGGCTGCATAAAGACGACCAAAACCTCGACTTCCCAAAAAGCGAGTAATCCGGTATCGACCGCGATTTCCTTGAATCTCTGCTTGACTCGATAACAGTGCCGGAAAACCACATTTTTGGCAGAATTTGGCTTGCGGATCTTGCTCGATTGTTTGCTGAGGTTGTTGGCAATAAAGTGGGTTGCCAAAAGGACAGCGATACTTTTCATAAATTGGCTCGCTTCCAACTGGCACCGCACCGCGAAATGTTGGTTCATCAACAGCTATTGGCGACTCATCCTCTGCTTTCTCCTTCTCTGTTTCCGGTTTGAATAAATCTTGAATATCCTCTTTAATGAAAGGCAGCAAATACAACAGTGGCAGAGGAATTAATCTGTAGATGCTTGCCCAAAGAAAACTGGTAGCATAGCTGAAGCGACTGGAAAGATTGAGCGCACCTTGTTGTTTAATCTCTTCCAGCGTGCGGCTGGGAATTTTGGGTTTAGGTTTGGGCAATACCATAGAATATTTTACGCAGCTGCTGTTTCTGTTTCTGTCTCTGTCTGGTTTTCAATCTTAGCGATCGCTTCATCTGGAGATAGCTGATTATTGATAATTCCCACAATTGCGGGCAAGTAGCTGTCCATAGTTTCCAGATTAATATAAACAACATTTCTCACCAACGTCGTACTCAATCGGTCATTTTCTACATCAATACTGGTTTTGTAACGCAGTTCGCCATCGTTAAAATCTAGCTCAAAGTTACCAATCATTAAGCCATAGTTTGCTTTACAAACAAATTCAGCCATCAATGGGATTTTTTCTAAGGGAGTTGTTAAAGGGGCAACGGAATAAAAAATCAATCTTTGGCTGTCATCGTCAGCAGAAGCATAACAAGTCCAACGCCCACTATCGCCCTGATAAGACATTTGTAATGCGCCGCTGTCTTCCAGCTTTACGTAGTTCCAATCATCTTCCTCAAAAAACTCCAGCATGACTTCCGAAACAGGAATTTCTTCAGCCACTTCTTCACTGGTTGATTTCTGTAAAAAACTTGGTAGGTTAGATGCTGTATCGCCCTCTGACTCAACCTCTGTCATCAAAGATTCGGCGAGTTCTTTGATAAACTTAGCCAGGTGTTGCACGACTTGATTGCCAGCATTCACCACTTGATTGATTGTATCGAGCTTGGCATATTCCCAGAGAGTCCGATACCCGATTTCGGCGCTATCTTGCTGCTGTTTGACCGATAAACCATACCAATTTTCTGTACAATTTAGCGCTTCGGCAATATTTGGTTGCAACCCTAAGTTTTCTAAATAATTGATAATTTCCTCAGCCGTTTTCGCTTTTTCTGCTAATTGAGGCAGCAAGTCCGGTCGTAATGCTGCTTCTAAAGCGATCGCTCGCTCAGGTAAAAAATCTCCCTCTACCAGGGGAACCCGCGCTTCTAGTTTTAAATTAAACAATTCCAGTTGGTCAATTTTTTCGTAAATGTCATAACTAACTAAAAGAGTTAAGCAACATTTTTGGATTTCATTTTCTTGTCCGGTCAGGTTCAGCGTTAATCCCTGGAAAGTTAATGGTGTTTCTGCGGGAGTATAGAGAGTAATTTCTCTATTTATTTGAAAAATTTCTGTTGGGTTTTCCATAAATTTATCTCGCTTTTAGTTGAAGTTTGTTTGTGGTTTCGTCTGCTTCCGTTTCTAGTTGCACAAAATGGGGGAGTTGTTCGCTAGCGCGTTGTTGAATGTAGTTAGATAGTAAAGGATTGACAGTGGTCGATGTGGGTGATTCACTCAACCGTGGCATAACGGGAGTAAGTTCCCTTGTCGGGTTTTGGTTACTGGTGGAATTTAAGGAAGCAGCAGTTGTTTGACGGCAGAAGAGATTCGAGTTAGGGGTGTTGCTTTCTGCCTTCGATTGCACGGGAACTTGGCTAAAGTTAAAGCCTTTTTCTTCAGTTTTAATTGTCTGAATTTTCCGTTGCACAGCATCAGCCGTTTCCTCATTATCTGTTTCAGTTGACTCTTCCGCATTATCAGTAGTATCAGTTGACTCTGCTTCCGTTTCAGGTTGATTCTCCGGATCTAGTAAGTCTGACTTGAGGGATTCACCCATCTCTGACCCGACTTGTTTGAGAAAATCTTTAGTTTTTTCTTTGGTACTTTTCTCTGGCTTTTTAGGTTTTTCCTTTTTATCCTTTTTTGGTTTAGCTTTATTGGGTTTTAGTTTATTTTTTTGCCCTGACTTCACCTGCTTAGGCTTTTGAGTAGGTTTGGCTTTTCCTTTAGTATTAGTAACAGACTTGCCTTTGTTTTTCTTCGGTTTAGCTTTAGCTTTTTTCTTACCTCCTTTGAAAAAGCCACTCGCTTTTTCAAAAAAGCCACCCACAATTTTATCAACAGGCGCTCTTAATTTCTTAAAAATAGTCTTAATTTTACTAGGAATTCCCCCAATCCCTAGCAGGGAAGCCAAGAAACCTAAAATGGTGGGAATGGCTTGAGCTAAAGCATTTTCAATTGCTTGCGCCATTGCACCCACATTGCCTTCAATAATCGCTTTCAGGGTATTGAGTATGGCTGTTACCAAAGCCATTATTTCGTCTTTTCTTTCAACAAAAAAGTTAATAACGTCATAAATTGCTTTGGCAATTTTAACCAACCCAGAAGCTGGGTTGAGCATACTAATTAACCAAATAACTCCCTGTTTAACAAGCTCTATAATAATCATTTGTGTAAGTTCACTCATTAACATCTCTTTAATTTGACCCAGAGATGATTTGATAAACTCCCAAACTCCACTCACTCCATCTTTAATAATCGCTATGAAAAAGTCAAAAACAAATTTGGCTCCTGGATTTAAGTTGGCAATTAATTCTTTTGCTTCTTCTGCTGGCCCGCCGCCAGATGCTGTTTCTTCCTCTGCCTGCATTTGCACATCGGCGGCTTCTTCCTCACTCGCTTCTTCTGCTGCTTCTGCTTTTTCTCCTTTACCTAGATTTGTCAAAAAACCGATGCCATTTTCGGATATAAAGCGAATTACATTGACGATATCTGCTCCAAAAAACTTCTCAGCTAAACCAAAAATGTAGTCTTTTGTCAAGCCCAAAATTTGTAACAGAATATCTAAAAACCCTTTTAAGTCAAACTTTTCAGGAAGTTTGATTTCGCCCAAATTACCAAATAACCAGGTAACTAAACCGTTAATTAAATGCTTACCAATATTACTGACAAATTTTTGTAACCCATCTCCGATTCCTTTAAAGAGATTCTTCATAAACCGAATCGGGTCATCAATAATGGCATCAATCACTTTTCCTGCCATGTCGCCAATCAAGGCATCTAATACTTTCTTGATAGGCCAAAGTAGGGTTTTTATGACGCCTTTAGCCAAGTCTGCAACGAATTTGAGTGCTTTATCAATCAGTCCTTTGTTTTCTGATTTCAGTTCATCGATGCGTTTGTCTAGTTCTTGCAAACTGGCTTGATATTTGCCCGCCAAGGAATCAACCAGTTCATTTTGCTTATCTTTGATGCTTTGTTCTAAATTATCAAACTTTTCTTGAACATCTAAAGCTGCTTGCGTTCCAACTTCTTTGAGGTTTTCTGGCAAAGATTGAACGTAGTCACTAACCTGCTGTCTACCTTTATCAACTTCGGCTTTTGCTGTATTCAAGCCGGATTCGACAATACCAGCAATGCGGGAAATACTTTGCTTTAATTCCTCAACAAATAACTGTCTGCCTTCTTCATAAAATTTGTTGACTTCATCGGGCATTCCCTTGAATTTATCTCGGAGCCAAGTAATCGGATCGAAGATAGACATTTCTCCGACTTTTTTCATTTTTATGCCCCATAATTTGGGTACGGGAATCTTAATTTCAATGGTTTTGTAATAGCGTCGTCGTTTGTATGCCTCCATTTGGCTAGATTGGTAACGCTCGAATTTCTCTTTTGCCCGCTTCACTCCGGCTTCAAACTCAGCGTTAACATCTTGATCCATTTGACCCAAGATTTTGTTAACGTTTTGCTGGGTTTGAGCGAAAATTTGCTGGATATTGGCTGAGACTTGGGCGCGTTCTCCTTCATCTTGGGTTTTAGCTTGAGTCTGGGAAGTCGCAACTTCCTGCATTGCAGCAGTGCGATCGCTATACATCTGCTGGTTCGACTGTTGTGCAGTCGCAGTCGCATCAGCTTTCGCCGCTGTCAGCGTCTCTTGTTCCCCCTTGCGGAATTGTTGCGGCCCTTCCTTGGTAGCGTGCTGTTTGGCATCCTTTAATGCTTTGAGTGCCTCACCCCCGCCTACTTCTTCCCAAGTTGCCAAACGCTCGGTATTCATCGGCACTTCGGCATCGGGCTGTTCGGCTTTCTCCGGTTGCACTTCCTCTCGGCGCTGGATGTCTATTTCCGGCGTCATCTGCAACTGTTCGGAGGCTGCGGTGGCTGTCTGCGACAGGGCTGCCTCATCCGGCATCGCCATTACCCGATCTGCCATCCGATCGGCTTCTTGTTCGTAGCGATCGCCTGGTGCCCCAACCACTAACTTGGTTTGAATCGGGCCAAAAGTTGTTTCTAAATTTTCGGCAGTTTGTTTTAAAGGTTCCTCAATTTCTTTTTCAGTTTTTTCTTGAGGCACCGCTTTCTCTGCCTCAATTTCCGCCGGAACTTCCCCCACTTCTTCCGCAGGCGCTGGCACATCTTCAACTTGCTTCGGCGTTTCTGCGTCCGGCTTTGGTGGCGCAGCCGCAGTTTCCGGCAGTCCTCCACCTGCCTGCTGTTTGCCAGCTGCAACTTGCTGATTCAAAGGGCCTTTTAGTTCGTCCGCTTTGCCACTGTTGGCAAACTTATCTGCCTCTTCTTGATTCTTTGGCTTAATAAACTCCAACTTTTCCAACAATGCTGCCTCAAAAGCTTCCCGGTTAAAAGCTTTCGTTTCTTTAGCCGCAGTCTCACCCGTCTGGGTTGCTTGCGCTTGCCGCATTTGCTGTGCCGGATCTTCCGCCGCCGCCTGGGCTTCCTTCGCCTTAGTTGCAGCTGCTTTGTGGGCGCTTTGCTGTTTCGCTTGCTGTTCGGACTGTTTAATCGTCGCCTGAAACGCTGGATCTTCATCAGGCGAAGCAGGCGCTTTCTCTCCTTTTACTTCCGGCACCGTCTCTCGCGACTCATCGGCAACAACTTCACCACCGCCTATACTCGCATCTACCGTCGCATCTGCCTCTACCAGCGCTTCGTCCTTCCCATCAGAACCGCCAGCCTCGGTTGCAGGAATTTCCCCTGCCGGAATTTCCTCACCACCACCAGCCGCAGGCGCTTTTTTATCTGCTTCAGCTTGTTCGTTCGCTTCTTCTGCCTTGCCTGCAACTTTTTCGCTAACTTCCTGCTGGTCTTGCTTTTCTTGGGACTCAACCTTTTGTTGGGCTTTAGCCTCAAATTCTTGGGCATTTTGACCTGCATTTGCTTGGCCTTTAACCGTTTCGGATTCTTGCTTTAAACTTTGGGCTTGCGTGTCAGCTTTCTTCCCCGCTTCCTCTGCTACATATTTTTTCAGTTCAGCATTTTCATCATTTTTACTATCTGCTTGTAATTCTTTCTTCGCGTTCTCTTTATCCGCTTCAATTTGCTGTTGTCGTTCATCGGCTTTCGAGTCAGCAGCCGTTTCAGCTTCCCGTTGCGCTTTTGTCTCTTGGCTATCAACGGCAGATATTTGCTGCGATAAAGTCGCTTGAAGTTGCCGCTGAATTTTATTCGGTTTTTCTGATGACTTTAAGGATTTAGTTTTTATTTTCGGCCCAGTTTGTTGAATTGTGTGGGTGAGTTCGTGGGCAAGGAGTCGTTTTCCCGTATCGGTATGAGGTTCGTATTTGCCAGAGTTAAAATAAATATCTTGACCGTGAGTAAAAGCTTGAGCGCCCAGTTCTTGACTTAGTTGAACAGCTTGGGAACCCTTATGAATCTTCACGTCGCTGAAGTCATTATCAAACCGGGACTCCATAAATTCACGAGTTTCTTCCGGTAAGGATTCACCGCTACCTTGTTGACTGTGGAGACGGGTTTCGATACTTTCACTGGCGGTAAATGCACCTTCACCTTTTCGAGCGATCGCGTGAGATTCCTTAATAGTTTGCTGTATAAGTGGTGAAATTTGGTTGGCTAAAGGTTTGAGGTGAACTGTGCCATCTTCTTCGGTTTGGCGTTGAATCGTTTCCGCTAAAGGTTTGAGATGAACTGT
>ERZ1066119.35-NODE-35-length-108043-cov-20.749148_pt1 | contig 108043 bp, 104 predicted proteins | sample MGYA00382766_ERZ1066119 | MGnify/ENA primary metagenome ERZ1066119 (study PRJEB33369, sample SAMEA5778349) | biofilm metagenome | biome: Industrial cooling water; feature: Water cooling tower basin; material: Biofilm | place: United Arab Emirates | collected...
CAGTGGCGGATGGCCTGCGCGGCGCGGCCGAAGGCCGTGTGGGCGAGCATGACGAGCCCGAAGGGGGAGCCGTCGGGTGTCCCGGGCGGGACGGCCGCGAGGGGGCGCCTCATGCCGGGACGGCCCGGGACGCGGGCTGGCCGGCGGCCGTCATGCCCAGTTGCCCTTGCTCATCAGCCCGAGGATCTCGAGCTGGCGCCAGTTGATGAAGCGCTCGCTCCAGGGGCACCACAGGTCCGTGCCGCCCCCCGCCGCGCCCTCGGCATAGGCGCGGTACTCGCGGGAGCCCGCGTAGTGCTGGCGCCGGGCGATCTCCTCCTCGGCCTTGGCGGCGAAGCTGTGCAGGAACTTGGTGTGGAGCAGGATGCCTGAGGCCTTCTCGCCGCCCCATTCGTCGTAGGTGAGGTTGAGCCCGCGCGGCAGGAGCATGTGCGTGGAGGAGGCATAGGCCATGCCCCGGTCCCAGCGCACCAGGGGGATCTTGTTGAGGGCGGGGGCGCGGGCGGGGTCGTCGGCGAAGAAGGCCCGCGCCCGGGGGCCGCCCTGGATCCAGAGGTTGCCGAAGCGGGGGTTGCGGCGGATCATGTAGTTGCCCGCGTCGAACCAGGGAGCGACCTCGAGGGGGTCCTGGCCCGCGCGGTAGTGGGCCTCCTCGACCGGCCCCTTGGGGTACATGTCGAGCAGCATGGCCGCGAACATCTTGATCGAGGAGGCGTCCATCCAGTCGGTGAGCGCCCGCAGGGGCCGCGTGTCGCAGAAGGGGTAGACCAGCAGCTCGTCGGGGTCCACGAAGAGGCACCAGTGGCCCGTGCCGTGGCGCATGGCCAAGCCGTTGAGCCAGTCCATGCCGAAGCGCGCCCTCTTGTAGGAGGCGCCGGTGGTCCAGAGCGACACGTCGGGCTGGTCCAGGAGCAGCTCGGGCCCGCCGTCCGAGGAGCCGTTGTCCACCATCAGGAAGCGGTCCACGCCCATGTCGCGGTAGTGGCGCAGGAAGAAGGGCAGGCGCACGGCCTCGTCGCGGAAGGTGACCAGCGCGAGGATGTCGCCGGGGCGGATGGCGGCGGTGCGGTCGGCGAGCGGCCGCAGCTCGCGCCTCTTGCGCCAGGCGCGCAGGCGCAGGCGCTTGCGCGCCAGCCTCAGCCTGTATGTCTGCAGCAGCCCCACGCCCGTCCCCCCGACCCCCTCGGAACGCCGACACCCTCAGAACGCCGATACTCTCAGAACGCGGTTAACGCCGCCTTGACGTGGTCCTCCCAGAGGGGGGGCCGGAGCGGGACGCGCCCGAGGCGCCCCGAGGCGGCGTCCCGCAGGGCGCGCTCCCAGGCATAGGGATCGCCCAAGGGGCAGGCAATCGCCCGATCGCCCAGCGTCTCGCGGAAGATGGCGAGGTCGCCACAGATCACGGGCGTGCCGAGCGCGGCGGCCTCCAGGGCCGGCAGGCCGAAGCCCTCGGCCAAGGAGGGCATGAGGAGGGCAGAGGCGTCCCGGAGGAGGGCCGCCACGGCCCCGTCGGGGAGGCCCGCGACCTCGTGGACGGCGCGGGGGCGCCCGTCGAGGCGGCGGAAGACCTCCTCGTTGCGCCACCCGCGCGCGCCCAGGACCAGGAGCGGCGGCGCCTCGGGCCAGCGTTCCCAGAGGTCGAGGAGCAGGGCGTGGTTCTTGCGCGGCTCGATGGTGCCGAGGGCCACGAAGTAGGGGCCGGCCGTGGCCGCGCGCAGCTCGGGAGGGACCGCGCCCGGGACGGGCACGGGCACGCCCAGGGGGGCGGAGAGCGTGGGGGGCAGGCGGCCCAGGGCGAGGAGGTGGCGGCGGGCGTCGGCCTGGGCGGCGCGCGAGGGGGTCACGACCAGGGCGGCGTGGCGCCCCACGGCCGCGAGCCTGTCGCGGAAGGCCCTGGGCGTGCCGGGGCGCTGGAGGTGGGGTAGGTCCAGCGGGATGGTGTCGTGGACGAGCGCCATGACCGGCCCCCGCGCGGCCAGCGCCCCCAGGGCGCGGTCGTCCAGGTCGGCGTGGCCCACGAGGATGGCGCGCGTCCCCCCGGGCAGGCGGCGCAGGAGGCGGGGCAGGCCCCAAGGCGGCGCCCGGCCCACGGCGCGGGCGCGCGCGAGGCTCTGGCCGCGGCGCCTTTCGGGGGGCAGGCGCGACAGGCGCGACAGGAGGTCGGCCCGGCCCCACTCGCCCGTCCGCGCCGCCCGCGCCACGGCCGCGACGCCGGCGCGGTCGAGGAGCAGCCAGCCCAGCGCCGTGCGCACGAGGCCCCAGAGGGGGACGGGGTCGGCGAGGAGCGCCTCGGCCCAGGCCAGCTCCACGCGGTCCACGCCCGTGAGCCCCCGCCCCGAGCGGCTGACGAGGCGCGAGAGCGACAGGAGGCGGGCGGGGTGCCGCGGGGCGGTCATGGCGGGAGGCTAGCCTCCCCCCGGCGCCCCGCACAGGCCCTGCGCGGGGGCGCCGATGGACGAGGCGGGACCGGGGGGCGAAGCCTCCGTCCGCCACCTTCCGAAAGGACATCCCATGCCGCTCCCCGCCTCGCTCTCGCCCATCCTCCTGGGCCTCTTGCGCATCGTGACGGGCCTCCTGTTCCTCCAGCACGGCACCGCCAAGCTGCTGGGCTTCCCGGCCGTCGAGATGTTCGCGGGCGGCGTGTCGGGCCTCATGCTGGTCGCGGGCCTCCTGGAGCTGGTGGGCGGCGCCTTGATCGTGCTGGGGCTGCTGACGCGCCCGGTGGCCTTGGTGCTGTCGGGCGAGATGGCGGTGGCCTACGTCTTGGCCCACGCGCCGCAGGGCTTCATGCCGCTGCTCAACGGCGGCGAGCTGGCCGCGCTCTACGCGTTCGTGTTCCTCTACGTCGCCGCCGCCGGCCCGGGGCGCTTCGCGCTCGACGACCGGCTCGGCTCGCGGGCGGTCCCGGCCTGACGGATGGGGGCCGGGCGCGAGCCCGGCCCCCCCCGACCCCGGAGCGGGCCTCAGAAGTCGTAGTCGTCTATGTTCTCGGCCGTGAAGGTGGTCAGCTCCGCCTGGGTGTTGATGACGTTGTTCTCCCCGATCGTCACCGTCCCGAGGTTGGGCACCTCGAAGGTGCCGCCCACGACGTTCTCGATGGTGCCGTTCCTGACGCCCACCGCGAAGTGGGCCGCCAGCCAGCCCTGGTTGTAGGGGCTCCAGAGCTGGAAGGCCTCCACGGTGCCGTCCTTGATGAAGGGACGCATCTGATTGGGCGTGCCCAGGCCCGTCAGGATGACCTCGTCCGCGCGCCCCGCCGACTGGAGCACCTGCGCCGCCGCCGCCACGCCCACGGTGGTGGGCGAGATGATGCCGCGCAGGTCCGGGTAGGTCTGGAGCAGCGCCTCGGCCTCCGTCGTGCTCTTCTGCGGCTCGTCGTCGCCGTAGACGGTCGCCACCAGCTCCATGTTCGCGTACTTGGGGTCGGTCTCAAGCGCGTTGACCATGGCCGCGATCCAGGTGTTCTGGTCGGGCGCGTCCGTGGTGGCCGACAGGATGGCGATCTGGCCCTGGTAGTCGATCATGGAGCCCAACAGCTCCACCTGGCCCGGCCCCGTGCGGGTGAAGTCCACCGGCAGGATGGCCGCGTCGCGGTAGGCCTCGGACCCCACGATGTCGCCGTTGACCATGAGCACGAGGATGCCCGCGGCCCGCGCGCGGTCCAGCACCTGGTTGAGCGCGTCGGGGCTGTTGGGCGACACGGCGATCACGTCCACGCCGCGCTGGATCTGGGCGGTGATGAAGGGGATCTGGGACGTGGCCTCGGCGGTGGCCGGCGCGGCCTGGGTGAACTCGCAGCCCAAGGAGGCGCAGGCGTCCTCGAAGCCCGCGACGAGGCTGTCGAAGTAGGGGTTGCCGGTGTTCTTGGGGATGTAGACGATCTGGACGGGGTCGCCCTGGGCGACGGCCGCCCCGGCGACAAGGGCGCCGGCGGCGAGGCCGGCGAGAAGGCTGCGACGAAGCATCTGGTTCCTCCCTCTGGGTTGCGCCGGGTTTCCCCGGCCGTCTCCGCCCTACCTCTGCGAGCGGGCGTAGATGACGTTGGTGGCGATGATCGAGACGATGAGCAGCAGCCCCATGACGATCAGCTGCGACGTCACGGGGACGTTGGCCACGGTCATGCCGGTGGCGATGATGACCAGGAGCCAGGCGGCCAGGAACGTCCCGAGGATGCTCCCGCGACCGCCGAAGATGCTGGTGCCGCCCAGCATGACCATGAGCACCATCGTGAGCTCGCCCCCCGTGGCGAGGTCGTAGCGCACGGAGGCCAGGCGCGAGGCGGCGAGCAGGCCCGCCAGCGCCGCCGTCACGCCCATGGCCACGAAGAGGCCCATCTTGATGCGGCGGACGCGGATGCCGGCGTGGCGCGCGGCCTCGGGGGAGGTGCCGATCTGGTGGATCTGGCGCCCCGTGACGGTGAGGCCCAGGAAGGCCGCGAGCAGCGCCGCCGCGACGACGAAGATGACCACGGGGGCGGGGATGCCGAGCCACAGGCGCCAGTCTATGCCGATGAACCAGCCGGGGAAGCCGCCGATGCTGCGGTCGCCCGCCAGCACCTGCGCGAGCCCGCGGAAGAGCGTCAGCGTGCCGATGGTGACGATGATCGAGGGCAGGCCGAAGACCAGGACGAGCACGCCGTTGAGGAGCCCCATCAGCGCGCCCGCGAGGAGCGCGGCGGCGATGGCCAGGCCGATGGGCAGGCCCGCCTGCGCGACGGCCCCGAAGACGCAGGCCGCCAGCGCCATGCCGGCGGCCGGCGACAGGTCGATCTCGCCGGCGATGATGAGCAGCGTGAGGACGAGGGCGACGATGGCGAACTCGGTGTAGAAGGTGGCCGAGGACAGGATGAAGGTGGCGTCGGCGAAGAAGGGCGACAGCCAGGAGGCCACGACGAAGGCGCCCACCAGCAGGAGCAGCGTCATGGCCTCGGGGCGGACCAGGGCGACCTGCCAGCCGGGGCGGGCGCGGGCGGCCTCGCGGCGGGGCCCGGCCGGGCCGTCGGGGCGCTCGGCCACGCTCATGCCCCGGCCCTCCGCAGCGCCCTGGCCCCACCCTCGCGCAGGCCGCGGTCCACGAGGAGGGCCAGGATGATGACCGCGCCGTTGAAGACGTCCTGCCAGAAGGCCGAGACGCCCAGGATCGGCAGCGCGACCGACACGGTCCCGAGCAGCAGCACCCCCAGCACCGTGCCCAGCACCGTGCCGCTGCCGCCGTTGATGCTGACGCCTCCCACGACCACGGCGGCGATGACGGCGAACTCGAAGCCCAGGCCGGTGATGCCGGGGTTCACGTAGCCGAAGCGCGAGGCGTACAGGATCCCCGCGACCCCCGCGAGCGCCCCCGACAGGGTGAAGACCAGGAGCGTCACGCGCACCACGTTGATGCCGCGCAGGGGCGCCGCCACGGGGTTGGAGCCCAGGGCGTAGATCTGCCGCCCGAGGCGGCTGTGGCCCAGGAAGGCCCAGGTGGCCAGGGCCACCGCCGCCGCGACGATGACGATCCAGGGGATGCCCAGGACGGGCGAGGTCTGCGACATGGAGATGAGCCCGCGCGGGATGAACTGCGGGTCCACCTGGCGGGCATCGGAGACCAGGAACACCAGTCCCCGGTAGAGGCTCAGCGTGCCCAGCGTCACGATGATGGAGGGCAGGCGGAAGAGCACGACGAGGAGCCCGTTGACCAGCCCCAGGGCGGCGCCCAGCAGGATGGCGACGGCCACGCCCGCGACCACGGGCAGCTCGGGCAGGTCGCGGAACATCATTCCCGCGACGATGGAGGAGAAGGCCAGGATGGAGCCCTGGCTGAGGTCCACGTGGCGCGCCACCAGCACCATCATCTGGCCCATGGCCCCGATCAGGACGAGGGGCACGGCCAGCGCCACGATGCGCAGCGTCTCCCAGTCCAGGAAGCGGGGCGCAAGGCCGCCCACGACGGCCACGACGAGCAGGATCATGACCACGAGCCCGGCCTCGCGGCCCCGGAGGAGCGCGCCGATCATGCCGCCCTGGCCCCCCGGGGGACGGCGGCGCGCATGACGCGCTCCTGCGTGGCCTCGGCGCGCGGGAGGTCGGCGGTGAGGCGCCCCTCGGCCATGACGAGCACGCGATCCGACAGTGCCAGCAGCTCGGGCAGGTCCGAGGAGATGACGAGGATGGCGCGGCCCTGGCGGGCGAGGTCGGCGATCATCTCGTAGAACTCGGCCTTGACGCCCACGTCTACGCCCCGCGTGGGCTCGTCGAGGATCAGGACGCGGGGGTCGGTGTGCAGCCAGCGGCCCAGGATGGCCTTCTGCTGGTTGCCGCCCGACAGCTCCACCACGGGCTGGCGCAGCGAGGCCAGGCGCACGCGCAGCCGGTCCACGGTCTGACGGGCCAGCGCCCGCTCCAGGCCGCGCCGGATGAGGCCGCGGGGCGCGATGCGGCGCGGCACGGCCGCCGTGATGTTGCTCTGGACGGACATGGCGCCGAAGAGGCCCGACGCCGCGCGGTCCTCGGGCACGAAGGCCAGCCCGAGCCGGATGGCGTCCGAGGGGTCGCGGATCGTCGCCGCCTCCCCGTGGACGCGGATCGTGCCCCCCTCGGCCGGGGCCACGCCGAAGATGGCGCGCGCCACGTCCGTGCGCCCCGCCCCCACGAGCCCCGCGAGGCCCACGACCTCGCCCGCGCGCACTTGGAACGAGACGTCCGCGAAGGCGCCCGCGCGCGTGAGCCCTTCCACGTCGAGCGCCACCGCGCCGGGCGTCGCCGCGTGGGCCTTGTGGAACTCCGCGAGCGGGCGGCCGATCATCATGCGGATGATCTCGGCGTCCGAGAGGTCCGCCACGGCGCCGGTGCCCACGAGGCGCCCGTCGCGGAACACGGTGGCGCGGTCGCAGAGGGCGCGCACCTCCTCGAGACGGTGGGAGATGAAGACCACCGTGCGCCCCCCCTCGCGCAGGGACCGCACGATGCCGAACAGCGTGGCGACCTCGGCCGGCGTGAGCGGCGCCGTGGGCTCGTCCATGACGATGAGGCGGGCGTCGCTGGCGACGGCGCGGGCGATCTCCACCATCTGCTGGGAGGCGATGGACAGGCCCCGCATGGGCGCCGAGACGTCCAGGGCCACGCCCAGCCGCCCCATGAGGTCGCGCGCGCCCGCCTCCATGTCCGCCCAGCGCACGCGGCCGAGCGGCGCCTCCTCGCCGCGCCCGAGCACCAGGTTCTCGGCCACCGAGAGGTCGGGGAAGCTCAGCGGCTCCTGGTGGATCAGCGTGATGCCGAGCCGCTGGGCGGCCAGCGGGCTGGCGATGTCCACGGCCCGACCGTCCAGGCGGATGGTGCCGCGCGTGGGCCTGTGCACGCCGGCGAGGATCTTGGCGAAGGTGCTCTTGCCCGCGCCGTTCTCGCCCAGCAGCGCGTGCACCTCGCCCCCTTGCAGGTCGAGGTCCACGTCCGAGAGCACCTCGACGCCCGCGAAGGCCTTGGACACCCCCCGCGCCTCCACGAACGCTGCCCCCGTCTGCGCCAAGCGGTCCCTCCCGTCCTCGCCCGGAGAGTGCCGGACGACAACTTGTCTGGCAAGTTTTAGTTTGACAAGTTTCCGCGCGAGCGGGTTACTCCCCCCGACGGGGCCGCGCGGAGGCGGAGGTCGTGCCCATCGCGGGGACATATCCGATGCTCTACGCCCTCTTCGACGAAGGTGGGCGGCTGCGGCCGGACGCCTTCGCGCCGCAGGTGGCGGCGGCGCGGGCGGCGGGCGCGGAGGGGGTCGCGGTGCTGGGGCTCGGGACCGAGACGGCCAAGCTCGGGCGCGCGGAGCGGCGCGCGGCGCTGCGCGCCGTGCTGGAGGCGGCCGAGGGCCTGCCCGTGGCGGCCACGGTCGCCGAGACGAGCCTGCCCGACGCCCGGGAGGCTGCGCGGGAGGCCGAGGGCGAGGGCGCGGCCTGGGTCATCCTTCAGCCCCCCCGCACCCCTTGCCCCGAGCCCGACCTCGTCCGGTGGTTCGCCGAGGCGGCCTTGGCCGTCTCCTGCCCCGTGGCGGTCCAGAACGCGCCCGAGTTCCTGGGGATCGGCCTGTCGCCCGCCGGCATCGCCGCGCTCGCGGCGCGCGCTCCCAACCTCGCGGCCGTCAAGGCGGAGTGCCCGGCGCTCGACGCGGGCGCGCTCGTGGACGTGCTGGGGGGCCGGCTCGCGGTCCTCAACGGCCGCGCGGGGCTGGAGCTGACCGACAACGCGCGGGCGGGCGTGCTGGGCATGATCCCCGGCGTGGAGAGCGTGGACCTCCAGGCCCCCGCCTTCCGCCTCATGCGCGAGGGGCGGGAGGCGGAGGCCGAGGCGCTCTACCGCCGGGCGCTCCCGCTGGTGGCCTTCATCATGCAGGGCATCGGCCGCTTCGTGCTCTACGGCAAGCTCGTGGCCGCGCTGCGTCTCGGGCTCGACCCCGGGGGGGTGCGCCTGCCGGGGGAGCGCCCGACGCCCCGGGGCCTCGCCTTCGCGCACAGATTCGCGGCCGAGCTCGGCCCCCTGCCCACCTGAGAGGTTCCATGCCCAAGATCACCGACGTCCGCAGCACCGTCTGGGAATGGGTCGGCCCCGTCGCCCCCATGCCCCCCCACTTCTGCACCACCGCCGCCGACCTGGTGGAGGACGTGACGGGCAGCATCGCCGGCTTCCGCTTCCTGGGCTGGCTGGTCGTGGAGGTCACGCTGGACGACGGCACGGTGGGCCTCGGCAACGCCGCGCTCGCCCCCCACGCCACCAAGACGGTCGTGGACACCTACCTGCGCCCCCTGCTGATCGGCGCGGACGTCATGGACACGGAGCACCTGTGGCAGTCCATGTATCGCCGCACGCTGCCCTGGGGGCGCAAGGGCGTGGGCATGACGGCCATCAGCGCGGTGGACCTCGCGCTCTGGGACGCCAAGGGCAAGGTTCTGGGCCAACCGGTCTTCCGGCTGCTCGGCGGGCGCACCAAGGCGCGCATCCCGGTCTATGCGAGCCGCCTCTACGCCCAGCCGCTCGACGACCTGCGCCGCGAGGCCCGCGCCTACGCCGCCCAGGGGTTCAAGGCGGTCAAGATCCGCTTCGGCTGGGGGCCGCGCGACGGGCTGGAGGGGATGCGCAGGAACGTCGAGCTGGTCGAGGCGACCCGCGACGCAGTGGGGCCGGACGTGGACATCATGGCCGACGCCTACATGGGCTGGACGGTGGAATACGCCCGCCGGATGCTGCGGATGCTCGCGCCCCACGGCCTGCGTTGGGTCGAGGAGCCCGTGGTGGCCGACGACCTCCTGGGCTACGCGGAGCTGCGCGCGCTCAGCCACGTCGCCATCTCCGGGGGCGAGCACGAGTACACGCTGGCGGGCTTCCGCCACGCGCTGGACCTGCGCGCCTACGACATCGTGCAGTTCGACACCAACCGCGTGGGCGGCATCACGGCGGCGCGCAAGATCGCCGACCTCTGCGAGGCCCACGACATCCCCGTGATCCCGCACGCGGGCCAGATGCACAACTACCACGTCACGCTCTCCTCCTTCGCCTGCCCCGTCGCGGAGTACTTCCCGCAGGTGCCGGTGGAGGTCGGCAACGAGCTCTTCTGGTACATCTTCGACGGCGAGCCCGTGGCCGAGGACGGCTTCGTGCAGCTCAGGGACGACGTGCCCGGCCTGGGGCTGACGCTGAAGGAGCCCGACGCCAACTTCCGCCTGACGAGGTAGGCCGATGCCCTCGTTTCCGGTCATAGACACCCACCTGCACGTCTGGGACCACGACAGGCTGCGCTACTCGGCCTTCAAGGGGCATCCCCTGTTCGGGCGGAGCTACCACGTGGAGGACTACCGGAGGGACTGCGGGGCGGTGGCCGTGGAGGCCATGGTGTTCCTCGAATGCTACGCCGACTTCGACGCGCACGGGGGGCAGTACGAGGAGGAGGTGGCCTTCGTCGAGGACGAGGCGGCCCGCGACCCCGGCATCCGGGCCATCGTCCCCATGGCGCCGCTGGAGCGGGGCGAGGGGGCGCGGCCGGTGCTCGACGCGCTGGCGCGCCACCCCTTGGTGCGCGGCATCCGCCGCATCGTGGAGTTCGACCAGGACCCCCGGGCGCTGACGCTCTCGGACCGGTTCGTCGAGGGCGTCAGGCTGCTCAAGGACTACGGCTGGCACTTCGAGATCAACGTCAACCACACCCAGATGGACATCGTGAGGGAGTTCGTCGCGCGCGTGCCCGACGTGCCGCTCATCCTCGACCACTGCGGCAAGCCCGGCATCAAGGAGGGGGCGCTGGGGCAGTTCCGGGACGACCTGCGCGTCCTGCGCGACCACCCCAACCTCCACATCAAGCTGTCGGACCTGCCCGTGGAGGCCGACCACGCGACCTGGACCGAAGGCCAGGTCCGCCCCTACGTGGACGCCACCTTCGAGGCCTTCGGCTTCGACCGCACGGTCTTCGCGGCCGACTGGCCCATCTGCCTGCAGGCGACCACGATCCCGGCCTGGGTGGCGCTCCTCGACCGCGCTCTCGCGGGGGTGCCCGAGCGGGACCGGCGCGCCTTCTACCGCGACAACGCCGTGTCCTTCTACCGGCTGGACCTCCCATGACGGCGGCGCTGCCTGCCTCCTTCGGCGCGCTGCCGCCCCGCGCGCCCATCAGCGAGCAGGTGGCCGACCGCATCACCGGCATGATCAAGAGCGGCAACCTGCGCGCGGGCGACCGCCTGCCCACCGAGGCGCAGATGGCGCTGGCCTTCGGCATCTCGCGCCCCGCGCTGCGCGAGGCGCTCAAGGCGCTCACGCTCATGGGCGTGCTGGAGAGCCGCCAGGGCGGGCGCTACTCGGTCACGGACCTCAGCCCCTCGCGCCTCATCCAGCCCTTCTCGCTCCTGCTCTCGGCGGGCGGCTACGACGCGGAGGCGCACTTCGAGGCCCGCGCGCTGGTGGACTGCGAGCTGGCGCGCGGCGCGGCGCGGCGCGCCGATCCCGACCAGCGCGCGCGCCTGCGGCGGCTCGCCACGGACGGGGCCTACGTGACCGACGACCCGGTGGCCTTCCGCCTCCTCGACGTGGAGTTCCACACGCTGCTCAACGCATCCGCCGGCAACCCCTACCTGCTCGCGGTGGCCCAGGGCCTCTACGACGTGGGGCTCGACCTGCGGCGCGAGGCCAGCGCGCTGCCCGGCGTCATCGAGACCTCCGTGCGCCAGCACGAGGCCATCGCCGAGGCCGTCGCCGCCGGCGACGCCGAGGCGGCGGCCGAGGCCTACCGCACCCACCTGCGCCACGTGCGCGACACCACCCTGATCGTCCTGGCCCGGGAGGCCCCATGAGCGACCTCGAGCAGTTCGCCTTCCGCATGACGCTCAACGAGGGGGAGGCCGAGGAGTACGAGCGGCGCCACGACCAGCTCTGGCCCGAGATGGCCGAGGCGCTGCGCGCGGCGGGCGTGTCGGACTACTCCATCTGGCTCGACCCCGAGACGCACCACCTCTTCGCGGTGCTGCGCCGCCCGCGCGACCACGGGATGGACGCCTTGCCCGGCCACGAGGTGGTCCGGCGCTGGTGGGCCCACATGGCCGACATCATGGAGACGCAGCCCGACGACGCGCCCACGCAGGTGCCGCTGAGGCGGGTGTTCTTCCTGCCATGAGGAGCTTCCGCGTCGAGGCGCTGCGCGTGCGCGTCCTGGACCGGGGCCAGGGGGCCGGCACCTACTTCCAGTCGGGCGGGGCGGACCATTGGCTGACGGGCTCGCTGATCGCCAACCCCCTCTCGGGCTACGCCGAGTACAAGGCCACGCGGAGGAGCTGGGGCATAGACGCGCTCGATTCGCTGGTCGTGGAGGCCGTGGCCGAGGACGGCACCGTGGGCGTGGCCACCGGGAGCGGGGGCGTGCCGGCGGCTTGGCTCCTCAAGCACCACCTCGCGCGCTTCGTCGTGGGCGAGGACGCGCGCCATCTCAACCGCGTCTGGGACCTCTGCTGGCGCGCGACCCTGCCCTACGGGCGCAAGGGCCTGCCCCTCATGGCGATCAGCGCGCTGGACCTGGCCCTGTGGGACCTCGTGGGCAAGCTGCGCGGGGAGCCGGTCGTGCAGATGATCGGCGGCCGCGTGCGCCCCGAGGTGCGGCTCTACGGGACGGGGCCGGAGGCGGGGGCCATCCAGGCCATGGGCTTCTGGGGGGCCAAGGTGCCGCTCCCCGAGGGGCCGCACGACGGGGAGGCCGGCCTGCGCCGCAACAGGGACTGGCTCGCGGCGCAGCGCGACGCCGTCGGGCCCGGGTTCCCGCTCATGGTGGACTGCTACATGGCGCTGGACGCCCCCTACGCCATCCGGCTGGCCGAGCTTTGCAAGCCGCTCGACGTGCACTGGTGGGAGGAGGCGCTGCCGCCCGACGACGTGGAGGGCTACCGCCTGATCCGGCAGGCGCACCCCACGCTGCGCTGGACCACGGGCGAGCACGAGTACACGCTCCAGGGCTTCGTGCCGCTCGTGGCGGGGCGGCTCCTCGACGTGGTGCAGCCGGACGTCATGTGGGTGGGCGGGCTCACCGAAGCCCTGCGCGTCTGCGCGCTCGCGGCCGCCCATGGCGTCCCCGTCATCCCCCACGGCTCCGGCCCCTACTCGTACCACCTGATCGCGTCCCAGCCCGCCCCCCCGCTCTGCGAGTACGTGGTGGCGAGCGCGGACGGGCGCTCCCTGCGCCCCGTCTTCGGCGACCTCTTCCTGGGCGAGCCCCTGCCGGCGGACGGTCGGCTGGCCGTGGGCGACGCCCCGGGCTTCGGGATGACCCTGAACCCCTCGGCGCGGCTCCTCGACGTCTGACCTACTGGGCGGCCTTGCGCATGGCGACGATGCTCCGGAGGTAGTCGGAGAGCTCGTCGCGCAGGTCCTCGCGGGCCAGGCCGAAGGCCACTGTGGCCTGGAGGAACCCGGCCTTGGAGCCGCAGTCGAAGCGCTCGCCGCGGAAGCGGTAGCCGTAGACGGGGCGCCCTTGCCCGATCTCCATGGCGATGGCGTCGGTGAGCTGCAGCTCGCCCCCGGCCGAGGGCTTGATGTGGTCGAGGTTGTGGAGCACGCGCGGCGTCAGGATGTAGCGGCCGATGACGGCGAGGTTGGAGGGCTCGGTGCCGGGCTCGGGCTTCTCGACCATGCCCTTGGCCTCCACGATCGCCCCCATGTCCTCCTTGACGTCGAGCACGCCGTAGGCCCGCGCCCGCGCGGGCGGCACCTCCATGGCGGCGACCATGCAGCCGCCCGTCTCGGCGTGGGCGTCCACCATCTGGCGCAGGCAGGGCGTCTCGGCGGCGATGACGTCGTCGGGCAGGATGACGGCGAAGGGCTCGTCGCCGATGAGCCGCTTGGCGCACCACACGGCGTGGCCGAGGCCCAGCGCCTTGTGCTGGCGGATGTAGGCGATGGCGCCCGAGTCCATGTTGGTGGCGCGCAGGGCCTCCAGCAGCTCGGTCTTGCCGTCGCGCTTGAGCTTGCCCTCGAGCTCGGGGGCATGGTCGAAGTAGTCCTCCAGGGCCGACTTGCCCTTGGCGGTGACGAAGATGAACTCCTTGATGCCCGCCGCCCGCGCCTCGTCTATGGCGTACTGGATGAGAGGGCGGTCCACGAGGGTCATGATCTCCTTGGGGACCGACTTGGTCGCGGGCAGGAACCGCGTTCCGAGCCCCGCCACCGGGAAGACCGCCTTGGACACCTTGCGCTTCATCGCCTGCCCCCGCCATCCGCGCCACGCGAACCTATCACACCCCAACATGGAGACAATGTGACGCGACCGTGGCCGGCACAGACGCCCCGCCGGCTCCTCCGGTTCCCTCAGGCCCCCGGGCCGCCCCGCTCGGGCGCGACGCGGGCCGCCTCGCGCCGGACGCGGGCGGCGCGCGACCAGGGGCGGAAGGCGGGGTCGCCCGGCTCCGAGCGCCCCCAGAGCCCGCCGCGCTGCACCCAGAGCCCCTCCTCGAAGGCGACGCGGTGCGGCAGGGCCGTGCGCGACAGCAGGAGGAGCGTGACCACGTGCCCCCGCGCGCGCAGCCCCCGCGCCCGCGCCCGCGCCGCCCCCGCGTCGAAGGTGCCCCCCGCCACCATCCGGTGGGGCAGCGGCGGCGCCCCGAAGGGCAGGAGGGGCGGCGGGTCGGCCGCGATCGGCCCCAGCGGCGGCAGCGCGCGGACCTCGCCCTCGCGCAGCCCCTCGTCGTAGGTGGCCAGGAGGCGGCCCACGGCGGGGGGCTCGATGCGTCCCATGACCATGCGCCGCAGGAGGGCGCGGCGCCTGTCCTCCCTCTCGGAGGCCGCCTCGCCGTGGCGCCGCCGCCAGACGGCGAGCGAGGCGCCGACCTCGTGGAGCGACAGCGGCGCGCCGGAGGCCGCGCGCCGCGCGGAGGGGGCCGCGCCGTGATGGACGACGGCGCGGGGGGCCAGGGCGGCGCGGTGCCCCGCGCGCGCGAGGCGCCAGTTGAGGTCGGTCTCGTCGAGGTAGAAGCGGAAGGCCTCGTCGAAGCCGCCGAGGGCCAGGAGCGCCGCGCGCCGGACGGCCATGTTGGTGCCCTCCGTCTTGACCGCCCGGCCCGGGGCGAAGGGGCCGGCGCCCTCCAGGGGGCGGCAGGAGCCGTCGGCCATCACCTCGCGCCCCCGCCACTGCCAGGCGAGGCCGTCCGGCCCGCGCACGAAGCCGCCCACGCAAGCGACGGACGGGTCGGCGAGGGGCGCGAGGAGGCGTCCGAGCCACAGCGGCTCGGGCACGGCGTCGTCGTCGAGGAAGGCCACGGCCTCGCCCGCCGAGGCGAGGAGGCCGAGGTTGCGCGCGGCCGAGATGTTGGGGCGGTCGAAGGGGACGGCCTTGACGCGCCCCGCCCAGGGGGCAGCGGCGGCGATCCCAGGGGGGTCGGCGACGACGACGACCTCGAAGGCGGGATGGGCCTGCTGCTCCAGCCCCAGGAGGGTCCGGGCCAGCGAGAGGGGCCGGCCGCGGCTGACCACGACGACGCTGGCGGCGAGGCTCACGCCATCCCCATGGCCCGCATCATGGCCTCGACGCGAGGGACGTCCTCGGGGTTGTTGACCTCCCAGAAGGCCCGCCCCCGCGCCTCCACCTCCACGCAGAGCACGTCCGCGCCGTTCTCCAGGAAGCGCAGCTGCTCCAGCCCCTCCAGCTCCTCAAGGGGGCCGGGATCCCAGGACAGGTAGCTCTCCAGCGCCCAGGGGCGGTAGGCGTAGGCGCCGACGTGGTGGAGGACGGGGGTGGGCTCCACCGCCCCGTAGTCGTGGGCCGCATGGGGGACGACCTCCTTGGAGAAGTAGAGCGCGCGGCCCTCTGCGTCCCTCACGGCGGTGGTGCCGCCCACGCGGCCCGCGCGGCGGTCCTCGCGGAAGGCGCGCAGGGTGGCGCCGTCCATGCGCAGGACGGGCGTCGCCATGGCCGCGCCCCGCGTGTCGCGGGCCAGCGCCTCCACCAGCGCCCCGAGGAACCAGGGCGGCGTGAGGGGCGCGTCGCCCTGGAGGTTGACCACGATCCCGTCCCAACCGAGCAGGGCCGCCGCCTCGGCCACGCGCTCGGTGCCGTTGCGGCAGGTGGCGGCGGTCATCACCACCTCCGCGCCGAAGCCCTCGCAGTGCTCGCGGATGCGCCCGTCCTCGGTGGCCACGACGACGCGCCCGAGCCCGGTGGCGACCGCCGCCTCCCAGGCGCGGCGCACGAGGCTGCGCGCCTCGCCCGTGGCGCCGCGCAGCGCCACGAGCGGCTTGCCGGGGAAGCGCGACGAGGCGTGGCGGGCCGGGACGACGAGGAGGGGGGTCATGGCTCCTCCGCCCCCCGGATGTGGCCCGCCCCGAAGGCGGTGCGGGGGATGCGGACGAGGCCCGCCAGGCGGTCCCGCGCCATGACGCCGTCGCAGGGCGAGACCGGCCGGTCGCGCTGCGGACGGTTCGGGGCACGGCCGCCGGCCGGGGCCGGGAAGGCGGCGGCGCCCGCCATGCCGTCGCCGGCCTGCCGGGCGGCCACGTCCGCGAGCGTGACGGGTCCCCGCCTCACGCCTCCCTCACCCCCGGCGCGCGGGCCAGGAAGTGCGGGTTCTCCCAGCCCGGCTTGCCGTAGAGTAGGGGGGCGCCGTCGTCGAGCCGCACCACCTCGCCGCCGGCCGCGAGCAGCACCGCCTGGCCCGCCGCCGTGTCCCACTCCATGGTGCGCCCGAGGCGCGGGTAGAGGTCCGCCTCCCCCGCCGCCACCAGGCAGAACTTGAGCGAGGAGCCGGCCGCGACGCTCTCGGCCACCTCGTAGCGCCCGAGGAAGGCGTCGGTGGCGGCATCCCGGTGGCTCTTGGAGGCCACGGCGCGCAGGGCGGCGTTGTCGGGGACGGCGACCCGCAGGGGTCGGGCGGGGCCGGGGGCATCGGGGGCCGGCGCCCCCTGCTCCTCCCAGGCCCCGCGCGCGTCGCCCAGGAAGAGCCGCCCCCGGGCCGGGGCGAAGACGGCCCCCGCGACGGGCACGCCCTCGCGCACCAGGGCGAGGTTGACGGTGAAGTCGGCCTCGCCGCGCACGAACTCCTTGGTGCCGTCGAGCGGGTCCACGATGGCGAACTCGCGCGGCGGGAGGAGGTGGTGGGAGGCGGCGGCCTCCTCGGTCACCACGGCGAGCCCGGGGACGGCGGCCGCGAGGCCCTCGCGGATCAGGCGGTCGGCCAGCAGGTCGGCCTCGGTGACCGGGCTCGCGTCGGCCTTGGCGCGGGTGCGGAGCCCGCGCGCCTCGCGCACGGTCAGGATCGCCGCCCCGGCCTCCAGCGCCAGCCGCCGCATGACCGCCATGATGTCCTGGTCCATCGCCCCTCCCGCCCCCTTGCCCGCCCCCTTTGCCCGCCCTGTCGCCCGGGCGCCGCAGGGTCCGGCCCCCTCCCGGCCCCCCGCGTTGAACGCCGGCCGGCCTCCCCTTATGCTCGGCCCCGGGCCGGGGGCAAGCCGCCGGGCCCGCGCGGGGTCCGGTCAACGCATCCGCAACCCCCGCCATGCGAGGGTGGCCCAGGGCGTCGGCCGGGGGCGCCGGCCGGCGGAGCCCAGGAGGGCGCGGTGACGGACCTGACGGGATCGGAGAGGGCCGGGGGGCCGGGCGGACGCCGGCGCAGGCGGCGCGGGCCGCGGCCCGACCCCCTGCTCCTGGCCGAGGACGAGGGCGGGCCCGACATGGGCGACTGGCGCCCGGGCCTCCCCGGCGCGGCGGCCGCGCCCGTCTTCCGCTCCCCGCCCCCGCGCCCCACGCTCCTGCGCGGGGCCCTCACCATGCTGGGGCTCATCTACCACGCCACCGTGCGCGACGTGCGAAAGGGGCACCGCAACGCCGCCGCCGGGCTCCTCCTCAACATCCTTCAGACGGTCATCTTCATCGCCACCTTCTACCTGATGTTCTGGCTCCTGGGCGTCAGCGGCAACCGGGTGCGCGGCGACTTCCTGCTCTACCTCATGTCGGGCATCTTCCTGTTCATGATCCACACCAAGGCCGTGGGCGCCATCGTCCGGGCCGAGGGGCCGACATCGCCCATGATGCAGCACGCCCCCCTCAACACCACGATCACCATGGCGGCCTCGGCGCTCTCGGCGCTCTACCTCCAGGTGCTCTCCATGATGGTGATCCTGGGCCTCTACCACGTGCTCTGGACGCCCCTGGAGATCGAGGAGCCCATGGGGGCCATCGGCATGGTGCTCGTGGCCTGGATCTCCGGGGTCGGCGTCGGCATCTGCTTCGCCGCGCTCCGCCCCTGGTACCCGGAGTTCACCTCCGTGGGCTCCTCGATCTACTCGCGCGCCAACATGGTGGCCTCGGGCAAGATGTTCGTGGCCAACAGCCTGCCCGCCTCCATGCTGCCGATCTTCGACTGGAACCCGCTCTTCCACGCCATCGACCAGGCCAGGGGCTACGTCTTCCTCAACTACTCGCCCCACTTCTCGTCCTGGCCCTACGCGCTCTGGGTGGCCTTCGCCCTCATCGTCATCGGGCTCATGGGCGAGGCCTACACGCGCCGCCACGCCTCGCTGAGCTGGAGCGCGGGGCGGTAGCGGGCGGCGCCCCGCCGCGGGGGCGGCGGGGAGGTGACGCAGGGGCTGGTTGGGTGCTATGCTCGCGCCCATGAGACGCCTCGCCCTCCTCCTCGCCCTCCTGGCCGTCCCGCTGACCACCCCCCTGGCCGCCCAGGACGTTCCCGCCCTCCACGCCGTCACGGGCGTGGCCCCGGACGACGTGCTCAACCTGCGCGAGGCGCCCACCGCCTCGGCCGAGGCGGTGGGCTCGCTGCCCCCCGACGCCACGGACGTGGAGGTCGTGGCGGTCTCGCCCGACGGCCTCTGGGGCCTGGTGGCCCTGCCCGAGGGCGGCGGCTGGGCGCGGCTGAGCTTCCTGCGGGTCACGGGCGCGCCCGCCCCGCGCACGGTCCCCGCCCGGCTCACCTGCCAGGGCACGGAGCCCTTCTGGACGGTCTCGCTCGACGGGGCCGGAGACCGCTGGAGCACGCCCGAGGAGGATCGGCCCCTGCGGCGCATCGGGCAGGCCGCGGGGTTCGGCGGCTTCGTGGTGGCCTTCGACCGCGACGGGGCGACGCTGGACCTCACGGTCACGCGCGCGTCCTGCTCGGACGGCATGAGCGACCGGCCCTACGGGTTCCGGGCGCTGGTCTGGGACAGGGGCGCGTCCGGGGGCGAGCAGCTCCTCGAAGGGTGCTGCTCGCTGCGCTGACGGCCCCCCCGTCCCTCAGGCCTTGAGGTTCGAGAACATCAGGACCTTGCGGTCGAGGTCGAACATCGTGTGCTTGCTCATCGCCAGGAGCTTGAGCAGGACGGAGATGTCGTCTTCGGTGGGCTCCATCACGTACTCCTCCACGCCGTTGTCGAGGATCAGCTGGAGCGTGAAGCGCCCGTCCTCGCCGGGGCCCACCTCCACGTAGGAGGCCTGGTAGGCCGTGACCTCCCGCACCTTGTAGCGGCTCTGGAGCCGGTCGCTGCGGCGCTGGCCCGCGTCGCCGCCCTGGCCACTGCCCTGGTTCGTGCTGGTGTCGCTCATGTGGCGTCCTCCGAAGGCCCCGGGAGCGGGGCCGCCACAGGAAGGACCAGGAGGGGGCCGCCGGGGTTCCGGCCGGGCTCCGATGTTTCACGTGAAGCGTCGGGCCGCGCCCTCAGGTCACCACGCGCAGCGTCAGGTTGATCCGCCCGCCGCCCGGGACCAGCGCGCTCGACCCCGCCCGCACCCGGTCCACCCCATGGAAGGCGAGCCGCGCGGGCCCCTGGAGGATCGCCACGTCGCCCGAGCGCAGCCACAGGGACGCCGTGCGCCCGCCCCGCGCCGTGCCGCCCACGCGGAAGAGGGCGTCGTCGCCCAGCGACACCGACAGCACGGGCTGCGACAGGTCGGCCTCGTCGCGGTCCTGGTGCAGGCCCATGCGGGCCGTGCCCCTGTAGAGGTTGACGAGGCAGCACTCCGGCGCCCGCGCCTCCCCGCAGAACCTGTCCCACAGGGCCAGGACGGAGGCGGGGATGGGGGGCCAGGGCGACCCCGAGGGGTGCCTGTCCACGTAGGCATAGCCCCGCGCGTCCGCCCACCAGCCGAAGCGCCCGGCCGCCGTCATGGCCACGCTCATCGGCCCCCGGCGCGTGCGCGGCGAGTAGGGCGGCGCCGCCTCCATGACGGCCAGCGCGTCGGCCAGGACGGCCCGCTGCGCCGCCTCGTCCAGGGCCCCTGGCCGGATCGCCACGCCGCCCAGGTCCCACGCAACGCCCACCGCGCGCTCCCGTTGCAGCTTGGCAACCCCCCTCCTATATAGCCTGGGTCCGCGGCGGGCCACCCGCCGCCTCCCGTCCGCCAGGGGGCGCCTTCCAGGGTCCCCACCGTCAAACCGCCTGAATCGCAAAGGGATTTGATACCCATGGCCAAAGTCATCGGCATAGACCTCGGCACCACCAACAGCTGCGTCGCCATCATGGACGGCAGCCAGCCCCGCGTCATCGAGAACTCGGAGGGCGCGCGCACGACCCCCTCCGTGGTCGCCTTCACCGAGGCCGAGCGCCTCGTGGGCCAGCCCGCCAAGCGGCAGGCCGTGACCAACTCGGAGAACACCATCTTCGCCGTCAAGCGCCTCATCGGGCGCCGCACCACCGACCCCGAGGTCGAGAAGGACAAGAAGCTCGTCCCCTACAAGATCGTGGACGGCGGCAACGGCGACGCCTGGGTCGAGGCGCGCGGGCAGAAGTACTCGCCCGCCCAGATCAGCGCCGTCATCCTCCAGAAGATGAAGGAGACCGCCGAGTCCTACCTCGGCGAGGAGGTCACGCAGGCCGTCATCACGGTGCCCGCCTACTTCAACGACGCCCAGCGCCAGGCCACCAAGGACGCCGGCAGGATCGCGGGCCTGGAGGTCCTGCGCATCATCAACGAGCCCACCGCCGCCGCGCTCGCCTACGGGCTCGACAAGAAGGACACCAAGACCATCGCCGTCTACGACCTCGGCGGCGGCACCTTCGACGTCACGGTCCTGGAGATCGACGACGGGCTCTTCGAGGTGAAGTCCACCAACGGGGACACGTTCCTCGGCGGCGAGGACTTCGACATGAGGATCGTCAACTACCTCGTGGACGAGTTCAGGAAGGAGAACGGCGTCGACCTGTCGAAGGACAAGATGGCGCTGCAGCGGCTCAAGGAGGCCGCCGAGAAGGCCAAGATCGAGCTGTCCTCGTCCACCCAGACCGAGATCAACCAGCCCTTCATCTCCATGGGCACGGGCGGCGCGCCCCTCCACCTCGTGATGAAGCTCACGCGGGCCAAGCTGGAAAGCCTGGTCGGCGACCTCATCAAGAAGTCCATGGACCCCTGCAAGGCGGCCCTCAAGGACGCCGGGCTGACCACGTCGGACATCGACGAGGTGGTGCTCGTGGGCGGCATGACGCGCATGCCCAAGGTGGTCGAGGAGGTCACCAAGTTCTTCGGCAAGGACCCCCACAAGGGCGTCAACCCCGACGAGGTCGTGGCGCTCGGCGCCGCCATCCAGGCGGGCGTGCTGCAGGGCGACGTCAAGGACGTGGTGCTTCTCGACGTGACCCCGCTCAGCCTCGGCATCGAGACGCTGGGCGGCGTGTTCACGCGGCTCATCGACCGCAACACGACGATCCCCACCAAGAAGAGCCAGATCTTCTCCACCGCCGAGGACAACCAGAACGCCGTGACCATCCGCGTCTTCCAGGGCGAGCGCGAGATGGCCGCGGACAACAAGATGCTGGGACAGTTCAACCTGGAGGCCATCCCGCCCGCGCCGCGCGGCATGCCGCAGATCGAGGTCACCTTCGACATCGACGCCAACGGCATCGTGTCGGTGTCGGCCAAGGACAAGGGCACGGGCAAGGAGCAGAAGATCACCATCCAGGCCTCTGGCGGCCTGTCGGACGCCGACATCGAGCGCATGGTCAAGGACGCGGAGGCCAACGCCGACGCCGACAAGAAGCGCCGCGAGCTGGTGGAGGCCAAGAACCAGGCCGAGAGCCTCGTGCACTCGACCGAGCGGTCGCTCAAGGAGCACGGGAGCAAGGTGGACCCCTCCACCGTGGAGGCCATCGAGCTCGCCGTCGCCGCCCTCAAGGACGAGATGGAGGGCGACAACCTGGGCAAGATCCGCTCCGGCATCCAGAACGTGACCGAGGCGGCCATGCGGCTGGGCGAGGCCATCTACAAATCGCAGCAGGCCGAGGGGCCCGAGGGCGGCGAGGAGGCCGGGCGCGGGTCCGACGACGACGTGGTGGACGCCGACTTCGAGGATCTGGGCGAGGACAAGCGGCGCCGGGGCTGAGGACGGCCCCGGGGGCGCCGTGCGTCCCCGAGCCTCCCGGGGGACCGGCCCGGACGGGCCGGTCCTTCTCGTTCAAGCCCCCCGCGTAGTGAGGCACGAGAATGGCGAAGCGCGACTTCTACGAGGTGCTGGGCGTCGCCCGGGGCGCCTCTGCCGACGAGATCAAGAAGGCCTACCGGGCCAAGGCCAAGGAGCTGCACCCCGACCGCAACAAGGACGACAGCAAGGCCGAGGCCCGCTTCAAGGAGGTCAACGAGGCCTACGACGTCCTCAAGGACGACCAGAAGAAGGCCGCCTACGACCGCTTCGGCCACGGCGCCTTCGAGGGCGGCCTGGGGGCGGGCGCGCGGCCCGGGGGCGCGGGCTTCCGCGCCAACGGCGACTTCGCCTCGGCCTTCTCGGACGTCTTCGACGACCTCTTCGGCGACGTCATGGGGCGCGGGGGACAGCGCGGCCGCGCGGCCACGCGCGGCAACGACCTGCGCTACAACCTGCGCATCACCCTGGAGGAGGCCTTCGCGGGGCTCCAGAAGGCCATCACCGTGCCCACCTCGGTCGCCTGCGGCACCTGCAAGGGCACGGGCGCCGAGGGCGGCGCCGAGCCCCAGACCTGCCCCACCTGCGCCGGCATGGGCAAGGTGCGCGCCCAGCAGGGCTTCTTCACCGTGGAGCGCACCTGCCCCACCTGCAACGGGCTGGGCCAGACCATCAAGAACCCCTGCAAGACCTGCCACGGCGCGGGCCGCGTGGAGAAGGAGCGCCAGCTGTCGGTCAACATCCCCGCGGGCGTGGAGACCGGCACGCGCATCCGGCTCGCGGGCGAGGGCGAGGCGGGGCTGCGCGGCGGCCCCGCGGGCGACCTCTACATCTTCCTGGAGGTGCGCGAGCACCCGATCTTCCTGCGCGACGGCGCCGACCTGCATTGCCGCGTGCCCGTCAGCATGGCGACGGCGGCGCTGGGCGGCGACATCGAGGTGCCCACCATAGACGGGGGGCGGGCGCGCGTGCGCATCCCCGAAGGCTCGCAGGCGGGCCGCCAGATGCGCCTGCGCGGCAAAGGCATGCCGCAGCTTCGGGGCCGCGAGGTGGGCGACATGCTCATCGAGCTGGCCGTGGAGACCCCCGTGAACCTCACGGCGCGCCAGAAGGAGCTGCTGCGCGAGTTCGAGAACCTGAGCGAGAAGAACAACCCCGAGAGCGCGGGCTTCTTCTCCAAGGTGCGGGGGTTCTGGGATTCGATGAAGGGCTGAGGGGCGCTTGGCGGCTCCGATCCCAGCGGTGGCCGCCTCGCTCGCCGTCCAAGCAGGGGTCCAGTCGGCAGTCTCCGAGCAGCTTGGCGCATCCCGCGCCCCGTCCCACCGCAGTCATCACCCTGAAGCCACTCAGGATCCTTGTGCCGCGTGAGACCGACAGCGCGTTCCGTCTGCCCGTCTCGGCCACGCATCCCTATGCCAAGGCTCATGACAACAACATCGGCGCGGACTGCCCGGCCCTGGTGACAAGGGTTCGGGATGGCAGGCCCGGGCTCGATCGGATCGTCTGGGTGGCCGACATCCCGACCGTCCAGGCGTGGGTCTGGCCAGGCAGCCTTGAGCTGAGGGATCGTCGGACCCCCTCAACCCTTCCTTAACCAACCTGCGCCAGACTTCCGCCATGTCCCACCCTCCTGGCCTCTCCGATTCGGCATCCCTCTTCCCTCTCGACGAGGCGGAGCCCGTCGCGCTGCCCGCCGGGCGGCTCCCCTCCTACATCGCCGACCACCGCGCCCGCCTGCGCGCCCGCTTCGCCGAACGGGGCGCCGAGGCGCTGCCCGACTACGAGCTCCTGGAGCTGCTCCTCTTCCGCATCATCCCCCGCCAGGATACCAAGCCTCTCGCGCGGCGCCTGCTCGACGCCTTCGGCGACCTCGCCGCCGTCCTCTCCGCACCCACCCAGCGCCTGGAGCAGGTCGAGGGCGTGGGAGCCGCCGTGGCGCTCGAGCTCAAGGTGCTGGAGGCCGCCGCCCACCGCATGGCCCGCGCCCGCGTCCTGCGCCGCCACGTGGTGTCCTCCTGGGACCATCTGCTCGCCTACTGCCGCACGGCCATGGCCCACCGGGAGACGGAAGCCTTCCGCGTCCTCTACCTCGACCGCAAGAACGTCCTGATCGCCGACGAGGAGCAGGGCAAGGGCACCGTGGACCACGTCCCCGTTTACCCGCGCGAGGTCGTCAAGCGCGCCCTGGAGCTCAACGCCTCCGCGCTGATCCTGGTCCACAACCACCCTTCGGGCGACCCCACGCCGTCCGAGGCCGACATCGCCATGACGGCCCAGGTGGACGCGGCCGCGCGGGCGCTGGGCCTGACGCTCCACGACCACCTCGTCATCGGCCGCGACCGCGAGCTGAGCTTTCGGGCGGCCGGGCTGCTCTAGCGGCCCGGCGCGCCGGGCTGATCGTCGGGCCCTCCCTTGCCATCGCCCCGCGAACGGCCCTAGGCTCGGGCCGCAACCACGCTTCTGGGAGGAAGGCGATGCGCTTGAAGACCCTGGCCCTGGCGTTCGCGCTGGCGGGCGCGCCCGCGCTGGCGCAGGACGGCGAGAACCTGATCGTCGCCATCTACAAGTCCGGCACGCAGCAGTACTTCCTGGACCAGGCCGCGGGCTTCCAGGCCGCCGCCGAGGAGCTGGGCTTCGACAGCCGCGTCATCAACGTCGAGCTGGACTCCAACCTCGCGGTGAGCGCGGTGGCCGACGCCATCGCGGCAGGCGCCAAGGGCATCGCCATCACGGTGCCCGACCAGGCGCTGGGGCCGGCGGTGGCGACGGCCGCCGCCGAGGCGGGCATCCCGCTCGTGGCCACCGACGACGCCATCCAGGACGCGAACGGCAACCCGGTGCCCTTCGTGGGCTTCAACGGCCGCGACATGGGCACCAAGGTGGGCCAGTCGGCGGCGGAGCTGCTCCAGGGGTCGGGCTGGCTGGAGGGGGGCGACTACGGCGTGCTCGTCACCGAGGTCGAGACGCTGTCGGTCTGCATGGACCGCACGAACGCCGCGCGCGAGCAGCTGGCGGCCGCCGGCGTGCCCGAGGACAAGTTCATCTCCGTGCCCTACGACGGGACGACCGACGCGGCCCTGTCGGCGGCCGGCCCGATCATCACGGGCAACTCGGGCATCAACAACTGGGTGGTCGTGGCCTGCAACGACGAGGGCGTGCTGGGCACCGCCAACGCGCTGCGCAACGCGGGCTACGAGCCCGCGTCGGTGATCGCGGTGGGCCTGGGCGCCTACGAGGCCTGCCGGCCCTGGGCCGAGGGCATCGAGACGGGCTTCCGCTCGGCGCTCTACCTGTCGGGCAAGGACGTGGGCGACGCGGCCGCGCGCGCCCTGGTCGCCGCCATCCAGGACGGCACGCCCCTGCCGGCCGAGACCGTGGCCAACACGACCATGGTGACGCCGGAGAACTGGGAATCGGTGATGCCCTGCGGCTGAGCCCGGGGCGATGAACCTGCGGGGGCGGGCTTCGCGGCCCGCCCCCTTTTCGTCGGAGGCCGCCGTGCCCGATCCGCTGCTCGACGTGGCCCATGTCACTAAGTCCTTTCCGGGCGTGCGCGCCCTGTCGGACGTGAGCCTGCGGGTGCATCCGGGCGAGGTGGTCGCGCTGGTGGGCGAGAACGGGGCGGGCAAGAGCACGCTCCTGAAGATCCTGTCGGGCGACTACCGGCTGGACGAGGGGCGCGTGTCGCTCGCGGGGCGGGACGCCAGCCATGCCTCGCCCTTGGAGGCGCGCCGCGCGGGGTTCCGGCTGGTCCGGCAGGAGCCGGAGGTGGTCCCGGACGTCTCGGCGGCCGAGAACGTCTTCGTGGGCGAATGGCCCTGCCGGGGGCTGCGGGTGGACCACGCGGCCATGCGGCGGCGGCTGGAGGAGAGCCTGGCCGAGCACGGCTTCGCGGGGCTGCTCGACCCCGCGCAGGACGGCCGGAGCCTGTCGCCGGCGCAGTCCTCGATCCTGGAGATCGTGGCGGCGCTGAAGCCCGGCGTGAGGGTGGTCGCCTTCGACGAGCCCACCTCGTCGCTCACCTCCGAGGAGGTGGAGAGGCTCTTCGCCTTGATCCGGCGGCTCAAGGCGCGGGGGCTCGGGGTCGTCTACGTGAGCCACCGGCTCAAGGAGGTCTTGTCCATCTCGGACCGGGTCGTGGTGCTCAAGGACGGGCGCGTGACGGGAGACGCGGCGACGGCCGCGACGAGCGAGGACGAGATCGTGCGCCTCATGGTGGGCCGCGAGCTCGCGCATGGCTTCGCGCGGGCCGAGACGACGCGGGACGAGGTCGTGCTGGAGGTCCGGGGCCTGTCGTCGCGCTGGCACCGGGACGTGAGCTTCTCGATCCGCGCGGGGGAGATCCTGGGCTTCGGCGGCCTCGTCGGGGCCGGCCGGACGGAGCTCGCCAAGGTCATCTTCGGGGAGTTCCCGCGCACGGGCGGCACCGTCAGCCTCCAGGGGCGCCCCGTGGCCATCCGCGCGCCCTCCGACGCCATCGCGGCGGGCATCGGGCTCGCGCCTGAGAACCGCAAGGCGGAGGGGCTGATCCTGGTGCGCTCGGTCATCGAGAACGCCTCCATGGCGGTCATGCGCAGGCTCAGCCGCTGGGGCATCCTGCGCACGGGGCGCATGGTGGGGGCGGTCTCGCCCGTCATCCGGGCGCTGGAGGTCAGGACGCCGTCGCTGGAGCAGGAGGTGGGCAAGCTGTCGGGGGGCAACCAGCAGAAGGTGGTGCTCAGCCGCTGGCTCGCGGCCGGCCCGCGCCTCCTGATCCTCGACGAGCCCACGCGGGCGGTGGACGTGGGCGCCAAGGCGGAGATCTACAGGCTCATCGACCGGCTGGCGCGGGACGGCATGGCGATCATGCTCATCTCCTCGGAGATGCCCGAGCTGCTGGCGCTGTCGGACCGCATCGTGGTCATGTCGGGCGGGCGCCTGTCGCCCGTCATCGAGAAACGCGACGCGACGGAGGAGATCGTGGTGAGTCATGCTCTTGGCAAGGGGCTCGCGGCGTGACCGCCGCCGCGCGCCCGCGCCGGCCCGGCGCGCTGGCCCTGATCGGGGCCGAGAACCTGTCGCTGCTGATCGCGCTGGTCATCCTGGTGGCGATCATCGCCAGCCAGGACGGCAACTTCTTCACCGCGCGCAACCTGTTCAACATCGGCCAGAACATGGCCGTGACGGGCATCGTGGCCGTGGGCATGACGATCGTCATCGTGTCCTCGGGGCTCGACATCTCGGTGGGCTCGATCGCGGGCTGCGCGTCGGTGGCCGTCGGGCTCATGGTGACCGGCGTGGGAAGCATCGCCGGCGGCATCGCGGCCGGCGTGGCGCTCGGGGCGGGGCTGGGGCTCGTCAACGCCTCCATCATCAACTACCTGCGCGTCAACCCCGTGGTGGCGACGCTGGCGACGCTGTCGGCCTTCCGGGGGGTGGCGTTCCTGCTCGCGCCGGACGGCAAGCCCATCGGCGTGCTCGACCAGACCTTCGCGCAGCTGGGATCGGGGCGCATCCTGCAGGTGGCGGGCTTCCCGGGCGTCCCCATCGCCTTCGCCATCCTCCTGGTCGTCGCGGTGCTCGGGCACCTCGTGCTGTCGTCCACGGTCTTCGGGCGGTCCGTCTACTCCATGGGGGGCAACCCGGCGGCGGCCCGGCTGGCCGGCGTCGACCTCAACAGGATGCGGCTCGCCATCTACACGATCTCGGGGGCGCTCGCGGGGCTGGCGGGCGTGATCATCACGGCGCGCACGTCGTCGGGGCAGCCCCTGTCCGGCACGGGGCTGGAGCTGGAGGCCATCACGGCCGTGTTCCTGGGGGGCGCGCTGCTCGCGGGGGGCAAGGGGACCGTCATGGGGACCATGCTGGCCGTCCTGCTGCTCGCGGTGCTGAGCAACGGGATGAACCTCTTGGGCATCCCGACCTTCTACCAGCTGGTGGCCAAGGGGCTGCTCCTGGTCGTGGCGGTCGCCATCGGGCAGTGGCGCATGGCGCTGGCCGAGAGGCGGCAGTCGCGCGCGACCGCCGGCGGGGCGCCGTGATCCACCTCGAGAGCGACGCCATGCGGGTCGAGCTCGACCCGGCCTTCGGGGCGCGGGTGACGGCGCTCTGGGACAAGAGGGGGCGGGAATGGCTGGTCACCGGCCCGCGCGACGGCGAACCTGGGGACACGGCGCCCTATGGCGGCGCGCAGTCGCGGGGCTGGGACGAGTGCTTCCCGACGATCACGCCGTGCCAGCATCCGGCCTGGGGGCTCGTGCGCGACCACGGGCTGCTGTGGGGCCGCCCCTGGAAGGTCGCGGCGCACGGGGCGCGGGCGAAGGCCACCTACGCGGAGGAGCGCTTCCGCTTCACGCGCGTCCTGGAGCTGCACGGGGGGGCGCTGCTGGCCTCCTACGAGTGGGAGAACCTGTCGGGGCGCCCCCTGCCCTGGATGTGGGCGCAGCACTGCCTCCTGGCGGCCCGGCCGGGGGACCGGCTGGCCCTGGAGGGACTTGAGGGCCTGCGCGACGAGGCCGGCCCCGTGGGCTGGCCGGTCCATCGGGGGCGCGACCTGTCGGCGGCCGAAGGGCCAGAGGCGGGCTTCATGCTCAAGGCCTACGCGGACGCGCCCGGGGCGGCGCGGGCCGAGCTGCGCGGCGAGGGGGGAGGCCTGGCGCTGTCCTGGGAGGGCGTCCCCGCCTTCGGCCTGTGGATCAGCTGGGGCGGATGGGACGGCCAGCACCAGATGGCCTTCGAGCCGGCGACGGCGCCGGTGGATGGGCTGGACCTGGCGGTGGACCCGCCGGTCCTGCCGCCGGGGGAGCGCGCGGCCTGGGCCGTGACGGTCGGCCTGACATGAGGATCACGGCCCTTCGGACCTTCCTGGTGCCGCCGCGCTGGCTGTTCCTCAAGGTGGAGACGGACGAGGAGGTGTCGGGCTGGGGGGAGCCGATCCTGGAGGGCCACGCGGAGACCCTGGCCGCCAAGGTGCGCGAGATGGAGGGGGATCTGGTCGGCGAGGACCCCGCCCGCATCCTCGACACCTGGCAGCGGCTCTATCGGGCGGGCTGCTATCGGGGCGGACCGGTGCTGATGAGCGCCATCTCGGGGCTCGACACGGCGCTCTGGGACATCAAGGGGCGCTGGCTCGGCCAGCCGGTCCACGCGCTCCTGGGCGGCCCCGTGCGGGACCGCGTGCGCTCCTACTGCTGGATCCCGGGCGACCGGCCCGGCGACCTGATCGGGGGGGCGGAGGCGTTGATCGCGGCGGGCTACGACGCCTGCAAGTTCAACGTCTGCGGCGAGATGCTGGCGCTCGACACCTACGCCAAGGCCGACGAGGTGATCCGCAGGCTCTTCGAGCTGCGCGCGGCGGTGGGGGCGCGGCTGGACCTCGCGCTCGACTTCCACGGGCGGGTGCACCTGCCGGTGGCGCGGGTGCTCCTGCGGGAGCTGGAGCCGATCCGGCCGCTCTTCGTCGAGGACGCGGTCGCGGCCGGCGCCGTGGAGGAGGCGGAGGGGCTGTCGCGGCTCACGTCCACCCCCCTGTGCTTCGGGGAGCGGATGCATTCGCGCGCCGAGTTCAAGCGGCTCTTCGAGCGGCGCATCGCCCAGGTGGTCAACCCGGACCCGGCGCACGTGGGCGGCATCAGCGAGACGGTTCGCCTGGGCTCCTGGGCGGAGGCCTACGACGTGGCCCTGGCCCCGCACTGCCCGCTCGGCCCCATCGCGCTGGCGGCCTGCCTGCAGGTGGACGCGGTGTGCCACAACGCGGTGATCCAGGAGCAGAGCTTGGGCATCCATTACAACGCGCTGGGGGGTGGGGACCTCATGAGCTACGTGAGGCCCGGCGCCTTCGAGCTGCGCGATGGCTTCCTGAGCATCCCGCAGGGGCCGGGCTTGGGCATCGAGGTGGATGAGGAGGCCGTCGCGGAGGCCGCGCGCACGGGCCACCGCTGGCGGCCGCCCCTCTGGCGGCACGCGGACGGGAGCGTCGCCGAGTGGTGAGGGGCGTCCACTGCGTGCTCTTCGCGCTGTGGGACGAGGCGGAGCGGGCCGACCGGGCTCTCATGCGCAGGCAGGCCGAATGGGTGCGCGGGGTGCGCGCGGACGGGATCGTCACGCTGGGGCTCGCGACCGAGGTGGCGAAGCTGTCGCTCGTTGAGAAGCTGGAGATGATCGGCTGGGCGGCGGAGGACCGCGGGGACCTGCCGCTCGCCGTGACCGTGGCGGCCAACTCCGTAGCCGAGCAGCGCCTGATCCTGCGCGCGGCGGAGGCGGCGGGGGCGTCGCTCGCCATCCTGCAGCCCCCCCTGGCGGGGGCCTTCGGGGCGGCCGAGTACGTGGACCACTTCGCGCGGGTAGGCGAGGGCGCGGCGCTCCCTCTCGCGGTGCAGAACGCGCCGCAGTTCCTGGGGCGGGCGCTGTCGGGCGAGGACCTGGGGCGGCTGGCCGCGCGCATCCCGCTCGCGGCGGTCAAGGCGGAGATGCCCGCCGTGGACCTCCCGGCCCTCATGGCGGCGCTGCCGCCGGGCGTGGCGCTGCTCAACGGGCGCGGGGGCCTGGAGATGACGGACGCGCTGCGCGCGGGGGCGAGCGGCTTCATCGTGGCGCCGGACGTGCTGGGGGGCGTGCTGCGCTGCCACCGGGCCTGGGAGAGGGGCGACGAGGCGGCGGCGGAGAGGGCCTACGCGGCCTTCCTGCCGGCGGCGACCTTCGGGATGCAGTCGCTCGAGCACCTGGCCTGCTACGGCAAGCGCGTCTGGGCCGGCCCCTTGGGGCTGGAGGTGCACGACCGGGCGCCGGCGCTGCGCCCCTCGGAGCTCGGCCTGCGGCTCGCCGCCCGCTGGGCGTCTCAACCCAGGGCGTAGCCCGCGCCCCGCACCGTGCGCAGCGGGTCTCCCCCGCCCTCGGCCATCAGGGCCTTGCGCAGCCGGCCCACGTGGACGTCCACGGTGCGCGTGTCCACGTAGACCTCGCGGCCCCAGACGCGGTCGAGGAGCTGCTCGCGCGACCACACGCGCCCGGGGCGCTCCATGAGGGCGGCCAGGAGGCGGAACTCGGTGGGGCCGAGGCGCAAGGGCGCGCCCCCCCGGGTGACGCGGTGGGTCTCGGCGTCGAGGCGGATGTCCTCCCATTCGAGCACCTGGCCCACGGTGGAGGGCCGGGCGCGGCGCAGTTGGGCGCGGACCCGGGCGACCAGCTCGGCCACCGCGTAGGGCTTGACCACGTAGTCGTCGGCGCCCGTCTCCAGTCCCCTGACCCGGTCCACCTCCTCGGCGCGGGCCGAGAGCATGATGATGGGGATGGCGCGCGTGTCGGGGCGGGCGCGGGCCTGGCGGCACAGTTCGATGCCCGACAGCTTGGGCAGCATCCAGTCGAGCACCATCACGTCCGGCGGGTCGTCGCGCAGCGCCGCCAGCCCCTCGTCGCCGTCGGCGGCCTCCGTGACGCGGAAGCCCTCGGCCTGGAGGTTGTAGGCCAGGATGGCCCGTTGCGCGGGCTCGTCCTCCACCACGAGCACGTGGGGCGCGATCATGGCGGGGCGGCCGCGGTCATTCGGCCCCGATGTAGTCGGCCTTGGGCCGGTCTTCGGCCGGCCTCTGACCCGTGACGAGGTAGACCACCTGCTCGGCCATGTTGGTCACGAGGTCGCCCATGCGCTCCAGGTTCTTGGCGACGAAGTGCAGGTGCATGGTGGGGGTGATGGTGCGCGGGTCCTCCATGGTGAAGGTGAGCAACTCGCGGAAGAGGGCGTTGTACATGGCGTCCACGCCCTCGTCGCGGGCGATGACGTCGCGCGCGAGCCCGGCGTCGCGGCGCACGAAGGCGTCCAGCGTGTCCTTGAGCATCCCGCCCACCTCGCGCGCCATGCGGCGGAGCGACTGGTCGGCGCCCGGCGCGGGGCGTGCCTCGGCGAGCACCGTGGTGCGCTTGGCGATGTTCTTGGCGTAGTCGCCGATGCGCTCGAGCGAGGCCGAGAGGCGCAGGACCGACAGCAGGATGCGCAGGTCGAGGCTGACGGGCGCGCGCAGGGCGATGGTGCGGGCGACCTCGTCGTTGACCTGCTCCTCGAGGGCGTCCACCGCCTTGTCGCCCCGGCGCACGCGCTCGGCGGCCTCCAGGTCGCGGGCGACGAGCGCGTCGGCGCCCTGGCCGATGGCGTCCTCCACGAGGCCGCCCATCTTGAGGATGAGGGCCTGGATGGCCTCCAGGTCGCGGTCGTAGGCGGAGCGGATGTGCTGCTCGTTCATTAGCCGATCCGCCCGGAGATGTAGGACTCGGTGCGCGGGTCCTTGGGGTTGGTGAAGATCTGGCCCGTCTCGCCGTATTCCACGAGGTGGCCCAAGTGGAAGAAGGCGGTGCGCTGGGACACGCGCGCGGCCTGCTGCATGGAGTGGGTCACGATGACCACCGAGAAGGCGCGGCGCAGCTCGTCGATCAGCTCCTCCACCTGGGCGGTGGCGATGGGGTCGAGCGCGGAGCAGGGCTCGTCCATGAGCAGCACCTCGGGCTCGGTGGCGACCGCGCGGGCGATGCACAGGCGCTGCTGCTGGCCGCCCGAGAGGCCGGTGCCGGGCTGGTGCAGGCGGTCCTTGGCCTCCTCCCAGAGGGCGGCGCGACGGAGGGACTTCTCGACGATGGCGTCCATGTCGGCCTTGTTCCGGGCCAGCCCGTGGATACGCGGCCCGTAGGAGACGTTGTCGTAGATGCTCTTGGGGAAGGGGTTGGGCTTCTGGAACACCATGCCGACCTTGGCGCGCAGCTGCACGGGGTCCACGCGCGCGTCGTAGATGTCGTCGCCGTCGATCCTGATCTCGCCCGACACGCGGGCGCCGGCGATGGTGTCGTTCATGCGGTTGAGGCAGCGCAGGAAGGTGCTCTTGCCGCAGCCCGAGGGGCCGATGAAGGCCGTGACGGTGCGGTCGCCGATGTCCACGTCCACGTCCCTGAGCGCGTGCGCCGCGCCGTAGTGCACGTTGACCTTGCGGGCCGCGATCTTGACGTCGTCCATGGCGGTGGACCTTTCGAAGAGCCTCATGTCGTTCATGTCACCAACGCCTCTCGAAGCGCCGCCTCAACCAGATGGCCAGGCCGTTCATCGCCACCAAGAACACCAGCAGCACCAGGATGGCTGCCGAGGTGCGGCTCACGAAGCCCCTCTCCGGGCTGTCGGCCCAGATGAAGATCTGCGTGGGCAGCGTGGTGGCGCTCTCGAAGGGGGAGGCGGCGGCGGAGGTGATGAAGGCGTTCATGCCGATCAGCAGCAGGGGCGCCGTCTCGCCGAGGGCGTTGGCCAGGCCGATGATGGTGCCCGTCATGATGCCCGGCATGGCGAGCGGCAGGGTGTGGTGGAAGACGGCCTGCTGGCGCGAGGCGCCCAGGCCCAGCGCCGCGTCGCGGATGGAGGAGGGCACGGCCTTGAGCGCGGCGCGCGTGGCGATGATGATGGTGGGCAGCGTGATGAGCGCCAGCGCCAGGCCCCCCACGATGGGCGCGGAGCGCGGCATCCCGAACCAGCCGATGAAGACCGCCAGGGCCAGGAGGCCGAACACCACCGAGGGCACCGCCGCGAGGTTGTTGATGTTGACCTCCACGAGGTCGGTGAAGCGGTTGCGGGGCGCGAACTCCTCCAGGTAGATCGCCGCCGCCACGCCCACGGGCACGGCCACCACGAAGCAGATGAGCAGCACCCAGAACGTCCCCACCAGCGCGCCTCGCAAGCCGGCGAGCTCGGGGAAGCGCGAGTCGGTGTTGACAAGGAGGCCCCAGTTGAGCGGCTGAGTAACCAGCCCGGCCTCCTCCAGCACGTCGAAGCGGGCTACCTCCTCATCGTCGAGGCGGCGGTTCTCCTCGGGCGTGTCGCGGGCGATCAGGCCCTTGGCGAGCTGGTCGTAGGTGTCGGCGACGGGCACGCGCAGGCGGACCGTCTGCCCTACAAGGCCGGGGTCGCCCGCGACGCGGTCGCGCAGGATGAACTGGGCGCCGTCCGACAGGATGCCCGTGATGGCGCGCCGCTCCGCCCGCTCGGTGGCGTTGGGGAAGTAGGCCAGGAGGCTCGCCTCCAGCAGCTCGTCGAAGTTGCCGCGCGGCAGCTCGGCCGGGTCGATCACGGCGGGATCGACCAGCACGTCGAGCGTGACGTGGGTCTGCGTGAAGGCGCGCCAGCCCGTGACAACCAGCGACAGCAGCACCAGCGCCAGCATGCTGAACGCGAAGCCGATGGCGAGGAGCCCGTAGGCCTTGAGGCGGGTCTGCTTGCGGTTGCGGGCCTGGAGCCCGGCGCGGACCTGGTCGATGGTGGGCGCGCGCGGTGCAGGCCGGGGGCCGTCTGCGGAGATGTCGGCCATGGGCCCTCCCAGTCATGGGTTTCGCGGCGCTTGCGGACGGTCCGCGAGGCTCAGTCGTAGATCTCGCGGTACTTGCGGACGATCCGCAGGGCCAGGACGTTGATGCCCAGCGTGATCAGGAACAGCAGCATCCCGAGCGCGAAGGCGGCCAGCGTCTTGGGGTTGTCGAAGGCTGAATCGCCGATCAAGAGGGTGACGATCTGCACCGTCACGGTGGTCACCGAGTCGAGCGGGTTGACCGTCAGGTTGGCCATGAGGCCCGCGGCCATGACCACGATCATGGTCTCGCCGATGGCGCGGCTGACGGCCAGGAGCACGCCCCCCACGATGCCCGGGATGGCGGCCGGGAAGAGCACGTTCATCATCGTCTCCCCCCGCGTCGCGCCGAGCGCGAGCGCGCCGTCGCGCAAGGAGCGCGGCACGGCCGAGAGCGCGTCGTCGGTGAAGGACGAGATGAAGGGGATGATCATGATGCCCATGACCGAGCCCGCCGCCAGCGCAGTGTTGGGCGACACGTCCAGGCCGATCGAGGTCCCGAAGTCGCGGAGCGCCGGCGCCACCACCAGGATGGCGAAGAAGCCGTAGACCACCGTGGGCACGCCCGCGAGGATCTCGAGGAGGGGCTTGGCCCAGGCGCGCAGGCGGGGCGAGGCGAACTCGTTGAGGTAGATGGCCGTGAAGAGGCCCACGGGCACCGCGACGGTGAGCGCGATGACCATGATGACCACGGAGCCCAGCAGCACCGGCAGGACGCCGAAGGCGCCCTCGGCGGCGATCTGGCCCTCGCGGATGGGGATCTGCGGCTCCCAGCTCGTGCCGAACAGGAACTCCGTCACGGGCACGAATCTGAAGAACTGGAGCGTCTGGAAGAGGAGCGAGGCGACGATGCCGAAGGTCACGAAGACCGCCACCACCGAGCACAGGATCATGAGCCCCATGACGATGCGCTCGGCGCCCTGGCGGGCGCGGAACTGGGCCGTGGCGCGGCGGCGCGCGAAGAGGAGGAGCAGCAGGCCGGCGGCGGCCACGGCCGCCACCAGGAGGATGGCGGACAGCCTGCGCAGCGACTGGAGGCGCTCGGCCGCGGCGACCTTGTAGGGCTCAGGGTCGCCGAACACGGTGCCGCCGGCGATGGACTTGATCTCGGCCAGGGTCAGCTGCTGCTCGCCTCCCGTGAGGCCGCCGTAGATGTCCTGGGGCAGCCCCGCCACGATCATCGCGTCGATGATAGGTCGCTGTAGGATCAGCCAAGCCAGGATCAGCACGGAGACCGGCAGGAGCACGACCAGGAGCGCGTAGAGGCCGTGGAAGCCCGAGGTGGAGTGGACGGCCGCGCCCCCGTGGCGCAGCGCCGTCGCCGTCTGGCGGTTCCAGGCGTAGCCCAGGAGCGACAGGCCCAGGAGGACGGCAAAGGCGAGCGTGGTCATCGGGCGGTCCTAGAGAGGCGCCACGATGGGCGCGCCAGGGGTCCGCCCAGGCCCCGGACGGGCCTGGGCGGGAAGGGCCTCACTCGGCGGGGGCTTCCATGGTCGCGCCGGAGGTCACGGCCTCCTGCATGGCGGCGCGCTCCTCGTCGCCCAGGGACACCAGGCCGCGCTCGGGCAGGTAGCCGTCGGGTCCCAGCGCGTCCTCGGACACGTACTCGGCGATGAACTCCTCCATGTTGGGGATCACGCCGCGATGGGCATTCTTGATGTAGATGAAGAGCGGACGCGAGATCGGGTACTCGAAGGAGCCGATCGTCTCCAGCGTGGCCTCGACGCCGCCGATGCGCACGTCCTTGAGCGTGTCCTGGTTCTCGTAGAGGAACGAGTAGCCGAAGATGCCCATGGCGTTGGGGTCGGCCTGGAGGCGCTGGACGATCAGGTTGTCGTTCTCGCCGGCCTCGACGAAGGGGCCGTCCGTGCGCATCCTGGAGCAGTTCTCCTCCACCCAGTCGCCGTCGAAGCCGCCTTCTTGGACGAAGGGCAGCTCCTCGCAGCCGGCTTGCATGGCGAGCTCGACGAAGGCGTCGCGCGTGCCCGAGGTGGGGGGCGGCCCGTAGACCAGGATCGGCAGGTCGGGCAACGCGGGGTTGATCTCGCTCCAGCGCTGGTAGGGGTTGTCCACCCACTCGCCGTCCACGGGGACCTGCGCGCCGAGCGCCAGGTAGACCTCGGCCAGCGTGAGATCCCAGTCCGTCTCGCTCTCGCGCGAGATGACGAGGCTCAGGCCGTCGTAGCCGATCAGCGCCTCGGTGATGTCGGTCACGCCGTTCTGGGCACAGAGCTCGAACTCGCCGGCCTCGATGGCGCGCGAGGCCCCGGTGATGTCGGCGTACTGCTCGCCGATGCCTTCGCAGAAGGCTTGGAAGCCGCCGCCCGTGCCGGTGGACTCGACGATGGGCGAGGGCGCGCCCGTGGCGTTGGCAAACTGCTCGGCCACGGCCTGGGAATACGGGAACACGGTGGAGGAGCCGACGACGCGAATCTCCTGGCGGCTCTGGGCGGCGGCGGGCAGGGCGGCCGCGGCGAGCGCGAGCGCAGAGACAGTGAGGCGGATGGGGGCCATGGAGGTCTCCTGAAGGGTCCGAGCGGGGCCACGAGGGCTTGCCACAGCGCCCCCGCTACGGCCTCCCCGCGACCCTTCTGTAAACGGAACGTAAAAGCTTCATGACAGCACCGCGCGTTGCCTGGCCCGGCCGCGTGGGGCCGGGCGCAGGCCAAGGGAGGCAAACCGGACTGGAGACGGGCCGGCCCTTGCGCCAGTGTGGGGCCGGGGAGGATCCGGGGTGGCGGCACGGGACTGGACGCGGCGCGCGGCGCTGCTGGCGGGGGGCGCGGCGGCGGGGGCCGGGGCGGCGGCTTGGGCGCTGCGCCCGGACGGCGCGGTCCCGGCCCGCGCGGGCCTCTGGCCCGCCGACGCGCCCGGCACGCTCGACGACGCCTCGCTGCTGTCGGCGACGCCGGTGGCGCGCCACGTCACGCTGGGCCAGGACCCCGGCGAGGCGCTGCTCGCCGCGCTGCGGTCGCAGCTGCGCCAGGCCCGCGCCGAGGGGCGCCCGCTCTGCCTGTCGGCCGCGCGCCATTCCATGGGGGGCCACGCCCTGCCCCGGGACGGGGTGGCGCTGACGGCGCCGGGCGGCGTGATCGAGGCCGACGCGGCCGCCCGGACGATGCGGGTGGCGGCGGGGGCGCGCTGGGCCGAGGTCATCGCGGCGCTCGACCCGCTGGGCCTGTCACCCAAGGTCATGCAGAGCAACAACGACTTCGGCGTGGGCGCGACCCTGTCGGTCAATGCCCATGGCTGGCCCACGGCCCATCCGCCCATGGGGGCGACGGTGCGCCACGCCACGGTGCTCCTCGCGGACGGATCGGTCGTCACCTGCTCGCGCGAGGAGAACGCGCAGGTCCTGGCCGGCGTCACGGGGGGCTACGGGCTCCTGGGCCTCGTGACGGAGATGGAGGTGGAGGTGGAGCGCAACGTTCTCCTGGCGCCCTCCTGCGAGGCCATGCCGGCCGAGGACTTCGGCGCGGCCTTCGCGGGCGCGGCGGCGGCCTCGCCCATGGCCTACGGGCGGATGCGCGTGGACCGCGAGGGGTTCTGGGAGGAGGCCCTTCTCTGCCGCTACGGACCCGCCCCAGGGAAGGTGCCGCCGGCCACGGGCTCGGGGACGCTGTCGCGCCTGTCGCGGCCCGTGTTCAGGGCGCAGGTGGGCAACGAGTGGTGGAAGCGGCGGCGCTGGTGGATCGAGAGCGCCCTGGCGCCCCGGCTCGCGGGGGCGGCCACCCGCAACACGCTTCTCAACGAGCCCGTGGCCACGCTGGACGACCGCGACGCGGGCCGCACGGACATCCTGCACGAGTACTTCGTGCCGCCCGCGGCGTGGCGGGACTTCCTGGAGGCGGGGCGCCGCATCATCCCGGCGAGCTACCAGGAGCTGCTCAACGTCACCCTGCGCTGGGTGGAGGCCGACCCCTTCCCGCTCCTGGCCTACGCGACCGGCCCGCGGCTCTGCGCGGTGCTCCTGTTCTCCCAGGAGATGACCGAGCGGGCCGAGGCCGACATGAGGCGCATGACCTCGGAGATGATCGAGGCGGTGCTGGCCTTGGGCGGGTCGTACTACCTGCCCTACCGGCCGCACGCCACGCTGGACCAGTTCCGCCGGGCCTACCCGGGGTGGGAACGGCTCGTCGCGCTCAAGGCGGAACTGGACCCCGAGCGGCGCTTCCGCAACCGGTTCTGGGACCGCTACCTGGGGGCGGCCGCATGAGCTGGCGCCGGGTCGCCTGGGGCTACTGCGCGGTGCTGCTCGTGGTGGCGGCGCTCAACTACGTCCCCGGCGTGCCGAGGCCCGAGGGGCGCGTCTTCGGCGTCTTCGCGCTGGACGCCTACGACGACGCGCTGCACCTGGCGTCGGCGCTGTGGGCGGGCGCGGCGGCCTGGGCGGGGGCGCGGGCGGCGCGGGCGTTCCTGCTGCTCTTCGGGGCGGCCTACCTGCTCGACGGGCTCATGGGGCTGGCGGTGGGGTCGGGATACCTCGACCTCGGCATCCTGACCTGGGGGGTGCAGGACCTGCCGCTGACGTTCAAGGCCCTGGCCAACGGGCCGCACCTCGCGCTGGGGGGATTCGCGCTGCTCATGGGGCTCAGGCGGTGAGGAGGGCGCTGCGCTGGCTGGGGCGGCTGGGGCTGGCGCTGCTCCTTCTCCTCGTTCTCCTGCTGGCGCCGGTGGCCTATGTGGAGGTGGCGTGCCGGGGCACGCCCGTGGCCGACGGCTACGTCCCCCTCCTGCCGCCCGAGGACCGCCGCCCCGAGGCGCGCACGCTGCTCACCTATCCCGAATGGCACATCGTCCACGCCTACGAGGATTACGCGGCCGTCATCGCCCGGGGCGACCCCCACGACTACCGGTTCCTGCCGGAGATCGTGGGGTTCTGGTCGTCCGCCTGCGCCCTGACGCGCGTGGCGGCCGCCCACGGCGGGGTGGACGGGGCGACGCGGCGGATGGTCCACGTGATCGGGGTCAGCTTCACGGCCGAGCTCCTCCTCAAGGCGCTCTACGAGGAGACGCTGGGGCGCGTGGCGACCTGGGTCAGGGGGCCGGCGCGGGCGCCCCTCGACGACCTCTCGGCGCGGCAGGCCGCCGCCTACGCGGCCTTCCTGCGCCAGACGCCGTGGTATCGCTGGGACTTCGGCGCCGACGCCGCCGCGCTGTCGGCGGCCGACACGGGGGCCTTCAGGGACCGGGAGCGCGACCTCGCCCTGGGGGTCGAGTATCGCGCCAAGGCGCTCTACGCGCGGGCCATCGCGGCGGCGGTGGCCGGCGTGGGGGCGGACGAGCTGACCCTGCGCAGCGTGGTGGCGGGGCTGGCGCCGGAGGCGCTGGCGGCGCTGCCGGGGGTGGAGGTGGTGGGGACGATGCCGCAGGGCGTGGTGGTGGAGACGCCGCGCTATGCCGCCTTCACCGACCTGGCGCGGGCCATCGCCGCCCAGGGCGGGCGCTTCGTGGAGATCGCGGGCAACGACGACATCCTCGTGACGGCGCTGGGGCCGCAGGGGGCGGCGCCGGGGGCGCTGGCGTCGGTCCCCCTCCAGGGGCGCGAGGGGGTCCGCTACCTCCTGCTCCTCAAGGTGCCCGACCTGGCGGCGCTGCTGGCCGACCCGCCCCCCGGGATCGAAGTCGAGCATGTCCACGACTACTAGGGTGCGGGCCGCCGCGCCGCCTGCGGCGCTGGGCCGACGCCCGGTCCCGGTGCCGGGAGGACCGGGGCCTGCGGCGCTGGCGCCCCGGCCGCCGGGCGAGCTGCTGGCGAGGCCGCCGCCGGAGATGGCGCTCGCGGGGTGCCTGGGGCTCAGGGTGGGGACATCGCGGAGGCCGGGATGATGGCGCCCGGGTGGCCCACCACGCGGGCGGCGAGCGCGTGGCCCGCGCGCGCGGCCCCGGCCGGGGGGAGGCCCCGGAGGCGCGCGGCGAGGTAGGCGGCGTTGAAGGAGTCGCCGGCGGCGGTGGTGTCCACCACGGCCGGGGCTGGCGGGAAGGGGCCGGCCTCGACCCAGCCGCCGGACCAGACGCGCGGGCCGCGCGCGCCGTCCTTGACGACCACCTCGGGGCTGCCGATGCGGGCCACCAGCCCGTCGAGCCCCTCGCCCGGGGCGAGCGCCTCCTCGTCCTCGCGGGAGGGGAGCGCGATGTCGGCCCGCGCCCAGAAGGGCGCGAGCGCGGCGCGGGCGTCCTCGGCGCCCCAGAGGCGGGGGCGGTGGTTGCCGTCGAAGGCGAGCCGCCCGCCGGCGGCCCGCAGGGCCTCGCAGCAGGCCAGGAGGCGCGCGCGGCCCTCGGGCGGCAGGATCGCCACGCTGATGCCCGTGAGATAGAGGAGGTCGAGGCCGGCGAGGTCGGCGGGCCCCAGCACATCCATCATGGCGCGCGCGGCGGAGTCGCGGCGCCAGTAGTGGAAGCTGCGCTCGCCGCCGTCCAGGGCGATGGCGTAGAGGCCGGGCAGGCGGCCGGGGAGGCGGCGGAGGAGGCGCGGCGAGACGCCTTCGGCCTGCATGCGCGCGGCCATGGCGTCCGAGAGGGCGTCGTCGCCCAGGGCCGTGGCGAAGGCCACCTCGGCGCCGGGCAGGAGGCGGGCGAGGTACACGGCGGTGTTGTAGGCATCGCCGGCCACGCCCAGCCGGGCCGTCCCGCCGGCCCAGTCGAGGCCCGAGAGCTCCACCATGGCCTCGCCCAGGCAGGCGATCCGAGGCCGGGGCGGCCGGGGGGTGGCGGGGCCGGGCATGGTCGCGAGCTTGGCGCGCCGCCGCCCCGGGCTCAAGGCCCGAGGGAGGCGGCGAGGAGGGCGCGGCAGAGGGCGCGCGCCTCCGCCCCCGACAGGCGCGCGGGGTCCAGGCAGCGCTGGAGCCAGAGCCCGTCCACGAGCGCGATCAGGCTGCGCGCCAGGGCCTCCTCGTCCACCGCCCGCCCCCGCCGCGCCGCCTCGCGCGACAGCGCGGCGCGCAGGCGGGCGGCGTAGTGGTCGTAGTGGCGCCGATGCGCCTCGCGCAGGGGGCGCGAGCCCGCGACCGCGCCCCAGAGCGCGAGCCAGGCGTGCAGCGTGCCCTCGTCCACGAGGGCATCCGACAGGACGGCGTCCAGGATGGCGTCGAGGCCCGGCTCCGGGTCGCCCGCGGGCGCCGCCACGCCCAGCATGCGGTCGTACATGGCCACGTAGACGGCGGCCAGGAGCCCCTCCATGGAGCCGAAGTGGTGGGCCACGAGCCCGCGCGAGGCGCCGGCCTCGCGGCACACGCGGTCCACGGTGAAGGCGGGCAGGCCCCCCTGGGCGAGGCAGCGGATGCCCGCCTCCACCAGCGACGCCCGCCGCGCCTCGCGCCCCAGGCGGCGGAAGCGCGGGGCCTTGCCTCCGTCCGCCATCAGGCCGGCCGGAAGCGGGTGGGGTCGGGGTGCCCGTCGGGAAGGACGAAGGGCGCGAGGTCCGCGTCGTGGATGGCGGCGTAGGGCTCGAAGGCGATGAAGACGAAGCCGCCCGACTCCTCCATGAGATCCTGCATGCGGTCGAAGAGGGCCTTGCGGGCGGCCTCGTCGGTCTCGACCTGGGCCTCTTGGAAGAGGGCCTCGAACTCGGGGCTGTCGAAGAAGGACCAGTTGTAGGCGCCGATGCCACCGGGGCGGAACCAGGTGAGGTTCTCGGTGGGGTCCACGCCGCCCGCGAAGCTCATGAGGGTCAGCTCCAGGGTCTTGTAGCCGTCGCCCTGGGTCCTGTCGCCGAGCGCCCAGTAGGCGGCCTCGTCGGTGGGCTGGATCTCCACCGCGATGCCAGCCTCGGCGAGGCTGGCCTGGACGATCTGGGCGATGATCTGGGAGCGGGAGTCGGTGAGTGCCACGAGGTTCAGCGTGAGCCCCTCGGCACCGGCCTCGGAGAGCAGCGCGCGGGCGCGCTCCACGTCGCGGGGCGCGCGCAGGTTGGCCGCGCGCGCGAAGGGCGAGCCCGGGGGGATGACGCCCGTGGCGCGGCCGGCGGCGCCGTCGTAGGCGCCGAGCGAGACCGCCTCGCCGTCGTAGGCCCACTGGATGGCCTCGCGCACGCGGGGGTCCCTGAGGGGCTCGGCGTTCATGTTGATGGACAGGAACGTGTAGGTGGCGGAGGGGGCCTCCAGGAGCGCCGCGCCCGCGGGCATGGCGTCGCGCAGCGAGCGGACGGCGGAGGGGTCTATGCGCGTGAAGTCGAAGGCGTCGGCCTCGTAGGCGAGCAGCGCGGCTTGGTCGTCGGTCACGATGACGACCTCGATGGCGTCCCAGGGCGTCGGCTCGCCGGTCCAGGCTGGGTTGCGGCGCAGCGCGACCCTCTGGCCCTGCTGCCACGAGTCGAAGAGGTAGGGGCCGCATTCGGCCGGCGCGGCGGTCGTGTAGGCGCCGCCCACGGACTCCACGGCCGCGCGGGAGACGACGTGGCCCGCGTAGTAGGGCAGGGCCACGACCGGGAAGGGCGCGAAGGGCGCCAGGAGCCTGAGGGTGCCCGAGCGGGCGTCGGCCACGTCCACGCGGTCCAGCATCTCCATCTGGTAGGCCCAGGGGGACTCCGAGCCCTTGATGCGCTCGAAGCTGAACTTGACGTCCTCGGCCGTGACGGGGCCGAAGCCGCCCGTCCATTCGAGGCCCTCGCGCAGCGTGAAGGCGATCTCGGTGGGCGAGACCCACTCGAAGCGCTCGGCGGCGTAGGGGGTGACGGGGTCGCCGCCCGCTCGCAGGTCGCCGATGCGCACCAGGGTGACGAGCGTGCAGCGCGGGATGACGTCGTCGAGGCCGCCGACGATGCCGAAGGGGTCGAGGACCTGGAGGTCGGCGTTCATGCGCAGGCGCAGCGTGCGGCCTTCCTGCGCCCAGGCCAGGCGCGGGAGCGAGGCCCCCGCGAGCAGCGCGCCCCCCGCCCTCAGGAGTGCGCGTCGGTCCAGGCTCCAGTCCATGATCTCCTCCGTTCAGGCGAGGTGGCAGGCGGCGCGCCGGCCCGGCGCGAGGGGTCTGAGGGCGGGCGCCTCCGCCCGGCAGCGGGCGACGGCGCGGGGGCAGCGAGGGTGGAAGGGGCAGCCGGAGGGGCGGCTCAGGAGGCTCGGGATCTCGCCCGTCACGGGGGCCTGGGTCCGGCGCCTGCGGGGGTCGGGGCTGGGCTCGGAGGCCAGGAGGCCCCGCGTGTAGGGGTGGAGGGGATCGGCGAAGACCGCCTCGGCCGGCCCCTCCTCCACGAGACGCCCGAGGTAGAGGACGGCCACGCGGTCGGCCAGGTGGCGGACGACCGCGAGGTTGTGGCTGATGACGAGGAGCGCGAGGCCCGCCTCCTCGCGCAGCGTCGCGAGCAGGTTGAGCACCTCGCCCTGCACCGAGACGTCGAGCCCGGCGGTGGGCTCGTCGGCGACGAGCAGCGCGGGGGAGAGGGCGAGCGCGCGGGCCACGCAGACCCGACGCGCCTGGCCGCCCGAGAGCTCGTGGGGGTAGCGGGCGGCGAGGGCGGCGGGCAGGCCCACGCGGTCGAGGAGCTCGGCCGCCTTGGCGGGGCGGTCCACGGAGAGGCCGTGGATGACGAAGGGCTCCGTGACGGCCCGCCCGACGCTCAGGCGGGGGCTGAGGGAGGCCACGGGGTCCTGGAACAGGATGGCGGCGCGGCGGCGGAGCGCGGCGGTGGCGCCGGCGCCGGCGCGGCCCTCGAAGGCCACGCGGCCCTGGGCCGGGACGAGCCCGAGCAGGGCGCGGGCGAGGGTGGTCTTGCCGGACCCCGACTCGCCCACGAGGCCCAGGGCCTCGGCGGGGGCGAGCGACAGGGAGACGCCGGAGAGGATGTCGGGGCCGCCCCGCCGGCGGGCGCCGGGGAGGCCCACGTGGACGCCCTCGGCCTCCAGGAGGCTCATGCCAGCGCCCTGTGGCAGAGCGCGGCATGGCTGGGCGACAGGCGCACCCGGGGCGGCGGCGTCAGGCAGCGGCCCAGCGCCCGGGGGCAGCGCGGGGCGAAGGAGCAGCCGGGGGGCGGGGCGGCAAGGCCGGGGGGCCTGCCGGGGATGGTGGGCAGGCGCCGGGCGCGGGCCGCGAGGGCGCCGGGGTCGCAGGCCAGCAGCGCCCGCGTGTAGGGGTGGCGGGGGTCGTCGTGGACCTCCTCGACGCGGCCCTCCTCGACGATCTCGCCGGCGTAGAGGACCACGACGCGGTCGCAGAGCGCGCCCACGACGCCCAGGTGGTGGGTGACGAGGACCACGGCGGTCCCGGCGTCGCCGCGCAGGCGCCCGAGGAGGTCGAGGACCTGCGCCTCGGTGGTGACGTCGAGGGCCGTGGTGGGCTCGTCGGCCACGAGGAGGGCGGGGCGGTTGAGGAGGGCCGCGGCGATGGCCACGCGCTGGCGCTGGCCACCCGACAGCTCATGGGGGAAGCGGGCGAGAAGGGCGTCGGGGAGGCCCACGGAGCCCAGGGCCTCGCGCGCGCGGTCGTGCCGGTCGCGGCGGGAGAGGCGGAGGTTGTGCTGGAAGTCGCAGAGCTGCTCGGCGACCGTGAGGACGGGGGAGAGGGCGCCCATGGGGTCCTGGGACACGAGCGAGACGGTGGGGCCGCGCAGTCGGCGGCGGCCGCGCTCGGGGAGAGCGAGGAGGTCGTGGCCGTCCAGCACCACCCGGCCCTCGGCGGTGGCGCCGGGGGGCAGGAGGCCCAGGAGGGCGCTGGCCAGGGTGCTCTTGCCGCACCCGGATTCGCCCACGACCCCGACGATCTCGCCCCGGTCCACCCGGAGGTCCACGCCGCGCAGGGCATGCACGGGGCCGCCCTCGCCGGGGTAGGCCACGCAGAGGCGCTCCACGGCGAGGAGGGTCATCGCAGCGTCCCTCGCAGGCGGGGGTCCAAGGCGTCGCGCAGCGACTCGCCCAGGAAGGTGAAGCCGAGCGTGCAGAGCACGAGGGGGAGGCCGGCGAGGGCCACCATCCAGGGCGCCTCGCGCAGGCTGGCGTAGCCGTCCTGGAGGATGTTGCCCCAGGAGGGGGTGGGGGGGCGCACGCCGAAGTTGAGGTAGCTCAGGCCCGCCTCCAGCATGACGACCACGGGGATGTCCATGCTGGCGACGATGACGAGGGGGCCGACCACGTTGGGCAGCAGGTGCACGAGCGCGATGCGCGCGGGCGAGGCGCCCATGGCGCGCTCGGCCTCCACGAAGGGGGCCTGGCGCAGCGCCAGCGTCTGGGCGCGGATCAGGCGGGCGTAGCCGGGCACGCTCACGGCCGCGATGACCCCGACGAGGGTGGGGATGCCGGGGCCCGCGACCGTGATGACGGCCAGGGCGAACATGATGAGGGGGAGGGCGCTCACGCCGTCGAGGACGAGCACGAGGAGGGCGTCGAGCCAGCGCGGCCCGTAGCCGGCCAGGAGCCCCAGGAGCAGGCCGAGGAGGGCGGCGACGCCCACCGAGGCCAGCGCGACGCCGAGCGCCACGCGGGCGCCCCAGACGAGTCGCGACAGCAGGTCGCGGCCGAGCTGGTCCGTGCCGGCCCAGTGGTCCCAGGACGGGGGCGCCAGCTTGTCGCGCACGTCGAGGGCGAGGGGGTCCTGGGGGGCGACCCAGGGCGCCAGCAGCGCCATGAGCACGAAGAGGACGACCACGGCGAGCCCGAACGCGCCCAGCGGGTCGCGCAGCAGCGCGCGCAGCGCCGTGCGCGGGGGCGCCGCCGCCGGACCGGCGGGCGCCTCAGCCGCGGAGGACATCGCGCACGCGCGGGTCGAGGAGGGCGATGAGGAGGTCGGCGGCGGTGACGACAGCGAGGTAGAAGGCGGTCATGACCAGGACGGCCCCCATGACCACCGGGAAGTTGCGGCTCTGGACGGCCTCGGTGACCAGGGTGCCGATGCCGGGGCGCGAGAAGACGGCCTCCACGAAGACGGCCGCCGACAGGATGCCGCCGAGGCCCACGGCGAGGATGGCGATGACGGGGACGACCGCGACCCGCAGGCCGTAGCGCAGCACGACCCGGGGCTCGGCCAGGCCGAAGGCGCGGGCGGTGCGCACGTGGCCCATCCCCATGACCTCGAGGAGCGAGGCGCGCACGAGGCGGGCCACGTAGCCCACCCAGCCCAGGCCCACCGCGAAGGCCGGCAGCACCAGCGCGCGGGCCTGGCTCCCCCAGTCGCCCGCCTCCCCGGCCCCCACCGCCGGGAACCATCCCAGATGGACCGCGAAGACGGCCAGCGACCACAGCGCCACCACGAAGGACGGCACGGCGATGACCCCCACCGAGAGCACGCCGAGGGCGCGGTCCAGGAGGCTGCCCGCGCGGACCACGGCGAGCACGCCCAGCGCCGTGCCCAGGGCCACCGCCCATCCCATGGCGGCCAGCCCCAGGGCCAGCGTGCGCGGCAGGACCTCCAGGATCATGTCCAGCACGGGCCGGCGCGACCAGACGTCGAGCCCGAGATCGCCCGTGAGCGCCCCCGAGACGAAGCGCCAGAGCTGCACGAACCAGGGCTGGTCGAGGCCCATGCGCGCCACGAGCAGCGCCTTGAGCTCGGGCGTGGCGCGCGGGCCCAGCGCGATGGAGGCCGCGTCGCCGGGGACGATGAAGACGATGAGGAACATCGCCGCCATGACCACCAGGAGGATCATGAGGGCCAGGAGGACGCGGCGGGCGGCGTAGGCAACCATTCCTTAACACGTCTCGCGTAGGATTCGTCTGTCCCAGGATCGCCGGAAGGCCTCCTGGCCGTCCTCGCGCAGCACCAACTCGACGCGGACGCGGAAGTGCGTGGCATCGCAGGCGAGCTCGCCGTGGCTCTCGTGCTCGATCGTGGCGTCCGGGCGCTCGATGCTCGTGCGGTAATGGGTGAGGCAGCGGGCGGACAGGGGGTCGCCGTCGGCGATCTCGTAGCGGGCGAGGGCCTCGGAGGCGTGGGTGACGCCGATGTCGTCGAAGGTCTTGCGGTAGGTCCAGCGGGGGAAGTCCACGGTCATGAGGCCGGACAGGAGGTCGCGCGTGACGCGGCGCCGGTGGGGGCTCTCGACGGGATGGGAGGTGACGGGGGAGTGCGGGGCCGCCTCGGGCGGCCCGAAGGGCGCGAGCGAATCGTCCTGGGGGCGAGGGGGGCGCACGGGGAGGACGAGGACGCCATCGTGCACGGTGACGGTGGCCAGCTCGGGCGAGGGCCAGGCGATGGGCCAGTAGGTCGTGGACAGGGAGACGGCGAGGCGATGGCCAGGGGGGAAGGAATGGGCGACGTCGTCCATCTCGACGATCACGTCGTAGGCCGTCCCCGGCTCCAGCGGGTCGGCGCGGTCGAAGCCGTCGCGGTGCATGAGGTTGAGCAGGCCGATGCCCACGCGGGCGACGCGGCCGTCCGGGAGCACCTCGTTGAGCCGGCAGGCGACGAGCGCGCGGGGCCTGTCGGCGGACAGGCGCAGGCGGACCTGGGGGGCGCCGAGGATCTCCAGGCGATCGGGCAGGGGGTCCGACACCCAGACGAGGCTGCCGCCGTCGTCCTCGCGTTGGTCGCCCGGCCACTCGGCGTCGTCGCCGTAGCGGCCGACCTCGCCCGCGCCGAGCCCGACCCAGAGCGGGGAGCAGATGCCGCGGGCGCCCCGGGCGGAGCCGCCGAGGCGGCCGTCGGCGGAGAGCGCGAGCGTCCGGGGCTCGATGCCCGGGGAGGGCCAGGACTGCTCGGCCACCCAGCGGCCGGGGCGTTCGCGGTGGCAGGTGAGGGGCGGCACCGAGTCCTGCATCCAGGCCCGGTAGATGGGGCCGTCCATCATCCCCGTGTCCCGCCCCTTCATCCAGTGGTCGCACCAGCGCACGGCCTCCTGCAGCCAGCCGATGGAGGGCTCCACGGCGGCGTCGTGGGGATAGGAGTGCGCCCAGGGGCCCACGAGGCCGAGGCGGGGGACGGCCAGCCCCGCCAGGAGGCGCGGGACGCTCTCGGAGTAGTTGTCGGCCCAGCCGGAGACCGCGTAGACGGGCACCTCGATGCGCGAGAAGTCCTCGCAGGCCGAGCCCTGGCGCCAGTAGGCGTCGCGGGTCTGGTGGCCGAGCCAGGTCAGGATCCACGGGGCGTTGGCCTCGCGCCGCGCCTCCCACGTCGCCCGCCAGGCGTCGCCCACGACGGCCGGGTCGGGCGGCAGGTCCATCATGGAGAGCATGGTCGCCGACCAGTCGAAGTTGTCCTTGGACAGGCAGCCCCCGACCCAGTGGATGTCGGTCGCGTAGCGGTCGTCGGTCGAGCCCACGGTGATGACGGTGCGCAGCGCCGGCGGGCGGCGGGCGGCGATCTGCAGGCCGTTGAAGCCGCCCCAGGAGATGCCGATGGTCGCCACCTGCCCGTCGCACCAGTCCTGCGCGGCGATCCAGGCGATGGCGTCGCAGCCGTCTATCTGCTCCTGCTCGGAGTACTCGTCGTGGAGGAGGCCCTCGCTGTCGCCGGTGCCGCGGATGTCCAGGCGGAGGCAGGCATAGCCGTGCCCCGCGAGGTAGCCGTGCAGGCCTCCGTCGCGGCCCCGCGTGCCGTCGCGCTTGCGGTAGGGGAGGTACTCGATCACCGCCGGCACCGGGCCCGCGCCCTCCGGCAGCCAGGCCCGGGCGGCCAGCCGCGTGCCGTCGGGCAAGGGCACCCAGAGGTTCTCCACCTCGCGGACGCGGTAGGCAAGGTCCGTGCGTGGCTGGGCCATGGGGTGCCCCCTTGTTGGACGATGTTACAACGCCGTGGGCACGATGCAACCGCCTCGTGCTTGACCGGGTCGGCGCGGCGGCCTTATGATACGGTCGTCCAACAAGGGTGGCCCGTGGCCCGCGACCCCCGCCTCGACGTGCTCCTGGAGCCCGTGCGCATCGGCCCCGTGGTGGCGCGCAACCGCTTCTTCCAGGTCCCCCACGCGAGCGGCATGACCAACGCCGCGCCCCACGTGCGCGCGGCCTTCCGGGCCATGAAGGCGGAGGGCGGCTGGGCGGTGGTGTCCACGGGCGCCTGCTCGGTGGACCCGTCCTCGGACGACACGCCCTTCCCCTTCGCCTCGCTGTGGGACGAGGCTGACGTGCGCGCGCACGCCGTGATGACCGAGGCCGTCCACGCCGAGGGGGCGCTGGCGGCGGTGGAGCTGTGGCACGGGGGCGCGGTGGCGGTGAACCGCACGAGCCGCGCCACGCCGCTGTCGCCCTCGGGCGTGCCGTGGATGCCCTCGCACCTGTCCTTCATGTCCTCGCAGCGGCCCAAGGTCATGGACCGCGACGACATCCGCGACCTCGTCCGCTGGCACCGCGAGGCGGCGCGGCGGGCCGAGCGGGCGGGCTTCGACATCCTCTACGTCTATGCCGGCATGGGCTACCTGCCCCACCAGTTCCTGCTGGCCTCCACCAACCGCCGCGCGGACGAATACGGCGGGACCATGGGGAACCGCGTGCGCCTCGTGCGCGAGCTGATCGAGGCGGTGCGCGACGCCACCGGCGGCCGCAAGGCGGTGGCCCTGCGCATCTCGCTCCAGGAGCTGCGCGGGCGCCCGTCGGACAACGCCGAGAGCGAGGCGCACGAGGCGGTCTCGCTGCTCGCCGACGCGCCCGACCTCTTCGACGTCAAGATGGACTGGAGCGCGTCCGACTGCGCGCCGTCGCGATACCTGCCCGAGGGCAGCCACGAGGGCGTGGTGGACTTCGTCAAGCGCCTGACGGCCAAGCCCGTGGTGGGCGTGGGGCGCTTCACCTCGCCCGACATCATGGTGGCCATGATCCGGCGGGGCGTCCTGGACCTGATCGGCGGCGCGCGGCCCTCCATCGCCGACCCGTTCCTGCCCCGCAAGATCGAGGAGGGGCGCGAGGACGAGATCAGGGAGTGCATCGGCTGCAACCTCTGCATCTCGTCCTGGCACGACGGCACCTGGGTGCGCTGCACCCAGAACCCCACGGCCGGCGAGGAGTGGCGGCGGGGCTGGCACCCCGAGCGCGTGGGGCGCGACGGCGCAGGCAGCGTCCTCGTGGTCGGCGGCGGCCCGGCCGGGCTCGAGGCGGCGCTAACGCTCGGCCGGCGGGGCTTCGAGGTCCAGCTCGCGGAGCGCGCGCGGGAGGTCGGCGGGCGGCTGCGCTTCGAGAGCCGCCTGCCGGGCCTCGCGGCCTGGCACCGGGTGGTGGACTACCGCCTGGGGCAGCTCCGGCGGATGCCCAACGTGACGCTCTTCGCCGAGAGCGACATGGACGCCGACGCCGTGGCCGAGGTCGGCGCCGACCACGTGGTGGTGGCGACCGGCGCGCGCTGGCTGCCGGACCTCCTCTCGCCCAGCGAGGTGCCCTGCGCCCCGCCCGAGGCGCCCGTGCTGACGCCGGACGACATCGCGGCCGGGGCGGTCCCGGAGGCACCCGTGGCGGTCTTCGACTTCGACGGCTACGCGCTCGGGACCGCCATCGCCGAGAGGCTGGCGGACGGGGGCCTCCCGGTCACCTACGTCACGCCTCAGGGCACGGCCGGCGCCTGGAGCGTGCAGACCAACGAGCTGCCGCACGTGGCGGCCGCCCTCTCGCGCAAGGGCGTGGAGGTGCGGACCCTGGCGATCGTGACGGGCTGGGACGGCGCGACCCTGCGGCTCGCCCATGCCCTGACGGGCGAGCCGCAGGAGATGCCCATGCGCGGCCTCGTCGTGGTGGGCACGCGGGCGGGCGACACGACCCTGCACGCCGCGCTCCGGGACGTCGTTGCCGCCGGCCGCCTGCACCTCACGGGGGACGCGCTCGCCCCCGGGGCCATCGCGCACGCGGTCTACGCGGGCCACCGCACGGCGCGCGAGCTGGGCGTGGCGCCGGCCGACCGGCCCGTGCGCCGCGACGCGCCCTTCGCGTCGCGCGACATCCCGGCCGCCCGGTGAGCGCGCGCCGAGGCCGGCGGGCGGCCCAGGGGATCGTCCAGCCGCCCTTCCGGCAGGTGCCCCTGCGCTACCCGCCCGTCGAGGTGCTGAGCGCGGACCACCTGGAGGCGATCCACCGGGCCGCCCTGCGCGTGCTCGCCGAGGTCGGCCTGCGGGTGCTGTCGGCCGAGGCGCGCGGCCTCTACGCCGGAGCCGGCGCGGAGGTCGCCGGGGATCGCGTGCGCCTCGACCCCGCGCTCGCCGAGGGCCTGCTGGCCACGATCCCCCCGCGCTTCACGCTGTCGGCGCGCAACCCCGCCCGCGACCTCCTGGTGGGCGATGGCCACATGGTGTTCTCGTCGGTCGGAGGCCCCGCCTACGTGATGGACAACGCGGGCCGCCGCGACGGCACGCTCGCGGAGATGCGCGACTACCTGCGGCTCGTGCAGGCGCTCAACGTGCTGCACCAGGAGGGCGGCGGACCCTTCGAGCCCATGGACCTGCCGGCCCCCACCCGCCACCTCGACGTGATGCGCGCGGAGGCCGAGCTTCTCGACAAGTCCTGGCAGGGGCCGTCGCTGGGGCGGGCGCGGACGCTCGACGGCATCGCCATGGCGGCGCTGGCGCTCGGGACCACGCCCGAGGGGCTGCTCGGCCGGCCCACGGTGATGGGCATCATCAACACCAACTCGCCGCTCCAGCTCGACGGGCCGATGGCGGAGGGGCTCATCGAGCTCGCGCGCCACGGGCAGGTGGCCGTGGTCACGCCCTTCACGCTGGCCGGCGCCATGGCGCCGCTCACGCTCGCCGGCGCGCTGGCCCAGCAGCACGCGGAGGCCATCGCAGGGCTGGCGCTGACGCAGGTCGTGCGGCCGGGCGTCCCGGCCATGTACGGCGGGTTCACGAGCAACGTGGACATGAGGAGCGGGAGCCCGGCCTTCGGCACGCCCGAGTACGCCAAGGCGGCGCAGGCCTCCGGGCAGCTGGCGCGGCGCCTCCGGGTGCCCTCCCGGTCCAGCAACGTCTCGGCCGCCAACGAGGTGGACGCGCAGGCGGCCTGGGAGTCGCTCATGGCGCTCTGGGGCGCCGTGATGGGGGGGGCGCACCTCGTCGAGCACGCGGCGGGATGGATGCACGGGGGCCTCACGGCGAGCTTCGAGAAGCTGATCGTGGACGCCGAGCTCCTCGGCACCGTCGCGGCCTACCTGGAGCCCATCGCGGTGGACGAGGGCTCGCTCGCGCTCGACGCGATCCGCGAGGTGGGGCCGGGCGGGCACTTCTTCGGCGCCGCGCACACCCTGGCGCGCTACGGCACCGCCTTCCACGCACCGCTCCTGTCGTCCTGGGACAGCTGGGAGACGTGGCGCGCGAAGGGCTCGGTCACGGCCCGCGAGCGCGCCCACGCCGTCTGGACCCGGCTCCTCGAAGACCACGAGGACCCGGGGATCGAGCCGGCCGTGGCCGAGGCTCTCGACGCCTACGTGGCGCGGCGCAAGGAGGAGGGTGGCGCGCCGCTCAACTGACGCGGCGGGCGCGCAGGCGGGCGATCTGCCGCAGCGCCGCGAGGGGGGGCAGGACGCGGAGGATGTCGCCCATCATGGCGGCGTCGGCGAGGAGGCCCCGGAGGGCGCCCCTCTTGCGGGCCTTGGAGGGGCTGGCGACCCCCGGCCACGGGACGACCGCGACGCGCAGGCCCTCGGCGAGCCAGCGGTCATTCAGCCAGGCCTCGAAGCCGAATCGGGGCAGGGCGAGGATCTCGGCCTCGCGGCCGAGGAGGAGGGCGCGGGGCATCGCGCGCTCGCCGGAGATGTAGTCGAGCCCGATGAGCCGCCAGGTGCGCGGCGCGTTGCCGCGCAAGGACAGGGAGGCGCCGGCACGCCCCGACAGGACGGGGGCGAGGAGGGCCGCGACGTCTTCGGCGCGCAGGCCCAAGAGGTCCGCGTCGAGCAGCAGCAGCGTGTCGCCCTGGGCCGCGGCGACCCCGGTCATGAGGGCGCGCGTCTTGCCGCCGTTGGCTCCCAGGCGCAGGACGCGGGCGCCGAGGCGCTCGGCGACCGCCGCCGTGCCGTCGCGGGAGGCGTCGTCCACGACGATCACCTCGGCCACGTCGGGGTGGCCGAGGACGGCCAGGAGGACGCCGCCGATGCGGGCGGCCTCGTCGAAGGCGGGGATGACGCAGGAGACGGTCACGAGGGTCGCCAGAGGGTAGTGTCCTAGTTTGAAGTCCGCGCCACTAAGTCTTCGAGCGACCAGAGCTGGTCGCTCACGCCCGCCGCCATCGCGGGCGTGACGCGCAGCGTCCGATGGACGCGGACGAAGTTGTAGTGCGCGAAGTGGAGCGCGACGGCTGCGTGAAGGTTCTCGACCTTCTTGCTGAAGGCGTTGGTGAGGCGGGTGAACCGGCGCATGCTCATTCGCATCGTCAAGTTCTGGCGCTCGACGAAGCTCGTGGAGATGTGGGCCGGGTCGGGACGACCGGCGACGGGGGTTCGATCCGCACCAACGACGTGCGGCGGGCTGTAGCGCCCAGGTCCAACAGGTTCGGCCTCGTAGACCTTAACTGCCTGCCCGTAGTCCACATCGGCCCCGAAGGCCTGTTCGGTGGCGTCCACGTAGGCGGAGAGAGCGTCAGAGGAGAGTTGAACACGGTTGGTCAGGCGGCCCGCCAAGTCGCCCATGAAGGCGACAGCGGTCGGCAAGTCCCTCTTGCCGATGCGGTGGACGGGGACGAGCTTGGTGTCGGCGTCGATGGCGACGAATGTCCAGAAGTCGCCCATGCGGCTCCGGTCATCCTCGGCCGTCAGGTGGCGCTGCTTCTTCTGGACGTAGGTCCATATCTCATCCACCTGAAGGCGACGGCAGGCGAGGCCCTGCATCCGCTCATCCAAGACCGAGGCGCAGCCCGTCCCGACCTCCACCAAGAGGCGCATGATGGTGTCGCGGTGGATGCCGGTCAGTCGCTCAGTCGAGCGGATGCTGTTGCCCTCCACCAAGCAGTTGATCGCTTCCGTGCGGCGAGCGAGGGAGAGGCGGTTCATCGGGTTGCCCTTGGTGACAAGCTGTGTATATGGTATCATATACGCTGCAACGCTTGTCAATGGGGACATATACATGGACTTCAAGTCGGCCGTCGATGGGCTTTGTGACAAGGTGGACCACGGCGACGTGGCTTCGGCGCTTGGAGTGTCGGTCCAGGCCGTGCGGCAAGCGCGACTGAAGGACGAGGCCGAGGCTCACCGGCCTCCGCCCAAGGACTGGCACTCGGCCCTTATCAGAGTCGCTGAGGACCGTGTCTGGCACTACAGGCGGCTGATCGAAGCCCTGCGGGCTGACAAGGCTTCGAAGCAGCATGGCTAGCCCCCTCAACGTCTCCGAGGCTCCGACCACGGGGATCGGCAAGCTGATCGCTGACAACCGCTTCTATGTCCCTACCCACCAACGCGACTACAAGTGGGATCGAGAGCGCGTCGAGAAGTTCTTCGACGACCTGACAGCGGCGTTGGAACGGCGGGACAAGCTCTACTTCGTGGGCCTCATGGTCTTCATGCGCGATGATGACGGCCGCCTTCGCGTTCTTGACGGGCAGCAACGCCTAGCGACGACGATCATCGCCTTCTCAGCTCTTCGGTCGTGGTTCGGCCCCGACAACAGCCAAGACAATCTGAGCAGCCGGCTCCAATACGACTTCATCGGTCGAACCGAGTATGGCGATGCCCACCCCACTTCCAAGATGAAGCTGAACCTAAACAACGATGATCTGTTCCAGACTATCGTTGTCCAAGGCAGGGAGCTGCAAGGCCTCCGTGACCGCCTTAGGCGAACCAACAAGACCGATAGCAACTATCCCCTATTGGATGCCATCTCCTACGCGCACGACCGCATTGCAAGCATTGCAAAGACGCAGGGCGAGGGAGCGCAAGCCTACTTCTCGAACCTCATTAAGTTCATGCGTGACCAAGTGATTGTAGTCCGCCTGACCGTTCCCAATGAGTCTAACGCCTTCAAGGTCTTCGAGACGCTCAACGACCGGGGCTTGGACCTCTCAGCGATGGACTTAGTGAAAAACCATCTCTTCGGGTTGGCCTACTCACAAAGCGCCGAGACGCTTCGTCAGATGGAACACCGCTGGAGCCAACTCTCGGACACGCTGAAGGATGCGAAGCAGGACGACTTCTTGAAGGTCTACTGGGTGTCCAGGCATGGCCTCGCTTACACAGACGACCTATTCGATGGCTTCAAGAATGCCTACAAGACCGCTGCTGAGGCCGAAGACGCATCTCAGGACATGCTAGAGGCCGCTGAGCACTTCGCAGCCCTGCGCTCCTCGAAAGACGTTGTGTGGGCTCCCTACAGTGACCGTTGCCGGCAACTGATCGATGAGCTGGGCTTCCTCGGCAACAAGCTGATCCGTCCCGTGGTGCTAGCAGCCCTCAAGAAGACGGGATCGGGGAAGATCGAACCAGCCGAGTTAGAGGGGCTTCTCTGGCTGCTACTCGTCATCATCGTGCGCTGGCAGATTGTAAGGGGTGGGCGTCCGGGCGTGATCGAGAGGACGTGCGCGAGGCTGGCGCTCGCTATTTGGAAAGGCGAGGTTTCGACAACGGACGGCGCGTTAGGGATACTCGCCGAGCCTTATCAGACGGATGATGATTTCCGGCAGTATCTGCTCAGCTACGAGAATGCTACAAGCAGCAAGACACGATATTTGCTCCGCAAGATTGAGGAGCGCGAGCGGACCATCAAACTAGGCGCGTCCGGTCGCGAGTTGAGGCCAGACGAGAAGCTTACGTTGGAACACATTCTGCCAAAGAAATCCGCTGTAGCCTGGAGAGAGCTGGTCGCGTCGGACCCGAGCATTGTCGAAGAATGCGCCGAGAGATTTGGCAACCTTTGCCTGCTGGGCGAGGGGCGGAACAAGGACGCGGATCAGCAGGGCTGGGATCAGAAGAAGCCGTTCTATGCGTCCTCCGACATCGTAACGACGAATGCTTTGGCTGAGATCGAGACTTGGAACAGGACGATGATCGAGCATCGCCAAGCGCGTTTGGCCAAGAGGGCAGTAGAGATTTGGAGGGTGCCACCGTGACTAGCTGGAAAGATTTGGCGACCGCTGTTGAGCGGCAGCATGGTGGTCGGGCTACGTTTGCTCAGTCGGTCCCGGTTGCCGAAGCCTTCGAGGGTCAGCCTGTGTGGGAAGGCGTGGTCCACGTCTTCGACCTCGCGAACCATCCCAAGGCCACTCGTGCCTATGCCTGGTCCTCACCGATTGAAGGCAGCGACCGCCGCCGCTTCTACGCGGTCCTGCACGTCCCGCCGATCACGTCGCCTACCGATGCGGTGCGGGCCGCCATCGTGTCGGACTACCGCGCCAGGAAGCTCTAGGCGACCCGCGGGGGGAGGCGCAGGGGAGTCGAACCCCCAACCTCCCCCTTGCGAAAGGGGCGCTCTTCCAGTCGAGCTAGCGCCGCACAGAGAACCGGGGGTGCCCCCGGTCGTTGGTGCTCCGAGTTGGCGACCGGCTATCGAGCGTAGGCCCGGGTGTCAAACTAGGACACTACCCGCCAGAGGCGCCAGGCGACGAGGCCCGCGACGACCGCGACGCCGGCGAGGATCAGGCTGGCCGCACCGATGGCCCCGTCGATGCGCGACCAGGCCGAGCCGAAGAACCAGCCCAGCAGCAGGAAGGCGCCGCTCTTGGGGACCTGGCCCAGGAGGCTCCAGCCGAGGAAGGCGCGCAGCGGCATCCCGGCGGCGCCGGCGGCGGCCATGACGGGCAGGCCCGCGACGTGCGTGACCTTGGCGATCACCACCGTGCGCCCGCCGCGGTCGCGGAAGTGGCCCACGAGGGCCGCCACCCGCTCCGGGTCCGCCGCGAGGCGCCGGCGCAGCCAGGCGGGAAGGACGCTGCCGCCGTGGCGGCCCACCTGGTGGACGGCCACGTCGCCCACGAGGTCGGCGACGATGACGATCCCGTAGGCGGCCCAGACGTTGAAGGCGCCCTCGTGCGCCAGCCAGCCGGCCAGCACCGTCACGATGGGGCCTTCGAGGATGGCGACGGGCAAGAGGAGCCACAGGCCATGCGCCGCCACGAGCCCCAGCGCGCCTTCGGCCCCGATCACGCGGCGGGCCTCGCGCCCATGGCGGTGCCGCGCCAGGTGAAGCCGCGCGAGCCGAAGGTGGCGAGCCAGAGCGCCGGCAGGAGAAGGTCGCGCAAGGGCAGCGCCAGGATCGAGAGCGGCCCCATGGGCCAGCGCGCCCGGGCGGCCAGGGCCGCCTCGGCGCCGAACCAGAGGGCGAGGAAGGGGAGCAGCCAGGCGACGGGGAGGCCCGACAGGAGGAGGGCCAGCGAGGGGAGGGCCGCGCCGTTGAAGGGCTCCAGCAGGAAAAGGCCGGGGAAGGCGTCGCGGCGGACCTTGGACCAGCGCAGCTGGCGCGCCCAGACGGCGGCCAGGGTGCGCGCGCCGATGGGCTGCTCGAAGGGTCGCTGCGTCAGGCGCACGCGCAGGCCCCGCGCGCGCACGGCGATGGTGGCGGCGGCGTCCTCGGCGAGCCGCGCGCCCAGCGCCGGGAGCCCGCCGACCGCCAGGAGGTCGTCGCGTCGCCAAGCGAGCGTCTTGCCCTGGGCGAAGCCCATGCCGAGGCTGTCGGCGAGAAGCTGGAGGCGGGCCTGGTTGGTGTTCAGGATCGCGCATTCGAGCGCCCCCCAGAGGCCTTGGGGCCGCGTGCCGATCGGTGGCGAGCTGACGAGGCCCACGCCCGGCGCCCAGGCCCCCTGGAGGCGGCGCAGGTAGTCAGGGGGCAGGAGGAGGTTGCTGTCGGCCATGACCAGCCAAGGGGCGTCCGTCGCGGCGACTCCCTTGGCCAAGTTGTCGAGCTTGGGGTTGCCGCTGATCCGGTCGTCGCCGACGAGGAGCCGCGCGCGGACGCCCGGATGGGCGGCGATGAGGGCGCGGACGAGCGGGACGGCGGCGTCGTCCTCGCGGGCCGCGCAGAAGACGACCTCGTGGTCGGGGTGGTCCTGGTGGAAGCTGGAGAGGAGCGTCTCGCCGTCGAAGCGGTCAAGGCCGCACACGGGGCGCAGGAGGGCCACGCGGGGCAGGTCGCCCGTGGCCAGCGGCGCGGGCCGGCGCAGCCGCAGGGCGACGGCGAGGCAGGATAGGAGATGCGCCCCGAGCCCGAGCGCGGCGAGGAGCCCGAGAAGGGCCAATCAGGCGGCCGCCGGGGCGGGCAGGCCAACGGGCACCATGGCCTCCTCGGGGCGGCCCGAGAGGAGGTGGAGGCGGCCGTCGGGCGCCTCGGCCAGGGCCGTGAAGCTGTCCACCCAGTCGCCGCAGTTGGCGTAGAGGAGCCCGTGGTCGCGGTGCAGGGCGGGGACGTGGAAGTGGCCGCAGACGACCCCGTCGCAGCCGCGCGCGGCGGCCAGGGCCACGAGCCGCCTCTCGTGCCGCCGGCCCTTCTGAAGGGCGCGGCCGATGGCGTCCATGCCGGCGCAGAGGACGCCCCGGCCCTCCTCCTCCAGGCGATGCCGCAGCGCCCCCCCGGCGGCGCGGGCGCCGCGCGCGACGCGCCGCAGGGCGCCCGTGGGCCTGGCGTGGCGCGGCGCCACCAGGAGGCTGCGCCCCAGCGGCGCGAGCCGCCCCGCGAGCCCCGCGAGTCCCCGGTCGGCGGCCGAGAGGGCCGCGTCGAGCCGGCTGCCGAGGCGCGTGACGGCATGGAGGCGCAGCCAGCGCCGGTCGGCCACGTCGCCGTGCAGCACCAGGAGGCGCTCGCCCGCGGCGGTCACGTGCAGGGCCTCCTCCCGCACCTCGCCGGGGAGCCTCCTGGCCTCGCGCGGATCGCGCAGGGCCGCGTCGTGGTTGCCCACCAGCACGACGACGCGCGTGCCCTCGCGCTCGCGCTGGCGCAGGAGGCCGAGGAGGCGGTCGTGGTTGGGCGTCCAGCGCGGCGCCAGCGGGTGCCAGAGGTCGAGCGTGTCGCCCACGAGGAAGATCTGGTCGGCGGCGTGGCGGGCGAGGAAGGCCAGGGCGAGATCGGCCCGGCCGCCCCAGGCGCCCAGGTGGAGGTCCGACAGGAACAGGGCGCGGTGGCGGCGGACGGGGTCCGTCATGGCGGGCTCCTCCTTGGCCGCCGCGACGGCAACCAGGCTCGCGCCGTGACCTGCCCCATCCGCGCGACGGGGCCGTGACGGCGCGAGGCGGGGGCCGCCCGTCCCGCCCGTCCGCCCCAGCCCTGCGCCGTCCCCGTCATGGCCCCCTTATCCCGGGCTTGGGCGGCCGCCGCAACGGCCCCCAGAGTCGGCCCTGCCCGCCAGCTCCGTCGCCTCAGGGCAGGAGCGCCGCGAGCGTGGCGGGGTCGGGCCAGCAGGTGGGCGCGAGGCCTCGCGCCTCCTGCCAGGCGCCGATGGCACGGCGGGTGCGGAAGCCGGGCAGGCCATCATCCCCCCCGGTGTCGAGCCCCTCCGCCATGAGCCTCCGCTGCGCCCGCGCCACCTCGGCCCGCGCGGGGGCCTCCACGTCCTCCCAGGGCGCCTCCGTCCCCATGCCCCCGGCGATCCGGTCGGCCACCTCGCCCACCCAGAGCGCGTAGAGGTCGCTGGTGTTGTAGTCCTTGAGGACCAGGAAGTTGGCGGTGGCCAGGAAGGCCGGCCCGTGGCGGCCCGCCGGCATGACCAGGAAGAGGGCGCCCTCGGGCAGCGGCCCCCGCGCCGTCACGCCCAGGGCCGCCCAATCGGCGCCGGGCCTGGCGCGGTCGGGGCCCTCGAGCGCGCAGGAGACCTCCGATGGCGCCGTCACCTCCAGCCCCCAGGGCAGCCCTGCCACCCAGCCGTGGTTCCGCAGGAAGGCGCCGATGGAGGCCAGGGCGTCGGCTTCCGAGGCCCAGATGTCGGCGATCCCGTCGCCATCGCCGTCGGCGGCGTGGTCCAGGACGCTGGACGGCAGGAACTGCGGCTGGCCGAGCGCGCCGGCCGCGCTCGATCGCATGGACGCTGGGGTGACGAGGCCCTCCTCGGCCACGCGCAGCGCCGCCAGAAGCTCGGCCGCGAAGAGGTCCGCGCGCTCGCCCATGAAGCCGCGCGTGGCCAGGACGGCGAAGGCGTCGTAAGGCAGCGCGGCGCGCCCGAAGGCGCTCTCGCGGCCCCAGATGGCGAGCAGCATCGGGCCGGGCACGCCCGTGGCGCGCTCCACGTCGGCCAGGGTGTCGGCGTGGGCCTCGGCCATCTCGCGGGCCAGGGCCACGGCGGCGGCGACGCCCTCCGGGTCGAAGTAGGCCTGGGGCGCGCGGAACTCGGCCTGGGCTTGGCGGGCCTCGCGCGGGGCGCCGGGCGGGCGCAGGCCCGAGAGGTCCCAGAGCGGCGCCACCCCGCCCAGCGCCGCCTCGAAGGTGGCGCGGCTCACGCCTCCAGCGGCGGCCCCGGGCCAGACGGTGCCCTCCAGCCAGGCGCGGAAGTCGCGCTCGACGGCGGCGCGATCCTGGGCGGACGCGGCTCCGGCGAGCAGGACGAGAGGCAGGAGAAGGGAGCGCATGGGGCCCTCGGGGCTGCGGCCTGGCGCCAGGGGCGCCGCCCATCCATACAGGCCCGGGAGCCGCCCGCCCAGGGCGGGATGGGGCCAGGCGGCCCTTGCGGCCGCGCCGTCTTTGGGCAAGCGTGGCGGCGGGACCGCTGGGAGAGCCCGATGAAGCTCGGCATCCTCACCGCGCCCTTCCCGGGCCGCGACCTGTCCGACGTGGCCGCCTGGGCCGCCTCCGCGGGCTTCGAGTGCATCGAGATCGCCTGCTGGCCGGCCGGAGCCGGGGAGGCGCGGCGCTACGCGGGCACCTGCCACCTGGACGTGGACGGCCTCACGCGCGAGGGCGCGCAGGAGGCGGCGGGGCGGCTTGCGGAGAGGGGGCTCGCGGTCTCGGGCCTGGGATACTACCCGAACCCCCTGCATCCCGACGCCTCCCACCGCGAGGCCGTGCAGGGGCATCTGAGGAAGGTCATCGCGGCGGCGGGCCTCATGGGCGTGCCGGTGGTCAATACCTTCGTGGGCGGCGACCGCAGCCTCCACCTGGAGGACAACTGGGCGCGGGCGCAGCAGGTCTTCCCCGACCTCGCGCGGCTCGCCCAGGACCACGGGGTCCGGCTGGCCTTCGAGAACTGCCCCATGATCTTCAGCCGCGACGAGTGGCCGGCGGGGCACAACATCGCCTACTCGCCCAAGGTCTGGCGCCGCATCCTGGAGGAGTGGCCGGGGGTGGGGATGAACTACGACCCCTCGCACCTCGTCTGGCAGATGATCGACCAGGCGCGCTTCGTGCGCGAGTTCGGCGCCTCCATGGTCCATGTCCACGCCAAGGACCTCCAGGTGGACGGCGACGGGCTCTACGACAACGGCATCCTGTCGCTCGGCATGGGCTGGCAGGTGCCGCGCATGCCGGGCCTGGGCGAGGTGGACTGGGCGGGGTTGTTCTCGGGGCTGACGCGCGCAGGCTATGACGGGCCCATCGTCATCGAGCACGAGGACCGAGCCTTCGAGGGCAGCGACGACAAGGTCCGGCGCGGCTTCCTCTTGGCGCGGGACGTGCTGAGGCCTTACGTGAAATGACCCGGGCCGATTCGGGACGAAACGGCCGGCAAGAGACGACCCAACGGGAGGAACGGCAATGACGGCACTGATGAGGGGCGCGGCGCTGGCCGCGCTAGTGGCGGGCCTGGGCGGCGTCGCCCAAGCGCAGGACACCTTCACCATCGGCATCTCCAACACCGTGCAGGGCAATGGCTGGCGCGAGCAGATGATCTGCGCCATGAAGGCCCAGGCGCTCGCCTCGGGCGTGGTGGACAGCCTCAACATCGCCCACCGCAACACCGACGCGGCCGGCCAGCTCGAGGACATCCGCAACCTCGTCCAGGCGGGCGTGGACGCCATTATCGTCAACCCGGCCTCGGCGGACGCGGTCAACGCCGCCATCAAGGAGGCCACCGACGCCGGCGTCGTCGTGGTCGCCGTGGACCAAGCGGTCACAGAGCCCTCGGCCTTCAACATCTCCAACAACCAGGAGGAATACGCCTACCTGGGCGCCAAGTGGTTGTTCGAGCAGATGGGGGGCGAGGGGGCGGTGGTCTACATGCGCGGCGCCGCCGGCGCGGGTGCGGACAACGACCGCGACGCGGGCTTCCGCCGCGCGCTCGCCGAGTATCCGGGCATCACGATCGCCCAGGAGGTGTTCACCGGCTGGCAGCAGGACCAGGGCAAGCAGCAGATCCTGGACATCATCGCCTCCGGCATCCCCTTCGACGGCATCTGGACCTCCGGGATCGACAACGTGATCGTGGACGCGCTGGTCGAATCCGACGCCCCGCTCGTGCCCGTCGTGGGCGCGGACAACGCGGGCTTCGTCGGCCAGCTTTCCTCGGTCGAGGGCCTGCAGGGCGCGGCCGTGACCAACCCCGGCTCGATCGGCGGGGCTGGGGTGGCGCTCGCGCTCCAGATCCTCCAGGGCCAGACGCCGGCCGAGCAGACCACGCTGGTGACGCCCGAGATCTGGGACAACGTGTCCGAGGAGGGCCGCGCCAAGCTCGCCGCCGCCGCCAACCCGGACCTCGACCCCGAATGGCCGGTGAGCGTGTCCATCCCCGGCTGGACCACCTACAGCATGGACCAGATCATCGCCTGCCAGGGACCGGGCGAGTGACCCCTGCCTGACCATCCGGCCCCCGGGGATCGCGTCCCCGGGGACCGAGGCCCCCATGCACGCCGCTCCCCTCCCCGACGCGCCACCCCTCATCGAAGCCCGAGGCGTGCAAAAGCGCTTCGGCGCCGTCCAGGCCCTGCGCGACGCGCGCCTGTCCCTGCGCGCGGGCGAGGTGGTGGCGCTCATGGGCGCCAACGGGGCCGGCAAGAGCACCTTCATCAAGGTCCTGACCGGGGCGCTCAGGCCCGACGGCGGGCTGTTCCGTGTGAAGCAGCGCGAGTTCCGCGCCTCCACCCCGGCCGCCGCCCGGGCCGCGGGCCTCGTGCCCGTCTACCAGGAGCCTTCTCTCATCCCCGACCTCGACCTGCGCGAGAACCTGCGGCTCTCGCGCACCGACCCGGGGGCCTTCCTGCGCTGGTCCGAGACGCTGGGCGTGGGCCGCCCCGCGCTCGACGCCCGCGCGCGCGACCTGCCGCTCGCCACGCTGCGCGTGCTGGACCTGGCGCGGGCGCTCGCGGCCGAGCCCGACGTGCTCATCCTCGACGAGATGACGGCCGCGCTGCCCACCGACCTCGTGGACCGCGTGCTGAAGGCGGTGCGGGGCCAGGCCGAGGCGGGGCGCGCCGTGGTCTACATCTCCCACCGCTTCGCCGAGATCGCCGCCGTCTGCGACCGCGCCACGGTCCTGCGCGACGGCGCCACGGTGGGCGACCTGCCCATCGAGCCGGGCGTGGAGGAAAGGGTGGTCGAGCTGATGCTCGGCGCCCGCCTGGGCGCCGCCACGGCCGCCGAGGCCCGGCCCCGCCCCGCGGGCACGCCCCGCCTGCGCGTCACGGGCCTCGCGGCCGCTCCCAAGCTCGCCTCCGTGAGCTTCGACCTCCACCCGGGCGAGGTGCTGGGCGTGGTGGCCCTGGAGGGCCAGGGCCAGGACGAGCTGTTCGAGGCGCTGGCCGGCGCCCGCCGGCCCACGGGCGGCACCATCGAGGTGGAGGGGAGGCCCGCCAGCTTCCGCCACCCCGCCGGCGCCATCGCGGCCGGCCACGCGCTCGTGCCCGGCGACCGCGCCGGCGCCCTCCTCATGGCCCGCTCGGTGCGCGAGAACCTGGCGCTCCCGCTCATCGCCCGGCCCGCGCGCTGGGGCGCCATCGCCATGCGCGAGGAAGGCGAGAGGGTGGCAGAGGCCATCCGCCGCCTCCAGATCGATACCCGCGCCCAGGGCGAGGTGCGCCGCCTGTCGGGCGGCAACCAGCAGAAGGTGACCATCGGCCGCTGGATCGCGGCCGGCGTGCGCACGCTCCTGCTCTTCGACCCCACGCGCGGCATCGACGTGCGCACCAAGCGGCAGATCTACCCCCTGGTGCGCGAGCTCGCCCAGGGGGGCGCCGCCGTGCTGTTCTACACCAGCGAGCTCAACGAGATCGCCCAGGCCTGCGATCGCGCCGTGGTCATCTTCCAGGGCCGCGTCGTGGACGTGGTCGAGGCGGCCGACGCCAGCGAGGAGACCCTCATGCGCGCCGCCTACGGCCTCGCCAGGGGCGCCGCGTGAGCCGCCTCTCGCGCCACGCCTGGACGCTGAGCCTCCTGGCCGGGCTCCTCCTGCTGCTGCTCGCCACCAAGCTGATCCAGCCCTCCTTCGGCGCCTCGGGCCTCGAGAGCCTGGCCCGCGCCGCGCTGCCCTTCGCCTTCGCCACCGCCGCCATGGCGGTGGTGGTGATCGCCGGGGGCATTGACCTGTCGGTGGCCTCCATGATGGCCGTGTGCGGCGTCACGGCGGCCGTGCTCATGCAGGCCTGGGGCCCGGCCGGGACGATCCCCGCGCTCCTCGCGGTGCTGGCGCTGGGCCTCCTCATGGGGGCGATCAACGGGGCGCTGATCGTCCTCACGCGCGTGCCCGACATCGTGGTCACGCTGTCCATGCTCTTCGTATGGGAGGGCACGGCCCTGCTGATCCTCAACGCTCCCGGCGGCGCCGCCACGCCCTGGCTGCGCGAGGTCATCCTGGGCGCCGTGATGGCCTCCGGCCCCCTCTCGCTCCTGCCCTGGGCCTTGGTGGTCCTGGCCCTCGTCCTGGCCGCGATCTGGCTGCCCCTGCGCCGCTCGCGGCTCGGCCTGGCGATCTACGCCGTGGGCTCGGACGCCACGGCCGCCTTCCGGTCGGGCGTGGCCATCGGCCCGACCCGGGTGGCGGCCTACGCGCTCGCCGGCCTCCTCTGCGCCTTCGGGGGCCTGTCGCTCACGCTCCAGACCGGCATCGGCGAGCCCATCCCCGGACCCTACCTGCTGCCGGCCGTCGCCGCCGTGGTGCTGGGCGGGGTGAGCCTCACGGGCGGCGTCGGCGGCCTGCTCGGCCCCATCCTCGCCGTGCTCATCCTGCGCACCGTTCGGCTCGACCTCACGCTCCTCAACGTGGACCCCAACGTGACCACCATCATCGAGGGCCTCATCATGGCCTCCGTGGTCATGCTCGGCGGCCTCATCGCCCTGCGGAGGCGGACATGACGACCGCCCTGGCGCCGACCCTCGCCCGCGCGGGCCGGGCGCTGCGAGACAACCCGCTCATCGCCCTCGTCCTCCTGCTGATCCTGCTCGTCGCCGTCCTCCAGGCGCTCCGCCCCGGCATCGTCAACGAGCGCTGGATCGGCAACACCGTGAAGTTCGCCATCCCGCTCGCCATGCTCGCGGCCTGCCAGACGCTGACCATGCTGACGGGCGGCATCGACCTCTCGGCGGGCACGGCCGCCACCGTCTCGGCCTTCGTGGTGGCCACGCAGACGCCCCTGCTGGGGCCGGGGGCGGCCATCGCCGTGGCGCTCCTGCCGGCCATCGCCATCGGCCTCGTCAACGGCGTGGGCGTGGGCCTCACGCGCGTGCACCCGCTCATCATGACGCTGGCCACGGGGCTCATCGCAACGGGCTGCCTCCAGGTCTACCAGAGGGGCGTGATCGCCTCGGGCTCCGTGGTGCCCGCCGCGCTCGAATGGCTGGGCACGGAGCGGGGCTGGGGCACGGACCTCCCCGTCATGCGGTTCGTCCCCAACGCGCTGCTGCTGTTCCTGCCGCTCGCCGCGCTCCTGCTCTGGGCGCAGCGGCGCACGGGCTTCGGGCGCCTCCTCTACGCCGTGGGCGCCAACGAAGGCGCGGCCCGCCTCGCAGGCGTGCGCACCTGGCAGGTGACGCTCGCCCTCTACGCCCTCTCGGGGCTCCTCGCGGGGCTTACGGGCCTCGTCTACGTGGGGCTCATCAAGGCCCCCTCGCTGAGCCTCGCCGAGCCGCTCCTGTTGCCGGCGGTGGCGGCGGCGGTGATCGGCGGAACCAGCATCTTCGGCGGGCGCGGCGGCTACGGCGGCACGATCGTGGGCGCGCTGATCCTGACGGTGCTCGGCACGCTCCTGACGCTCCTCCAGATGCCGGAGGGCGCGCGACGCATCCTCTTCGGCCTCATCATCCTGGCCGTCACCACGCTCTACCTGCGCCTCACCGACCAGGGCTGAGGGGCCAAGGCCGATGGGGGAGGACGGCGCCGCCATGGCCTGCTAGGGGGCGCCCGACGCCCCAGCCTCAGGAGTTCCCTCGTGCCGAGCATCCTTCCCCACCTCGCGCGGACGCGCGTGGCCTACCTCACCATGGAGATCGGCCTGCGGGCCGAGATGCACACCTACTCCGGGGGCCTCGGCATCCTGGCGGGCGACGTGGCGCGCTCGGCCGCCGACCTCGCTCTCCCCATGGTCTTCGTGACCCTCGTCAGCCGCGAGGGCTACCTGCGCCAGACGCTCGACCGGCGCGGCGCCCAGGTGGACGCGGCCGATCCCTGGGACCCCGCCCTCTTCGCCACGCCGCTGCCCACGTTCGTCTCCGTGGAGCTGGAGGGCCGCCCCGTCCTCGTGCGCCCCTGGCTGCACGAGGTCGCCTCGCCCACGGGGACCACCGTGCCCGTCCTGCTGCTCGACACGGACATGCCCGGGAACGACCGCCGCGACCGCGCCATCACGGGGCGCCTCTACGGCGGCGGCGACGCCGAGAGGCTCAAGCAGGAGGCGATCCTGGGCATCGGCGGCCACCGCGTCCTGCGCGCGCTGGGCTTCGACATCCGCACCTACCACCTCAACGAGGGCCACGCCGCGCTGCTGCCGCTCGCGCTGCTCCTCGAACGGCCCGTGATGGGTGGCCACGACAGGGAGGCCGTGCGCCGCCTGTGCGTCTTCACCACCCACACCCCGGTGGAGGCGGGTCACGACCGCTTCGCCTACGAGGACGTGGCCCGCATCCTCGGCCCCCTCGCGCCTCTCGATGCGCTCAAGCCGCTCGCGGGCGAGGACAGGCTCAACATGACGCACCTCGCGCTCAACCTCAGCCGCTTCGTCAACGGGGTGGCGCGCAAGCACGGCGAGGTCGCCCGCGCCCTCTATCCGGGCCACCGCGTCACCAGCATCACCAACGGCGTGCACGTGGGGCAGTGGGCGCACCCGGCCGTCGCCAGGCTCCTCGACCGGCGCCTGCCCGGCTGGCGACTCGACACGGAGCTGCTGCTGCGCGCCGACCGCCTGGATCCCGCCGAGCTCTCCGCCGCCCACAGGGAGGCCAAGGAGCGCCTGATCGCCGAGGTCGAGGCCCGCACGGGGCATCGGCTCGACCCCGAGAAGCCCATCCTGGGCTTCGCGCGGCGCATGACCGGCTACAAGCGGCCCGGCCTGCTCTTCACGGACCTGCGCCGGCTCCAGGCCATCGCCGTCCGGCTGCCCTTCCAGGTCGTCATGGCCGGCAAGGCCCACCCCAAGGATCAGGACGGCAAGGCCGGGATCAAGGCCGTCGGGCGCCACGCCCGCGCCTTGGGCGACGCGCTCCCCGTGGTCTTCGTGCCGGGCTACGACATGGCGCTGGCGGCCCACCTCGTCGGCGGCGTGGACGTGTGGCTCAACAACCCGCTTCCGCCCCTGGAGGCATCGGGGACGAGCGGTATGAAGGCCGGGCTCAACGGCATCCCCAACCTCAGCGTGCTCGACGGCTGGTGGATCGAGGGCTGGGAGGAGGGCGTCACCGGCTGGGCCGTGGACGACCCGGCCCGGTCGGCGCTTGCGCGGGCGCCGGCGGGGTCCCCGGAGGCGACGGGCGAGGGCTTCCTGCCGCTGGACGCCCTGGCGGCCGGGGGGCCGGAGGCGCACGCCCGCCTGCTCTACGACAAGCTCGAAGAGGTGGTCCTGCCGCTCTGGCACGGCGACCAAGCGGGCTGGTCGCGCTTGATGGCCAGCTGCATCGCCCGCGTCGGGCCGGTCTTCAACAGCCACGCCATGATGCGCCGCTACGCGGCCGAGGCCTACCTGGCTTGAGGCGCGACAAGCGCCCTACCGACGGCGCTGGGAAGAGGGTGGTGCCGCAGAAGGGACTCGAACCCCCGACCCCATCATTACGAATGACGTGCTCTACCAGCTGAGCTACTGCGGCGCCGCGCGCCCTCTAGCAGCCCGCGCCTCGAGGGGGAAGGGCCTTCGCCCCCCCCTGACGTCAGGCCGGCGGGCGCGCCGCCGGGTCAGGCGAGGGCGGCTCCGCGGCGGAGTCCGTGCCGCCCACCAGGAGGGGCAGGAGCTCCGCACCGCCCGGCAGCGTCGCCTCCGCAGGCGGGACCTTCCAGCTCAGAGTGTCGAAGCCGTGGCAGTTGGAGCAGACCGGCGCCCAGGCCCCGTGGATGCGCCCGCAGGCGTCGCAGACCCATTGCGGGCCCCGCGGCGCCGCCGTGGCTCGCGCGAGCCAGCCTCGCACGACCGCCTCGTCCTCGCCCATGCCCCGCGCCACCGCCGCCATGAGCGTCAGCGACCGCCCCGTGGGCGCGGTGTCGGGCAGGTCGCCCAGCGCGCGGCGCGCGCCCGCGAAGTCCCCCGCCGCCACGCGCAGCTCGGCCGCCATCATCCGCGTCTCGGGATGCTCCTTGCGGGCGGCGATCAGCGGGTCGAAGCGGCGCAGCCGCTCCTCGGGCGTCTCATCGGGCACGATCTCGGCGAAAGCGGCGGCGAGGTCGGGATGCGGTTGCGCCTCCCAGGCCTTGCGCAGCACGCGCGTGGCGCTCCGGGAGTCGCCCGCCTCGATGTAGGCCCGCGCTGCCATCACGGCGGCGGGCACCAGATCGGGGGACAGTCGGTTGGCCTCTATGGCGGCCTCGCGCGACTCCACGCTGCTGCCCTCGGCCAGGACGTCGGCCGCCTGGCTCAGCGCCAGGACGGCGTCGCGGCGGCGGTGGACGTCCTTGGGCAAGCTGCCCGAGCGCTTCTGCGCCATGAGCGTGCCCCGCGCGCCCGCCCAGTCATGGCTCTCGGCCTGCAGACGCAAGAGGAGGTCCTGCGTCGGTCGGTGCGACGGGCGCAGCTGGAAGGCCTTCTCGGCCAGGCGCAGGGCGGTCGCGTCGTCGCCCATCCGCAGGCGCTGGCGCACCAGGCCCTGCAGGCCGGCAAAGCGCGTCCGCTCGTGGCGCGCCAGCAGCGTCCAGCTGCGCTGGGCGAGCGCCTCGTCGCCGGCCAGCTCGGCCGCCTGCGCGAGCACCGCATGGGTCAGCTCGGGCCGGTCGAGCGCGCGCTCCGCCGCGCGCGCCTGCGCCAGGGCGACGGAGCCGTCCCCGGCCGCCAGGGCCAGCTGCGCCTCGGTGAGCGCGTCGAGGCCCCGCCTCTCCCGCCCCTGGCGCCACCAGGCGGACAGCGCGTTGTCATCCCCGTTGAGGAAGCGGACGACGGCCCCCACGAGCCCCAGCACCTCCAGGATCGCCCAGAGCAGGATCACGAGCAGGATCAGCCCCACCACCATCTGCAGCGGCGTCAGCGTCACCTCCCAGCCGCCGACCTGGATCACGGCGCCGCCCGCCTGCTCCATGAGCATGGCCCCGCCCCAGGTGGCCGCCGCCACGAGGGCGACGAAGAGCGCGAGCTTGAGGATGGTGACGAGCATGGGTGGGCCTTTCAGGGGGCCGGGGTGGCGGGAAGCGCGGCCAGGGCCGCCAGCGCGTCGCGCAGGCCCGTGGCCTCGGCCTCCCAGGGCGCCAGGGCGCCGCGCGCGGGGGCCGGCAAGGCGACCAGCTCGACGAGGGCGCCGTCGAGGTCGCCCTCGCGCAGGGCGGCCTCGGCGCGCGACAGGATGGCATCGGGGTCCGAGCCCTCGCGCGGGGCGGTGGAGCGCAGGGACAGCTGGGAATTTATGAAGCCTGCGAGCCCCGTGCCGTCCGCCGCGAGCCCGGCCGCGCGGGACGCCGCCAAGGCCTCCCGGGCGGCCTCGGGAAAGCGGTCGCGCAGGGCGGCCAGGGTGGGCGGCGGCGCCTCGGCATAGGCCGCCAGCGCCGGGGGCGCGGCGACGCCGGCCTCGGCAAGCGCGGCCAGCGCGGAGCCGAGAGGCTCGCCGGCCTCGATCGCGCGGGCCAGTCCCGCCTCGGCCTCGCGGAGCCGCGCCTCGACGGCGGCCCGCGTGGCTTCGGCGGCCGCCGCGTCGGCCTCGGCCTGGGCGCGCGCCGCCTCGGCCTCGGCGGATTGGAGTCGAGCCGAGGCGCCCTGCGCGGCCTCGGTGGCGGCACGCGCGGCCGCGGCGGCGTCCGTAGCCTCGGCCTCCACGCGGTCCACGCGCGGCGACAGCGCCGCAAGCGCCGCCTCGGCGGCCGCGAGGCGGGCGGAAAGGGCCGCGAGCGCGGGCGTTCCAGCCTGGGCGGCGGACGGGGCGGTCCCCGACTGCACGTCGGGGGGCTCGTCCTGGGACGACACCGCGCCGGCGGAAGCCTCGGCGGCCGCCGGGCGGTCCGAAGGCGGCGCGGCGGGCTCGGGGACGGCCGGGCGGGCCTCCAGCGCCGCGACGCGGGCGGCGAGGTCGTCGAGAGCCTCCGAGCCCGCGTCCCCCTCGGCCGAGGCCAGGGGCCGGTTCTCCAGGGCAGCCACCCGGTCCGCGAGATCCTGGCGCCCGGCGTCCTCCTCCAGCGCCGTCAGCCGGGCCTCCAGGGCCGTCAAGGCCGCCGCCGAATCATCGGGCGCGAGCGGCGCCACCGGCGCCGCCTCGATCGAGTCCACGCGGCCCTCCAGCGTGGCTACCCGCGAGGCCAGGGCCGCATCGCCGACCGGGCGCGGCATGAGCCAGCCTGCCGCCACGCCCAGCGCCGCCACCGTGGCCCCGGCGAGCAGGTTGACGAGCAGCCCCCCGCCTCCTCGTCGCGATCTCGGCGGCCCTGCAGGGGGAAGGGACCGATGGGCCTCGCCCGCGCCAGTCCCTTGGGCGCCGGGCCCGTTGTCCGGTGCCATGAGGGCGGAGTCGCCCGCCACGGCTCCAAGCAGCGCCGCGCGTCCGGCCTCGTCGGGCGCGGGGCCGCCCGCCTCGCGCGACGAATCGCTCGCCGCGTCGCCCGGCACGAGGAGCTCGGGCGCCTGGGGATCGGGCTGCGCCTCGCCGGCGCCGGTGACCGGCACCCTCGGACCCTGGGCCTCACCCTCCGAAGCCGCCCCGGACGCGTCATCCGGAGTCTCCGACCTGTCCCTCATGCCGCTTCCCCCGCCGCCGGCCCCCATCTAGTCCGCCATCCCCAGGGCCTCAAGCACCGCCGCGCGCATGGCCGCGCCGTCCGGCCGCGCGGCGATCCGCGCCGGCGCTCCCCAGGCGGCGGCCACCGCCGGGCTCAGCGCCACCGCCTCGCGCGGCGCCGCCCCACCCCATCCCCGCACCAGCGCCGCGCTGCGCGGCGAGAAGAGCGGCAGCAGCACCGGCGCCGATCCATCGAGCAGCGCCCGCGCCTCGGGGCTTGGGGGCAGGGCGGCGGCCTCGTAGGCCACCACCGCCCGCGTCTCCAGGCCCGCCCGCCGCAACGGCCCCGCGAGGTCGCGTCCCTCCACGCCCCTCACGTGCAGCAGCGGACCCGGGGGCCGTGCCGCGAGGAGGAGGCGGAGCAGCCCGTCCGCGTCCTCGGCCATCCCCGCGACCTCCCCCCAGAGAGCGGCCGTCCGCCGCCCCACCACCCAGGCGGGGAGCGCGATCCCTCGGGCGGCGCGGGCGCCGTTCTCGCTGGTCAGGATCAGCGCCCGTGCGTCGCCGGGGTGGACGGGGCCGAGGTCGCGGACCTCCAGGACCGGGCTGATGAGGGCGGGCAGGCCCAGCTCGCGCTGGAAGCGCAGCGAGGCGGCGAGCGGGCGGGTCAGGAGGAGGGTCGCCTCGGGCATGACCGGCATATAAGGGGAAGGCCGGGGGGGCGCGCCCCCCCGGACCCCCGCGAACGGGTGTTGGATGGAGATCGTCCTCGGGATCGAGTCGAGCTGCGACGACAGCGCGGCGGCCGTGCTGCGCGGACGCGAGGTGCTGTCGAGCGTCGTGCAGGGGCAGGGCGCGCTGCACGCGCCCTTCGGCGGAGTCGTCCCCGAGATCGCCGCCCGCGCCCATGCCGAGCGGCTCGACATCTGCGTCGAGCGCGCCTTTTCCGACGCGGGCCTGGGCCTGGGCGACCTCGACGGCATCGCGGTGACGGTGGGGCCGGGGCTGGTGGGCGGGCTCCTCGCCGGCGTGATGCTGGCGCGCGGGCTGGCCGCGACAGGCCTGCCGCTGTCAGGCATCAACCACCTCGCGGGCCACGCCCTGACGCCGCGCCTGACCGACGGGCTCGCCTTTCCCTACCTCCTCCTCCTGGTCTCCGGCGGCCACGGCCAGATCCTGCGCGTGGACGGCCCCGACGCCTTCCGCCGCCTCGGCGGCACGGTCGACGACGCCCCCGGCGAGGCCTTCGACAAGGTGGCCAAGCTCCTCGGCCTCCCCCAGCCGGGAGGCCCCGCCATCGAGCGCGAGGCGGAGGGCGGCGACCCCGCCCGCATCCCCCTGCCGCGCCCGCTCCTCGACCGGCCGGGTAGGCAGATGTCCTTCTCCGGCCTCAAGACGGCCGCCCTGCGCGCCCGCGACGCCCTCCTCGTCGACGGCGCCCTGCGCGCGGGCGACCGGCGCGACCTCTGCGCCGCGTTCCAGGCGGCCGTGGCGGACATCCTGGAGGCCAAGGTGGCCGAGGCGCTGCGGCTCTACCTCGCGGACGCCCCGCCCGAGCCCGCCCTGGCCGTGGCCGGGGGCGTCGCCGCCAACGGCCTCGTGCGTGCGCGCCTCCGGGCGCTCGCGGCCGCCCACGGCGCCCGCTTCGCCGCGCCTCCCCTCGCCCTTTGCACCGACAACGGCGCCATGATCGCCTGGGCCGCCATCGAGCGCGCCCACGCTGGCCTGCCGCCAGGCGCCCTGGAGGTGCGCCCGCGCTGGCCACTCGACGCGGCGGCCACCCCCCTGCTGGGCGGCGGCCGCAAGGGGGCCAAGGCATGAGGCCCGACGCCCCCCTGGTGGTGGCCGGCGCCGGCGCCTTCGGCACGGCGCTGGCGCTCGCCCTGCGCCCGCCCGTCGCGCTCTGGGCCCGCGACGCGCGGGCCTTGCGCGAGAGGGGCGAGAGCCCCCGCCTCCCCGGCCATCCCCTCCCCGCCGGGCTCGCCGTCACGGACGACCCCGCCGCCTTCGAGCACGCATCGGCCGTCCTCCTGGCCGTGCCCGCCCAGGCCCTGCGCGGCTTCCTGGAGGCTCACGGGCCGCGCCTCGCCCGTCCGCTCGTGGCCTGCGGCAAGGGCATCGACCTCATGACCCTCGAAGGCCCCTCCGCGCTCATCGCCCGCGTGACGGGCGCCACGCCGGCGGTGCTCACGGGGCCGTCCTTCGCGGCGGACCTCGCGCGCGGCCTGCCCACGGCGCTGACGCTGGCCTGCGCCGACGACGCCCTCGCGCCCCTCCTCCAGGCGCGCCTGGCCACGCCGGCCCTGCGCCCCTACCGCATGGCCGACCTCGTCGGCGCGGAGTTGGGCGGCGCTCTCAAGAACGTCGTCGCCATCGCCTGCGGCGCCGCCGAGGGCGCCGCCCTGGGCGAGAGCGCCCGCGCCGCCCTCCTCGCCCGCGGGTTCGCCGAGATGCGGCGCCTGGCCGTGGCCCTGGGCGCGGAGGAGGCGACGCTGATGGGCCTCTCGGGCCTGGGCGACCTCGTGCTCACGGCGACCTCCGCGCAGTCGCGCAACTTCCGCCACGGCCTGGCGCTCGGGCGCAGCGAGCCGCCGGACCCCGCCGCCACCGTCGAGGGCGTCGCCACCGCCCGCGCCGCGCACCGCCTGGCGGAGCGGCTGGGGCTCGACCTGCCCGTGACGTCCGCCGTGGCGGCGCTCGCGGAGGGGCGCGTGACCGTGCCCGAGGCGCTGCGCCTCCTGCTCGACCGTCCGCTCAGGGAGGAGAGATGAGGTTCTGGCTCCTGAAGTCCGAGCCCGAGACGTTCGGCTGGCCCGACCAGGTGGCCCTGGGCGAGAGGGGCGGCGAATGGCACGGCGTGCGCAACTACCAGGCGCGCAACCACATGCGCGCGATGCGCATGGGCGACCGCGCCTTGTTCCACCACTCCTCGACCAAGGCGCCGGCGGTGGTGGGCATCGTGGAGGTGACGGCCGAGTCCCATCCCGACTCGACGGCCGGGGGCGACCCGCGCTGGGACTGCGTGGACGTGCGGGCGCTGCGGCCCCTAGCGCGGCCCGTGACGCTGGCCGCCATCCGCGCCGAGCCACGCCTGGCCGGCATGGTGCTGGTCACCAACTCGCGCCTCTCCGTCCAGCCCGTGACGGGGGAGGAATGGGACATCGTCTGCGCCCTCGGCGACACGGCGCCGCGCTGATCGCCCCAGACCCGGCCCCTCCGCGACCCGATCGCTCCATGCCCCTCCACGGGACGAGGTAGGGGAGGGTGGCGGCGTGGCGGGGCTGGCGGGGTTCGCGGCCGGGGCGGCATGGTGCGTGGGCCTGGCGCGGCCCTGGATGGCGAAAGGGTGAGGGTGCCGGCGGGGCCGGTCGCCAACGACGGCTCGCCCGGCCCCTGCACGATGTCGCTTGTGGCGACCCGGCTCCTCGCGGGGTGACATGGCACGTCCTGCCCTCGTCCGGGACCAAGGGCCTGACCAAGTCGGCGTTGTCTGCAGCGAGGGTTGGGCTCTTGCGCGTGGCGCCCTGGATCGCCATGAACAGCGCCCTTGCCATGTGGCCCTGACGCCGGTCGCCGAACGACGGCGGCGACACGGCGCTGGCCGAACCGGTTGTCGGCTTGATCCGGAGCTCCTCCAGCGTGACGGGCCTCGGTGGCGCGAAGGGTGGCGACACGGGAGCGCTCGGGCTGCGGAAACCGGGGGGGCCAGGCAGGACGGGGCGCCGGCCCCCCCGTCCTCACCCGCGCTCCCACACGCGACGAAGGGGTTGGCCGTCCTGGCTTGCCCAACCCCTACCATGGGCGCGCGCGCCGAGTCCAACCCGAAGCGCGCGGCATTCGATTCAAGCGCGCCGACGGCCAAGCGCCAGGAGAGCCAGGCCCAGGATCGCCACGCCCAGCCCGATCCAGGTCCAGCGCGGGGCGCCCAGCATGGGGCTCGCGGCCGGCCAGCCGACGACGCCCGCGCCCTGGAGCGCCCAGAAGACGCCCAGCACGATCAGCACGGCGCCCAGGACGCGCAGGAAGGTGCCGCTCATGCGTAGGCCTCCTCGCGCCCGAAGTGCTTGACCAGCAGGTAGTAGAGCACCGGGCGCAGCTTGGCGCGCTCGCCCTTGCCGTAGGTCTCCACGGCCTTCTGGATGCCCTCCATGAGGGCGGGGCCGTCCGGCAAGCCCAGCTTCTTCATCAGGAAGGCCACCTTGATGCGCTCCAGCTCCGAGGCCTGGCTCGCGGCGACGGTCGAGGCGTCGCGGTCGTAGATGGCGGGGCCGCAGCCCCGCACCACCCTGTCGAGGAGGGCCATGTCAGGCTCCACGTGGCACTTGGTGCGAAGGTCCTCGGCGTAGCGGGCCACCAGGTCGTCGCGCTTGCCCATCATCCGTCCTTTCCGTCCTCCCGGCATCCTCCGGGGTGAGAGGACGCTAGCCGGGCCTGACGCGGGGGCAAAGCGGAATCAGTAGCGGTAGTGCTCCGGCTTGAAGGGGCCGTCGGGGGCCACGCCGATGTAGTCGGCCTGGCCCTTGTCGAGCACCGTGAGCTTGGCCCCGATCTTCTTGAGATGGAGCCGCGCGACCTTCTCGTCGAGCTGCTTGGGCAGGATATGGACGCCGGGCGCGTAGTCGCCCTTCCGGGTCCACAGCTCGATCTGGGCCAGCACCTGGTTGGAGAAGCTCGCCGACATCACGAAGCTCGGGTGGCCCGTGGCGTTGCCGAGGTTCAGGAGGCGCCCCTCGGAGAGAAGGATGATGCGGCTGCCCCCGGGCATCTCGATCAGGTCAACCTGCTCCTTGACGTTGGTCCACTTGTGGTTCTTGAGCGCCGCCACCTGGATCTCGTTGTCGAAGTGGCCGATGTTGCCGACGATGGCCATGTCCTTCATGGCCCGCATGTGCTCGAGCCGGATGACGTCCTTGTTGCCCGTCGTGGTGATGAAGATGTCGGCGGTGGCGACCTCGTCCTCCAGGAGGGTCACCTCGTAGCCGTCCATGGCGGCCTGCAGCGCGCAGATGGGATCGCATTCTGTGACCTTCACGCGCGCGCCCGCGCCGCGCAGGGACGCGGCCGAGCCCTTGCCCACGTCGCCGTAGCCGCACACCACGGCGACCTTGCCCGCCATCATCACGTCCGTGGCGCGGCGGATGCCGTCCACGAGCGACTCCTTGCAGCCGTACTTGTTGTCGAACTTGGACTTGGTGACGCTGTCGTTGACGTTGATCGCGGGGAACGGGAGCAGCCCGCGCTTGTGGAGGTCGTAGAGCCGCTTGACGCCGGTCGTGGTCTCCTCGCTGACGCCGACGATGGCGTCGCGCTGGCGGGTGAACCAGCCGGGGGACTCCTTCAGCCGCCGCCGGATCTGGGCGAAGAGGCACTCCTCCTCCTCCGAGGTGGGCACGGCGATGAGGTCCTCCTCGCCCGCCTCCACGCGCGCGCCCATGAGGACGTAGAGCGTGGCGTCGCCGCCGTCGTCGAGGATCATGTTCGCGGTGCCCTCCGCGAACTGGAAGATCATGTCGGTGTAGCGCCAATACTCCTCCAAGGACTCGCCCTTGACGGCGAAGACGGGCGTTCCGCCTTCGGCGATGGCCGCCGCCGCATGGTCCTGTGTCGAGAAGATGTTGCAGGAGGCCCAGCGCACGTCGGCGCCCAAGGCGCGCAGCGTCTCGATCAGCACGGCCGTCTGGATCGTCATGTGCAGGGAGCCGGCGATGCGCGCGCCCCGCAGCGGCTGGGACTGCCCGAACTCCTCGCGCAGCGCCATGAGGCCCGGCATCTCGGTCTCGGCGATGTCGAGCTCGCGCCGGCCGAACGCGGCGAGCGAGAGGTCCTTGACGACGTAGTCCTTGGCCATGGCGGGCGGCTCCCTTGCGAACGGGCGGCGCCTAGCACCGGACGCGCCCCGGGGGAAGGCTTGGCAAGGCCGCGCCCCCGCGGCACCCTCGGGCCGGGGAGGTGGATCATGGCGGAGGCCCGGGCGTGGCAGAGGATGCTGTCGGGTCGCAGGCTCGACCTGCTGGACCCCACGCCGCTCGACGTGGAGGTGGAGGACATCGCCCATGGCCTCGCCTTCGTGGCGCGCTGGAACGGGCAGACGCGGGGCGACTGGCCCTACTCGGTGGCCGAGCACTCGCTCCTCGTGGAGGCGCTCTTCGGCCGGCTCTTCCCCGACGCCTCCCCGCGCTGGCGGCTGGCGGCGCTCCTGCACGACGCGCCCGAATACGTCATCGGCGACATGATCTCGCCCGTGAAGGGCGTGCTGGGACCGGGCTACGGGCAGCTCGACGCCCGGCTCTCGCAGGCGGTCCACCTGCGCTTCGGCCTTCCCGCGACGCTGCCCAGGGAGGTCAAGGCCGCCGTCAAGCGCGCCGATCGCCTGTCCGCGCACATGGAGGCCACGGCCATCGCGGGGTTCTCCGAAGCGGAGGCCGACCGTCTCTTCGGCCGCCCCGAGAGAGGCCTCGCCGAGGGGCTCGCCGTGCTGCTGCGCCCGCCGAGCGAGGCGCGGGCGGCCTTCCTGGCGCGGCACCGGGCGCTCGGGGGCTGAGGCGATGTTTCACGTGAAACATTCTGGGGCCGCCCCCGTCGCCGGGCCGTGACGGCGGGACGCGAAGATGCTTCACCTCGACCATGCCTCGGAGGCCCCCATGACGCTCGACGCCGGCTCCACCCGTCTCGCCGGGCTCCTCCGGGGCAGGCCCGGCCGCACGGTCTGCGCCGTCGCGGGCGCCCCCGGCTCGGGCAAGAGCACGCTGGCCGACGCGGTCGTGGAGCGCCTGAACGCCGAGGCGGCCGGGACGGCCGCGCTCCTGCCCATGGACGGCTTCCACTTCGACGACCTCCACCTGGTCCCCGCGGGCCTGCGCCCGCGCAAGGGAGCCCCCGACACCTTCGACGTGGGCGGCCTGCGCTCCGCCCTCCTGCGGGTCCGGGAGGCCTCCGAGCCCTTCGTGGCGGTGCCGGTCTTCGACCGCTCGCTCGAGATCGCCCGCGCGGGGGCGCGCCTGATCCCGCGCGAGACCCCCGTGATCGTCTGCGAGGGAAACTGGCTGCTGCTGGACGCCGACCCCTGGGCCTCGCTCGCGCCCCTATGGGACCTCACCGTCATGGTGGAGGTGCCCGAGGCCGAGCTGCGCCGCCGCCTGCGCCGGCGCTGGCAGGGCTTCGGGCTCGCCGAGGACGAGATCGCCTGGAAGCTCGACGGCAACGACCTGCCCAATGGCCGGCTCTGCTACGACGGCAGTCGACGGGCCGACGTCACCCTGGGCTCCCGCTAGCGCGGGCTGCGCTTGGCCAGGATGCGCTGGAGCGTGCGGCGGTGCATCCCCAGGCGCCGCGCCGTCTCGCTGACGTTGCGCTCGCAGCCCTCGAAGACCCTCTGGATGTGCTCCCAGCGGACGCGGTCCGCGCTCATGGGGTGGAGGGGAGGCTCGGGGATGGCGCCGGCCTCGGCCAGCAGGGCCCGCGTCACCTCGTCGGCGTCGGCGGGCTTGGCGAGGTAGTCCACGGCGCCGATCTTGACGGCCGCCACCGCCGTGGCGATGGCGCCGTAGCCCGTCAGGACGATGGCGCGGGCGTCGGGGCGTCGCGCGCGCAGCCTCTCCACCACGTCGAGCCCGTGCCCGTCGCGCAGCCGCAGGTCCACCACCGCATAGGCCGGCGGATGCGCCTCCAGGGCGGCCAGGGCCGTCGCCACCCCGTCGGCCAGGACCACACGGAAGCCGCGCCGCTCCATGGCCCGGGCCAGCCGATGCAGGAAGGCATGGTCGTCGTCCACCAGGAGCAGCGACGGGTCATCCCCGAGGTCAGGGCCCTCGGCCCTCTCGTGGGGATCGCCACGGGCCTCCTGGGGCTCAACGCCCCCCGGCCGCCCCACCCCCCTGTCCGGCACGCCCTGCATGGCCCCCATGTGGGAAGGCCCGGGCGCCCGGTCAAGCCGCGAGGCGCTCACGCCTCACGGGCGAAGCAGGCGAGCCGCGCCGCCCCTGCCTCCGGCGCCTCCTCTCGGCCCGCCACGTCCACGAAGCTCTGGCCGGGCGGCACAAGGGCGGTGAAGGCCGAGCGGTCCACGAGGAGTAGGTCGCAGGGGCCGACGGGCTCGGGCGGGCCTCGCCCTGGACGCGCCGGGCGCGCTTGGCCGCGTCCACCTGGCCCTCGCTGCCCACGAGGTCCACCGCGTCGTCGCCAAAGTCGAGCGTCAGGCCGCGCACCGCCTCGGGCGTGTCGCCCGCTGGGTCCACGGTTACGAACACCGCCCGCGCGGGGACGCCCACGGCCTGGCCGTCGCGCGCCATGTCGAGAGGGCAGACGTCCGGGCGGAAGCTGTAGCCGCAGTCGAGCAGCGAGGGGCGGTCGAAGACCTTCAAGTCCGTGGCGGCCCGCCTCGCCCCATCCGCCCAGGTGAAGGGGCCGCCCGGCGCGCCCGGACCCGGCCCCGCGGCCTTGCCCCGCGCCGCCCCCGCGCTTAGCAAGCGGGACACCCGCCCGCCATGCCCCAAACAGCGCCCCGCGACCACGTGACCAGCGCCGAGCCCGCCCGCGCCCCCACCCCCAGGGCGCCCACCGGGGGTCCCGGGGGGGCCGTGCCAGGCGGCCTCTCGGGGCGCCTCGCGCCGGTTCCGGGGCGCGGGCCAGGGGGAGCGCCGGGGAGCCGGCGCCCGCCCGGCGGCGACCCGCCCGGCGTGCCGCTCCGCGCGCTGCGCGCCCTGCGGCTCGCGGCGTTGGCGGGCCAGGCCTGCGCCTTGGCCGTGGCCGAGCTGCTGCTCGGCCTGCCCGTGGCCACCCCGGCCGCCCTCCTGGTGCTCCTGGCCGCCGCCGCCGTGGACCTCTGGGTGCTGCTCGCGCCTCGCGGACGGCGCCTCTCGCCCGACGAGGTGGCGCTGCTGCTCGTCTTCGACGTGGTGCAGCTGGCCCTCCTCCTGGGGCTCACGGGCGGCCTCGACAACCCCTTCGCGCTCCTGCTCCTGGCCCCTGCCACAATCGCCGCCACCCTTCTCGACGACCGTCGCGCCGCGCTCCTGGGGCTCCTGGCGCTGGGCGCCATCCTGCTGCTCGGCATCCTGCCCGCCCCCCTCGGCCCGCCCGAGGCCCCCCTCTCGCAGCCGCCGCTCCTGCGCCTGGGCTTCGGCATCGCGCTCGCCATCGGCGTGGTCTTCCTGGGCCTCTACGCGCGCCGCGTGACCCACGAGAGGGACGCCATGGCCGCCGCGCTGGCCGCCGCCGAACGCCAGTTGCTGCGCGCCGAGCGCCTCGCCGACGTCTCCTCGCTGGCCGCCGCCGCCGCCCACGAGCTGGGCACGCCGCTCGCCACCATCACGCTGGCCGCCGCCGAGATGGAGGAGGAACTGGCCGACAGGCCGGGCCCCCTGGCCGACGCCCGCCTGATCCGCGCCGAGGCCCTGCGCGCGCGCGACATCCTGCGCGGCATCGGAGGAGGGGCCGGGCGCGCCCCGGGCCGCGATCCCTTCCTCGACCAGGCCCCCGCCGAGGCGGTGCTGCGCGAGGCCGCCGAGCCCCACCAGGCCCGCGCCCTGGCGCGCGGCCTCCGGCTCGACGTCCGCGCCCCTCCGGGGCCGCAGCCCTCGCTGCCGCGCGACCCCGCCCTCATCCAGGGGCTGCGCAACCTCGTGGGCAACGCCGTGGACTTCGCGCGCGGTCGCGTCGAGCTCCGCCTCGCGTGGGACGCGGCCGGCCTGGTCGTCGAGGTCGCCGATGACGGCCCCGGCTTTCCCCCGGGCCTGCCCGACCGCCTGGGCGAGCCCTTCCTGCCCTCCGGCCACGACGGGCTGGGTCTCGGCCTCTTCATCGCCGAGGCCCTGCTGGCCCGGTCGGGTGGCCGCCTGGCCCTACTCGACGAGCCCCAAGGCGGCGCCTGCGCCGCCGTGACCTGGCCACCGGAGGCAGCGCGTCCCAAACCGTGACAGGAATGCCACGCTCTCTACCCCCAGTTGATCGCCGCTCGCCCCATCGGCGATTAACCGCCTCTTAACCACTAGGGTCCACCTTGGCTTGGGATTCGGCTGCCGGGCCATCCGGGGGCCGACCCGTGGGGACGGGGCGGCAGGGCATGGAGCAGTACTCGCTCGCCACCTGGGTGGCGGTGGCATTCTTCGCGGTGGCGGCGGCGGCGATGATCTTGGGGGCGCTGCTGAGGTGGTCGCGGCTCGCGCCGCTGCCCCTGGAAAGGGAGGACCGCTTTCCCCGGATCAGGCTCGGCGGGCACGGCTGCGGCCTGCGCGAGGAACGGCCCCTGGCCGAGTTCCTCTTCGAGGAGGGCATGCTGGTGGACGCCACGCCCGCGGCGCGCCGCCTCCTGCGGGGTCTGGGCCTGCGCGCGGCGGATCAGGGGGCGCTGGTGGCGCTCCTCGCGCGGCGCTTCGGGGGGGACCTGGCCGCCCGCCTCGCGGCCATCCCCCCTCTCTCGCGCCTGCGCCTGCAACCCGTGACGGGTGGGGGCGAGCTGGAGGCGACCGACGAGGACGGCGCCTTGCGCCTCACCCTCCACCTGCCGCCCGAGGACGACTCGCTCGACCGCCTCCGCCTGGAGGCCTTGGAGGAGGAGGTGGGCACGCTGCGCGAGCTGACCGAGGACTCCCCCTACCTGGTCTGGCGACTGGACGACGCGGGCTCGCTGGCCTGGGCCAATCGGGCCTACCTGCGCCTCGCGGACGCTGCGGCGGCCTCGGGGTCGGCTTCCGAGGGGCTGCAGGCCTGGCCCGCCCGCGACCTCTTCGAGCCTCCCGTCGAGATCGAGGACGGCGGCATGGACGTGCGCCGCCTCCCGGTGATGCTGCGGGGTCGGCCTGCCCCCTCGTGGTGGGAGGTGACGACGGTGCGGCGGGGCTCGGGCGCCTTGCGCTTCGCCGCCGGCGTGGACGGCCTCGTGGAGGCCGAGGGGGCGCGGCAGGCCTTCGTGCAGTCGCTCTCGCGCGCCTTCGCGGAGCTCACCACGGGCGTCGCCATCTTCGACCGCGCCCGCAGGCTCCACCTCTTCAACCCCGCCTTCATGGACCTCACCGGCCTTTCGGCCGGCTTCCTCTCGGGGCGCCCCTCCATCGCCTCCGTGCTCGACCGCCTGCGCGACGCCCAGGTGGCGCCCGAGCCGCGCGACTGGGGCAGTTGGCGCGGCCGCATCGCCCGTCTGGAGGCCGCCGCGCGCGAGGGCTACAGCGACACCTGGACCCAGCCGGGCGGCCAGACCTACCGGGTCTCCCTGCGCCCCCAGCCCGATGGGGCGCTGGCCTTTCTCGTGGACGACATCAGCGACGAGGTCAGCCTCACGCGCCGCTTCCGGTCGCACATCGACACCGCCCAGGCCGTGCTCGACGGCTCCGAGGAGGCCGTCGTGGCCTTCACGGGGGCGGGCACGCTGACTCTCTCCAACCGCGCCTACGCCGCGCTCTGGGGCGACCTGCCGGGCCTCTCCGACGCCGACCTGTCGGGGGAAAGCGCGCGCTGGGAGGAGGTCGCCGGCCCCTCGCCGCTGTGGGACACGCTCCGCGCCGCCAGCGGCTACGGGCCGGGCCGGCAGGCCGCCGAGGGCGTCCTGCGGCTGCCCGACGGCCGCTATCTGCGCGCCCGCGCCCAGCCGCTGTCGCAGGGTGGCATGGCCGCGCGCTTCACGGTAATCGAGACGGGTCGGGAGCGCCCCGCCCCCCCCAAGAGGTCCCGCGACGCCGCCCCCGGCCCCGCCTGGGCCGAACCCCTCCCCACGCCCCGCGCCGGCGGCGGGCGCCTGGGCGCCGCGGCCCCCAATGCGTCCGGCGACCCCTCGGACCCCGAGCCGCCGGGCTTCCCGCCGGACGCCCCGGCCGAGCGGCCCGCCTTCGCCTCGCGCCGTCCGCGCCCTTCCACGCGCCGCCGCGCCTGAGGGGAACCCCAAGGCCTGGCACGCGCGGCGCCAAGGCCTGCCGGACTCGGCGGATGGACTGCGCCGGGATGGCGCCACACGCCGCAGGGTCGCCAGGCGGCGCGGGAGGAGCGTGCGGCCCGGCGCCGCCGCTCCTCCCGCGCACGGTCCCTCCCCGAGGCCGGCCCCCTCCGGCCCCCTGACCCTCCGCGCCCCACCCCACGAGGAGGTCACCGCCCGCCGCCGTCGTCCCCCTTGCCCCCGGCCCCCGTGGCGGAACAAAAGGGGACATGCGCATCCCCCTCCCCGATGAGCGGGCCACCGACGACCTTGCCCGCCGCCTCGCCGCCCTGCTCGGGCCGGGCGATGCCGTGCTGCTCGCCGGGCCGGTGGGGGCGGGCAAGTCCCACCTGGCCCGCGCCCTGATCCGCGCGCGGCTGGGCGACCCGGAGGCCGAGGTGCCCTCGCCCACCTTCACGCTGGTCCAGCCCTACGAGGCGCCCCCGGGTCCGATGGGCGGCCCCATCCTCCATGCCGACCTCTACCGTCTCTCGGGACCGGCCGATCTGGCGGAGCTGGGATTTCCCGAGGCTTTCGCGCAGGCCCTCTGCCTGGTGGAATGGCCCGACCGCCTCGGCCCCCTGGCCCCACCCGAGGCGCTCCGCCTCTCGCTCGAGCCCTGGGGCGAGGGCCGCCTGGCCACGCTGGAGGGGGGGGGACCTTGGGCCGCCCGCCTGGAGCGCGCCGGGCTGGAGGCGTCCCATGCCGCCTGACGAGGCGCTCGACGCCTTCCTGGCCGCCTCCCCCGCCGCGCGCTGGCGGCGCGAGCCGCTCGCGGGGGACGCCTCCGGCCGCCGCTACGAGAGGCTCCGCGGACCCGCCGGCACCGCCATCCTCATGGACGCCCGCGCCGAGCGCGCCTCCGTCGCCCCCTTCCTGCGGATCGCCGCGCACCTGCGGACCCTCGGCCTCTGCCCGCCCGCCGTGATCCAAGCCGACGAGGCCGGCGGCCTCCTTCTCCTGGAGGACCTCGGCCCCGAGACGCTGGCCGGATGGCTGGCCCGGCGCCCGGCCGACGAGGGGCCGCTCTACGAGGCGGCGACCGACCTGCTCCCGCGCCTGCGCGCCCTGCCCCCGCCCGACGGCCTGCCCATCCTCTCGCCCAGCCGCCTCGCCGGCATGGTCGAGCCCCTGCTCGACGGCGCCGACCCGCGCGCGGGGGCGCTCTTGGTCGGGCGCCTGCGCGAGGCGCTGGAGGCCCATGCGCCCGAGGCCGATGCCCTGTCCCTGCGCGACTTCCACGCCTCCAACCTCGTCTGGCGCGAGGGCCGCGAGGGGTCCGACCGCCTCGGCCTCCTGGACTTCCAGGACGCCGTGGCGGCGCACCCGCTCTACGACCTCGCCTCCCTCCTGCGCGATGCGCGCCGCGAGGTGGCGGAGGGGACCGCCGACGCCATGCTGCGTCGCGCGGCCGAGGCGCTGGGGCGTCCCCAAGGGCGCGCGGCCGGAGCGCTCGCCGCCCTGGCCGTCGCGCGCAACCTGCGCATCGTGGGCGTCTTCCGCCGCCTCGCCGCGCGTGGCCGGGCGGGCTACCTCGCCTTCCTGCCGCGCGTGCGCGCCCATCTCGCCCGCGACCTCGCGCACCCGGCGCTCGCCGCCCTGCGCGCGCCTGCGGAGGCGCTGCTGTGAGCCTCGCCCTCATGGTCATGGCGGCGGGACGCGGCACGCGCATGGGGGCGCTGACCGCCGACCGGCCCAAGCCCCTCCTCGCCGTCGCGGGACGCCCGCTCATCGACCATGCCCTCGCCCTGGCCGAGGAGGCGGGCGCCGACCCGGTCGTCGTCAACCTCCACCACCACGCCGCGCTGCTGCGCGCCCACCTCGCGGGGCGGCGGGTGAGGCTCTCGGAGGAGCCCGAGCTGCTGGAGACCGGCGGCGGGCTCAAGGCGGCGCTGCCGCTCCTGGGCCACGGCCCCGTCCTGACGCTCAACAGCGACGCGGCCTGGCGCGGCCCCAACCCCCTCGCCCTCCTCCGCGACGCCTGGCGGCCGGGGATGGGGGCGCTGCTGGTCCTGATCCCGCCGGGGCGGGCGCGGGCGCACGGGGCGGGGGACTTCACGCTGCGCCCGGACGGCACGCTCGCCTGGGGCGGCCCCTGGACCTACGCGGGCGCCCAGGTGATCGGGACCGGCCCCCTGGCCGCCATGACGGGCGCCTTCGGGATGCGCCGGCTCTGGGACGCGCACGGCACGCTCCACGGCCTGCCCTACCCGGGCGAGTGGTGCGACGTGGGCACGCCCGAGGGCATCGCGGAGGCCGAGCGGATGCTGGGCCATGGCTGAGGTCCTCGACGGCCCCACCCCCCGCGTCTACGGCCTGCCGCCCGGGGCCGACTTCGGGGCCGAGCTGGTGGCGGGCCTGGCGCACAGGCTCGACGGCCACCCGCCCGAGGCCTGGGCCGCGACCACGCTCATCGTGCCCACGCGGCGCATGGCGCGGCGGCTGCGCGAGGTGCTCGACGCCGGCCCCCCGCGCCTCCTGCCTCGCATCCGCCAGGTCGCCGACCTCGCGCTCGACCCCGCCGGGGCCGGCCTGCCCCCCCCCGTCTCGGCGCTGCGCCGCCGGCTGGAGCTCGCCCAGCTCCTGCGCGCGCTCATCGCGCGCGAGCCCGACATGGCGCCCCCCGCCCGCGCATGGGACCTCGCCGACAGCCTCGCCGCCCTCATGGAGGAGATGCACGGCGAGGGCGTCCCGCCGGAGAGGCTCGCCAAGCTCGACGTCTCGGACCTGTCGGGCCACTGGGAGCGTTCCCTGCGCTTCCTGCAGCTGCTCGCGCCCTGGTTCGCCGAGGGCGGCGAGCCCGACGCCGAGGCCCGCCTGCGCCTGGTGGCCACGCGCCTGGGCGAATCCTGGGCGCGGACGCCCCCGGCGGGGCCGATGATCCTGGCGGGCTCCACCGGGTCCCGGGGCGCCACGCGGCTCCTCATGGAGGCGGTCGCCCGCCTGCCCGAAGGCGCGGTCATCCTGCCGGGCCACGACTTCGACCTGCCCGAGGCCACCTGGGACCAGCTCGACGACCCCCTGACGGGCGAGGACCACCCCCAGTTCCGCGCCGCGCGCTTCCTGTGGGAGATGGGGATGCGCCCGGGCGACGTGCGCGCCTGGACGGGCCGCGCCGGCCCCGCGCCGGCCCGCGCGCGGCTCGTCTCGCTGGCCCTGCGCCCGCCCCCCGTGACCGACCAGTGGCTCGCCGAGGGGCCGTCGCTCGGCTGCCTCGTGGCCGCCACCGACGGCGTCACCCTCCTGGAGGCGCCCTCGCCCCGCCTGGAGGCCGAGACGGTCGCCCTGCGCCTGCGCGCGGCCGTGGAGGCGGGCGTGACGGCCGCGCTCGTCACGCCCGACCGCACGATGGCCCGGCGCGTCGCCGCCGCGCTCGACCGCTGGGGGCTCGTGCCCGACGACAGCGCGGGCACTCCCCTCTCCCTTTCGCCGCCCGGCCGCCTCCTGCGGCAGGTCGCCCATCTGAGGGGCGAGCGCGTCACGGGCGAGTCGCTGCTCGCGCTCCTCAAGCACCCGCTCTGCAACGCCCGCGCGCGAGGCGGCCACCTCGCCCACGCCCACGCGTTGGAGCTGTCCCTGCGCCGGCGCGGCCCGGCCTTCCCCGACGGAGCGGCGCTCCTGGCCTGGGGGCGCCGCCACGCCGAGGCACCGGGGCGCCAGTCCTGGGCCGCCTGGCTCGCCACCCTCCTCGACCGCCTCCGGCACGCCGGCGGCGAGGCGCCGCTCGGGCGCCACCTCCAGGACCACGTGGCCACCGCCGAGGCCCTGGTGGGCGGAGAGGGCGGCGACGGAGCGGAGCTCTGGGCGGAGGCCGCCGGGCGCGAGGCGCGCGCCCTCCTCCTCGACCTCGGGCGCCACGCCGACGCCGGCGGCACGGTGACGGCACGCGACCACGCGCATCTGCTCGACGGCCTCATGGCCCGCACGGAGGTGCGCGAGCGCGACCGGGGCCATCCGGGCCTCCTGGTCTGGGGCACCCAGGAGGCGCGGGCCGGGGGCGCGGGCCTCGTGGTGCTGGGCTCGCTCAACGAGGGGGCCTGGCCGGCCGCGACCGCGCCCGACCCCTGGCTCAACCGGCGCCTGCGCGCCCAGGCGGGCCTCCTGCTGCCCGAGCGCCAGGTGGGCCTCGCCGCCCACGAGTTCCAGTCGGCCTGCGGGGCGCCCGAGGTCTGGCTCACCCGCGCCGTGCGCTCCGAGGACGCCCCCACCGTGCCCTCGCGCTGGCTCAACCGGCTCGCCAACCTCCTGGGGGGCCTCAAGGGCCAGAGGGGCACGGAGGCCCTGGATCTGATGCGCGCGCGAGCGCGCGGCTGGCTGGAGGCGGCCGAGGGGCTCACGCGGCCCCCGGCCCCCGTGGCCCCCGCGCGGCGCCCCTCGCCCCGGCCCCCGCCTCAAGCCCGCCCCACCCGCCTCTCGGTGACCGAGATCGAGACGCTCCTGCGCGACCCCTACGCCGTCTACGCGCGCCGCATCCTCGGGCTGGACGCGCTGCCCCCCCTGACGGCCCAGGCCGACGCCCCCGCGCGCGGCGTGGCGCTCCACGCCATCCTCGAGCGCTTCATGGCCGCCCATGACCCGGAGGACGCGGGGGCGCGCGACGCCCTCCTGGCCGTCGCCCGGGCGGTGCTCGACGAGTCCTGCCCCTGGCCCGTGGTGCGCGCCCTCTGGGCCGCGCAGGTGGAGCGCTTCGCCGACGGGCTCCTGGCCGACGAGCGCACCACGCGCGCCGGCGCCCTGCGCTGCCACCTGGAGCTTCAGGGCGAGGTGGAGGTGCCTGGCACGGGCGTGCGCCTCGTGGGCAAGGCCGACCGCATCGACGTCCTCCCCGACGGCAGCGTCGCCATCCTCGACTACAAGTCCGGCGAGGTCCCTTCGGGCGCCGAGCAGGAGCACTTCGCGCGCCAGGCGCTGCTGCTCGCGGCCATGGCGCGGGCGGGCGCCTTTGCCGACCTCGGCGTCGTGGAGGTCAGCCGCGCCGCCTTCGTGGGCCTCGGCGCCAAGGTCGGCGAGACGCCCGCGCCCCTCGCCAAGGTGTCGCCCGACCAGGCCTGGGCCGACCTCGCCACGCTCCTGCGCTCCTTCGCCGAGCCCTCGCGCGGCTACACCTCCCGCGCCGCCCCCCGCAAGGAGCGCCACGAGGGCCGCTACGACCACCTTGCGCGCTTCGGCGAATGGGACCACACGGAGCACCCCCACCCGGAGGACCTCGGCGAATGACGGCGCAGGGCGCGATCCCGGGCACCCTCGAGGCCCCCCACCCGGCCGCCCAGCGCCAGCGCGCCGCCTCGGACCCGCGCGCCTCCACCTGGCTCGCCGCCAACGCCGGTTCGGGCAAGACGCGCGTGCTGACGGACCGCGTCGCGCGCCTCCTCCTGGCCCGCGTGGACCCCGCCACCATCCTCTGCCTCACCTACACCAAGGCCGCCGCCGCCGAGATGCAGGAGCGGCTCTTCCGCCGGCTCGGGCGCTGGGCGCTGCTGCCGGAGCGGGAGCTGCTCGCCGACCTCCACGCCATCGGGCTGGACGACGGCCTCGACCCCGCCGCCCTGCCCCCGGCCCGCCGCCTCTTCGCGCAGGCGCTTGAGACGCCGGGCGGCCTGCGCATCCAGACCATCCACGCCTTCTGCGCCTCGCTCCTGCGCCGCTTCCCCCTGGAGGCGGGCGTGTCGCCCTCCTTCAAGGAGCTCGACGCCCTCGCCGCCCGCCGCCTGCGCGCGGAGGCGGCCGAGGCGCTGGCCCTGGGCGAGGATGCCCCCCTCGTCCAGGCCCTGGCCGCCCAGGCCTCGGGCGCGGCCTGGGAGGACCTCCTGGCCGAGATCGTCGCGCGCCGCGACGAGCTGCCCCGCCCCGAGGAGGCCCTGCGCGCGGCGCTGGGGCTCGCGCCGGGGGACTGCGAGGCGGCGCTCCTGTCGCGCCTGGACACGCCCGAGGCGCGCGCCACGCTGCGCGATCTGCAGGCCGCCTGCGCCCGGGGCGCCACCAAGGGCGAGGCGGAGGCGGCGGCCGCGCTCCATGCCCATCTCGACGGGGCGCTGACGCCCGCCGCGCTCGACGTGCTGGAGGGGCTCTTCCTCTACCGGTCGGACGACCGTCGCGGCACCGTCACGGACGCCGCGCGCGAGGGCGCGCCGCTCTCGGCCAAGGCGCGCAAGGCCGACCCCGGCCTCTGCGCCCGCGTCGCCGGTCTCGCCGAGGCGGTGGCCGAGGCGCGCGACGCGCGCGTGGCGCTCCTCGCCCTCGACCGCGCCCGGGCGCTGCACGCCTTCGCTGCCCGGTTCCTGCCGCGCTACGAGGCGCTGAAGCTCCAGAGGGGCCTTCTCGACTTCGACGACCTCATCGCCCGCGCCCGCCGGCTCCTGTCGGACCCCGCCGTGTCGGCCTGGGTGCTCTGGCGGCTCGACGGCGGCATAGACCACATCCTGGTGGACGAGGCCCAGGACACCTCGCCCGCCCAATGGGCCGTCATCGAGAGGCTGGCCGAGGAGATGACGGCGGGCCACGGCGCCCGCGCCGACCGCCCCCGCACGCTCTTCGTGGTGGGCGACCCCAAGCAGTCCATCTTCTCCTTCCAGGGCGCCGACGCCGAGGGCTTCGCGCGCATGCGCGACCGCTTCGCCGGGAGGCTGGGGGACGGCGCGGACGGCCTCAGGCCCCAGGCGCTCCTGCACTCCTTCCGGTCCTCGGCGACGGTCCTGCGCGCCGTGGACGCCACCTTCGAGGGCGCGCTGAGCGAGGGCCTGGGCGTGGAGGCGCCCCAGCACATCGCCTTCCGCCAGGGGATGCCGGGCCGCGTGGACCTCTGGCGCCCCATCCCGCCCCTGCCCAAGGAGGACCGCGCGCCGCGCCCCTGGACCGACCCCGTGGACCGCGCCGACCCCGAGAGCCCGGCGCTCCAGCTCGCCCACCGCGTGGCCCGGGCGGCCCGGACCATGGTGGAGCGCGAATGGCTGCCCGAGGCCGACGGCGAGGGCTGGCGTCGCCGCCGCGTCACGCCCGGCGACATCCTGATCCTCGTCCAGCGCCGCTCGGCGCTCTTCGAGGAGGTGATCCGCGCGCTCAAGGAGGAGGGCCTCCCGGTCGCCGGCGCCGACCGGATGCGGCTCAAGGCCGAGCTTGCCGTGCGCGACGTCGAGGCGGTGCTGCGCGTGCTCGCGCTGCCCGAGGACTCGCTCTCGCTCGCCGCCGCGCTGCGCTCCCCCCTCTTCGGCTGGAGCGAGCGCGACCTCTTCCGCCTCGCCCATCCCCGGCCGGAGGGCGCCCCCCTCTGGGAGGCGCTGCGCCGCGGCCCCCCCTGCGAGGCGCTGGCCGTCCTCGAGGACCTGCGGGCGCGGGCCGACTTCCTGCGGCCCTACGACCTCATCGGCCGCCTCCTCTTGCGCCACGACGGCCGCCGCCGGCTCCTGGCCCGCCTGGGCGAGGAAGCCGAGGAGGGCATCGACGCCCTGCTCGGCCAGGCTCTCGCCTACGAGTCCGAGGGCATCCCCTCGCTCACGGGCTTCCTCGAATGGCGCGGCGAGGGCGACGTGGAGGTCAAGCGCCAGCTTGACGCCCATGGGGACCGCGTGCGGGTGATGACCGTGCACGGCGCCAAGGGCCTGGAGGCGCCGGTCGTCATCCTGCCCGACTGCGCCCAGCCCGGCCCGCGCCGGCGCCCCGCGCTCCTGCGCGCCGGACCCGCGCTGCTCTGGCCACCCCCCAAGGACGACCGCTGCCGGCTCCTGCGCGAGGCCGCCCTGGCCGACGACGAGGCCGACGCGCGCGAGAGGCGGCGGCTCCTCTACGTGGCCATGACGCGCGCCCAGTCCTGGCTGGTGGTCTGCGCGGCCGGCAAGTGCGGCGAGGGGCCAACGGAGTCCTGGCACGGCGCGGTCCGGGCCGGCCTCGACCGCGCCGGGGCCGTCCCTTGCGACTTCCCCCTCTGCGAGGAGGGGCCGGGGCTCCGGCTCCAGGACCCCGCCTGGGACGTCCTGCCCGACGGCGCCGCGCCCCCCCGTGCCCTTGCCCCCCGGCCGGAGGATGCGCAGGCCCCCCTCCTGGCCGCGGCCCTTCCCGAGGTGCCGCCGCCGGGCGAGCGGGCGGCCACGCTCTCGCCTTCGGACCTCGGCGGCGCCAAAGCCCTGCCGGGCGAGGGGGAGGGCGACGAGGAGGCCCTGCGTCAGGAGGCCCGCGCCCGGGGCACCCTGCTGCACCTGGCCCTCGAACACTTGACCTCCTGGCCGGTGGGGGAGGACGCGGGGCTGGTCCAGCTCCTGGAGGCCGCGCCCGAGGCGGCGCTGGCGGGCGACGTGGCGGCGCTGGTGGCGGAGGCGCGCGCCCTCGCGGCCGACCCCGCGCTGGTGCCGCTCCTGGGCTGGGGCGCCTTGGCCGAGGTGTCGCTCACGGCCGAGGTCGCGGGGCTCGGGCGGCTCCACGGCTGCGTGGACCGGCTGATGATCCTGCCCGACCGCGTCCTGGCCGTGGACGTCAAGACCAACCGCCTGGTGCCCCAGTCGCCCGAGGCGGTGCCCGAGGGCCTCCTGCGCCAGATGGGGGCCTACGGGGCGATGCTGCGGGCGGTCTATCCCGGCCGGCGCGTGGACACGGCCATCCTGTGGACGGCCGCGCGCCGGCTCATGGAGCTGCCGGAGGCGCTCGTGGCCGGGGCCGTGGCGCGGGCCGTGGCGGAGAGGGCGGCGGAGGCCCCTACAGCACGTAGCGGCTGAGGTCGGCGCGGGCGAGAAGGGGCCCGAGGCGGGCCTCCACGTAGGGAGCGTCCACGGTCACGGACTCGCCCGAGCGGTCGGGGGCGGCGAAGGACAGCTCCTCGAAGACCCGCTCCAGGACGGTGGCGAGCCGCCGCGCGCCGATGTCCTCGACGGAGCGGTTGACCTCGGCGGCGGCGCGGGCGAGCGCCACGACGCCGTCCTCGGTGAATGTCACGTCCACGCCCTCGGTGGCCAGCAGCGCCGCGTACTGCATGGTGAGCGCGTTGTCGGTGCTCGTGAGGATGCGGACGAAGTCTCCTTCCGTCAGCGGCGTCAGCTCCACCCGGATCGGCAGCCGCCCCTGGAGCTCGGGCAGCAGGTCCGAGGGCTTGGCCACGTGGAAGGCGCCCGAGGCGATGAACAGCACGTGGTCGGTGCGCACGGGTCCGTGGCGCGTCGTCACCGTGGTCCCCTCGATGAGGGGCAGCAGGTCGCGCTGGACGCCCTCGCGGCTGACGTCGGCCCCCCTCGCGCCGTCGCCCGACCGGCGCGCCACCTTGTCGATCTCGTCCAGGAAGACGATGCCGTCCTCCTCGGCGCTGCGCACCGCCTCGCGCGCGACCGCCTCGTCGTCCAGGAGCTTGTCGGCCTCCTCGGCGAGCAGCACGTCATAGCTCTCGGCCACGGTCATGCGCTTGCGCCTGGTCCGGCGGAACGCCTTCCCGAGCAGGTCCGAGAGGTTCATCATGGCCATGCCCTGCCCGCCGGGCAGGTCCATGCCGGGCGGCAGGCCCAGCGCCGGACCGCCCTCGGCCACCTCCAGCTCGATCTCGGCGTCGTCGAGCTCCCCCAGGCGCAGGCGCCTGCGGAAGCTCTCGCGCGTGCCCTCGCGCGCGCCCTCGCCGGCGAGCGCCTCGATGACGCGGTCCTCGGCGGCGGCCTTGGCGCGGGCGCGGACCTCCTCGCGCAGCCGCTCGCGCGCCTGGGCGTGGGCCACGTCCACGAGGTCGCGCACGATGCCCTCCACGTCGCGGCCCACGTAGCCCACCTCCGTGAACTTGGTGGCCTCCACCTTGAGGAAGGGCGCGCGGGCGAGCCGGGCGAGGCGCCGGCTGATCTCGGTCTTGCCCACCCCCGTGGGGCCGATCATCAGGATGTTCTTGGGCGTCACCTCCGGGCGCAGCGCGTCCGGCAGGCGCCGCCGCCGCCAGCGCGCCCGCAGCGCCACGGCGACCGCGCGCTTGGCGGCCTCCTGCCCCACGACGTGGCGGTCCAGCTCCGAGACGATCTCGCGGGGGGTGAGGTCGGTCATGGTCCTCTCAGGCGATGGGGGGCAGGCGCCGAAGCGGCGGCCAACCGGCGAAGGGGCGCAGGAGCGCGGCGCGCGTGCGCTCCCAGAAGGCGCCGAGGAGGAGGAGCGTGACGCCCAGGGCCAGCACGGTCCAGGCGGCGCCCTCGCCCCCCAGCACGGCCCCGGCGAGCGCCACGGCGTAGCCTGCCCCGGCGATCAGGAAGGACCGGCGGTCAATGACCACGGCGACGAGCGCCACGAGCGCCAGGAACAGCCCCAGGAGCCCCTGCGAGGGGGCCGTCCCCTGGGCGAGCAGCGTGAGCGCCACCGTGTTGACGAGCATGGGCGCGGCCACCACGTGCAGCCAGAACCCCTGCGCGGCGCGCCGCGTGACACGGTGCGGGTCCGAGAGGTCGAACGCCAGGGCGAGCGCGAAGGCCGCGAGGCCCAGGACCAAGGTGATCCACGCGAAGGGGCCGCCGGCCGAGAGCAGGAAGAGGTCCGACAGGCTCCCCGGCGTGCCCGAGCGGGTCGCGGCCAGGACGAGCGCGGTGGCGAAGGTGCCCAGGGCCACCACCGCCACGCCGAAGGGCACGCGGAAGCGCAGCCAGTGGAGCGACGCGGCCCCCGTGGCCAGCGCCAGCGGCAGGGGCAGGCTCGCATAGTCCGCCCGCGCCACCATGAAGGGCTCCGCGAGCGCCGCCGTCAGCGCCAGGACCGCGTTGGCCGCCCACAGCATGGACAGCGCCACGGCCGGCCCGACCATGCGACGGCGGCGCACGAAGTACTCCGAGAGGAGCCACAGGACGCCCGCCCCGGCGAGCCCCACGAGGGCGGCGCGGGCCTGGAGGCTCCCCGCCGTGCCGCCCGTGAGCCCGAGCCAGAGGCCCGCGAGCCCCACCCAGCCCGTGGCCAGGATGGCGAGGCCCGTGACGATGAAGACCTCGTTGAAGCCGCGGAACAGCTCGAAGGGCTCGTCGCCCGGGGCGAGCCCCGCGCGGGCGTCGGCGCGCTCCTGCGCCAGCGCCAGGAGCCGCGCGGCCTGGGCCTCGGTGACGACGCCGGCCGCCACGGCCGCGCGCAGGTCGTCGGTGCCAGGGCTCATGCGCCCAGGCGCTCCACCGTCAGGTTGGCGTTGGTGTAGACGCAGATCTCGGCGGCCACCGCCATGGCCTTGCGGGCGACCGCCTCGGCGTCGAGGTCGGTGTCCATTAAGGCACGCGCCGCCGCCAGCGCGAACATCCCCCCCGAGCCGATGGCGGCCACGCCCCCCTCCGGCTCCAGCACGTCGCCCGCGCCGGTCACCACCAGGAGCGAGCTCCCGTCGGTCACCACCAGCATCGCCTCCAGCTTCTGGAGCATCCGATCCGTCCGCCAATCCTTGGCCAACTCCACGCAGGCGCGCTGGAGCTGGCCCGGGGCGGCCTCGATCTTGGCCTCGAGGCGCTCCAGGAGCGTGAAGGCATCGGCGGTCGCGCCCGCGAAGCCCGCGACGACCGAGGCGCCCGGCCCGATGCGGCGCACCTTGCGCGCCGTCGCCTTCATCACGGTCTGGCCCTGGCTGACCTGGCCGTCGCCGGCCACGACCACCTGGCCGCCCTTGCGGACCGCCAGGATCGTCGTGCCGTGCCAGCCCGGAACGGCGTCGCTCACGCCACCGCGCCGTCGATCCAGGCCTTGAGCGCCGCCTTGGGCGCCGCGCCCACCTTCTGGCTCACCACCTGGCCGTCCTTGTAGAGAAACAGCGCCGGGATGCCGCGCACGCCGAGCCGCGCGGGCAGCTCGGGGTTCTCGTCCACGTTGAGCTTGGCGATCTTGACCTTGCCGCCATAGGCCTCGCTCAGCTCCTCCAGCGCCGGGCCGATCATCTTGCAGGGGCCGCACCACTCGGCCCAGAAGTCCACGACGACGGGGACGGCGGACCGCTCGACCTCTTGGCCGAAGGTGGCGTCGGTGACTTTGACGGTGGCCATGGGGGCACTCCTCTAGGGGACCGCAGAGGTATGCGGGCGCCCCCGGGGGGTCAAGGCGAGCGGGAGGGCGCAGGGGTCATGGCGGCGTTGCGCCGGTCTCGACCTCGCGCGGGGGGGCGGCGTTGGCCGTGTCCTCCGCCCGGGCCCACTGCGCCGCCGGCCCCTCCCCCACGCGCCGGAAGAACGCCGTCTCCTCCACCGCGAACAGCGCCTCCGTGCGCGCCGCGTACCGGTCCACGCGCACGTCGCCGGGGCTGATGGTCAGGAGGTTGACCGTGTTGGGCTCCTCGCGCGTGCGCGTGGACAGGCCCGTCCCCGCCTGCACGAGCAGGATGCCCGGCGCGGTGCTCAGCGGCCCCACGAAGGCGTTGTGCAGGTGCCCCGCGAGCACCACGTCCGCGCCCGCCCGCCCCAGGGCCTCCACGCCGCGCAGGCGGTGGCGCACGGGGGCCTTGGTGGACTCGGGCGGATGCTCCAGGGGGTGGTGCATGACCACCACCAGCGTCTTCTGGTCGCCCCGCCAGGCGCCGGCGATCTGCTCGACGGCGGCCCGGGAGATGCGCCCCGCCTGGTGGGCGAAGCGGTTGACGGTGTTGACGCCGATGACGCTCACCTCCTCGTCCTCCCAGGAGGGCGTGAGGTCCTCGTGGATCAGAGAGCGGTAGCGCCCCCAGGGGTCCAGGACGCGCACGACCACGTTGTCGAGGCTGATGTCGTGGTTGCCCGGCACGGCGAGCCAGGGCGCCCGCAGGCGCTTGAGGAAGGCCGCCGCCGCCACGAACTGCCCGCGCCGCGCGCGCTGCGTGAGGTCGCCCGACACCGCCACGAGGTTGGGGCGCAGCTCCGCCTCCAGGGCGAGGAGCGGCTCCACGAGGTCGGCGCGCGTGCGGCCGAAATGGAGGTCCGACAGGTGCAGGATGCGCCTCACGGGGCGGCCTCCGGCGCGAAGACCTGGAGCGCGTCGTCCAGCATCCGCAGGCGCAGGGGCACCTTCATGCGGAACTTCTCGCCGTCGCAGGCCACCGTGAGGTGGCGCGAGCGCGCCCACACCGTGACCGCCTCCCCGCAATGGAGGTCGAAGTCGCGCCCCTCCTGCATGGCGCGGCGCGCCAGGTGCCAGGCCTTGCCCAGCATGGCCACCGGCCCCGCGTCGGGGGCCACGAAGACGGCGAGGCGCCCCGAGGCCACGCAGTCCGACCCGGCCAAGGCGAAGGTGTCGAGCTGGTAGGCCGAGCGCGCCACGAAGAGGAGCGGCGTCCTGACCCGGACCTGCGCGTCATCGATGCCGAGCGTCAGGTGCAGGGGGCGCTGGAAGCGCAGCATCGTCTTGGCGGTGCTCCAGTGGGCGGCGAGGCGGCGGCGGCCCCAGCGGCGATAGACGTCCTCTCGCGCGCGCAGGATGGCCGGATAGACGCCGAGCGAGATGTTGTTGAGGAACACGCGCCCGTTGACCTCGCCCACCGGCACGGCGCGCGCGTGCCCCGCGAGCACCACGCGGGCGGCGCCCTCGGGGTCCTCGGGGATGCCCAGGCCGCGCGCGAAGTAGTTGAAGGTGCCCAGGGGGATGACGCCGAAGCGCCGCCCCGACCGCGCCACGGCGCCGGCCACGGCCATGACGGTCCCGTCGCCCCCGGCCGCGACGATGCCCCCGAAGCCCCGCGCCACGGCCTCGGCCCCCGCGTCGTCGAGGTCGCGCCCGGCCACGCGCCAGAGCTTCGCGCGCGGCCCCAGGACGCGCATGGCCGCCTCCACGGCGTCGCTCTCGCGGGAGGTGCGGCCGGAGCCGCTGTTGCAGATCACGCAAAGACGGTCGGGGTCCATGGGGCCTTCCAGGTCACGCGGCGAACGCGGGGGGCACGGTGCGGTTCCTCAACGGCCGGGGGCCTTGAGGTAGACGTAGAGCGCCCCCTCGCCGCCGTGGCGGCGATGGGCGGGCGCGACCTGCAGGACCGCCGGCGCGAGGGGCGGCAGGGCGAGCCAGCGCGGCACGTCATGGCGCAGCCGCGCGCGCGCCGGCATGGGGAAGAGCTCGTCCCGCGCCCGGCCCTTGCCGGTGATGACCAGGAGGAGCCGCCGCCCCCGCGCCCGGCTCGACAGGACGAAGTCGATCAGCGCGGGGTGGGCCTCGGCGGCCGTCATGCCGTGGAGGTCGAGCCGCGCCTCGGGCCTCAGCCGCCCCTGGCGCAGCCGGCCGAAGGCGCCCGCGTCCATCCGCACGGGGAGCCGCCCGAGCGTCTCGGCCAGGCCAGGCAGGAGGTCGTGGTCGCGCCGATGGTCGGCCTTCTCGCCCACGCGGAAAGGGGTAGGCGGCGCGGGCCGGGGAGCGGCAGGGGGGGCGGGCGGCGCAGTCCGGGCCGCCGCGGGCGGCGGGGCCTCCGTCGCGCCCGGCCGCAGCGGCACAGAGGCCCGCGCCACGCGCGACCACAGCTCGCGCTCCTCGGGGGACAGGCGGCGCCGGCTCATCGCGGCCTCGGCACCACGAGCCGCTCGGGATCGGTCTCCACCCAGGCGCGCGGCAGCGCCCCGTCCATCTGCCCCGCCGGCACCGCGCCGCGCTCCACCAGGAGGCGCCCGACCGAGCGGCAGGGATGCCCGTTGCCGCCCGCGAAGCCGAGGCGCGGCGTGGCGCCGCCCGGCATGGCCACCCGCGCCGAGCCCTGCACGCCGACGAGGAAGGCGTCGAACGCGCGCTCCAGCCAGGCGACCTCCAGGCCCCGCCCGTCCAGCGCCCCCGCCGCCACCTCGGCGCGGGTCGGGAAGGGTCCCCCGCCGCCCGGATGGGCGTGCAGGGGCACGCGGAAGCGCACCGCGCGGCGGGGCGAGCCAGGAAGGACGGGCTCGAAGTAGCCCGTGAGCAGCGGCGGGCATCCGTCATCGAGCAGGACCGGCACGCAGGCCCCATCGAAGAGGGCCCGCGCCTCGCCCCTTGGGGTCGCTCCCAGCGGGTGCGCCGTGCGCCCGAGGACTGCCAGGGCGGCGGCGTCCCCCCTCTCGCGGCCGCGGCGGTCGGCGAAGGCCGGGGGCTCGCCGGCGGCGAGGCGGGCCAAGTCAGTCGCCGGTGGCCACGAGCAGCCAGTTGGGGTCCGGCGCCCCCATGGTGCGCGCGAAGGTCCACACGTCGCGCTGGCGCCGGATCTCGGTGGGAGACCCCTCCACCACGTCGCCCGCGCGGTCGCGCACCACGCTGGTCAGCTCGCCCGTGAAGCGCACCGAGATCTCGCCCTCGCGGGACTCGCGGTCGTAGGTGGCCTCCTTGATGGCCACCTCGGACACGCCCACGAAGTTGGCCTCCACCTTGAGGCCCTCCCGGTGGCGGCCCTCCACGACCGAGGCGAAGGCCTCGTAGACGTCGGGGGCGAGGAAGGGGCGCACGGTGTCGAGCTCGCCGCGCTCGAAGGCCATCAGGATCATCTCGTAGGCGCCGCGCGCGCCCTGGAGGAACTCGGTGACGTTGAAGGACGGGTCGGCCGCCTTCATGGCCAGGAGAGCGCGGGCGGCCTCGCTGTCCTCGGGCACGTGGTCCGTCACGTCGCGGTCGGGCCGGCCCTCGATCACCTCCAGCTGCGGCGCGCCCCGGCGCGCGCCCCCGGGCGGCAAGGGCGGAGGCGACTTCTCGAAGCCCTCGCGGGTGCCGAGCACCGAGCGCAGGCGCAGGATCAGGAACACCGCGATCCCCGCGAGCACGAGAAGCTGGAGGATGGGTGAGTTCATGCTGTCCCCTGGGGCATGGCGGGAGGGCCGCGTCCCACCTATGTAGGCCCCGGCCCCGGTCAAGTCCACCGAGGCGCCCGCCGCCCGCCCCCGCCTCTCCCGGAGCCCCCATGCTGCGCCTCCTCCTGGTCCTGTGGACGCTCGCCGAGATCGCCGCGCTGGTGGCGGTGGGGCAGGCGGTGGGCGTGCTGGGCGTCCTGGCGCTGGTGGTGCTGACGGCGGCGCTGGGCGGCCTCCTGGTGCGGCGCGCGGGCCAGGCGGCGCTGGGCGCCCTGCGGCGCGGCGTGGCCCCGCGCCCGGGTGCTCCGCAGCCGCTCGCCGGGCTGCTCGCGGGCGGCTTCACGCTGCTGGCCGGGCTCCTCCTGGTCCTGCCGGGCTTCCTGGGGGACGTCGCGGGCCTCCTCCTGCTCCTGCCGCCGCTCCAGCGCCTGCTCCTGCGGCGCCTGTCCGCCCGCGTCCCCCGCGCCACCGTCATCGAGGCCGAGTGGCGCGAGGTGACGCCGGGCGCCCCCGATGCCCCGGACGCCCCCGACGCCGCCGGCCCCGGCCTGCCGCGCGCCACCCACCCCTCGCCGCGCACGCCCTCGGGCTGGACGCGCCACTAGAAGCCGGGGGGGCTGCCTGCTAAGCCGCCCCGCGACACAGGGGCCCGCAGGCCCCGCGAGGGAGGACCCCATGGCCGACGACACCAACGGCGCCCCCGCGCCGCAGCCCCAGCCGGCGCAAGCCCCGAAGGTGACGCAGCGCGTGCTGGCCCAGTACATCCGCGACCTGAGCTTCGAGAACGTGCTCGCCCGCAAGGGCGTGCAGGGCGAGGTCGCCCCCGAGATCGCCGTGCAGGTCAACCTCGACGCCAAGAAGCGCACCGCCGACAGCCAGTACGACGTGACCACCAAGCTGACCATCACCAGCAAGACCAAGTCGGCCGGCGAGGTCCTCTTCGTGCTCGAGATCGAGTACGTGGGCGTGTTCCAGATCGAGGGCGTCCCCGACGAGCAGCTCCACCCCTACCTGCTCATCGAATGCCCGCGCATCACCTTCCCCTTCCTGCGCCGCATCGTGTCGGACGTCACCCGCGACGGCGGCTTCCCGCCCCTCAACCTCGAGATCATCGACTTCGTCGGCCTCTACCGCCAGGAGCTGGCCCGCCGCGCGGGCGCGCAGCCGCGTCTGGACGCGTGACGGAGGGCCGGGGGGCCAGGTGGGCCCCCGGGCCCCCCCGGGAGCGGGCGCCACACAGGAGGGGCTGGCCCTTCGAAGGGGATCGGGGCGGCCCGTGGGGCCTCCCCGGCTCTTCCCTCACGCCAGCAGGGCCCGCAGCACGGCGTCCAGCACGGGCCGCCCCCTGTCCGTGAGCGCGACGCGCCCCTCGCCCACGGTCACGAGGCCGTCGGCCGCGAGCGCCTGGGCGCGCGGGCGCAGGGCGGGGGGCAGGGGCGTGCCCTCGCGCAGGCGCAGGCCCATGAGGAGCCGCTCCTCCTCCGCCTCGGCCTCCGAGAGGGGCGTGCGCGCGGACTCGCCGCGGCCCGCTTGGGCGGCGAGGAGCCAGGCGGCGGGGGCGCGATGGGTCTCGGTGGCCAGGCGCCGGCCCCCGAGCGTCAGGCGTCCGTGCGCGCCCGGGCCTATGCCGTGCCAGTCGGCCCCGCGCCAGTAGGCGAGGTTGTGGCGCGACTCCTCGCCCGGGCGGGCGTGGTTGGAGGTCTCGTAGGCGGGCAGCCCCGCCGCCGCCGTCAGGCCCTGCGTGACCTCCCAGAGGTCGGCGCCCAGGTCCTCGTCGGGCAGGCCCCTGAGGCGTCCGAGCCTGTGGCGGTCGCCGAAGGCGGTGCCGTCCTCCACCGTCAGCTGGTAGAGCGACAGGTGCCCGAGGCCGAGCGCGAGGGCCTCCGACAGCTCCGCCTCCCAGGCGGGGGCCGTCTGGTGCTGCCGGGCGTAGATGAGGTCCAGGGAGGCGCGCGCAAAGGTGGCGCGGGCCACCTCGAGCGCCCGCAGCGCCTCGGCGGCCGTGTGCAGGCGGCCCAGCGCCCGCAGGTCCGCGTCGCGCAGGGACTGCACGCCCAGCGACACGCGGTTGACGCCGGCGTCGCGGTAGAGCCGGAAGCGCCCTGCCTCCACGGAGGTCGGGTTGGCCTCCAGGGTGATCTCGACGTCGTTGGCCCAGGGCCAGGCGCGGGCGGCCCCCAGCACGGCCTCGACGGTGGCGGGGGCCATGAGCGAGGGCGTGCCGCCCCCGAAGAAGACCGACGCGAGCACGCGCCCGGGGGTCTCGCCGGCCGCGCGGCGGACCTCGGAGGCCAGCGCCTGGCTCCAGGCGCCGTGGTCCACCTCCCGCGAGACGTGCGAGTTGAAGTCGCAGTAGGGGCACTTGGCCTGGCAGAAGGGCCAGTGGACGTAGAGGGCGATCGTCGAGGGGTCGGTCATGCGGCGCCCAGCCCCGCGACCACCCCTCGCGCCATCCAGGGCGCCAGCATGACGCCCGGATGGCCCATGGCCGCGTGGAGGCCCGGCAGCGCCAGCGGCCCCGCGACCGGCCGCTCCGCCATCGGCCTCATCCCCACGCCCCACCCGGCCACCCGCAGCGGCGCCCCCGGCAGCAGCGTCCTGGCCCGCGCCAGGACGCGCGCGGCCTCGGCGTCGCCGTCGCCGTCCGCCGGCGCCTCCGTGGCCGAGGCGAGCCCGCCCGCGCCGGGGCGCAGCTCCGTCCGCAGCGCCGGCCCGGCCACGAGCCCCCGCAGCGTCCCAGGCGGCGCCAGGAGCCGCACCAGGGCCGCCGGGTCCTCCCGGACCTCCAGCGCGACCCCGACCGCCGCCGCGAGGCCCCAGGCCTCGGCCCCGCAGGCCAGCACCACCGCGTCGGCCGCGAGGACGCCCTCCGGGGTCCGCACCCCGCGGGCCCGGCCGCCCGCCACCGCCACGCCCAGGGCCTCCGCGCGCCGCACGTCCAGCCCCCGCGCGAGCCAGGCGCAGAGCGTGGCGGGCTCCACGGCGAAGTCGTCGGGGACGTGCGCCGCCAGCGAGGGCGCGGCCAGCGCCGGCTCGATGGCGCCCACCGCCCCGCGCCCCAGGAGGTCCACGCGGACCCCGGCCGCGCGAAGCTCCTCGGCGAAGGCGGCCGTCGCGGCCTCCGCCCCCTCCCAGACCAGGGCGCCCGAGGCCACGCGCGGCGCGTCGCGGGGCCAGAGGCGGAGCGCCTCCGCCAGCACCTCCCAGCGCGTCGGGTCCGCCGAGGGCGCCTCGCTCCCCAGGCCCACCCAGCCGAAGGACCAGCGCGTGGCCCCGCCGCCGATCCCGTCGCGGTCCAGAACGACGACCTCGTGACCGGCCCGCCCGGCCTCGCGCGCGGTCCAGAGGCCCACGACGCCGGCGCCCACCACGACCATCCTCATGCCGCGAGCCACCGCGCGAGGCCGGCCGCGCCGCCCCGCGCCACGGCGCGGGCCACGCGCAGGCCCACGGCGGCGCCGAACTTGTGGCCGTGATCCGCGCAGGCCGACACGGCCAGCGTCGCGCCCTCCTCGTGGCGGACGAAGCCCGCGCCGGCGGCCGCCGCCCGGGCCGGGCGCAGGTCCGGCGGCGGCTCCAGGTAGGCCACGGCCGTGCGAGAGCTCCGCAGCCTCGGCGCGATCCCGGGCATCAGGCCGGGCGTCCAGGCGCCGGCGCAGGCCAGGACGCGCCCGGCCTCCAGGGCGCCGTCGCGCATGGCGACGCGGCCGTCCCCGACGGCCCGGGCCGCCCCCTCCCGCACCTCCGCGCGCGCAGAGCCGGGCCGCCAGGCCCCGCGCGAGCGCCAGGCCGTGGAGCGCGCCGCCCTGGGGCGAGACAAAGGCGCCCCGGATGGCGCCCCTGTCCACCCAGGGCCGGCGAAGCCGCGCGGGCCGAGGTGCCGCGCCCCGAGGCCGGCCCAGAGCAGGTCCCAGGCCGCGGCGGCCCCGGTGACCCTCTCGCGGTAGCCCGGGTGGGCGTAGCCGCGCCGGATGATCCCGTGGTGGTCGCCCGAGGCCGCGAGCGGGTCCGGGATGCGGCCCTGCGCCAGGAGCGTGACGGCGCGGCGCAGGCGCGCGAGGCCCCAGGCCGGGCAGAGGCTCGTGATGCCCCCGCCGACCGCCGCCACCCTCACCGCGCCCCCAGCACGTCCGCCGCGAAGGCCCGCGCGGCCTTGCCGCGGTGGCTCAGGCGGTTCTTGGCGTCCTCGCCCATCTCGGCGAAGGTGGCGTCGTGGCCCTCGGGCACGAAGACCGGGTCGTAGCCGTGGCCGAAGGGCCCGCGCGGCGGCCAGACCAGGCGGCCCTCGGCGCGACCCTCCCAGAAGTCCTCCGTGCCGTCGGGGCGCGCCAGGAACAGCACGCAGACGAAGCGCGCCTCCCAGGGCTCGGGCGCCTGCGCCGCGACCAGGGCGTCGTGGGTGCGCCTCATGGCCACGAGGAAGTCGCGCCCCCCGTCGGTCGCCGCCCAGTCGGCCGTGCGCACCCCCGGCGCCCCCCCCAGGGCGTCCACCTCGAGGCCCGAGTCGTCGGCCAGGGCCGGCAGCCCCGTGGCGTGGCAGGCCGCCCAGGCCTTGATGCGGGCGTTGCCCACGAAGCTGTCGGCGGTCTCCTCGGGCTCGGGCAGGCCCAGCTCGGCCGCCCCCACGACCTCCAGCCCCGGCAGGAGCTGGCGCATCTCGGCGAGCTTGCCCGCGTTGTGCGTGGCCACCAGGAGGCGCGAATGTTTCACGTGAAACATCCCGCCCCTCAAGCGGCCGCCGCCCGCTGCGCCTCGGCCAGCCGGGCGCAGCCCAGGGCGGCCAGGTCCAGCAGCGCCGCCATCTGGTCGCGCCCGAAGGTCGCGCCCTCGGCAGTCATCTGCACCTCCACGAGCCGGTCGCCGGTCATCACCACGTTGGCGTCCACCCCGGCCTCCGAGTCCTCCGGGTAGTCGAGGTCCAGGAGCGGCACGCCCCCGTAGAGCCCCACGGAGATCGCCGAGACGGGCGCCCCGAGCGGGTCGCGGTGGACGGCCTTGGCGGCGAGCAGCCGGTTGACGGCCAGCCGCAAGGCCACCCAGCCCCCCGTGATCGCCGCGCAGCGCGTGCCCCCGTCGGCCTGGAGCACGTCGCAGTCCACGGTGATCTGCCGCTCGCCCAGGGCCACGAGGTCGGTGCCCGCGCGCAAGCTGCGCCCGACCAGGCGCTGGATCTCGTGCGTGCGACCGCCCGCGCCGTCCCTCTCGCGGCGCCCTCGCGTCGTCGTCGCGCGCGGCAGCATGCCGTACTCGGCCGTCACCCAGCCCTTGCCGGTGTTCTTGAGGAAGGGGGGCACGCGCTCCTCCAGCGAGGCCGTGCAGAGCACGTGCGTGTCGCCGAGCCTGACGAGGCACGACCCCTCGGCGTGGCGCGTGGCGTGGGGTTCGAGGTGGAGCGCCCGAAGGGCGTCGGGGGCGCGGCCGGAGGGGCGCATGGGGTCTCCAGGAGGCATGGGTCGCCCCGCCCTTAGACCAAGCCGTCCCCCCGCGCCACCCGCCCCCCGCGGCGGCCCCCGCGCAGGCCCCCGCGCCGGCCCCCCCCGCCCGTTGACGGGGCGGCCCCGGACGGTCTAATCCCTCCGCCCCCGAGAGCCGCCCGAGCGTCCGCCCCGAGCCTTCCCCGCCCCATGCCCGACCGCGCGCCCCTCCTCGACGACCTCACGGACCGCTCGCGCGAGGTCTTCCGGCGCGTGGTCGAGTCCTATCTCGACACCGGCCAGCCCGTGGGCTCGCGCACCCTCACGCGCAGCCTCACCGAGAGGCTCTCGGCCGCCACGGTCCGCAACGTCATGCAGGACCTGGAGTTCATGGGCCTCTTGGGCCACCCCCACGTGTCGGCGGGCCGCGTGCCCACCGAGGCCGGCCTGCGCCTCTTCGTGGACGGGCTGCTGGAGGTCGGCGGCGTGGACGGCGCCGCCCGCGAGAGGCTCGACGCCAGCGTCGCCGACGGCGAGGTCGCGGCCGCGCTCGACCGCGTGGGGGCGGCGCTGGCAGGGCTCACGCGGCAGGCGGCCGTCGTCCTCGCCCCCAAGCGCGACGGCGCGCCGCTCCGGCACGTGGAGTTCGTGTCGCTCTCGCCCGACCGCGCGCTCGTGGTGCTCGTCTTCGCCGACGGCCACGTCGAGAACCGCCTCTTCACGCCGCCGCCCGGCCAGACGCCCTCCTCCATGCGCGAGGCCGCCAACTTCGTCTCGGCCCTGGCTCACGGCCGCACCCTCGCGGAGCTGCGCGGGGCGGTCGCCGCCGAGGTGGAGGCGCGGCGCCAGGAGATAGACGGCCTCGCCCGCGACCTCGTGGAGCGCGGCCTCGCCACCTGGGCGGGAGAGGCCGGGCCGGGTCAGGTCTCCCGCCTGATCGTGCGCGGCCAGGGGCACCTCCTGGAGGACAGCGCGGACCTCGACCGCATCCGCTCCCTGCTCGACGACCTGGAGCGCCAGAGCGACATCGCCTCCTTCCTCGACCTCGCCCACGGGGCCGAAGGCGTGCGCATCTTCATCGGCTCCGAGAACAAGCTCTTCAGCCTCGGGGGCTCGTCGCTGGTCGTGTCGCCCTACATGAACGCCGACCGCACCGTGGTCGGCGCCGTGGGCGTGATCGGGCCGACCCGCCTCAACTACGGCCGCGTGGTCCCGCTGGTGGACTACACGGCGCAACTCGTCGGCCGCCTGCTCGCCGACCGCAGCCAGGGATAGACCATGACCGCCGAACCCCGCTCGCTCGACGACCTCGAAGCCGAGGCCATCACCGAGGAGGAGGCCCACGCCGCCCTCCTGGCCGAGATGGACGCGCTCAGGGCCGAGCGCGACGAGCTCAAGGACCGCGCCCTGCGCCAGCTCGCCGAGATGGAGAACCTCAGGAAGCGCGCCGAGCGCGACCGCCGCGACGCCGAGGCCTACGGCGCCACCCGCCTCGCCCGCGACCTCCTGCCCGTCCACGACGCCCTGCGCCGCGCACTGGACGCCGTCACGCCCGAGCAGCGCGCGGCCAACGCCGCGCTGCTCGAAGGCATAGACCTGACCATGCGCGAGCTCCTGGCCGTCTTCGGCCGCCACGGCCTCACCGTGATCGCCCCGGCCGTGGGGGACCGCTTCGACCCCGCCATCCACCAGGCCATGTTCGAGGCCCCCCTCCCGGGCACCAAGGCCGGCGACATCATCCAGGTCGCCGCCGAAGGCTTCATGCTCCACGACAGGCTGCTGCGCCCGGCGCAGGTCGGCGTGTCGTCCATGCCGGCGCAGTGAGAGGAAAGAGCCGGGGGACCAGGTGGCCCCCCGGACCCCCCCGTGCGGGGGCCACCCCGGAGGGCTCGGGCCCCCGAAGGGGATCGGCGTCGGCGGGGGCCGTGGCCCCCTCCGGCGCCGATGGCTCTGCGAGCCCAGCCTTCGGAATGAAGCGCCCGCACGCGGAGGCGTCCGGGGAGGCCCGCGGGACTCCCCGTCGCTTCCTTAGCTACAGCAGCCGCGTCAGCTCGTAGACGAGCTCCAGCGCCTGCCGGGGCGACAGCTCGTCCGGGCGCACCTGGCGCAGGCGCTCCTCCACGGCCGAGGGCTCCGGCGCGGCGGGCTGGGCGAGCAGCGGCAGCTCCTCGTCCAGCGCGCGGGGCCCGCGCGCGCGGGCCTCCAGGCCGCCCAGCACGGCCTTGGCGCGGGCCACGGCGCGGGCGGGCATCCCGGCGCGGCGGGCGACCTCCACGCCGTAGGCGCGCAAGGAGGGGCCGGGGCGGGCCTCGTGCAGGAAGCTCACCTCGCCCGCGTGCTCCGCCACCGCCATGTGGGCGTTGCGCGCGCCGGGCAGGCGATCGGCGAGCGCCGCCAGCTCCCCGAAGTGTGTGGCGAAGACGCCGCGCGCGCGGTTGCGGTCGTGCAGGTGCTCGACCACCGCCCAGGCGATGGCGAGCCCGTCCCAGGTGGCCGTGCCGCGCCCCACCTCGTCGAGCACCACCAGGGCGCGGTCGTCGGCGCCGTTGAGGATGGCGGCCGTCTCGACCATCTCCACCATGAAGGTGGACCGCCCCCGCCCGATGTCGTCGGAGGCGCCCACGCGCGAGAAGACGCGGGACACCAGCCCGATATGGGCCGAGGCCGCGGGCACGAAGCTGCCCGCCTGCGCGAGCAGCGCGATCAGCGCGTTGCCGCGCAGGTAGGTGCTCTTGCCGCCCATGTTGGGGCCGGTGAGCAGCAGGAGCGGCGCCTCCGACAGGTCGCAGTCGTTGGCCACGAAGCGCGTCCCCTCGCGGCGCAGCGCCGCCTCCACGACCGGGTGGCGGCCGCCGGCCACGCGGAAGGCGCGCGAGCCGTCCAGCCGGGGCCTCGCCCAGCCCTCCCCCCGCGCGAGGTCCGCGAGCGCCGCCGCCACGTCCGCCTCGGCCAGCGCCCCGGAGAGGCGCCTGATGCCCTCGGCCTCCGCGAGCGCGGCGCCGCGCAGGTCGGCGAAGAGGCGCCGCTCCAGCGCCAGGGCCTCCTCGCCCGCGCGCGCGAGCGCCGCCTCGGTCTCCACGAGGCGGGCCGTCGTGAAGCGCAGGAGCCCGCCGGTGGTCTGGCGGTGGCGGAAGCCGTCCGAGAGGGGCGGCGCCAGCATCCGGGCGGCATGAGCCTGCGACACCTCCACCACGTAGCCCAGGGAGCCGTTGTGCCGGATCTTGAGCGCGGCGATGCCCGTGGCCTCGCGGTACTCGGCCTCCAGCGCGGCCAGCACCCGCCGGCCCTCGTCGCGCAGGCCGCGCTGCGCGTCGAGCGCCTCCGAGAATCCCGCCCGCACGAGCCCGCCGTCGCGGGACTGGGCCGGGGGGTCCTCGACCAGCGCGTCCGACAGGAGCAGGAGGAGCGCCGAGCCCGCCTCGGAGGAGGCCTGGCGGGCGGCGTCGCGGAGCAGGGCCGGGAGCGCCTCCGAGAGCAGGAGCCGCGCCACCGCCTCCCCCGCCCCCAGCGCGGCGCGCAGGGCGGCGAGGTCGCGCGGCCCCCCCCGGTCGAGCGCGAGCCGCCCCAGGGCGCGGCCCGCGTCCCCCGCCCCCCGCAGCGCCGCGCGCAGCTCCCCGAGCAGCGCCGGCCGCTCGGCCAGCGCGGCGACGGCGTCGAGCCGCCCCTCGATCTCCGCCAGCACCCGCGACGGCGCGGCGAGCCGCCCGTCGAGGAGCCGCGCGCCCCCCGCCGTCACCGTGCGGTCGATGGCGGCCAGCAGCGAGCCCGCCCGCGTCCCGTCCGGCCCCCGCGCGATCTCGAGGGACGCGCGCGTGGCCGCGTCCAGCGCCACGTGGTCGTCCGCGCCCTCCCGCCGGGGCAGGCCCAGCGCCGCGCGGGCGCCCCTCTGCGTGAGGTCGAGGTAGTCCGCGAGCGCCGCGAGCGCGGCGACCTCCGCGCGCCCCAGCCCCAGGCCGTCGAGCGTGGAGAGGCCCAGCGC
>ERZ1066119.42-NODE-42-length-102443-cov-10.787084_pt1 | contig 102443 bp, 88 predicted proteins | sample MGYA00382766_ERZ1066119 | MGnify/ENA primary metagenome ERZ1066119 (study PRJEB33369, sample SAMEA5778349) | biofilm metagenome | biome: Industrial cooling water; feature: Water cooling tower basin; material: Biofilm | place: United Arab Emirates | collected...
TTGATGGATCTTGCTGGCGCTTGTTCCATTCCCGATTGGTCATGCTCAGCGCGGGCAGGATTTGTTTAATTTTCCAGCCCGAATGCTTGAGCCAACCCGCTGCTGCTGTGCGGTGAGTGTCGAAGACCTGCCACTGTCTTTTTTCTTCGTCCGTACCCAATTTTTCGACTAACACCGCCACGTCATGGGGTGTCAAACCCAACCGGCCGCTTCGCTTGGCGTAATACGTGGGCGCACTGATGTCCAGCCACGCCACCAGGTCTTCGCGCTCGACCCCAGGCAATCGCCGTTGTAGTTTTTCGACGAGTTGCCGGTAATCGTTCACTAACACACGCAGCCGGGTACTTTTTGTTTCCATCCGGCGAAAATAGGGAAACGTGTGTTCCTTTCTCAGCCGAACAGGTAGATGCTCCCCGCCGGAATTCCGGCGGGGAGCATCATGCTTCCGCTTCACGCGACTTGCCGCGAATACTCCACAGATACCCACGAAGAGGGAACGTAACCGGTTTTGTACAGTTGCCGAAGCAGAGCCTGATACTTCCGTCGGCCTGTTTCAACAAAATTTGAAGCGTCAGTGGCATCGAAGAAAAACACCTCAAATGGGGCAACTTTCTGAATACCAATGAAAATAAATCGCTTCGCACCGGTTGCGTCAAGGTAAAACGCGGCCTGACGGTCGTACTTGTACCGGCTGGCCGCTTTCAGAAACGCCGCGTAGGTCGGGGCGCTCGTCGTCTTGAAATCCACGATGGTTTGCCCTTTCCAGATGCAATCAATCTGTGCTTTGCAGGGCTGTCCGTTTTCCGGCTCGTTCCAAAGGTAAATTTGTTCCTTACGACTGAATTGCAACGCCCATCGGCAAAACGCATGACTGCGGGTACAGTGTACGAGTTGTCGAATCAGAGCGATTTCCTCCCGCGAAACCCCCGTGGCCGGTAACGTCCTCCCTTCGAGCAGCACCTGGTGAAACAAACTGCCAATGGCGAAGGCCCGCTCGGGGATGAACCGCGTTCGTCCAAACAGCCAAGCCTCAAACTCACTCAAGTCGGAATTGGAAATGCGGGGTAGGTTTCGGTATGTGATCATGAGTGATATTTAATTGTGATTGGACGTGGCCGCCGGTTGGACGGCCCCGCCTTTTTTAGAAAAAAATCACGGTAATCTCGGGTTCCTGCTTGAGCAGGAAGTCCAGAAACTTCACCCGGCTTTGCACCTGGGATAAGGGCGTTCGGGGGCTAATGCCGCGACCGTGCCGGTCGCAACCCACCACCAGCGCATTGCCAAAAATGGGTGGAGTGAACGGAAGATATCGGAACGCCGGGGGCTGCAAATCACTCAGCAGCGCTTCATCGTCAATGAACAGGGCATCCCCGTTTGCCATTCGACAGGTTACCCCAACCGTATCGCAACCAATGGCTTTGTAAAGGTCGCCCAAATGGTTCGGATTGAGTTGAATCGTTTCAACCGTCTGAGCATATACGTCGATTTTAAAAATGTCGAGTTCCATGATGCGTTGATTAAGTGTGAAAGCTGTCCCGCCCGGCAATTAGCCGGGCGGGGACGGTTGTTAGGCGACGCTCAATTCTTCCGCTGGTTGGTTTCCGATGCGGTGTACTTGGGAGGCAGCGGGCAGCGAAGACACAAACTCCTTGAAAAACGACCCTTCAAAAAAGCGGTGGACGGCCGTATCGGTCAGCGTGTCTTTGCGGTGGGGTTGGGTCTGGCGCTCCAGGGCGGAAAGCAGGTTCACCGATTGCTCGTCGGCTGGCTGGAAAGCAAACTTGGCGATGTAGTAAATCCCTTTGGGAGTGATTTTGTTGTTCTCCTTTTTCTCTGCCGTGATGGTCATTACCACATTGGTGAGAGTTAACCCGTTGTAAAACAGCGGCTCAAACAGGTTGAACAAGGCACTTACGCTGGTGTTGTTGAACGTGACTATGGACAAGCATCCAACCTCATCGACGAAAAACAATTCAACCCATTGCTCTACCCGGCCCCGCTCAAAAAGGGTGTCGTCGAAAATGCGATAAGCAATGGGCTGCACGACCAATTTGTTGCCCAAGTCGGTTTCGCCATGAAGGTTGAAGCGACCGGTTTGGGCATTGAATCGGTACTGCTTCGGGTAGCCGTCGAGGTATTTGACGGTGAGCACTTCACCCGAATCGCTGTCCCCGACAGCGAACACGCCGGGCGTTACATGTTTCACCGTGGGCATGGCCACGACGGGCGTTTGGTCGGGTTGGGGCACAGCATTCCCTGCTCCCTGGTTGGGGGTGTTGGCTTTGGTTGCCATTGGAAAACGGAGGTTTGTAAGAAGTGTCGGCGCATCATCCCGTGCGCCGGTCGGGTACTCTGGGTAAGATGTTAAGCAGCTTCCGCCGGGAGCAAGCCCAATTCGCCTGCGATTTGCTCAATGACCGAATCGAGTCGAATCGCCTGACCCGTGGTCACTCTCCCCCACCAGGAGGCTCCAAACCAGCGGATGATGACTTCACCCCGCTGAGTCAATTGGTAGGCAAACCACTCAGAGACCAGCCACCACTCGCGCACGTCGGCGTTGGGGTCACCGCTAATGATGTCTGCGCGGCCAATGAAGTCAGCCGTAAATGCGGCTTCAATGAGATTGGTGTGGTTGGCTTTGGTATTGCGGTCAACCAGTCCAGCTAAGGCTTTTTCTCGTTGGATTTTCATAAGTTGAATCGCTAAGGGATAGGAATTTCTGTCCTGTTTGATGATATAAAGATAGCATATAAATGGCAGATTTAATATTTATTTGTAAGTAAAAAAATACATAAAAATATAAAATACAGACTTTTTATTCTCTTCTTCTTTTCGACTCCTTTTGTCTATGCGCTTTGTATAAAGCGCTCATACGGAGCATATAAAGAAGTGTAGGGCAAGGTGAGTTTCTCCCCTTTTCTTAATCCGAGTGGATTGGAATTTTTGCTTTGTCGTTAGCAGTTCGCTGTATCAGGGTCAGGTTACAGGACTGTCCGATTTCGTTTCCAAAGCATCAAACAACTCCATCTGCTTGTAAGGTGTGACAGGAGATTGACTCGGTTCCACAGCCGTGGGATTATGACGCCAATACAACCATAGAGTTCCTTCTTCGATTCGGTGAGGGAACGAGGCTAGGTACCGGTCAATTTGCTTGTTATCGTTTGGGATGTCGCGTTGTATGCCTTCCGAATCAACAAAAATCAGATTTACTTTTTCCTGACGGCGACTGGGTGTCCTCTGCTCGTGCTTCAGCAGGTGCGTGTTCCGTGTATCGGACTGGTCACCTTTCTCGTCTGTGAAGTACCGGTATGTGAGGTACCAGTAGCGGTAGTGAAGGTGGTAGTTCGACATGCACCAGTTCAAACTGTCTGGATGTTGTCTGAGCTGATTCAGCAGCATACGAAGATTCGGTAACGTAGAGGTTGCAGCCCGGGTTAGCCCTGGATTTTGGCCCAGACGCTCTTCTTCCATCGCTATGTGGTGTTCTACATAGGTAATAACCTCGTTGAGAGGCACTTCCTTTTCAAGTGTGTACTTGTGTTTGAAAAAAAAAGAAAGGGAAGTAGCCGGGTGCTCGTAACTGATCAATTTCAGATTCCGATATGGCTTTTTACGCAGATAGGGCGCAAAAAGGACTTTTTCGGTATGCGGGATAAAGTAAAATTCTAAATCCTTGTCGTCCGGTAAACCGGTAACCTGGTGTTCGAGAGTGTTTAGCTGCAAAGCGATGGGCAAAGCTAAAGAGCGGATAAGCTGCAAATCAACTTGCTTCGATTCGTAGGAGTGAGTAGCCATGTTTTGGACATTTTATTTACATTAAAGGTAAACAAACCTTTTGTTTCACCCAATTCTGATACACCCCTCCCCACTTTTTTTGATTTTTTTCCCTTTCATTGCCTTTTGTGTGGGGGAATCAGACATTGATTTTTTGTCACTGCTTTAACTTTGATTGATTTTGATACTTGAGAGGCCTGTAGATGAAACTCCCAAAATTTCATCATGTTCGAGATATAAATTATTGATAATCATATAGTTATACACAAAAAGGACTTTTTCGGTAAGTTTACAAACGGACTTATTTGGTACGAAAAAAGGACCTCATCGGTACGCTAAAAGGACTTAATCGTTAATGCAAACGGACTTATCTGGTACATTTTTGATTTCGTAAAAGGACTTTTTCGGTACATTAAACGGACTTTTTCGGTACAGTTATGCCCTACTAAAAGGACTTACAATTTGTATAAGTCCTTTTTGGTGGATAACTTGGCGCAAGCTCATTCAATCCTTCGCTGCCATGATTTCTACCTCCGCCAGCGCACTGGTAATTGATTTCGACCGTCGACCGACCAATTACCAGCCTAATCTACTAACGGAGTCAAGGCAAAATTTCTCCCTACTTGAAAAAAGGATAACCGTTCTGGTTATCAATCAGCTAAAGCAGGTAGCCGACCAGTGGCAAACGGGACAAAATGTGACTTTTCTCATCCCTTACAAGGAATTAACCGATCATCATCACGAGGACATTGCTCGGGCAGCGAAGACGCTCAACACCAAGCAGATTTCCTATCAGACCATTTTGCCTAATGGCGAGAAGCAATTCGAGCACGTCGTTCCTTTCCCTCGAATTGCCAATGAAATGATTGCTAATCGACTCTTCCTGCGGGTAGAGATGTACGCCTCGGTGGTACCCCTATTCATTGACCTTGGCCGGGTGTACACGAAATACAACCTGGAAGTAATGATGTCCCTCGTTTCTTCATACAGCCAACGGCTTTATGAAATCATCATGCGGTTCTACTGTGTTGGACAGAAATCGTTTACGTACGAAGTGGACAAACTGCGCGACATGATGGGGTACCCCCCCGCTCACAGCTACAACGATTTTAAGAAAAAGGCGCTTCAAAAGGCTCAGGAAGAACTTCGGGCAAAGGGCGACCTCATCCTGGAATGGAAACCCTCCCGGAAAGACGGCAAGCGTATCATCGAACTTCGCTTTGAAGTACGGTCTATTCGTCCACAAGATCGGGTAGAAGAAGATCAGCAGGCTGCCGCTGAACTACCAGAGGGCCAATTGATTGTTCGGCTGCACAATTACCTGACGACCAAGTACACATTCACCAATAAGCAAATTGAAGAAATTTTGGGCAGTAAACGTCTTCGGGATGAATTCATGAGATTGGATCGCGAGATAGCGCACAACGTTCACAAGGGAGTAAGAAATCCGACAGCTTACATCGCACGATCACTTGGATGGGGAGGCAAGAAGACTACAACGGCCAAAAAGAGCAATGCGTCTTAATTCGTCATTTTCCATAAGAAGCTGAAAACAAATAATTTATTGATTTATAGAAGCCACTGAATTGTTCAGGTCGGAACAATTCGGATTAATTCTTCCAGCGACCACGTGTCAGGGTATTGCAGCCGCATCCTAAGTTTACTTCCACTTAATCTTACTTGCTCCGTAAAGTATTTTCGGAGTTAGGCAGTGTTAACTACACCGTGGTAACGTTATAGACGTCAGTAGGGGAATCAACTTCAACTTAGCCTGTTTAGGCTGTGTTGAAGTTTGTTGTCTTTTGCTGGCTTAGGGATTGGAGGAAAATTCCGCCAGGAATTGTCTCGCAGCCTTTCGCGGAGAGACCGGAGCGTGAGCGAAGTTCCGTAAAGCCCGGCCCGGCCTCACTCAGCGGGTCAAGCTGGAGCAGGATCCGCTGAGTGAGGTGGGGAAAGCCCGGAGTCAAGTGGTTTATCTGCACCCAAAATAGAAACTAGCTTACTGACAATACATTAGGTACATTTTACAGTGACGACATAAATCCAGCCTCTGTCAACTGAAAAAGATTTTTGTCCCATTTTCCGAAAAGGCACGGATGCAGCGTGTGAAAAATGAATAATTTTAAAATTGCCTCCAGCCCGTCCTGTTACTAGTGCAATCAAAATCATTAACAATTCGTCCGATTTTCCCAATCTGACAAAACTTCTGGAAGTCCATGGAAACGGATTATTTCAACCTGCGGATCAAGACTCTTGTAACCGATGCAGGATTGGAATCCTTTTTTCCACCTCATCACATCGCCGCTCAGTGCCAGGCTGCCCGCCAAACCTTCGAACAAGAACGACTTGCGGGTTGTGACGTTACCCTCTCTCTGGAGCGGGCAGAGAATGTGCTGATGGAAACGCTGCAAGTACCACTCGCGTTGAGCAGCGCGTTGAAAGGCCTGTTAGAGCGAGACTTTCCAGAACACCCTGAATTGCTTTTTCCTCCTCACTTTTCCGAATTACTCCGTCGAACGGCCCCCTGCCTGACCCACGACAATCGCCGTCAAGACGCGACGGCCACGGGAATCGTGGTCGAGTACATTGAATCGGTTTTACCCGCCTAACGTAGAACCCATGGGTTTCAATCACAAAGCTCACCTGTTGGCCAACATAGCGGCCTTACGCCTGGCCTTTGACCTTTCTGACCAACAGCGCATGCCTACACAGCATGAAACGTCGATTTTGAAAGATTACAGCGGGTTTGGAGCCATAAAAGCAATTCTTCTCGACCCAAACGACCCTGCCGCCTGGACTTCTAACCTGGACGTGCAGCTTAAAGCGTCAATTGTCGAATTACACCATCTGATTGTTGAGCGGGCCGGTAAACGTTCGGATGAATTTCTCTCAGGACTCAAAAACAACATTCTATCTGGATTTTACACACCTCCAGAAATTGTGTTTAGCCTGGGGCAAGTCCTGCGTGAAACCCTAGGGGAACAACAGGTGCGGATGCTCGACCCCTCCGCAGGAAATGGCCAGTTCCTTTCTCAATTCACGACCGCAGGCCTGCGGTTTTCCAATGTTCAACTCATTGAAAAAGACCCGGCCACCGCGTTAGTCTTGTCTGCACTGTACGGACAGGAGCAAGTCGAAAACAAGGGATTCGAGGAGTGTGGTCGACGCTTTAATGAACGTTTCGACCTGGTAGCATCGAACATTCCTTTCGGAAACGTCGCCGTGTGGGACGAAGCCCTGGCCAGTAGTAAGGATGCTCAACGCCGCAATGCGTGCCGGAGTCTGCACACGTATTTTTTCGTGAAGTCGGTAGACTCGCTTCGACTAGGTGGGTTGGTGAGCTTACTGACGACGGACGCCTTACTCAATGCGCCCGCCAACCAACCGGTTCGTGATTACCTGATGCGGCAATGCGATCTAATCTCTGCGGTCCGACTTCCTCATAACCTGTTTAGTGATTATGCCGGTACCAGTGTAGGAACGGACCTAATCGTTCTGCAAAAAAATCCACGTAAAACGGGGCTTTCGCTCCGTGAAAAGAGGTTTGTCGGCACATCGGTATCGAACCAGCAATTTCCTGAAAGCGCCCTTTTCACCGGGCAGGATACTTCACGTGTGGTGCATACACGCACGAGTCTGGGCACCGACCAGTACGGCAAGCCTGCCCGCGTCGTATTTCACGAGGGAACGATTGCAGAAATGGCTCGTCAAATGGAGGCCATGCTTCAGCAAGACGTCGGGCAGTTTTTTCATCAAGGGCGCTACCATCAAGCTCACGGCACGGTACAGCCGTCCCTCCCGACCGACAAAGAGGCAACTCCATCGCTCTTTGTTCAAGGCGAACTATTTGCCGATTCCCAATCCAAACCTGAACCTTATCAAGGGGCGTTCGAGACCTTCCACCGCTCCGGGAGTTTAGCCATTCAGAACGGCCGCGTCGGCAAGTTGAACGTCGAGAACCGCAGCATCACGTTGCTCGACCGTACGCCGTCACTCCACGAACGCCTGGCTGCCCTCCTCACCATCCGGGACGCCTATTGGCGGCTTGATCGTTTCGAGACGCAAACTCAACAGGAAAACGCCCAACTTCGGCAAGATCTTAATCAAGCATACGACGATTTTACGGCTCGGTACGGCGTTCTGAACGCCCCAGCAAACGCGGGGTACGTATTGTTAGACGTTGACGGCCGGGAACTGCTCTCACTGGAGCGGGCACAGGACGGAGCCTTCGTAAAGGCTGATCTGTTTCTTCGGCCTGTCGCCATTCAGAAGGCCAAAATTGAGGTGTTCACGGCCGGGGAAGCCCTGGCAGCCAGTTTGAGCAAATACGGTCGGGTGGACATGGATTACATGGCCCAGCTCACCCGGAAAACGGAGGAACGTGTTACCAATGAGCTAACCGGCAAAATTTATTATGACCCGCTCAGCAAAGGGTATTTGACCCATGCCCAGTTGGTTTCGGGAAACGTCGTAGAGAAGCTTGCTGCGTTGGAGCCTTTCGGCACAGAACTCAGAGCACAGGCGGCGATCAACGCTTTAAAAGCTGGCCTGCCCTCCCCCATTGGCTTTGAGGAACTCGACTTCAATTTGGGTGAACGCTGGATTCCGACGGACGTGTACAGCCAGTTTGCCACGCAGTTGTTTTCCGAGCGAATCGCGGTTTCGTATGCGCCTTCGTCCGATGAATTTGAAGTGGAAAGCGTCTGGAAAACAACCAATCCGGTGATTACCCAGCAGTTCGCCGTTCGCTCCGAATCCAGGAATTACGACGGGTTGGCACTGATGCGCTACGCGCTGTACAATACCACGCCGGACATCTATAAAACCGAAGCGGATGCCGGTGGCAACGAAATCAAGGTGCGTGACAAGGAGGCCACTCAACTTGCCGCCGCAAAAATTGATGAAATACGAACGGCCTTTCCGACGTGGCTGCAAAATCAGCATCCTTCACTGAAGCAGTCGTTGGTGGATCGCTACAATCGTTTTTTCAATTGCTACGTCAAGCCACACTACGACGGGTCCCACCAGCAGTTTCCCGATTTGAACCTTAAAAACCTGGGAATTGATACCCTGTATGCATCGCAGAAAGATGCCATCTGGATGCTGCTCCAGAACGGCGGCGGCATCGCCGACCACGAAGTGGGTACGGGAAAAACCTTAATCATGTGCGTGGCCTCGTACGAAATGAAGCGGCTGGGGCTGGTTCGCAAGCCGATGATCGTGGCCATGAAGGCCAACGTCCACCAAATCGCCCAGACGTACCGTTCAGCCTACCCCGATGCCCGCTTGTTCTACCCAGGGCAGACTGATTTTTCGCCCGAGAATCGCAGCAAGTTCCTGTTGGGCATAAAAAACAACGATTGGGATTGCATCATCCTCACACACGACCAGTTTGCTAAAATACCTCAGTCCCCCAGCGTACAGCAACAGGTTATGCAACAGGAGCTTACCAACCTGGAATTGAACTTGAAAACCCTGAGCGCCTCTCAGGTCACTACCCCAAAAGCTCTTCTAAAAGGACTCGAAAAGCGGAAGGCAAACTTGACTTTCAAACTTCAAGCCCTCAACTCGCAGTTAACGAACCAGCGCGACGAGGTTCCGGACTTTGAAAAGATGGGAATCGATCACCTGCTCGTCGACGAGAGCCATCGGTTTAAGAACCTGGCCTTCACGACCCGCCACAACCGGGTAGCAGGCTTGGGCAACGTCGAAGGGAGCCAGCGGGCCACTAACCTGCTGTACGCCATTCGGTGCATTCAGGAGCGAACAGGGCGCGACCTGGGGGCAACGTTTCTTTCAGGTACAACCATCACCAATTCGCTCACGGAGATGTATCTGCTTTTCAAATACCTCCGGCCCCGCGAGATGGAACGTCAGAACGTGGTCAATTTCGACGCCTGGGCAGCCGTTTTTGCGAAGAAAACTTCGGATTTCGAGTACACCGTCACCAATCAGTTGCTCCTGAAGGAACGATTCCGGCACTTCATCAAGGTTCCTGAACTTTCTTCGTTTTACGGACAGATTACCGACTTTCGGACGGCCTCAATGGTTGGCCTCGACCGGCCTGCGGCCGTGGATACCCTGGTGACCATCCCGCCTTCACCGGAGCAAAAAGAGTTTATTTCCCGGCTCATTCTGTTTTCCCAAACCGGCGACGCCACCTTGCTCGGCAGGCCTCCGCTGTCGGAGAGTGAGGCCACCGCCAAAATGCTCATCGCGACCAATTACGCCAAAAAACTGGCGCTCGACATCCGGCTGGTGGACCCTACAGCATCGGATCATCCACGGAGCAAGATTTCAAGCTGCGCCGAACGGATTGCCAGGCACTACCGGGAGTCTGCCTTCTGCCGGGGTACGCAAATGGTTTTCTGTGATATGAGCACCTACAAACCCGAGCAGTGGAATGCCTACTCAGAACTCAAAAGAAAACTCATAGAGGAGCACCACCTTCCAGCCAGAGAAATTCGGTTCGTGCAGGAATGTAAAAACACACAGGAGCGCCAGGCGCTCTTTGATGACGTTAACGCAGGACGGGTGCGGGTGATTCTGGGGTCCACGGAAACGCTGGGCACGGGAGTAAACGCCCAGCAGCGCGTGGTGGCCATGCACCACCTTGACATCCCCTGGAAACCGTCAGAACTCGAACAACGGGTTGGACGGGGAGCCAGGAAGGGAAATCAGGTGGCCCGCGCTCATTTTTCAAATCAGGTCGCCAACTACGTGTACGCCGTCGAGCAGACGCTGGACAATTATAAATTCAACCTCCTGCAAAACAAGGCACTATTTATTTCTCAAATCAAAAGCGGTGCCGCCGGGGTTCGGCGAATCGACGAGGGTTCACTGGATGAAGGCGGCGGAATGAATTTCTCCGAATACGTCGCCATCCTCTCGGGCAACCAGGATTTGCTACAAAAAGCCCGACTTGAAAAACAGGTGACGATGCTGGAGGCACAGTTTCGAGCCTTCCAAAAAGACGTCGCCCGGGCCGACCGAAACCTTCAGAATTTAGAAGAAACGCTTTCCAGAGCAAAGCAGACGCTTCGTGATCTTCAAGCGGATGCCAGAAAACTGGAGGGCTGCCCGAGGGATGAGGACGGCCGCCTCACCAACGTTCCCCAACTTAGCGGCCTACCGCGCTACACCGAGAAGGCACTGGGCGAATACCTGCTTACGCTTAACGCTAAACTCGATGCGAAGGGAGGATTTATTCCGCTGGGACGTCTGCACGGCTTCGAGGTAGGTGTACGTACCGATTGGAGCGTGGATGAAAAGGGAAAGCGACAGAAAGACAATGCTTTCCTGGTTCGGGGCGAGAAGTTAACGTACTCCCATAATCACGGCTACTTGACGGCTAAAACGCCTGAAATCGTCGCACAGCAATTTGTGAGGGCGTTGGAAAAACTTCCTGGACTCCTCACCAATCAGCAGGAACGGGTTGAACGATTAACCCTCGAAACTGCCCAACTACGGGAATTTGTCGCCAAGCCCTGGTCGAAGGCCACCGATCTCCAAAACCTGAAAGTGCAACTGAAGGAGATTGAAACGCGGCTGGTTAATCCGGTAAGTCCTCAAACTGAAACGGTTCAGGCTCAAAAGAGGCTTTCGCACGGCGTTGAACAGACGCCATCCCTTTGAATGGTTTGCCAGGCTTTGGCGGAATGTCAACGATTTAATTCCACGCCCTGATGCCTCTGACGATTCGCCGCTGCTTTGAAATTGGAATCGTAACTGGCAACGAGCGCCGTGCCGTCCCGATGCAATGCACCTTGCAAACTGAGTGCTAATTGCCCTGGCTCGGCTCGCAGGATTTGCACCACACCGGGGTTACCGGGTGATTTTTTAAAGAGGTCTTCGGCAAACGCTCTCGCCGCTTTCTCTGATTTGCTCCGGTAAACACTTTTCCCTTCAAGGGTGACGATTAACGGAAAAGTACGCCGCTTAACGTTTTCAGACTTCAAATCTTCGTTGTGATCCTTGAGCCTGGACTGAACGATTTCGACCAGCCCCGGAAACTGCGCGTAACGGGCCAGAGCGGAGTTGACAAGTTGAATAAAAATTTGACTGCGGGGAATTTCCAAAACGGGCCAACTTCCGGGAACAGGAGTGGGTTTCCAATAAAACAATTTCGACACCAACTCGGCTTTTAGTTCTGGTTGGTTCTCCCGTTGAATCTCTGCTTTAATCGACTCATTGTAAGCTTGAAGATGCTGTGCGGTAATCTTCGCGAGAGTCTTCGGCATCGCGATGGCCAGGTATTTATCCCGTCCGGTGGTGGCGTGTTGTAGCCCGTTTTCACTGAGCATGACCAGCGAGTTCAACGTCTGCCGTGTACCTGCCAGGTCGTTGTCAAAGGCCAGCACCCAGGTTGGTTTGACTGCACCCGCGAAGCCTTTCAGAGCCTGAATCTGTTCAGGGGTGATGCTCCCCCCCACCGAAGCAAACAAGCTGTCTCTTTCGGGATGAACCAAATTCATGACCTCAAGCTGCCGAAACGAAATGCTGTCGATGGCGCTTTCGGAAATCACTACCCGCTTCAGGTTTTCGGGAGAATTTGAAATCCATACGCTGTGCCCGCGATCACTACCCCCACCGTGAAGTTTCACGCCCTTGTTTCTGATTTCGATGCCAGTCATGGTGGAATGGCCAGGCCGGTGGTAGGGAAATACGACGTTTTCGTGAACAAATACACCCGGTGGCGGCATCTGTTCAGGTGCAAGTATTTGTTTACTACCCTCTTGGTCAAAGTAAATCTGCTGGCTGAACATCCTGCCATCGAATTCACTACTGCGCAGTAATTCAGGGTGGATGCCCCGCTCCCTGGTCAGGTAGTTAGTTTCGGGCAGAGGCCGCAGGCCGTAGTAATTAAGATGAAAACGTTGTTCGTTACCCGAGTTGGTCGAACCGGCCGGACTGATTGGGATCAGCGATTGGTTTTTTTGTCGAATGGAAAGCTCCAGGTCCAGGTAGGCATTCAGTACAGCATTGATGGATGCGGCCTGGCTTCGCCTGGGGTCGTTAAATTTGGAAAATACGGTCGGTAAGCGCTCGCGAACGAAGTTGATGAGCGTTCCCCGGTCAGAATACGACCCGACCTGAAAGTAAAGCTGGTTGGCCGAATCGTGCGGGTTTTTAACGACAATTCGATCATCGAATTCTTCATTGTACAGCACCGGCATGGTTTTTCCCCTTTCCTTCTTCCAGGTGTAATCGTAGTGAGTCGCCAGTTCCAGAATGGAAATCTGGCTCCTGAAATCCTGGTAGCTGAGTGGTTTCTGCATGGCAGTACAGATTCAGGAATTTGTGCTTCAACTCATGCCTGGCTCCTGATTCTGAGCCTTCTTTTTCGTTCCTCGTCCTTTGCCCTTCGCTGCGCCGGGCTGTCTCGTCCCATTTAGGGAGGCTCCTTTCACCTTGCTTTTGCGGGATTGTAAATCCTGTTGTTGAGCGACCGCCTTCTCGCGCTGCTGGACGGCGGGAGCGGCCGTTTTCGCACTGGCACCCGGCGCAGTACCCAGCAATTCGTTGTCGGGCCGTTGCTGTTCTCGGGCGGTTTCCAGGTCCACCGTTTGCTTGATTTGCTCCGGGGCGGTAAACTGGAATCCTTTTTTAGCGGCTGAAATCTGCACGTCGGCGTCGAACCGTTGCCCGTTCTCTCCCATCATACCCGTCAACCGGATGGAATCGCCTTTTTCCAATAGTTCCTGCTGCTCAGGGGTAAGTCTTACGCCCTTGATGGTCGTCGGAATCGTCAGTCGGTCACGTCGGTAGGCTTGGAGGGCATTGGTTTCTTTATCCACTCCGACGTATGCTTTGAAGGGCAGGCCAGTCAGATTGTCTTTCAATTCAACCTGCTTGCCCAGTTCTCCTTTTTCTTTCAAGCGCTGGCGGTCCTCGTCGGTGAATGTGTAGCCCAGGTACACTTCAGGAAGGACGAGCGTTTTCTGCTGCGTCTGAAAATGGACCCTCGGTCCACGGTCAGGCGTATTTACGATGTACAGCTTTCCGGTTAGGTTGGCCTGCTGGCCTCCGAAATCACGGTTAAAGCCCACCAGACCCGTTTTTCTTCCATTGAGAAAATCCGTGAGTTGGCCTGATTCTTCGAGTTTCTGACGGGTGATGCCGTATTGCTTAAGCTGAGCACTGACCTGCTCCCACTGATATCGGGTGTTTGAGACAGTCATGGTTGGACGATGTTGGGCTTGATTGACTTTCCTTGCGTTCAGGCGGTAATTGTGCATGAAATTGGCAATCAAACTGCCTCGGATGATTTGGACGGCAGGTAGCGAATCGGTCAAGCTTTTTTTCTTCTCTGGCTCTTCTTTCTCTTGCCGTTTAGCCGTTACAGGCGTTTTAGAATCTTCTTTTTTGAATTTGTAATCGGACTCAAGGGCAATTTCATCCAGAGGCAGGTCCTTCACCGTTTCGTGAAGCTCACACAAATAATTGAGTAGTTTTTCCCGCGTGGTTTCGTCCCCGAGTTCCGGCTTTTCCATCAATTTCTGGCGCAACTCCTCCCGGTTTAGAGTTCCGTCGCGAAGGACTTGATTAATTTCTTCATCCGCGAGAAACCCATCGTTGCGGAGGTATTGTCGCAGGTCTTCGTATTCTTCGGGCAACACAGCTTCGTACCGAACTTCCCGCATTTCGTCCTCGGAAACGCCCTCTTTCGGCATCGAATCATCATTAAAGTCGAAAGCGCGCACGAACTTCAATTCTTCTCCGGCAGCTTGCTCAGTGGTTGCTTGACGCTCTGATTCCATCACGATTTGCTCATCCATAAAAGTGGGAAAAGTGGCCCGCCGTGTACCATTACTGGTTTATTTGATTTACTAAATTACCTGCAAAAACCGTGATTCGACGCATCTGGTGCATTTTTTCTCTTTTCGTTGGCATTCTTTCTCCGGGGAAACTACCCGCTCAGGTTATTTTCTCATCAGCCCAGTCTGCTGATTCGTCCTACCGAGAATCAGCTCGTTTAATTACTCGTCTGGAAGCCCGCGCTTCAATTTTTCCCAAAGGATACGCCACGGCAATGCCATCTTCAGAAGTAACAGTGCTTTCCTCATTGGCAGAATCAAACAGCCCGGTTATCACCTCGGCCACGGATGCCTATCTTGGGCGATTGGTGGACAGCCTTCAAGCCATCAGCGTGGTAAAGGCGCACCGGCCAGCGCAGCGCTCCGGGAGGGCCAGCAACGAGAGAGGGGAGCAGTGGATTGAGCGCCTGCGCGGCATCCCTGCAATTTTTCCCTTCCGTTTATCCTCGCTCTCCGAATTTCGGATTTCGTCTGCCTTCGGCCTGCGTTATCACCCAGTTTTGGGGGTCATGCGCAACCATGTGGGGATTGATCTACCTCGACGGGAGGGGGAAGCCGTTTATGCGACGGCCGATGGAATCGTTTCCCAGGTAAGTTCCCAGCCCAACGGCCTGGGACTGGCGGTATACCTACGCCACCAGGAGGATTTCGAGACCATCTACGGTCATTTGTCAGAATATCGTGTGCAACCAGGTGAAACAGTGAGGCGTGGGCAAGTAATCGGCCAGGTGGGTCAGACGGGCATGGCCACGGGGCCGCACCTCCATTACAGTGTCTTGCACCGGGGTGTGGCTCTCAACCCGGAACACTTCTGTTATCTGCTTCTACATAAACTGAGCCCAACAACTTCAAAGCCTTAGCCACTGGGTTAGAGATCTAAACTTAGTATTTGTCGATATTGTATGTATTGCCCCCCCTCGAGGTGGCGGCCTGTTCCCACCTCGCAATGTTCATTCTGATTATCAGACAGTTGCTAACACGAAAAGTTACGTCCTAGTACTGTCCTTTTTTCCCTGATTTTCTTTTTGTAAATTTTGGGCGGTTTTCCGCCTATATAGCGAGTGAGCAGTAAGCGATTTTTAAAGCTACTGCTATGCCCTCGTTTTTTAGTCATCAATGGCACCTCAACGTGGCTAAGGTTATCAAAGCCTACGGTGAGAGCTTCAAATCTTGGCGCTGGCTGATTATCCCGCTTGTGGCCGCATTACTAATTTTCTTTGGGCGTATCGACGTGGCGTCGGTAACTGCTCTACTTTCCACCAATCCTACCGAACTTTTAAAAAAGCTCAAGGGTAAGTGACGAACCCTATTTCATCCCGTGTACCCGTGGAATTAACTCAACCGGTCGACCATCGTTCTATGGCCACAGGTTGCGGTGACCTTCCGTTTGCCGAGCATAGCATAGTTGGGTTTACCTCAGGCTGCTATGCTAATGAGTACGCGATCTTCTCGTCCTCACCCAATGAGTTTTCTCAAATAAGTTTATGGTAGCGTAACTATTCTTCCTCTTCGTCTGCTTCTTTTTTCATCAAAAGGTGTTGCAGACCAGGCGTGTTGCGAATACGGTCCATTTCTGATTCAACAAGCGTCCGAACATCCTCTTTAACCTTTAAGTAGTTATCAAACAGCAGTTTATCAAGTTCCTCATCGCTGTAACTCTCCATTGCTCGCAAGGCAGGAATCGGTGGGGCATTTTTAATTTCTTCCCTGATTGTCGCATCCACCAGGATCCGGCCGTTAAAAATCTTCTGCTCGATGGTTTGGTCGAAATTATCGGCTACGGCTCCGACAAACTCCCCCTGCGAAAAGTTTGAAATCTTACTCTCTGGAATCATCGAATCCATCTGTTCCGAAAGGGAGACGTTGGTGTCCCGCTCGTTGATGGAGAGCGATACCCGCTGCTGGCGATTTTTGCCAAACCGGGACGATAAGGTTTTTGCCGTTTCACCGAGCACCTGTCCGGAGAAGATATTTCCTGTCGTGTTGAAAATGGCCGTGGCTTCCTTGTCGCCGTAATCCCGCCGTAGCTGACTAAGGTCTTGCAAACTCAGGCACGTCGAGACCAGGTTAGCTCGTGCTGTGGCAATCAGGTTGTCCAGCCCCCGGAAGTAGATGGTGGGTAATTCGTCGATGATGAGTGAGGATTTCATCCTCCCCTTGCGGTTAACAAGTCGAATGAGTCGGGCATTGTAAAGCCCCAGAGCCGCGCCGTAGACCTCCTGGCGGTCGGGATTGTTTCCTACACACAGCACCTTGGGCGCGGCAGGATCGTTGATGGCCAACGAGAAATCATTGCCCGTCATGACCCAGTACAAGGCGGGGGATGAAAGCCGGGACAGGGGAATTCGTGCCGATGCAATCTGACCTTCAAGTTGATTGTAGGCACGGTTGCGTAGGGCGCTGGCGAAGGGTTGCAGCAGGTTTTCAATCTCCGGCTCGCTTTGAAGAATGGGAAACAATTGGTCGTATGTGACGGAAGCCAGCTCGATGGCGTGCGGAAAGGTGCAGTAGTAATGGCCGTCGTGCGGCTGCCCGCTTTTAGCCATAAGATTCGCCCGGCGGTCGTCGTACCGCTTCAGATACCAGATTACTGCCGCCAGAAAGTTTATCGGTGACTCCACGAAAAAATCGCCCTGTTTTTGAATCCACGTCTTGTTCAAATTCAGCAAGATGGTCTTGCTGGCTTCCAGCGCGTCGATGATGTCCGTCATCATCGAGGGCAGCAAGGGGTTGCAGCGGTTGGAAAGGCGTGGGTTATCGAAGTTGATGACGTAGAAGGTGGGTCTGACCGGGTACCTCCCCACGTACTTTTGAAGGTATGCGTAGGCAATACGTGACAAATCCGGAAACTTGTAGTCGTAAACGTACATCGTGAACCCTTTTTCCAGGTGTTGACGGATGTACTGATTGATCACACTGAAGGATTTGCCGGAGCCCGGCGTTCCCAGCACCATCGTAGCTCGGAACGGATTCACCACGTTCACCCAACCTTTCCGGACACGTCCCTTGAATTCGTATTCTACCGGCAAATTGACGGAAAACTCGTTGGTTTTCTTTTCGCTCTCCTGGGCGAACTGCTCGTTCTTTTTATTGAAGGGGTCGGCTAACAGCGATACATTCAAAATCCGGCTGGCGAGGCTCCCTGCTCTCAGTAGCAACAGGAATCCGCTTATTGATGTGGCTGCGTAAAGAAAATTACGTCCATCCGTTGCCACCCACCCCAACCGAAGCCAGAACGCATTACCAAAAAACAGAATAACGCCCAGAACGATGATCCCCGCCACCTGCCTCCAGGTTGCTTCTATCGCCTTCTTTGCCTTATTCCCAAAGGCGTACACTCCCAAAAATAGCAGGGATACAGCTTTTGAAGGGGCCGTTCCCGAGAAGAGATTAAATTGCCGGTTGAGGTCTAGAATAAAGTCGTCCAGTAGCTTGAACGTCAATCCTCTACTAAGTAAGCTGTCGTAACAGAAGTAATACAAATTTAGCACGAGGATGACGAAACCAGTCAGCAACGTAAGAGTCAAAACACCCTTGAATTCACGATCACGTTCATTGTTTCCTTGCATGGCTCCGTTCGATTCAGCGGCCTCCCATTCACATTTCCATTTGCCCGACTTGTCACAATCTATTGAGCAAGCCCTTGATCGGGGGTGTGTCTTAAACGCCGACCTCTGCCTTTTTTGCCGCTCTTTGCCAATTTTTTCTGATACTGCGGGGTGAACTCTTCAGTTGAGAGGACATCCCCTCCCCTACCCTCACCTCCTACCATTTCTGTCAAAAATACCTCATCCACTTTCAAAACGTCGGTGGCGGCGGATAAGCCAGCGTTATGATTTCTGGCTTCATTTGTTCGTGCCCTGAACGTCGCCTCCAGATTTTTGAACTTGGGATTTCCTCGTGGATCGTCCGAGAATTGACTGGCTTTGATGGCTGGCGAGATGGCCTTTTGACCATTGCTACGCTGGAAAAGAAGCCCGGGATCCTGATTTTCAACTTCGTACAGCCTCACCTTCACGTTTTGTTTCGCCAGACTGGCCTCAAAATCTGGGAAACTGGTCACCGATTCCTGGGTCAGCACCCGGTGAACCTCCTCCTCAAGGGTCAATTTAGTAGGTTTGCGGTCTTGATGAATCTTTGCCGACCTGTTTGGTTCAGTGGCTTCTTGCTTACCTCGTCCCTGGGCTACGATCAGGCCGTGATTTGCCTCCAGTCGTTGTCGGATCTTGTTGCTTCGCTCGTTGAGAAAGGAATCGGAAATTTTTTTCCCGTCCTCGTCGATGGCCACTGTCACGACGTGCATGTGGGGATGAGCCGTGTCATCATGTCGGTACAACAGGTAGGGTTGCCGCCCGTAGCCAATTCCTTCCATGTATTCGTGGGCGATGCCTATTAATTGCATATCCGATGGACGTTCCGACGGATGAAATGAAAGGGACACGTGCAGGGCTGGTTTCTGGACACGGGCATTTTTTTGCGCCCGCGCCTCTAACGTTTTCGTTTTGTAGAACAGAGAAGCAAATGCTTGCTCTGTCGAAGCGAACCCCGGCGCTGCGAGTTGCTCAGCCTCTCCCTTCATGACCTTTTGTTCGTTGTAGCGGATGGCCCCTGCTACTTTCTTACCGGTTTTGATGCGGATAACCATTTTGCCTTTTCGTCGATTAGCATGTCAATCTTCGCTACAATTTCCCGAATTTCCTCCAAAATCGCCTTCTGCCGCTGGACTTCGTGAAAGAGTCTTCCCTGATGGTCGATGGCGTTTATCCGCTTTGTCGTCTGGTTGTAGTTAGTTACCATGCCTGTTAGTTCTCTCCGGCATATGCCAAGCTCATCCAATAATTCAAGGACACTGCTCAACTCCGATACTGGAGCAACCTGGACGTGCCTGGCTAAGAGTTTTTCCCGCAAAAACTCAGCATAAGCCACTTTCCGGCCCCGGCTGTATCCCCTGAATTCCTCATCCAGCCCCTGTTTTTGGGCTTTGTTGACTCTAAGTTTCAGTTCCTGGTCGTGTCGTTCAGCCTCGTTCACCTCTGGCCGACCGCCCTTTTTTTCAGTTTGAGCCTTCATACTCTTAGCGTTTTCTCGTCATGTTGGGGGGAAGAGCGAGGTTTTGCGGCCCGCAAAACACATCTTGCTCTTTGCCAACGGCAAAGCTAAATTACGAATCAAATTGATAAATTGATAAATTGATAAATTGATAAATTGATAAATTGATAAATTGATAAACATTTTGAGTATTTAATTGATTGAAAGTATGTTTGTTTAATTATTTATCAATCCCAAACCCGATGGCCATCTTCGTTTCAATCTGCACCCAAAAAGGAGGGGTGGGCAAATCAACCTTAACCGCGCACTTCGCGACCTACTACGCGATGGAAGCCAAGCGCGACGTACTGGTAATTGACGCGGATTTTCCTCAGCATACCCTGGTGGAAATTAGGGAAATAGAAATCTCACGGCTGGATTACGACGAGGAAAAGAAGCAGCGGTTTCTGGACTATGACCGGATTCCGTACACCATCGAGAGCATGTCTGTCAACCGGGTACCGGCCCGACTTGACGAATTAAGCAAAACGGACACCCTGGTCTTTATTGACCTCCCAGGGACACTCAACGTAGAAGGGTATGGAGAGGTAGTGTCAAGGCTGGATGTCGCTATCTTATTGCTGGAAACAGACCCAGCTTCGTTTGCCTCAACGATGACGACGGCAGTAGGATTTTCCCAGATTAAGTCTCGTCGCCACAAGTCAGGGCTGCCGCTCTATTTGTTGTGGAATAAATGGAACTCAAGGGAAAGGGCATCCAGGTCTCAATCCTTACAGGACGTGGCCAATACCTGGGCGGCCCAAAATCACGTTGCACTTCAATTTTTTTCTGAGCGGGTACCCATGCTGGTTGCTTTTAAGGATCACCGTTCGACGTTGGTACCTTATAAGGATTTGCCAGTCAGGCTGATCGCTGAGATGAACGAGGTGCTGGGTTTACAGGAACCCATGAAGTAGAAAATCTCATCAATCCCCAAGTTAACCCAACATGGCAAAGCAAAAACCCGACGACGCAGTGGGTCTCAACATTGGACGCAGTGCCAACAATGCGGCCGCGTGGCTGAATCAGCAAAAGGAGAAAAGGGCAGAAGAAACCACTCCTGCGCCAGTTTCGATAATTCCATCAGCGGAAACCGAGACTACCCCAGTTGTAGCGAACCCCGCATCTCAAACCGAAAAGCCTCCAAGACAAAACGAAGCGAAGAGTAGACCAGAGCCTATTATTGCCAAAAGAACACCCACTGTTACGGGGAAAAATCCGCCTCTGCCGGTTGAATCCAAGAGCGCTGAGGCAGACGAGGAGGCCTACTGGGAACAGTTCCTGAATGCACGCAGCTTCGAGCGCCCAACCAAAAATTTGCTGATTACTGAACGTGTACACGGGATGATCAGCATGATTGCGCGGGTTGCCTCCGCAGAGCACAAGCGCCGAATGAACTTGAACGAAGTGCTGGAGGTGATCGTATTAAGCCACGTGGAGGAGAATAAACCAGTGCTTGCGAAAATTCAGGAAAAGTGGAAAAACCGCCAAGAATGGCTTTGAGCGATGAAGGAAGTGTTGCTTTTCGTGAGTGCCCTGGCCGTAGGGGTATCCGGCTGGTTTCTACGTGGTTTTGCTGAAAAGTATAACTTCGACGTATTTCGATTTAAAAGGAAAACACCGCATATCGGTCTGGATTCCAAAGGTAACGACACAGCATTACACCGCTCAATAGACCTTCGCGAAGCCCCAAGTCCTTCGATTAGGGTTTCTAAACCTGAGATGCAGGAATCTACCGTACTGGCTCGAAATGAGGATGAGAATTCATCAAAAAGTCAGGGAGTGGGAGACGTCGAAATGGAGAGTGAGGCAGTATCATCATTCTTGGAAGCTAAAAATGGGCCGGTAGGGGAGGAGCGGGTTTCATTTTCCGCAATGGACCTTGGACTTATTGACCCGGGCAGGGAACAGGTCGATTTTGAAGGGACGGATTTTTTTTACGAGGACCGCACCCTCCCGGAAGCAGGCGACTCAGACCTCGATGACTACGCGCAACGCCTCGATGAACTGGGCAAAATGCTGGTGGCACACTTTTCCAATCAGGTGGAAAATGTACGGGTCGATTTGTTAAACGAAGTGAAAGTCTGGCTTACCCAGCACGGTGCTTTTGACCAAAATATCGTCAATGTGGCGGAGGCCAGTGCGCGAAAGGCCACAGAAGTGCTCGAAGTGGCAAGCCTGCAAGAAAACCGACATACGTTCGTTCAGATGTACAACCAGGTAATGCAGGACCAGTACCCCAGAGATGAGAAAGGGCGTTTCACGGCCAGATCGAAAGGCTAAGAAAAGCTCCGAAACAGGGATGTGTTGTTGAAAAGGGTATGAACGCGAACGCTACAGAGCCAGATTTGAAGGAACTGCTGGAAAATTCCAGACAGCAACTGGCGAAGCCTTTCGCTAAGACCCAGCGGCGGCTCCTCGTCTTTCTGAATGTTACCTATTTGGTCCTGGTTCCCACCTTTTTGATTTCCGAAAAGCTGGCCACGGGGCGCTTTGTCCCCCATCCATTCCTGGGTGTTATCTACCTCGTCGTAGCAGCAACCAATCTTATTTCCGCCCTTTACAACTACCTTCTGCTTATTGACAAAAGGAGCCTCTCCTTGTTGGGAAAAACAATTCAAGTCAAAGGCAGCCTGCGAACCGATGACACCATTCGGTGGGCAAGTATTTTGTCGTTGATGGGGATGAGTTTTTTTCACATGATCGGTTTCGGGAATCCCAGCAACGATTCAATCCTGACCGATTTCGCCCTCGGTCACTCGCTCATCGTGCTCGCGGCCATTCTCATCGGAAGGAATGCTTCCTTCGTCTGGTTCATAATTGTTTTGGGGATTCTGGTGTACGTAACGCTCCGAAACGGATACAGCTACCAATTCAATTACCTGACACCAGCCGAATCGAGCAAGTACCAACAAGCCCTGGAAGCCCAACAACCCTGGGCGCTGGCGCGCAAGGCCGCGCTCGAAACAAATGGGTTAAACCCTCCGAAACTTTCGAGATATTTCAATACCTGGCTGGTATTCATCCTGGTAGCTTTCCTGACCGCCTACTTTTTCAATGGGATTACCCATGATATGTTCAAAATCATCCCCACGGTGACGGAGGATATCAAGAATGCCATCGATGCCTCCAGTCGCCGTGAGATTGAGCAGGAGCGGGAGAAAAACCAGGTGGAGGAACAGAGACTGCTTTTCCAGCAGGAAGCGCTGCGGGCGGAACTCAATTTTCTCAAGTCTCAGGTGAACCCCCATTTTCTTTACAATACACTTAATTACTTCTACATCAAGGCTTATGAGCATTCGGAGGAGTTGGCGGAATCCATCCGACAACTATCTGATATTATGCGGTATAGCTTGAAAGATAATAGTGATAAAGTGACGCTGCACGAAGAAATTGAATATACCGAGAAGTTCATCTCGCTTCACCAACTTCGGTACGAGAACAAACTCAACGTGGATTTTTCAGTGGAAGGAGACATCTTAAAGAGGCAAATCCTACCCCTCATCCTAATCAGCCTGGTCGAAAATTCCTTCAAGCACGGCAAACTTAACGATCCGAACTACCCGCTTATCGTTCGAATCAACGCGGCGAAGGACTATACCGAGTTCCTGGTTACCAACCGCAAAAGCGGCAAGAATCGCTTTGAGTCCACCAACATTGGTATCTCCAATCTCCGAAGAAGGCTTGACCTGGCTTACCAAAGCGGGTACACCCTGGATATCCGGCAGGATGACATCATCTACAGTTGCAACCTAATCATTCGGACCTAAATGACCCTGACCTGCCTCATCGTTGATGATGAAGAGTTGTCGATTCGTCATCTGGCCAAGTACATTGGCAAAATTCCATTTTTAGAACTGAGACGGTACTTCACAGACCCGTCCGAAGCAATCGCGTACTTACAGGACAATCCCGCAGACCTGATATTCCTCGACGTGGAGATGCCAAATTTTGACATTGACGGTCTTGATTTTGTCCGGATTATGGGCCCTGAGCAGCACTATATTTTCACGACCGCTTACCCGGAGTACGCCATGAAGGGGTATGATTTCGACGTAATCGACTTTCTACACAAACCCTTTTCATTCGAGCGTTTCTCGAAAGCCGTTCAGAAAGCCCGCCACATCATCCACGACTGCCCGGACGAAAACACCGAATCACTTTCAGGTGGCTTTATTTTCGTCAGGACCGAGGGAAAGTTGCAGAAAGTATACTTCGATGAAATCTGTTGGGTGGAAAGTGAGCGAAACTACATTTCCATCTACACGGACAACGACCGAATCAACGTCCTCTACTCCATCAAGGACATTGAAGAGCAGTTACCGTCAAAACGTTTCGCGCGCGTTCACAAATCGTACATCGTCGCCTACGACAAGATTGTTTTCGTAGAAAAGGAGCAGTTGAGCATAAAAAGACTGAGCACGACGAAGACCATTCCGTTCGGGGAGTTGTTCAGAAAGCCCTTTTTACACGCCATCGAAGATAAAACACTAAGGAAGAGATAGATGCTTTGCTCAAATAGCCGGACTCACGCGGTCAGGGAGGCCGGTCACTACGTAGGTTGGCTAAGTGAAGTCAAAGGAGGAAACGTACACGGGCTGCTCGGCAAGCAGATTAGGTTGCTCTCCTCTCGCAGTAAGAAACTTTACCATCACGTGCGTCGTAACACTCTTTTTGAATTGGTTCATAAAGCCCAGCCTACCGCTTGATTTGAGCAGGTGCAGCAGATGGTCTTTCGTATCCAACTGAAACATGGCGGACGAAAAGCCGAAATGTGCCAAAGCACTTTCCAGCAATGGAAAAAGTGCCTCTTCCCGACCCGGCTTCAGAAAAAGTCCTTCGAGCGCCAGAAACTGGTAACATGCGGGATTAAACAGTTTCTTCAATCCGGGTACCAATTGAAACAGGTGCATCATGACCCAACCTCCAACACCGGGCATCGAAACAAATCTCCAGGAAACAGGATTGGCTTGGACACCCGCGATAATCACACCCGCTTCACGGAGTACAAAGTAGTTTCCCCCGTAACTGATGTTCTCGAAGGTTTTGAACGTGTACTCTTCGTAAAATCGCTCTAGCTGCCTCCGCATCGGTTCGTGTTCCGAAGCATCAAGGCGTCCGAAGCGATTATCCAATTCAGGTGAAAGGCGACTGAAAAGCGTCGTTTCCAACGTGGCAATTGAGGAGAATCCTTCCGTTTCCGAGATCCGCAAGGAACGGATGTTACTTTCTTCAATGTAGGAAAAAAGGACCAAAGGGGGGGAAACATGGCGCTCAACGAACTTCGCGGCTTCCGCCTTCAGCAATCGGCCATAGCCTTTTCCCTTCTCTCCTTCATCAACGGCCAGGTAGCGGCCGTAAAAACCCTTCATACGTCCGGCGGGGGTATCAACCTCCCGCTCCGTCAGGCAGTAGAAGCCAATGGTCTGGTTTTCACGAATCAGGCGGAAGAAAAGGGGGTTGCGTAGATGACCGACCTTTATTTCCTGACCGGTATGCTGGTAACGGGGTCCCTTCGTACCGTAAACCGTTCGTTTGAGCAACGCGACGGCTGACTCATCCGCCGCGGACTCCACGACGATAAAAATGTCTTTGGCTGCGAAAACTACTTCTGCCTCCACCGCATTCTCGATTTCTTACGAAGGTACTCAGGTTTTCGGAGCACAACCATTGAGGAGGCTATTCTTAAAATGTTTTGACGGATGCGCCAGCCTGCTGAGCAGCCTCGACGAGAAAGGAAACTTTCAGTACCCTGGACGCTACCACCTGGTCCTGAGGATACGTCCTACAAAACTACTGATTCGTCCCCGCCTACCGCCGGTTGGTAAAGGCGGCATCTAATTGGAGGCCGGTATCCATTTTTTTTGAAGAATAATCGAACCGAAAAAGTCCTTTTGTTCCGGCGAACAGGCTTTTTCAGACGGCTTACACTTCCATCACCTGACCACCATGAAATCCATCAAATTCCGTTGGCCTTTTCGTCCCTGGACACTTCTGTTCATTTGCGGTCTTCTTTTTCTTTCCCTCGTTGCCATGGCCCAGGGGGCGGCCATCGGATCGGGCCTAGAAAAGGCCACGAGTGAATTGAAGACCGCAAGCAACTCCGTCAACAAGCTGATGTTGGCGGTATGTGGAATTATTGGCGTAGTGGGGGGCATCAATGTCTACTCCAAATGGAGTAACGGCGATCCCGATACGCGCAAGTCCGCTGCGGCCTGGTTCGGAGCGCTCATCTTCGCGGGTCTGATCACCTCGGTGCTGACGGCCGTTTTCGGAGCCTGAAACAATGGCCTACCCTGTAAACAAGGGAGCAGACCGGCCCTCGGAGGTGGCGGGTATTCAGGGCAGCGATTACCTGATGCTCCTGGCTGGCTCGGCCATGGGTCTGATGGTCGTCACGACCCTGTTGATTGTTCTGCTGGACGTGCCTTCGTGGGCTTTATTCGGAGGGTTTCTCGTCACCGTAGTCCTCATTCAGGGGGTGCTGGCCCGGCTCAGTCGCCAGTACGGGGAGAACGGCTTTTCCAGAATGCAAGCCCGAAAACGCCGTCCTGGCATCATCACGGTCCGCTCGCCACAGGTCTACCGTCAACTTCGTCAACGATGAAATATTCAACTCAGGATTTCAAAACCATTTTTCCAATCGGAGCGGTCGAGAATGACGCCATTGTTTCGAAGTGGGGCGATGTCACGGTGGCGTTCAGGGTAACGCTGCCGGAAATTTTCACCCTCAACACCCGGTTTGAAGGAGGTCAGGAACAGGGCGATTACCTCGACTTGGTCGAGAGTTGGACCAAAGCCATCGCGGTGCTACCGGAAAACACCATCGTTCACAAGCAGGATTGGTTCACAGAGCAAACCTACGCTGCTTCCCAGGATGCCGAGGCGTTCCTCGACCGGGCCAGCGAACGTCATTTCAACGAGCGGCCGTACCTCCACCACGTCTGCTACGTTTACCTGACGCTTGCCCAGGGGGAACGCACGCGAACCACTTCGCTGCGGACAACCCTTGCCCGGGGACGCATTGTCCCACGCAAGGTACTTGCCGCTGCTGAGTACGAGAAGTTTTTGACAGCGGTCAGCCAATTCAAGTCCATTCTTGAATCCACACGTCGTATAACCTTAAACCGTTTGTTGAACGACGACCTGCAACCCAGCCCTTACGCACCCCTCAGCGAATCCGGCTTGATTGAGCGGTATATGTCGTTGTCGTCGACAGAAGATGTCGTTCCCTTGCTCGACATCGACCTGACCTCGGAGGATGAACTCCGGATTGGCAGCAAGTACTCCAAGTTTTTCACCCTCTCAAACGTCGATGACCTACCCGACGTGCTTTCCACCCACTCGAAAATCGATGCCCTTTCGAGTGAAAACTCGACTCTTTCAGTCGGGTATGCCACGCCCGTGGGGTTGATGTTGCACTGCAACCACATTTACAACCAGTATATTTTCCTCCAAAGCCGGACGGCGATCCGGGCCGAACTCGAAAAAAAAGCCACCAACCTGCGCTCACTTTCCAATTTTGGTCGCAGCAACGCGGTCAATTCTCAGTTAGTTGAAGGGTTTCTTCACTACTCGGCCGAGACCAACCTCACTCCGGTTCGTATTCACGCCAACATTCAGGTTTGGACCGAAGACAAGGCCCGCTTACCAGAAATCCGAAACAAGGTCACCGCCGCCATCGCCAGGATGAACCTCAAGCCGCGCGAGAATTCGCGTGACGCCGCCTTTTTCTTCTTCGCGGGCTTGCCTGGCAATGCCGCCGATTTACCCCGTGAAGACACGTTTACCCAGTTCGTGCCCCAGGCGGTGTGCCTGTTTAACATGGAAACCAATTACTACGACTCGAAAACGGACCTCGGGGTTAAAGTGGTGGATCGATTAGCGGGAAAGCCCATTATCGTGGATTTCTCCGACGAACCCATGAAGCAGAATTGGGTGACGAACCGCAACAAGTTCATCCTGGGGCCGTCTGGTTCGGGTAAATCTTTTTTAACCAACCACCTCCTGCGTTCGTACCACAGTCAGGGGAGCCACGTGGTTGTGGTTGACGTAGGGGACTCCTACCAGGGGTTGACGGCCATGCTCGGCGGCACGTACCTGACTTATTCGGAAGAGGTGCCCATTCACTTCAACCCCTTTTTCGTCGAGGGCCGCCGGGCACCTGACGTGGAAAAAAGGGAGGCGGTTAAAATGCTGCTGCAAACCCTTTGGAAGTCCGCCGACGCCCGGACGTCGATGTCGGAATATAACGCCCTATCGGAAGCCGTCACGGGCTACTACCGGTTCCTGGATGAAAACCAGGAGGTCTTCCCCGGCTTTGACAGCTTCTACGAGTTCATGGAAGGCCACTTCAAGCTGTATCTGAAAGAGCAGGGGGTTAAGGACGACTACTTCGATTACGACAACTTCATGTACAACCTCAAACCCTACTACAAGGGCGGGGAGTACGATTTCCTTCTCAACAGCCGTCAGAACCTGGATTTGCTCCATGAGCGCTTCATCGTCTTCGAGTTGGACAACATCAAGGATCACCCGATTCTGTTTCCAATCGTGACCATCATCATCATGGACACGTTCATCTCGAAAATGAGGAAATTGAAAGGGACCCGAAAAATCATCCTCATCGAAGAGGCCTGGAAGGCCATCATGACCCCCAACATGGCCGGATACATCAAGTACCTCTACAAAACGGTCCGCAAATTTTTCGGCGAAGCGTGGATCGTTACCCAGGAGGTGGACGACATCATCGGCAACCCCATTGTGAAAGATTCCATCATCAACAACGCCGACACAAAGATTCTGCTCGACCAGCGCAAGTACGAAAATAAATTCCGCCACGTCAAGGAACTGCTGGCGCTGACCGACAAAGAAAAGGACATCTGCCTGTCGATGAACCGCGACAACGACCCAACTCGTCGCTACAAGGAATTTTTCGTCAGTTGGGGCGGTCAGAAATCGCGGGTGTACGGTCTGGAGGTTTCCCGTGAAGAATATTTTGCGTTCACCACGGAACAAACCGAAAAACTCAGAGTGCTCGAAAAAGTCGGCCGCAATGGAGGCGATTTCGATTTGGCGTTGAGGGAAATTGTCGCTGAGGAACGGGGACTTTGCGCGTGATGAAGCGTAAAAACCAATGAAATCATGAAAAGGCTTTTCTACCTGCTGCTGGCCGGTGTGCTGGTCTCCTGCGGCAAAAACACCGAACCGGCTCCGGCGGTGGATGTGTCACTCATACCGGGCACCTGGAAAATTACGTCCGCGACTGAAAATCCCCCCTTCAAAACGCCTCAAGGGCTAGTCACCGACCTGTTGGCATATTACGAAGGAGGCGCAGGGCAAAACTGCCTCGGGAACACGCTGCTCATTTTTTCGGCCGATGGTACACTACGGCGGGTTGCTCCTTCGGCATCCTGCGAACGTGCCACCCGTGACTTTTTCAACTACACCGAAGCCAGGTTTCAAGTATCGGGCACCCGACTACTGATTGAGAGCAAAAATCCCCCTTCCAGCGGTGCGTTCGACAACATCCGGGTGTCGGCCACCGAGATGGTTTGGCACCGGTTCATTCCGGCTGGTGACAGCATCGACGGCCAGGCCCACGAAGGCACCATCACGCTAACCCGTCAGTAACCATGCCTGCCCAACGACTTTCCTTGATTGGTTTACTCCTGAGCGGACTGACCGTTGCGAACGCCCAGAACGGCACAATTGCGGAGGACACCGCCAGTACCAACCTCACTCCACAAGGCCTGATTCCCGCCGTGATTGTGCCCCGGATCGGGAAGGCCACCGTCGTTTTTCCCGGTCAGGCTCCCATCAAAGTGAAGAAAGAGGAGCTGGGGGATGTTCTGGATGCTTACGCGCAGGAAATCACCCAGCGTTACGCTCCCTCGTATGCGGAGGCCGAATCCAACGGTGGCTTGTTGCCATTTACCGGAAGCAGTGATGGGTTATCCAGCGAAATCGAGCAAATCCTCGGCGAATCGGAACAGACCATCATGAGCGGCATCAAGGATGAATTGCAGCAGTTGATTGGCAACGCGCTAAACACGTCGCCCGTCTCGGAAGTGGTGCGGTTGAAAAAGATGGTGAAAGACGCCTACACCAAACAGCAGCGTGTCGCCTACCAGGAGTACAAAGTGGATTTCGCCTGGAAAAAGGCGCATACCGAGCTTTCCAAAGGGTTCGTCTCGTACTACTCGAAGCTAAATCTGAAAGATTCGTTCGCCGCCGTTGAGCGTGCCTACGGGGAATGCCGTGCAATTCTGACCGATCCCGTCTTTACCGCGACGGAATCGGCTGAGTGTGAAAAGCAACTCAAAGTCTTGGCCGAAAGCAAGGACCTGACCAGTGAGGTGAATATCGTCTGCAACCGAGGAGAGGGTTCTTCATCGGGCGGAGAAAAAACGGTCTGGATGAGCGAGGCCGAACGCGTGACCATTCTGGATCAAGTTCACGACGAACTCATGGATCGCCTCAACCAGCTTCTCGATTACCGCCAGAAGTTGCTCGGTGTGGTTTCGTACCGTTACAAGCAGGCCTACCGCAACCAGTCCGCCCAGCGCCTGTACAAAGAGAATTCGGCGCTCAACCGCAGCATCAAGAACCTGAAAACAAAACCGTACTGAGCCATGAGACGCCTGTTGTTACTTTTTTTAATCCCCCTAAGGTTGGCTGCTCAAGAATTGCCCACTGATCTACAATCGGGCCTCCCAGCCTCCTCCACCCAGCTTCAAACTGAAATCGACAACTTGCTGGGCGGCGGAGAGTCGATTTTCATGCAAGGAGTCAATGACGAGGGCGTGGATTACGCTTCCCTGGCCGTTGAAAAAGTTCTTGATGAAGTAATCAAAGGCGTTGCCGGTGCCTCGGTATATGCGGGCATCGCGGAGAAAATCCTGACGAAATACCAGGAAACAAAAGACAAAAAATTGGCTAAAAAGCTAAGCGAACTCCGGGAATCGTGGAAGCAGGGCCAAGCCCGGTTAAATAAAATTGCCTACCAGGATTTTAAGATAAAGTACGAGTTCGCCAGAAACATGAACGCCGCTCCTCGATCCGTCGCAAAGAGCGAACGGTTGTCTCGCGCCGATCAGGAAATCAAGGCGATTTACCCTTCGGGAGTGGGTGTCGTACTGGAAGTGTACGACGAGGGAGGCCCCATTCAACAACTGCTCAAACGAACCTATGGCCAGCGCGGAGATTATTTCGACTACTACGGAGTGGGGGCTGCCTACGGCATTCTGGGCGATACCCAACCGGTCAAAGCCCGGCAAGCCCTGACCGCCCAGGAAGGGAAGACGACGTTCACCTCGCCCTTTCACCGGATGCAACTCCAGCGGCGCAGTCACCAGGAAGCCCGCGACCGCAACGTAGCCCTGCGTTCCCTACAAACTCAGTTGCACACGGTCGTGAAACGACAACGTCAAAAAGAGTATCGCGAAAGCCTGAGTAAAAGGCTGAACAAGCGTTTCCAAGCTTATTAACCGCCTGATTTACTTACTTTTACCCACTGCTTCATCCATAAAACCGCTTCCCGGAATGGCCATTTCTTTCACTCTGCCCGGCTTGTTGCTCCAGGCACCTACTCCAATCACGGCCAACAGTTTCGAGGGAGCCGTTGCCTCGCTGTACCAGGCCATGGTTCCTCAATTTTCCACCCTCATTGCGTTTGGTCAGGCCCTGGGTCTGATCGGGGCCTTTTGTTATATGTTCTCCCGGGTGTGGGGCGACATGGCTCGTGCCCAACCCGTTGACGTTTACCCCTTGCTACGCCCGATGGGCCTGGCCTTGTGTCTGATGGTCTACCCATTGGGGTTCAACGGCTTGGTGGGCGTCGGTACCTTGCTCGACGAAGGAACTCGGGAGTTGGTCGTTTCCCGTCAGCAGGATGTGGCCCGACTTCAAAAACAGAAAGAAGATCTCATCAACGAAAGGCTGAAATCAACGGGTGGTTTCGGGGGTGCCGCCCAACGCATCGCTGCCAAAACATCGGCCTTTGGTACGTTCGGTGCTGCCTACCAGACCCTATTGGAAAAGGATTCCATTGCCAATTTTTTCGGGGAGGTCTTCGATAGCTTCATCGAATGGTTAGCCCGCTTAATTTACGAGGCAGTCGCCATTGGCTTGAAGGTGCTCTCCACTTTTTTCCTCATTGCGCTGGGCATTTGCGGTCCGATTACCCTGGGATTGGGCTGCTTTGAATGGTTTTACGGTTCCATTGCCGCCTGGCTGGCCCGAGTCGTCCACGTGCTACTCTGGGTTCCGCTGGTCAACATTTTCGGTGGTTTGATCGAGACCGTTCACCTTCAAATGCTTACGCTGGACCTCGACCAACTCCGGCAAAACCAACAGGCCACCATCACCAACGGCGATTTCACCCTCATCGCGTTTTACCTGATCGGCATTATGGGTTACGCCCTAATTCCAAAGCTTTCTTCATGGATTTTGGAAAGTACGGGGGTGGGCGATGCCATCGGCAGTCTTCGTCGGACGGGCACTGGTGCCGTGGCCGCACTCAATCCACCGGCCGCCCTGGCCGGCACCGTCGCCGGATCCGCCCGGCGAATGGTTTCCTGATTAACTCCACCAACTACGCATGGACGCCAATCTCAAATTTCGTTACCTGCGCAACATCGAAACGTCCTTTCGGATGGTGCGGGTTGTAGCCCTCATCACGGTGGTACTGAGCCTGCTGTTTGCCGCAGGAATCGCGTACTGGGCCTTTTCTACCGTTCAAGCCAGTCGCCACAAAATCTATGTGCTCGACGGGGGTAAATCCATCATGCTGGCCCTGTCACAGGACATGAACGTCAACCGGGAGGCCGAGGCCCGCGATCACGTCAAGACATTCCACCGGCTGTTTTTCAACCAGGACCCCGACGAGCGCTCCATCGCCCGCAACATGGAGGAAGCCAGCTACTACGGCGACCGGAGCATCACGCGCCTGTACAAGGACATGCAGGAAAAGGGCTTTTTTTCCCAACTCATTCAAGGCAATACGATTGAAAAAGTCCTCGTGGATACCATCGCCGTCGATATGCGGCAATCGCCCTACCATGTGCGCTGCGCGGGTCGCCAGCTACTGGTCCGTTCCTCGACGATTACCACCCGTCGCCTCCTGACGGAGTGTTACCTCATTGACACCCAGCGCACCGATGCCAATCCGCATGGGTTTGTCATTGAAAATTTCAAAGTGCTCGACAACCATGACATCGAAACGGTCTCCCGTGAATCCCAGGTTGCGCGCTGACGCCTCAACGGACGTAGTCAAGCCCCCGGCGTGGCTGGAGGTCGGGATAAGCAGGGCAGGGGAGATTCTCACCCGAAACGTACGAACCTGGGAACAACGCCAGTCGCTCCCTGAGCGGAAGCGAACCGCACTCCTGGGGTTTTTGCTGGCGCTCCTTCTGGCAGGGTTGAGTGTGTGGTTTACTCTTGCCGTGGGAAAACTCCCCTGCCTCCCGAGCCACTAAGCCCTGAAAAGGATACTGTTTTCAACGCAAATCATTCATCAATGGAACCCGCTACACCGCCATCGCCGGAAGAAACCGAACGGACAGAAAAACGAAACATCACGGAGCTTTTCGCCAACAAGAAGTTCCTGCTGGCATTGGGCTTGGGGCTGCTGGGACTCTCGGGCATAGTGTACTATTTCTCCATTGCCACCAGGGAACCGGCCTCCTCAGCACCAAATCAAATTCAGACTACGGTTCCTCAGGCTGCCGACGTCGGAGAGCCTGCTTCCAAACTGGAAATTCAGGGACGGGAGGCCGTGCCGCTGAATGGGCCGGGACTGGGTGAGGCATACGGCCCTCCATCGGGCCTTCAAAACAACACGGGCGGAAATGCACCGGGAGCCGCCGCTCCGGGAGCGGTCGCTTCGGCTGGCGTTCCGTCGAGCCTTCCGACACCTGGTAATTTATACGACAATTATCGCTACAAACCCCGGACGGAAGAGGTACTTCCCGATAGCCTGTACGAGTCGGAAGAACCGCCCCAGCGTGGAGACGCCCGGCGTAGAGACCTCCGGCGTGACAGAAGAAGTTTTGAGGCGGAGGATTCAGATGACGAGCAGGCTCGCCCTACCCAGACCCAGATCGCAAATCTTGAAAAACAAAAGCGCCTGTTGGCGTTGCTCGAAGAGTATAAAAAAGATAAAGCACTTCGCCAGCGCCAGGCCGAGCGTGATCTCAAGCCTACCCGGCCCAGCGATGAAGCTGTTTCTTCTCTGTCGGCAGCCACGGTGCCCGTAGGTCGAAATGGCTTCTTCGGCCTGCAAACAGACGAGGAACTCAAACGCCGGGACCGGCGCGAGGATTCGCTCAGCGTAACGGTCCGGGCCATGATTTTTGGCAACCAGGTCATTTCCAACGGGGGCCGCGTTGAAATGCGCCTGGTTGAACCGGTTACCCTCCGCGGACGACTCATACCGGCCGGAACCCGGCTGTTCGGCTTGGCCAGTTTTTCCGGGGAGCGCGTCAACGTGACGTTACGTTCCTTGCAACTGGGAGGGCGCATTTTTCCGTTGAGCCTGGTTGTTTACGACATGGACGGACTACCTGGCATCTACGTACCCGGCAACCTGGCCGTTGATCAGGGTCGGCAAACGATTGGCCAAGCGGCCAGCGGAATCAACGTCCAGACCCCGCCCGTGTATTCTACCAACGCCTCGGCCATTGCTGCCGCTTCAGCAACCCAGGCCGGAGTAACGGGCTTAAAGTCACTGGCGCAACGCCGGACTCAGGTGCCCATGGCGAAGCTCAAGAACAATTATTACATCCTTTTAAAATAACTTCTTAACCCTGCACGGGCATGAAAAAACTAATTCTTTTACTCGCGATAACTACGCCCTTGTTGGCGCAGAAACCAGACTCGTTGCGATTCAGAAAACAGTCCCCAAACTACGATGGAAGCTCGTCCTTGTCGGCACCAATTCTTGATCTGGGCGAAAAAAAAGACTTGGTCGAAGCTTCGTTGAGGGCAATGGGAATCCCTCCGGGTGAAGGCAGTGTCATTCACTCCTACTCGTTGGAATTGGCGTTCAACAAGACCACCTGCATCCTCTTCAAATCCCCCATCCGTTCCGTGGATCTGGGTAGTCGTGACATCATGGCCGACAAGGCCAGCGAAGTGGAGAATGTACTCCGCATCAAAGCGACCCGAATTGGTTTCAACGAGACCAACTTTTCGGTAATGACCGCAGACGGGAAATTTTATTCCTTCATTGCCAATTACAACGAAAGCCCTTCGGTTCTGGCCCTCAACTTGGCCGTTGGCATGGAGCGCGCAGAACAGTCCTCTCATCCCGTGTCCACTTCGGGCCAGGTCCAGACGCCCGTTGAATACGCGGGCACTCAAACTACCCAACGCGAACTGGTCGAAAGCTGCGCCGCCGTGATGCGCCAGCGTGGGCGGATTCGTCACAGAGGCATCGGTAAGCGCGAGTACGGAATGGCAGTCAGCCTACGAGGCCTTTACGTCAAAGACAACGTGCTCTACTATAAAATTGCTCTTCGCAATACATCCAACATCAAGTATGACCTGGATTTCATCCGGTTTTTTATCCGCGATAAAGCCCTCGCCCGGCAAACCTCCCGGCAGGAATTGGAAGTCTCTCCTCTTTACATATACAACAGCCCGTTAGTTGTGGTTGGCGGCAAGCAAACGGTGGAGAAGGTATTCGCTTTCTCTAAATTCACCATTCCAAACGGCAAGGTGCTTCAGGTGAGGGTAGGGGAGAAGAATGGGGGCCGTACCGTCGCCTTTCAGGTGAACAACCGCCGCCTTGTTAAAGCTACTACGTTGTAAGACTTTCGGCAAATGACCCGGACCTGAAAAGTGCAAATCTTAAAGATAGATTTGGCTTTTTAACGCGCTTGCTTTGCCTGGTTTCCTTTTCCCAACCTCTTGGTTACGGCTTTGCTGAGACGTTTGAACCGGAGCAAGGTTAACCGCCGGATGGCGGGGTAAGGTATCCAGATTGGGCAATCCCTTCTCCAACCAAGCTGGAACCTGGTCGGCCCGGTGGGTGATCAGCCCCTTTTCAACGATGGCCAGTTGACGGGGAAGGTGTTGGCTAGTGTCGTAAATGCTCAGACGATTGAAGAAGCTCAGGTTAAGGTTCAGGTAATCCAGATTACCGAAATAGTTTTCTTGCACCGCCTGCGCGTTCACGTAGTGCCCTCCCTGCTGGGCACGCTTTTCCACCCGCCCCTGGGATAGGTGGACCGATTGCAGACCCAGGAACACCATTTCAACGCCATACCCTGCGTTCTTGAATTCTTGCAGCGGTTTCCAGGCACCGGCGTGGCTGAAATGACCTTCGTACGCGAAATCCGATTGGCTGGCCAGCGCTTCCCGGACTTTTTTCTCGAACACGTCGACGACCACTTCCGTAGCCTCGCGTTGGGCAAATTTGGCGACCTTCAGTCGGGTGAACGCTTCGCGGAGCGCTTCCCCGTACACGATGTCGCCATCAAATATGGGAAGCTGGCGCGCGGAGTCTGGCAAAAGGTTGCGGCTGTGAGTGGACTTTCCCGCTCCGTTATGCCCGGCGATGATGTACAAGCTGGCCATGGCAGTGGCTAGGAAGAGATGGGCGTCAGAGCCAGTTCGGTACGCATTCGTTTGGTCTCCCGGATTGGTAGCCAACGAACTACTTCGTGCGCAGCCATTGGCCGGGGAAAGTAAACCACCGCAATCCTTCCGTCCGGATACTCGTAGTAGAAATGCGCCGGATTTTCCGGGGTTGGGCCAAGCATGTAGGGAAAGCCCTGTTCGAGTTCGCGTAAGCGCAACGCCTGCACAGATGCTTCCAAACGTCTCTGCTGTTCTTGGGCTTCAGTATTCATGAAAGGCGGTTCAGTTGATTAGACAAAAATAAACGGCAGAGGGCTTCGTGCAGTGAAAGCGAAAAGAAATTAAACGAATGTCTCCTCCCTCAAATCTTTATCCGCATTTTTGTAGTACTAAGAAACTGACAACCCTGCGGTATGAGAGCGCCCGTAAGTAAACTTGCCAAAGACCTTTTAGCGAATCCGGAATCTGCCCGGCAGCTAAAGAATTGGGTGGATTCCAACCGCGACTCCTGTCTGATTTCACACACTAACGAAAACGGACAGGTAAATCAAATCAAAGCAACCCGCCTAAATACCACTGTGGCAACGCACGGATTTGAACCGGATAAACGGACTGCTAAACAGAAAGTTAAAGATTTTTTCGATCAATTTCTTGCGGTGGTAATCAATCCTTTTGGCTAAAATTATCTTTCCTGACGGCACAAAATGTGATCATACCCGGCCTTCGCCAGAAGTTACCTTTGTTTTGAGCACTGGTTTTCTTCCGGGTCAATCACGTTGTTGAAACGCAGTAATTCCACCAAAAATCAGCATCCGCAATGTTTTCTCTCCTTGCACTTCTGGGATGGCTACTGGCCCACAACCACCCCGCACCGATTTCAAACCGCACGCTGGCCACCGGGACCATGCCCACGGTGTTTGCCGATACGCAGGGTGCCCTGCACCTGACCTTCGGGCGGGGTGACACCATCTTTTATGCCACCTCGACCAATCAAGGAACTTCGTTCACCACACCTAATGCCGCAGGTGTGGTACCCAACTTGGTGGCCTTCGCCAAACGTGGGCCGCAGGTGGCCGCCAACAACCGGTTCGTCGTGGTCACAGCGGTGGACAAAGGTGGAAGCCTGCACAGTTTCCGCCTCGACCGCGCCTCCGGGCATTGGCAAGCGGGTAAGCCCGTCACCGACACGCCCGACGTGGCCAAAGAGGGTTTTCAGGGCTTGGCCGTCACCGCCGACGGCACGTTTCACGCGGCTTGGCTCGACGTGCGGTGGGGAAAACAGAAAATTGCTGGGGCCACTTCGGGCGACGGAGGGCGTACCTGGTCGGAAAACCGGTTGCTGTACGCCTCGCCCGATTCGACCGTGTGTGAGTGTTGCCGTCTGAGCATGGCCGCTGCTGGAAATCACGTGTACATCCAGTTTAGAAACTACCTCGGCGGCAATCGCGATTTGTACCTACTCCATTCCGCCGATGGCGGCCGCACCTACGGCCCGGCCCAAAAGCTGGGCACCGGAACCTGGAAACTCAACGCCTGCCCAATGGACGGCGGCACCGTAGCCCTGCAAGCGGACGGGAAGCCCCTGACGGTGTGGCGGCGCGAAGGCACCGTGTACCAATGCCAGCCAGGCCAGGCGGAACAAATGGTAGCCGAAGGCCGCAACTGCACCCTCGCCGCCGCGCCCACGGGTCCCGTGCTGGCCTGGGAACAGCGCGGAACGCTCTTTGTGAAAACGGGCGGTCACGAGGCCTTCGCGGTCGGCGAGGGTCAGCTACCGGGTTTGGCCGTGAGCGGAAAAAACGCCGTGTGCGTCTGGGAATACCAGAAGCAGGTTCGGGTGGCTACGGTGCCGATAGACCAATGAACTGCCACGAGCCAGTAGGGTCAGGCGAATTACAAGCACCTGCTCACGCATGTTGTCAACCCAAAAAAAGGCCCGGAGAGTGACTCTCCAGGCCTTTTTTTGTGCAAGAACCCTGTTTACTGAGCGCTTGCTCCTGGCTTGAATTGCCGCAAAATCACATGGCCTCGGCCATCTCGCCCATGTTCCGGCACGCCTCCGCGCAGCGGCGGCAGGCTTCGGCGCACTCCCGACAGTGGTCCATGTGAGCGGCGTGCTTTTCGCATTCTGCTCCGCAGGCTTCGCAGACGTCGGCGCAGAGCTGGCAAACTTGCCGGGCAAATTGGCTGGCGCTGGTCATGAAACTGGCGGCGGTGTAGCAGATTTTGGCGCAGTCGCGGTCGAGGCGGATGCATTCGACCATCATTTTCACGTCCCGTTCGCCGAGGCAGGCGTCGGCGCAGTGGTCGCAGGCAACGGCGCAGGCCTGGCAGGCCTCAATGCAATCCTGGTACGTTTGGTGTGCCATGGTTCGGGTTGGTTTTGATTGGTACGGCCCGACTTGCCAAAAACCCATTCCGCCCGGAGGAACGAGAATCCCGTATTTTCTTTGAAACAAAGTAAGAATCAGCCCGTTTTAAAACAAAACCGGCACTTTTGCATTCGCCGAAAGACGTTAGAGCGCCGTTTCCCAAAAATTTTATAATTCCCTTCCGGAATCCTGTAACGCACGGCGAATGGAAGTGCCGTAGGTTTGCAGGGAAATTCAAGCCCCATGAAGCGTTCGTTTCTCACTCGACTCACCTGCCTCTGGCTCGCCTTCACGGTGCTGCTGGGAAGCAGCGGGTTTACGGTGGTCGAACACGTTTGCCAGATGCGGGGCAAGGTGAGCAAGGTTCAACTGACGCCCAAAGGCTGCACCAAGCACTGCCCCGCGCCGAAGCCCGCCCGCTCGACGAAGCAACCCCACCTTCACAAACTACCCTGCTGCCAGGTTTCGGCCCACTACCAGCACCTCGAAACGGGTCAGGTGGCAACCGCGCAGGCCTTTGAATTCCCCCAATCCGCGACCGAAGCTGACTTGCTGGCCGCGACGTTTTCCCTACTTGCGGGTTTGTTGCCGCAGGCTACCGAGCAACTTCTTCCCGTCGAATCCGAAGCGCCCCTGAATTCTTCCGGGCGTGACCGGCTCGTGCAGTTCTGCACCTGGCTGATTTAAACCGCCGGGGCGTTCCCCTTTTCTGCCGAAAACCCGACCTGACCGCTGGCACCCAGCGCAGCGTCGCCGTGCATCCAGGCCATTGGGCCGGGCACGAATCAAGGTTTCACCCCTTTTTTTTCAACCATGAAAACCGCGTGGATTCACGTCGGGGCGGTGGTCGTGCTGACGGGTTCGCTGCTGGGTTGCCAGCGGGTGGACATGCCCGTCACCAACCCGCAACTCGACATCAGCTACCCGGCCGCTTTCGTCGTCAACGGCGAAAGCAACGCCATTTCCGTCCTCGACCTCGCCACCCAGCAGGCCCGCGAAACGATTTCGCTGGGCGAAATGACCACCGGTTCGGGCGGGCACGGCGGCGGGATGGGTTCGGGCAACATCGCCTGGCCCCACCACATCTACCTCTCCACCGACGGCAAACGCCTGGCGCTGGGCGTGCCGGGCGAAGACCTCAGCGCCGGACACGCGGGAGGTCAGGCTGGAATGCCGGGCCGCATCGTGGTGCTCGACGCCCGCACGGGCGAACTGCTGACCAACCTGGAAACCCCCGCCATGAACCACAACGCGGCTTTTTCGCCCGATGGCACCGAACTCTGGACCTCGCAGATGGCCGACGCGGGCAAGGTGCTCGTTTTCGACGCGGCCACGCTGGTGCAAAAAGCCAGCATTCCCGTCGGCAAGCAGCCCGCCGAGGTGACGTTTTCGGCCAACGGGCAGTACGCCTTCGTGGCCAACGGCGAGTCGGCCACGGTGAGCGTCATCCGGGTGTCCGACAAATCGGTCGTCAAGTACCTGCCCGTGGGCGAAGACCCGGTGGGGGCCTGGCCGGGCAGTGACGGGCGGATGTACGTCGACAACGAAAAAGGTCAGAGCATTTCCGTCATCGACGTGGCCACGCTCGCCGTGGTCGAAACCCTACCCCTGGGGTTCATGCCGGGTTTCGCGGCCTTTCACCCGACCCGCAACGAACTCTGGGTGAGCGCCGCCCAGACCGGCAACAAGGTCGTGATTTTCGAGCGGAAGGCCGGGGCCTGGGTCAAAGCTACGGAGGTGGTCACGGGCCTCGATGCCCACGCGATTGCCTTCACCAACGACGGCCAGACGGCTTACGTGACCAACCAGGGCGCGGGTACGGTGTCGGTCGTCGACGTGGCGACCCGCACCAAACGCCGCGACGTGGCGGTGGGTAAAAAGCCGAATGGCATCGCGCTGACGAATTAACCTGAACCTTTTTTCCATGAAATTTTCCCCTAAAGTCTTACTCCTGACCTTGCCGCTCGCGGCGTTGGTTCGTCCCGCCACCGCCCAACTGGATTTGCCCGAACCCAGTCCTCCGGCGGAACTAAAGCAAAAAGTCGGGTTCACCGACGTCTCCATCGTTTACGCCCGACCGGGCATGAAGGGCCGGAGCATTTTCGGCGGGTTGGTGCCCTACGGTAAACTCTGGCGTACCGGGGCTTCCGATGCCACCATCGTTACCTTTTCCGACTCCATGAACGTGGAAGGTACCTGGCTGCCGAAGGGCGCGTATTCGCTGTTCACGATTCCGGAAAAAGATGCCTGGACGGTCATTTTCAACACGCACGTGGGTGGTCACGGCACGGCAGGGTACGAGGAAAAGAACGATGCCCTGCGTTTTCGGGTGAAGACGGACACGACGGCGGCGCTTCAGGAGTCGTTTACCATTGCAGTGAATGAGCTGGTGCGCAACACGGCCCGGATGTCCTTGGGCTGGGCGCGCACCTCGGTTTCGTTCCGGCTCGAAAGCAACGCCAACAGCCGCGTCGTGGCCGAAATCAAGCGCCGCATCGAGGTGGACAAGGAAGAAAAGCCGGGACTGTACTACCAGGCCGCGCTCTACTACTTCGACACCGAGCAGGACGCTAAACAGGCCCTCGCCTGGGCTACGAAAGCCGTGGCGCTGAAACCGGCCTTCAACAATTACCACTTGCAAGCCAAGTTATTTGCCCGCCTCGGCGACTACCCATCGGCCATCGCCGCCGCCCGCAAATCGGCGGAACTGGCCCAACAGGAAAAGTTTGCCGACTACGTGACGCTCAACAACCGGCTGATTGCCGACTGGCAGAAAAAACAATGAATTCCTTCCCCCGTCCGTCCCGGTCCAACGGCTCAACCTGGCGCGCGCTCCGCGCCCGGGCGCTGGCGTTGCTGACGGGCGAAGGGAGCGTTCACCGGGCGCTGCTGGACCGCATCGGCCGTTCGCCGGCCAATTACGTGCTGGTCCTGGGGTGCGGCTCTACGGCACTGGTGGACGCCCTGGAGCGTCGGTTCCGGCGGGCCGGGGTGTTCGCCATCGACGAAGACATCCCCGCCTTTCACCGCGCCATCCGGGAGGCAAAACGAACCGGAAGCCGGGTCAATTACGATTGGTCGAAACTAACCTCGCTGCCGTTCCCCAGCGATGGCATCGACGTTCTGGTGGGTCGGTACCTTCTGGCCCGGTACCCCCCCGACGTGGCCCTGGACGTGCTGAAGGAAGCCTGCCGCGTCGTCCGGCCAGGCGGGGAGATTTACCTCGTCGAGCCTGCTGCCGTCCGCACCTGGTGGAATCAGAATCCCAAAGAGGGCCAGCAGCAGTACCTGGGCGAATACCTGCTGAGAAAAGCCGGATTTAAAGCGTACGCAACGGCCGAACGGATACCGACCCTGCGCGGACCTATGACCCTTTTTGAAGCCATCAAACCCCTTTGAATTAACCCCTGTCACTTTTTCCCCCGATTGCAATCCCATGAAAACGAACCTGTTTCTTCTGCTCTGGGCCCTGGTGCCCGCGCTGGCACTCGCCCAGCAACCTTCCTACAAAACGCCCATCGTCATCGGTGCGGACGGCAAAGCCGTGGACGCCGGTGGAGTAGGGGTCGGAACCGTCAGCAAAGATGGCATCATCAAGGACCACGCGGGCCACAAAATCGCCTTTGTGGATGCCAACGGAAATTTAGTCGATGCCAAGACCAACAAGAAACTGGGCAAGATGGGCAAAGACGGCAAAACCTACTACAGCGCCGATGGACAGCTTATGTTCACCATCAAGGACAACGGCACTACCTGCGACATTCTGGATGCCAACGGGAAAAAGGTCGGAAACATCCACGCCAGCCTGAAGGCCAACGCGTGCGCCATCCATTGTTTTCAGGCCCAGCATGCCCACGAGCGGTAACCCTGCGTCATGGCAACCGACCAACCCTACAAAACAGCCCTTCGGTGGCCTGTTCTGACCCGGTTCTACGACGGGTTTATTGCCGTGACCATGCGGGAAAAAACGTTCCGCCGCGCCATCGTCGAACAACTCCGCCACGCGGCTCCGGACGGCATACTCGACGTGGGATGCGGAACCGGAACCCTTGCCTTGCTCCTGCGCCGGGAATTTCCGCAGGCAGCGGTCGTGGGGGTGGATGGCGACGAGGAGGTGCTGCGCATCGCCCGCCGGAAGGCGGAAGGATTCGCCGACGCTCCCGTGATTTTCAAAAAAGCGTGGGCTACGTCCCTTCCGTTCCAGGACGGGAGTTGGCACGCCGCGACAAGCAGCCTGGTGCTGCACCACCTCCCCGACGGCGACAAGCTGCTGGCCCTGCGGGAAATGCGGCGCGTGCTTCAACCAGGGGGCGTGCTGGTCGTGGCGGACTTCGGAAAACCCTCCGGTATTCTGACCGGGATGCTGTTTTCCGTCGCTCAGTTTTTCGACGGCTTCGACACGACGGCGGCCAACCGACGCGGCGATATTCCCCGCATGATGGCTCAAAGTGGCTTTACCCAGGTGCGGACCATCCGGCGCATCGATACGGCATTCGGTACCCTCGACATCCTACAGGCTTTCACGCCTTCCTGATTTTTTTCAACCAAACCAAATCCAATTCAACCATGAAAACCCTCCGAGTAACCTTCGCCACCATCGGCCTAAGCTTGTTCGCCTTGGCCGCCACTGCCCAGAATACTCAGTCCCTGCTCACTTCGTACTACGAAGTGAAAGACGCCCTCGTGGCCACCAACGCGGCCAAAGCCAAAGCGAAAGCCGCCGACCTGCTCGCCGCCATCGGCAAAGTCGAGGTTGCCAAGCTCTCCGCCGCCGACAAAAAGGCCCTCGCTTCGGCTAAAACCGAGGCCACCCACATCGGGGAATCGACCGACGTCGAGCACCAGCGAGAGCATTTCGAGGGGCTTTCCAAGGCGGTGATTCAACTTTCCAAGAGCACCAAACCCGCCAAAACCTACGTGCAGTTCTGCCCGATGGCCGCCGAGGGCAAGGGGGCGTACTGGCTCAGCGACAAAAAAGCCGTCCGCAACCCCTACTACGGGGCCAAGATGCTGACCTGCGGCAAGGTAACGGAAGAAATTTAGTACCCATCCGGTGGGGGCGGGAACCCGTGAACGCCCGCCCTCACCCCCTCTTTTTTGCCATGCTGACTCAGGAGTTGTTCATCAAAAACATGGTCTGCGACCGCTGCGTGCGGGTCGTCCGGCAGGAACTCGAAGGCCTGGGCTACCGCGTGGGCCGGGTCGAGTTGGGCCGGGCGACCATCGAGGGACAGGCGCTGAACCTGGAGACCATCGCCGAAGCCCTCGAAGCGCAGGGGTTCGAGTTGCTCACCGACCGCACGGCGCGGGTGGTCAACCAGGTCAAAACACTCATCATCGAACTGGTGCAGAGCGGGGCCATTGCGTCCCTCCACGTCACGCTTTCGGATTACCTTTCCGAGAAAACGGGCCTGGATTACAGCCACCTGAGCCACGTTTTTTCAAGCGCCGAACACCTGACCATCGAGCGGTACTGGATTCTGCAACGGGTGGAGAAAGCGAAGGAACTGCTCAGTTACGGGGAATTGTCCATCCAGGAAATCGCCCGGCAACTGGGTTACAGCAGCCCGGCCTACCTCTCCAACCAATTCAAGCAACTCACCGGCCTGACGCCCGCCGCCTACCGCGACCAGACCAACGCCGACCGCAACCCGCTCGACTGGATTTAACGGCCCGGAAAGCTAACCGCTTCGTCAACAGCCAATGACCCGATTATGATTGCGCAACTGATTCGATTTTCCGTCCACAACCGCTGGCTGGTGCTCCTGCTGGCCACCGGGCTGTTCGCCTGGGGCGCGTACGCCGTGCGCACCAGCAAGGTGGACGCCATTCCCGATTTGTCGGAAAATCAGGTCATCGTCTTCACCGAGTGGATGGGCCGCAGTCCGCAAATCATGGAAGACCAGGTGACTTACCCGCTCGTGACCAACCTGCAAGGCTTGCCCCAGGTGAAGTACGTGCGCGGCACCTCGATGTTCGGCATGAGCTTCGTGTACGTGATTTTCAACGACGAAACCGACGTGTACTGGGCGCGGCAACGCGTGCTCGAACGCCTCAACTACGCCACGCGGCTCTTGCCCGAAGGCGTCGCCCCGACGCTCGGCCCCGACGGTACGGGCGTGGGCCACATCCTGTGGTACACCCTCGACGCCCCCGGCATGGACCTCGGCGAGCAGCGCGCCGTGCAGGATTGGTACGTGAAATTTGCCCTGCAAAACGTGCCCGGCGTGGCCGAAATCGCCTCGTTCGGCGGGTTTCAGAAGCAGTACCAACTCACGCTCGACCCCAACAAACTCACTTACTTCAACCTCTCGGTACCGCAGGTCATCGCCGCCGTACGGGCCAACAACAACGAAGCCGGAGGCCGCAAGTTCGAGATGAGCGGCATTGGCTACATCATCAAAACCACGGGCTACCTGCAATCCATCGAGCAGATTCAAAACATTCCCGTCAAAACCGACAACTCGGTGCCCGTGCGGGTGGCGGACCTGGGCACGGTGCAGATGACGGGCGAAAGCCGCCTCGGCATTTTCGACTACAACGGCGAGGGCGAGGCCGTGGGCGGCATCGTGGTGATGCGCTACGGCGAAAACGCCGACGAAGTCATCGGCAACGTGAAGAAGAAAATGGAGGAAGCGGCGCGGGGCCTACCCGAAGGCGTGAAGTTCAACCTCGTCTACGACCGCAGCGGCCTCATCGAAGAGTCCATCAGCAGCATCAAAAATACGCTCATCGAGGAGATGATTGTCGTCTCGCTGGTGGTCATTGTTTTCCTGCTCCACTGGCGCAGCGCCGTGAGCATCATCATCCAGATTCCCATCACCATCGCCGCCAGTTTCATTTTGCTCAACGCCTTCGGCATTTCCTCCAACATCATGTCGCTGACGGGCATCGCCCTGGCCATCGGGGTCATCGTCGACAACGGCATCATCATGGCCGAAAACGCCTACAAGAATTTGGCAATCCGGCAGGCGGAACTTACCCACGAGGCTCATCCCACCCGCCCGACATCGGCGGCCGGCGGCGGGGATTCAGTCCTACCTGGCTCAAACGGCCAACCGGTTGTCTCCGTCGAACGTCGCTAACTGTTCATCAAACAGCAACATGGAATCGCATCCCCAAGCGCATTGGAGCCGCATTTTTAGCGAGAAGCAACCCGAAGAAATGAGCTGGACGCAGCCCATTCCAAGCACCTCGCTGCAATTCATCCGGGAATTCAACCTTGACCCGTCGGCCCGAATCATCGACGTCGGCGGTGGCGACAGCCGCCTGGTCGATTTCCTGCTCGATGCCGGATTTGAACACCTGACGGTGTTGGACATCAGCCCCGAAGCCCTTGAGCGCGCCAAAACCCGGTTGGGCGACCAGGCCAGACGCGTCGAATGGGTTGTCAGCGACATCACCGCATTTACTCCGGCTAACCCCTTCGATTTCTGGCACGACCGGGCGGCGTTTCATTTCCTGACCAGCGATTCGCAAATCGGCAGTTACCTGACGATTGCCCGGCAAGCCCTGCGCGCCAACGGGGGCATGATGGTGGGGACTTTTTCGGAAAATGGCCCCGAACGGTGCAGCGGCTTGCCGGTGCATCGGTACAGCGAGGCTTCGCTGACGGCCCAGTTGAAAAACGGGTTTCAAAAACTCCGGTGCGTGACCGAAGACCACCGGACTCCGTTTCGGACGACGCAAAATTTTCTGTTCTGCTCGTTCAGGCGGGTCGATTGACAAAAAATGCCATGTTCAAAAAACTGAAAACCTGGTTCCGCCGCCGTCCGCCGGGCTACGTGCCCGTCCCGGAGGATGAGCGGCTGGCCATCATCGAAAAATCGAGCATCCAGGTCTCGCGGGGGGTGTTTTACTCGACCGTCATCATCATCACCTCGTTTCTGCCCGTGTTTTTGCTCACCGGGCAGGAGGGCAAGCTGTTCCACCCGCTGGCCTGGACGAAAACGTTCATCCTCGTCATCGACGCGCTGCTGGTGATTACCCTGGCCCCGGCCATGCTGGCGCTGTTTCTGAAGGGCCGCTTCAAGGACGACAGCGCCAACCCCATCACCCGTGGGCTGGAACGGGTGTACGAACCCGTCATCCGGGCCGTGATGAACTGGCGCAAAACCACGATTGGCGTCAACCTGCTGGCCCTGGCCGTGAGCGTGCCGCTGCTGCTGAGCCTGGGCAGCGAGTTCATGCCGCCCCTCGACGAGCAGAGCATCCTGTTCATGCCCGTGACCCTGCCCGACATCTCGAACGCCGAGGCCAAGCGGATTTTGCAGGTGCAGGACAAGCTCATCAAATCGGTGCCCGAAGTGGACAAGGTGCTCGGCAAGGCGGGCCGGGCCTCGACGGCCACCGACAATTCGCCCATCAGCATGATTGAAACTATCATCATGCTCAAGCCCAAGTCCGAATGGCGCGCGGGGTTGACCAAAAAAGACCTCGTGGCCGAACTCGACGCCAAACTCCAAATTCCGGGCGTGGTCAACGGCTGGACCCAGCCCATCATCAACCGCATCAACATGCTTTCGACCGGCATCCGCACCGACGTGGGCGTGAAGGTGTACGGCCAGCGGCTCGACTCGATTTACGCCGTTTCGGAGCGGGTGAAAACGGCCCTCGAAGGCATTCCGGGCGTGAAAGACCTCTACGTCGAACCCATCACGGGCGGCAAGTACCTGACCGTCGACGTGAACCGCGACGCCCTGGGCCGCTACGGCCTGAGCGTGGCCGACGTGAATTCAATCGTGGAATCGGCCATCGGCGGCGCGCCCGTCGGCAACACCATCGAAGGGCGGCAGCGGTTTTCCATCAACGTCCGCCTGGCCCAGGATTACCGCAACAGCGTCGAGCGCCTGCGGCGCATTCCCATCCCGACGGCCGCCTTCGGCACGGTGCCGCTGTCGGCGGTCGCCACCATCAAATTCGAGGACGGCCCGCCGATGGTGACGTCGGAGAACGCGCTGCTGCGCGGGGCGGTGATGTTCAACGTCCGCGACCGCGATTTAGGCGGCACGGTCAACGAAGCCATCGGAAAAGTGGGCCAGAGCCTCCAACTCCCCGACGGGTATTTTCTGGAATGGAGCGGGCAGTACGAAAACCTCATCCGGGGCCAGCGCACGCTGCTGCTCATCGCGCCCGTCGTGCTGGTGATTATTTTCCTGGCCCTGTACCTGGCCTTTCACTCGGTGCGCGAGGCGTTTTTGAGTTTGATTACCATTCCCTTCGCCCTCATCGGCGGGGCGTACATGGTTTATTTCTACGGCGTCAACCTGTCGGTGGCCGTGGCCGTGGGCTTTATCGCGTTGTTCGGAATTGCCGTGGAAACGGGCGTGGTGATGGTGATTTACCTCAACGACGCCATGCGGCAACTCGCCGAGCGGAAGGGCAATTCGCGGGAAACGATTTCCAAGGCGGAGTTGAAAGAAGCCGTAATCCACGGCGCGGCCCGGCGGCTGCGGCCCAAAATCATGACGGTTTCGGTGTCGCTGTTTGGCCTGGTGCCGGTGCTGTGGGCCAACGGCGTGGGCAGCGACGTCATGCTGCCCATCGTGCTGCCGATGATTGGCGGGGTGCTCACTTCCTCGACGCACATCCTGCTGGTGACGCCCCTGATTTTTCTGATGACCAAGGAATACGAACTGCGCAAGTTCGGCAAACTGGAAATACACGATGTTCACCATTAAAAACCCCGCGTTCGTCGGGCTGCTGCTGGCGCTGGCCCTCCAGGCTCCGGGCCAGGTCGTGTCGCTCGACAGCGTGCTCAGCGCCGTGGACCGGCAAAACCCGATGCTGCTCCCCTACGCCAGCCGGGCCGCCGCCCAGCGCGAGTACGCCGAAGGCAAGCGAAGCTGGATGGCCCCGATGGTGGGCGGCGGGCCGTGGATGGCCCCGTACCCAGGCCAAATCGTGCAAGATTCCCGCGACAAGGGGTTCATCATGTTTTCGGGCGAACAAGCCCTGCCCAACCGCGCCCGGCAGCGGGCCCAGGTGGCCTTCGGCCGCTCGAAAGCCGACGTTGAAGCGGCGGGCCGCGCGGTGACCTTCAACCAGTTGCGCGCCGAAGCGAAAAGCCTGTACTACGAGTGGCTCGTCGCCGAAAAAAGGCGGAATGTCTTATTTGAAAACCAGCGGATTCTGCAAACGATGAAAAAGCTGGCCGACATCCGCTACCCGTACGCGCAGGGCAGTTTGGGCAACGTCTACAAAGCCGAAGCGCGGCTCTACGAAGTGGAGAATATGCTGCTGATGACCGCCGCCGACATCGAGCAGAAACGCATCCGGCTCAACACGCTGATGAACCAGCCCCGGCAGGCGGTTTTTCAAATCGACACCACCCTTCGCCTGCCCGCGCCGGAAGCCGCTTTCCCCGACACGACCGACCTGCGCAACGCCCGCAGCGACGTGCGGCGGATGAACGAAAGCATCCGCTCCATGCAACTCGGCATTGCCGCCCAGCGCACCGAGCGCCTGCCCGAACTGCGGTTGCGTTACGACCACATGCTGCCGCTGGACCGGATGATGCCCCGGATGTACACCCTCGAAGCCATGGTGTCGATTCCCATCGTACCCTGGGCGTCGCGGATGTACAAAGCCGAAATCAAGGGAATGCAGCAGGACATCCGGGCCATGCAGCAGGAGCGGGAAGCGATGCTCAACGAAGCCCAGGGCATGGCCGCCGGGATGCTCGCCGAACTGCGCAACCTGCGCCCCCAACTCGACAACTACCAGCAACGCATCATCCCGGCCCTGCGCCGGAATTACCAGACGCTGATGATTGCCTACGAGCAAAACAAGGGTGAACTGCCCGTGGTCATCGACGGTTGGGAATCGCTCAACATGGCCCAGATGCAGTACCTCGAACGCCTCCAGCTTTACTACCAAACCCTCGTCAGCTATGAACGGGAAGTGGAAAAATAACGCCCTCTGGCTCATCCTGACGCTGGTTTTCGCTGCCTGCGGCCTCAAAACGAAGCAGCAGGAATCCAGCGCCCCGGCCAGCCCCAACGCCGGACACAGCCATGCCGGGCACGACCACGCCACGGCGGAGGAGGAATACACCTGCCCGATGCACCCGCAAATCGTGCAGGACAAACCCGGCAGTTGCCCGATTTGCGGGATGGATTTGGTCAAAAAAACGACGGGTGGCGACAGCCTGACCGTGACCAAAAGCCTCGACGCCCTGCTCCAGCCCACCAATTCGCTGGTCGTGTCGTCGGTGGCGACGGTGCGACCCCAACGGCAGGCTTTGCCCGTGGAAATCGCCGCCAGCGGCCTGGTCACCTACGATACGCGGCGGCTGTACACCATCCCGGCCCGCTTCGGCGGGCGAATCGAACGGCTGTACGTCCGCTACAACTTCCAGCCCATCCGCAAGGGCCAGAAGCTCCTTGAACTCTACAGCCCCGACCTCGTCGTGGCCCAGCGGGAATTGCTCTTTTTGCTCGAATCCGACGCCGGAAACGCGCCGCTGATTGCCTCGGCCCGGCAAAAACTCCACCTGCTCGGCCTGACCGAGGCCCAATTGCAAACCCTCGTGCGCACCCGCCAGCCCAGTTATTCCCTGGCCGTGTTCAGCCCCTACGACGGCTACGTGGTCGAAGAATCCGCGCCCGCCACGGCTAGCGGTTCGGCCCCGGCGGGCGGCGCGGCGAGCGCTCCGGCGATGGGCGGCGGGGGCATGGGTTCGGGGATGGGGGACGGCGGTTCGGCCCCGGCTCCGTTGGCTTCCGGCCCGTCCACCGCCACGCCGTTGCTGCTGCGCGAAGGGCAGTACGTGCAAACCGGCCAGACCCTGTTTCGGGTCGTGAACCCCAACCGGCTCTGGGCCGAATTCAACCTCTACGCCCGCGACGCCGCCGATGTGCGCCCCGGCGACCCGGTACAGGTCACCTTCGACCAGGTAGCCACGCCACCCATGCGGGCGAAAGTGAGTTTCGTCGTGCCGTTTTTCGAGCAAAACCAGCCCTTCGTCAAGGTGCGGGTGTACCTCTCGGGGCAAGGCGCGCGCGTGGGCCAGTTGGCGCGGGCCAACATCGCCCGCCCCGCCCGTGAGGCCCTGTACCTGCCCGCCGAGGCGGTGCTCGATTTAGGCAGTCGGCAGGTGGCCTTCGTGCGCGACGGGGAAAATTCGTTCCGGCCCGTGACCGTCACGGCGGGCCGGGCCAGCGGCGGCAACGTGCCCATCGTTGGCGGCCTGACCGACGAGCAGGAGGTTGCGGCCAACGCCCAGTTCCTCGTCGACAGTGAAAGTTTCGTCAACGCAACGTCTTCAACGCCATGAAAACTTTTTGGAGAACCCTCGCTCTCCTGCTCGTGCTGACGGCCTGTCAGACCGGCGGTTCGGGCAGCGGAGCTTCCGATTCCACCCACCACGAGCACGACGGACATCTCCATGCGGGCCACGACCACGGAAAAACCGGGGCTGTTTCCGCCACCACCTACACCTGCCCGATGCATCCGCAAATCGTGCAGGACAAACCCGGCAGTTGCCCGATTTGCGGGATGGATTTGGTGCCGGTGGTAAAAACCGGCTCGAAAGCCGCCGAGGTGATGCTGGGCGAAAGCCAGGTTAAACTGGCGGGCATCCGCGTCGAGGCCGTGGCGTCGGGCACCCTGGGCAACGTCACCACGCTCAACGCCCGGCTGGCCGCCGACCAAGAACAAACCGACGTCATCAGCACCCGCGCCGCCGGGCGCATCGAGCGGCTTTTCGTCAAGGAAATCGGCCAACCCGTGCGCAAGGGCCAGGTGCTCTACGAACTCTACAGCGAGGCGCTTTCGACCTACCAGCAGGAGTACCTCGTGGCCCTTCAGCAGGAAGTGGAACTGGGAAAAACCGAAGCACGCTACGCCTCCTTCCGCCGCGCCGCCGAGCAGCGGTTACTGCTCTACGGGATGACCGCCGCGCAAATCGAAACCCTCGCCCGCACCCGGCAGGTGCAGCCGCGCCTGCCCTTCGTGGCCCCGGCCTCGGGCACCGTCACCGAAATCGCCGCCAGCGAGGGCCAGTACGTGGGCGAAGGCGCGTTGCTCTACCGCCTCGTCGACCTGGGGCGGCTCTGGGTCGAAGCCGAACTCTACGCCGGGGAAGCCGCCAACGTGAAGGTGGGTCAAACCGTGCAGGTGCGGGTGGTTGGTTACGAAACCGAGCCGCTTACGGCCCGCGTGACGTTCATCAACCCGGAGTACCGCGCCGGGAGCCAGGTGCTCGTGCTGCGGGCGGCGCTGGCCAATCCGGGCGGGCGTTTTCAGCCGGGAATGCAGGCGCGGGTGCTCATCCAGCACGCCACCCAACGGGGACTGACCCTGCCCACCGACGCGGTGGTGCGCGACGCCAGCGGCAGCGTGGTGTTCGTCGAAACCGTCGCCAACACCTTCCAGCCCCGCCGGGTGAAAACCGGCGCTGAAACCGAAGACCGCGTGGCCGTGACGAGCGGACTGACGGGCGACGAGCGGGTGGTGATGGCCGGGGCGTACCTGCTGTACAGCGAATTGATTTTGAAAAAAGGCGTCAATCCGATGACAGCCCAGACCGAAGAAACGGGCGTGAAATCCACCCCCAACAGCGAGAGCAACCCCGCCCCGCAGCCCCAGGCACACGCGGCCCCGGCCCCGTTTAAACGCCAACTCACGGCGGTGTACCAGCAATCGCTGGGCCTGACCGAAGCGCTGATTGCCTCCGACGCGGGCAAAGCCAAAACAGCGGTAGCGGGCGTGAAAAAAGCCCTCGGCTCGGTGGACATGGCCCTGCTGAAAGGCTCCGCCCACACCGACTGGATGGGCCAGCTTTCCGGCATGAACACCGCCCTCAGCCAACTCGAAGCGACGACCGACGTAGAGGCCCAGCGCGCCGCCTACGCCGGGTTCGAGGACGCGCTGTACCGGAGCGTGAAGGCGTTTGGGATTGAAAAACCGGCCTTCCGTCAGTTCTGCCCGATGGCGCTGGGCAACAAGGGCGCGTACTGGCTCAGCGACAAAAAACCCATCCGCAACCCCTACTTCGGCGACGCCATGCTGACGTGCGGGGAGACGAAGGAGACGCTTTAGGTAAATCTTCTCGTTCAGTAACCCTTGATTTTTCATGCAAAAAGCCGCTTTTTTCATTCTCGCTGCCGGACTCTTGTTTTCCGGAAACGTCCTGGCCCAGCACCAGCACCCGGCCCCCTACGCCGGGGAACAAAGCCGGTCCATCAAAGCGCTTTCCGCCGCCGACGTGGACGGCTACCTGAACGGCCGGGGGATGGGCCTGGCCAAAGCCGCCGAGCTCAACGGCTACCCCGGCCCCATGCACGCCCTTGAACTGGGCGAAAAACTAAAGTTGACGGCCAACCAGAAAGCCGACATTCAGCAGTTTTTTGACCGGATGCACGAGGAGGCCGTGCGCCTGGGCAAGCAGGTCGTCGAAAAAGAAACCAGCCTCGACAGGCAATTCGCGACGCGGGAGGTGACGCCGGGTTCCCTGGAAAAGACCCTGGCGGAACTCGCCGACTTACAGGCCCGCTTGCGGCAAACGCACCTGCAAGCCCACCTGGCCACCCGCCGGGTGCTCAGCGACGAACAGGTCACCGCCTACAACCAACTGCGGGGGTACACGAAGTAAGGACTGGTTTTTTACCCAGGCGGTTGTTATGAACCTCAACGACATCACCACCTTGCTCGGCGACGATGCCGAAACGCTGCTCGGCCACGTGTCCCGCACGTTTCCCAAAGAAACCCTGCACCTGCCGGGGCCGGACTTTCTGAGCCGGGTCTGGGAACCCTCCGACCGCTCGTCGCAGGTGCTGCGCAGCCTCGGCCAGCTTTTCAACCACGGGCGGCTGGCGGGGACGGGCTACCTGAGCATCCTGCCCATCGACCAGGGCATCGAGCACAGCGCCGGGGCGTCGTTTGCGGCCAACCCGCTGTATTTCGACCCCGAAAACATCGTCCGCCTGGGCATCGAGGGCGGTTGCAACGCCGTGGCGACCACGTTCGGCGCGCTCGGCGTGGTGGCACGGCGCTACGCCCATCGCATTCCCTTTATCGTCAAACTCAACCACAACGAACTGCTTTCGTACCCCAACCGCCACGACCAGATTATGTTCGGTTCCGTGCGGCAGGCCTGGAACCTGGGCGCGGTGGCCGTGGGCGCGACGATTTACTTCGGCTCGGACGAATCGGGGCGGCAAATCGGGGAAGTGGCGGCGTTCGAAGAAGCCCACGCGCTGGGCATGGCCACGATTCTGTGGTGTTACCTGCGCAACAACGCTTTCAATCGGGGCAAGGGCCAGGATTACCACCTGGCCGCCGACCTGACGGGCCAGGCCAACCACCTCGGCGTGACGCTGCAAGCCGACCTCATCAAGCAGAAATTACCCGAACGCAACGGCGGCTTCACCGTCCTGAACACGGGCGAAAGTGCCTACGGCAAACTTGACGAGCGGATGTACAGCCAACTCAGCACCGACCACCCATCGACCTGTGCCGCTACCAGGTGGCCAACTGCTTCATGGGCCGTGCGGGGTTGATTAATTCGGGCGGCGGCTCCTCCGGCGAATCGGACCTGCGCGAGGCCGTGCGCACGGCGGTCATCAACAAGCGGGCGGGGGGCACGGGACTGATTTCGGGGCGGAAGGCGTTTCAGCGGCCGTTTGGCGAGGGGGTGAAGTTGCTGAGGGCGATTCAGGAGGTTTACCTATCTTCCAGTATCTCTGTAGCTTGAATGAATCGCCAAAAAAAATTCGACTTTTTCTTGACAAAGTATTATTTAAAGCCTATCTTCAAGTCGCCTTCTTTCTTCCGCCAATTCCTCTCGTAGAAGTCCCGCAATAAATTTTGGGTGATATCAACCCTTAAAGGTTGATGCGTGTCTATGCCGGTGAACCGTCCATTTTCATCTGCCATGAAAGCGCTCTTCAGTTTTTGCTTATTATCGTTTGCCATTGTTTCAATGGCAGTTAGCTGTTCTACGCAACAGGATACCATCCAGCCAGACGGCAATCCGAGCGATCTCGTTTCCTTCCAATTTGACTTGCTCAACGAGCAGGGGAAACCTGATACCGTGTTTAGAGAGGGCGAAAACTTTTCCTTTCGATTTTTTATAATCAACCGTACTGACCAGCAGTTGGCATTGCCTAACCCTTTTTTCGATGCTCCTGAGTTCTGCCGTGTTTATCAAACTGATGTAAGTGAAGCTCAAAGCAAAGAATTTTTTGTTGGTAGGCCCTGGCAGAGTATGCTCTGCAACGAAAGAGGTGCCTATCCGCTCTTTCCTAAAGATACGTTAAAGCTTTCCATTAAGTGGAATCCCAAAAATTCCATTCAAGAGAACGCTCCGTTTATTCCGTATTTTTGTTTTCCAAACAATTATCAAAACCCTCCAATTTTGACTAAAGGCAACTATGTCACTCGGTTTGAAACGAAGTTTAAAATTTTACCATGGGAAAAAGAGTGGGTGATAACAGAATCCAAACGCTTTGAAATTAAGTTTAAAGTAAAGTAAAATTTACTCCATTAAGTCCAATCTTATGACTCAACCTTTAAACGTTCAACCGCCATGCGTAACTTTTGTTTTTTGGCAGCGATGGGCATTGCCATCTCGCTCCAGCAATCCGCCGCCCAAGTAGTGGTTACCCGCAAACCATTGGACGCTTCGACATCATTCAAACCGATTAGTGTTCCGGGTATTACCACATCACTACCTAAAAGTGTACTCCTTTCCGCTCCTGATGTAGCAGCGTTATTGGCTCAAGATGCTAAGCAAACATCTGGCCCAACTCGGTTTGCAAGAGCGCTTCCGGTTCAAATAGACTTTCGCAGTGGTAAGTGGGAAACCACAGAGAAAGGGAGAGTCTGACGCTGCGTTGTTGAGGCTTCCAAAGCGCATTCATTACACTTTCTGTTCCAGAAACTTTCTTTACCGGACAGCGCAAAACTTTACATTTACAACTTAGATCAATCCTTGGTAATTGGTCCAATTCAGAAAGATAATCTAACAAACGGTACTTTTGCCACTGATTTGATAAGTGGTTCAAGTGCAGTTTTAGAACTATTCGAGCCCGCTGAGTCTTCAGGAAAAAGCGATTTACTAGTGAACCGTGTGTACTACGGTTACAAACCTATTTTCGTTGAAACTGGTTTTGGAAGTTCCGGTAGTTGCAATGTAAACATCAATTGCTCAGCAGGAAACAATTGGCAAGCCCAATCCAACGGTGTTTGTGTACTACTGACAAATACGAACGAGAATTCGGCTTTTTGCTCTGGCACGCTCCTTAACAACACCTGTCAAAATTTTTTACCAAATGTTTTAACGGCATTTCATTGCTTGGACACAGGTGACGGCGTTTTGCAACAATCGGAAAGGGATCAGGTTGCAAACTGGCTTTTCCGTTTTCAATATAAAAGTCCTACCTGTAGCCCAAATCAAAACGCCACAAATTATATTACGTTTACCGGCGCAACGTTCTTGTCTGCGTGGAGAAATTCTGACTTTGCCCTCCTTAGAATGAATCAGCGTCCTCAAGCAAGCTCTGGCATTCAATACGTTGGCTGGTCGCGAACAGGCACAACGCCTAATTCGGTGGTCTGCATCCATCACCCTGCTGGAGATGTTATGAAAATTGCTACTGATGGTCAATCTCCAACGGTGACAACAATTACAGGTTCGGCCAATTCCCATTGGTTTGTTGACACTTGGGATACCGGAACCACTGAAGGAGGATCATCCGGTTCCGCACTTTTTGACCAAAATGGGAGAGTTATCGGTTAAGATCACGCGGGGGATGGATATCCCGCCTGCGATCCCAATAAAGGAACCTATTTTGGCCGATTCAATATTTCATGGACAGGAGGTGGAACGTCAGATACAAGGCTAAGTGACTGGTTAGCGAATGATCCGAATACCACTGAAGTGAATACAATACAGATTCCTTCCGTTTCCGGGCCAGCAATCTTCTGTACAACCGGAACATATACATTAAACAATGCTCCAGGAGGTGCCACTGTTTCTTGGTCAGTTAGCCCTTCAAATGCGGTAACACCTTCGTCTGGTACAGGTTCAGTTGCGAACTTAACCTTCAACAGTAACTCAGACGCAACCATTACTTTTCAGGTAGGCTGTGCTACAGCGGCGACGTTTTCTACTAACTTTCACGTCGGCGACTACAGCAGTTCCAATTACCCGGTCTCTGGCCCGTCGAATGCAGGGTGTTTCCAAACTGTGTACTACTCGACCAATCAACTGCCGGGTGCTACTTCGTACACCTGGTTCTGGCCAAGCAACTGGACGTACGTTTCTGGTCAGGGTACCAATCAATTAGCTGTCCAGACCGGTGGGTCGGGTTCGTCCGGGGCGGTAGGAGTTCGGGTTGGGGCTTGTGGGGGAAGTGGCGGCAGCCCAGCTACGCGATTCACCTCCGTAAACTGTTCCTTCCGATTAGCCGCTGATATATTCCCTAACCCCGCTTCGGAGCAGGTTGAAATCGTTGGCGGTCGGGAAGTGCCCAGCGAGGGGAACACCCGTGCCGTCGTTGTGCCGGAAGTGGGAAATTACGATGCCCGGCTCTACAATGCTATGGGTAAATTGGTGCGAAGTGGCCAGAGTACCAATGGCAAACTTTCCTTCAACGTGCAGCAACTGCCAGATGGCGTGTACACGCTTCAGTTGGACGATGGATCAGGTAAGCAGGTTACGAAACGCGTCGTAGTGGCTCACTAAGGTTGCTACTGGTTCAAAAGGGTTGGTACTTGACTGTGCCAACCCTTTTTTTGTCATGACATGACATCCTCCGTAACGGGAACTGGGAAGCTAAGGCGTTCCAGTTACGTTTTGACCAGCCAGATACAGCGATCTCAAACCATTTTTATGACACGTCGGATCATGGGTCATTTTTTTTTAAGTTCTGTGCCATGATTTATTTGGACTTCCTTACCTGAAGACCTTCCTTCAAAAACTGCGCGTTCAGCGCCACAATCACCGTACTCGCGCTCATCAGCACCGCCCCCAACGCCGGGCTGAGCACGAAGTTCGGGTACAGCACCCCCGCCGCCAACGGAATGGCGATGACGTTGTAGCCCGTTGCCCAAAACAGGTTCTGAATCATTTTCCGGTAGGTAGCCTTGCCAAACTGCACCAGGTTGGTGATGTCGGTCGGGCGGCTGTTGACCAGGATGATGTCGGCGGTTTCGGCGGCCACGTCGGTGCCCGAACCCACGGCGATGCCTACGTTGGCTTGGGCCAGGGCCGGGGCATCGTTCACCCCGTCGCCGGTCATGGCCACGAACTCGCCTTTGGCTTGCAAGTCCTTCACCACCGATACTTTCTGGTCGGGCAGCACCTCGGCGTACACGCCGTCGAGGCCCAGGTCTTTGGCCACGGCGTCGGCCACTTTTTGGTTGTCGCCGGTGGCCATGTACACCTTCACGCCGCTTTCCTGCAAGGTCTTCACGGCCTGCTTGGAATCCTCCCGAATGCGGTCGGCCAGGGCGACGAACCCGGCCAGCGTTTCGTCCAGGAGTACGAAAACCACGGTTTCGGCCCCGCTGGCGTACGCGTTGTCAGGCAACGGGATGCGTTTTTCTTTCAAATAACTGGGACTGACGACGCGCAGCGGTTTTCCGTCCACGACTCCCGCGATGCCCTTGCCGGTGATGGACTGAAAATCCCGGACGGCGGGCAATTCCAGTCCGCGTTTTTTGGCTTCGCGCACGATGCCCTGGGCGATGGGGTGCTGGGATTCGCGTTCGAGCGCTGCCGTCAGGCGCAGCAGGGCGGTTTCGTCGAGGCCCGCCGCCAGCGGCACCAGCCGGGTTACGCCAAATTCGCCTTCGGTGAGCGTACCCGTTTTGTCGAACACCATCGCCGTGATTTTGCGGGCTTCCTCGAAGGCCGTCCGGTTGCGGATGAGCAGCCCCCGCTGGGCGGAAATCGCCGTGGAGATGGCCACCACCAGCGGATTGGCCACGCCCAGCGCGTGGGGGCAGGCCGTGACCATCACCGTCACCATCCGCTCGACGGCGAAGGAGGTTTCCTGCCCGCTCAGCAGCCAGACCACCAGCGTCAACAACCCGACCGTCAGCGAGAGCAACGTGAGCCACCCGGCGGCGCGGTCGGCCAGGGTCTGGGTTTGGGATTTGGCGCTCTGGGCTTCCTCCACCAGCCGAACCACCTTGTTGAGGTAGCTGTCCTGGCCCTGGTGGGTGACTTTCACCCGGAGCGACCCCTCGCCGTTGACCGCCCCGGCAATCACCGGGTCGCCGGAGGCTTTCTGCACTGGCACGCTTTCGCCGGTCAGCATGCTTTCGTTGACGGCGCTGTCGCCCTCGACCACCACGCCGTCGGTCGGCACCCGCTCACCGGGCCGGATGAGCACGACGTCGCCAATGACCAGCTCGGCCACCTTCACTTCGCGCAGGGCGGTGCCCTCGACCTTATGGGCATCGGCGGGCAGCAACTGCACGATGAGTTCAAGCGAACGCGAGGCCCCGGCCACCGATTTCATTTCGAGCCAGTGCCCCAGGAGCATGATGTCGATGAGCGTGGCCAGTTCCCAGAAGAAATCCATCCCCGCCAGCAGGCCCAGCGTCACGGCCACGCTGTAAGCGTAGGCGGCGGTGATGGCCACGGCCACCAACGTCATCATGCCCGGCTGACGGCGGCGAAGTTCGCCCACCAGCCCGGTCAGAAACGGCCAGCCGCCGTAGACGTAAATCACCGTTGCCAGCGCCAACACCAGCCAATCGCGCCCCGGAAAATCGAGGTGGTATCCCGCTACTTCCTGGAACATCATCGAAAAAGCCACCACCGGCACCGACAGCGCCAAACACACCCAGAACCGGCGAAGGAAATCGGCAATCATCGCCCCGTGGTCGTGGCCAGCGTGCCCGCCGTGGTCCATTCCCGCGTGGGCTTTTCCCCCGTGGTTCATGGCTGCGTGGTTGTGGTCCATCGGCCCGCTGTGGCTGCCGTGGGCGATGTGTTGCTGGGCCTGCTCCTCGGCGGGTGGTTCCTCCGTTTCGGGGGGATGGTGGTGCGTAGGGGGGTGCGTTAAACCCGGATGCGCGTGAGACCGGGCAGGAGTCGGGGAAGCCGTTTTCGGTTCGGTAGTTTGGTGGGCCGGGGCGTGGTGGCCGTGGTGCGAAGTCGACCCCGCCGCCGTTGCTTCCATGACGTGGAACGAACCGATGCCGGAAACAACCCGTTGCAACTCCTTCACGTCGGGGTGCTGTTCCACCGTCAGGATAGCCAGGGGTGGCTGGGCCGTTACCTCGGCGTCGAGGACGTCCGGCAAGGTGAGCAAGGCTTTTTTGACGGCCTCGGCCTGGTCGGCGGTTGTCAGGCCGTGCAGGTGGTACTGATGCTGGTGTCTCATGAGAAGGAAATTTTCGCCTCCAACGTCTTGGTGTCCCGAAGGTTCGTAAAAATTCATTCTCCAGCCTCCATTCCAAAAATTCTGTAAGCCTCACCGGAAATCCTGCAATTTCGCCCTTCGCCCGGCTCCTTAGTTTTGTACGAACAAAAACCGCCCGTTTCCCCGTTAGCCAGGGGTGGAAGGGCGAATCAGACGTGACGAACCGATGAACGAAGAAACGACGCTCCGAATCCGGGGGATGGTGTGCGACCGCTGCGTGAAGGTCGTCCGGCGTGACCTGGAGGCGTTGGGGATTCCCGTGCGGCAGACTCGCCTGGGTCTGGTGACGGTCGGGGGTGGCCTTAGCCCCGAGCAGTTGGCGTTGGTGCGCTCGATGCTCGAATCGGAAGGATTTTCGCTCCTGAACGACAAAAAAGCGGCGTTGCTTCAGGGCGTGAAGGACTTCATCAACGGCCTCGTCGAAAGCGGGGAACTGGCCGAACGCAGCCTGCGCCTCTCCGACCGGCTGGCGGAACGGTTCGGGGTGGACTACCCTACGCTGAGCGCGTTGTTTTCGTCCACCGAAGGCATTACCCTGGAGAAATACGCCATTTCGCAGCGCCTCGACCAGGTGCGCGAACTGCTTGTGTACACCGACCAGCCCGTGGCCGACATTGCCTACCGCACAGGGTTCAGCACCGTGCAACACCTCACGAACCAGTTCAAGCGCGAGACGGGCCTGACACCCGCCTTTTACCGCCGCATCCGCCGCGAAAAAGAGCGTTTGCAACACGCCACGGTCTGAGGCGGCACCGCGAAACCCGGCCTGGAGCTACCCTGCGGTGATTTTACAAGTCCTTTCCTGAATTGTGTAAAAGTCGGCCGGGTGGCGGGTGCGACCTTTGTGCTGTCGTTCAACCGACCTGTCATTATGGAAACTTCCGTTTTAGAACCTAAAAAATCCGCCCCGAAACTGGCCTCCGGTGCCACCCGCCAAACGTTTCCCGTGCTGGAAATGACCTGCGCGGCCTGCGCCGTGAGCGTGGAATCCATTCTTCAGCACACGCCGGGCGTGCGGAGCGCCGCCGTTAACTACGCCAACCAGTCCGTGGCCGTCGAGTTCGACCCGAATGCCATCACGCCCGAAGGCTTGCAAACCGCCGTGCGGGGCATCGGTTACGACCTCGTCGTCGAAGCCGAAGACCCGCACCGGGCCAACGTTTGGCAGGTCCAGGCCGAAGCCCAACGGCGGCACTACGAAGCCCTGAAAAAGCGCACGCTCTGGGCCGGGGTGCTTTCGGTGCCGGTGGTCGTGCTGGGGATGTTCTTCATGAATGCGCCCTACGTCAACTGGGTGATGATGGCCCTCTCGGCCCCGGTGGTGTTCGGGTTGGGGCGCTCGTATTTCGTCAACGCCTTCAAGCAGGCCCGGCACGGCAAAGCCAACATGGACACGCTCGTGGCGCTTTCGACGGGCATCGCGTTTTTGTTCAGTGCGTTCAACACGATTTACCCCGAGTTCTGGCACCAGCGCGGCCTCCATCCGCACGTGTACTTTGAGGCCGCCGCCGTGGTCATCGCTTTTATTTCACTGGGAAAACTTCTCGAAGAACGGGCCAAGTCGAACACCACTTCGGCGCTTAAAAAACTCATGGGCCTGCAACCCAAAACGGTCCGCATCGTCGAAGGCGACGTGGAGCGCGAAATTCCCGCCGCCGACGTGCGCGTCGGGCAGGTGCTGCTGGTGCGACCGGGGGAGAAAATCCCGGTGGACGGGTACCTCGTGGCGGGCCGCTCGTTCGTGGACGAAAGCACCATTTCGGGCGAACCCGTGCCGGTCGAAAAAGAGGAGGGAGCCGCCGTGTTTGCCGGAACGCTCAACCAGAAGGGCAGCTTCCGGTTCGTGGCCGAAAAAGTGGGCGGACAAACCGTGCTGGCCCAAATCATCCGCGCCGTGCAGGAGGCTCAGGGCAGCAAGGCCCCGGTGCAGAAACTGGTGGACAAAGTAGCCGGGATTTTCGTGCCCGTCGTCATCGGCATTGCCCTGCTGACGTTTGCGGCCTGGCTTCTTTTCAGCGGGGAAAACGCCCTCACCCACGCCCTGCTTACCTCGGTCACGGTGCTCGTCATCGCCTGCCCCTGCGCGTTGGGCCTGGCCACGCCGACGGCCATCATGGTCGGGGTAGGGAAGGGGGCCGAAAACAACATCCTCATCAAAGACGCCGAAAGCCTTGAACTCGGCTACCGGGTCAGCGCCGTGGTGCTCGACAAAACCGGCACCATCACCCAAGGCAAACCCACCGTGACCAACCTACACTGGGAAACCCCCGATGCCCAGGCGCTGCAACCCGTTTTGCTGGCGCTGGAAGCTCAGTCGGAGCACCCGCTGGCCGAGGCAGTCGTGCGGTTTCTGAAAAAAGAATCCACCAGCGTGGCCCCGGTCGAAGGGTTTGAAAGCCTGACCGGGCGCGGCGTAACGGCCCGTTGGCAGGGGCAATCCTACGTGGTGGGCAACCAGAAGCTGCTCGCCGAGCGGGGCATCGAACTGCCGACCCAGGCCCGTGGCGAGGCCGAACGCTGGCAGACCGAAGCCAAAACGGTCGTGTTTTTTGCCAATGAAAAACAAGTTCTGGCGGTGCTGGCCATCGCCGACCCGGTGAAGGCCACCTCGAAGGCGGCGGTCGAAGCTTTGCAACGCCGGGGGGTCGAGGTGTACATGCTCACCGGAGACAACCCGCAAACCGCCTCGGCAGTGGCCGGTCAGGTGGGCATCCGCCATTTCCGCGCCGAGGTGCTGCCCGCCGGCAAAGCCGCCTTCGTGCAGGAATTGCAGGGAAAAGGCAAGGTCGTGGCGATGGTCGGCGACGGCATCAACGACTCGCAGGCCCTGGCCCAGGCCGACGTCAGCGTGGCGATGGGCCACGGCTCGGACATCGCCATGGATGTGGCAAAAATGACGCTCATCACCTCGGACCTCGGCCTATTGCCCAGAGCTTTGCGCCTCTCGCGCCGCACGGTGCGGACCATCCGGCAGAATTTGTTCTGGGCCTTTATTTACAATCTCATCGGCATTCCGATTGCTGCAGGGCTGCTGTATCCGGTCAACGGATTCCTCCTGAACCCGATGCTGGCCGGGGCGGCGATGGCGCTCAGTTCGGTGTCGGTGGTGACCAACAGCCTGCGGCTGCGGTCGCTGAAATTGTAAACCCTTTTTCTTTTTACGCTTAACTTTTTCGATTCATGGAAACGCTCAAATTCAAAACGAACATCAAATGCGGCGGCTGCGTGGCTACCGTCACCCCTTCGCTCAACGCCGTGGAAGGCGTGGAATCCTGGCAGGTGGACACCGCCAACCCCGATAAAATCCTGACCGTGGAGGCCAAAACCGCGTCGGCTGCCGACGTAAAAAAAGCCGTCGAGGCGGCCGGGTACAAGGCCGAGTCGCTCAACTGAGTAGGCTTGCCAACGAAAAAAGGGAGTGCTTTCAGCGCTCCCTTTTTTATTTAGAAACCACCGATACGTTACTCCGTGTGCTCGTGATGGTGTTCGCCGTGCCCTTGCATCTCCAGGTAATTTCCCTGAGGCCCGATTCCTTCCAGGTGAACAAGTTGGGCACCGTGGTGAGCGGCCAGTCCCACCGTGGTTGCCGCCGCTCCGAGAACCAAAAACACCACCACTTCGGCCCACCAGCGCCCCCGTAGCCAGAACAAGCTCGCCCCCTTCAGGACAACCCCGGCCAGCGCCAGCCAAACCGTGTAGGCGGCGTAGGCTTCGTGTTCGGCCAACCACTTCGCCGCGCGCGGGCTGATGTCGTCGGTGGTGTGCGGATGAACGTAACTGCCCGAAATGTAGGCCCCCAACAGTCCAAGCCCCACCAAGCCCAACGTGACCCACCCCAGTTCGCGTTTTAACGTGAACAACCCGATTAGTTGACTAAACGCCGCCAGTATCAGCAGCACGATGGGAAAATGTACGACCAGCGGGTGCAGGGAAGGAAATTCGGACAGGGTGGCATCGCGGTGGGCGGCCCGCGTGGAGTCGGTTGACAGGGAGGGCATTTGCTGGAGCGTTCGGTGAAGCCGTTCCTGCGCGGCTGGTTCCTTTTGCTTTTTGGCGTGGGGTTCGTCTCCGTGCGCCAAAAGCTGCAAGGAAATTAACCCCGCTGAAAAGAGCAAAATCAGAAATTTAACACCGGACGACAGGACGTTCCGGGCTGAATGATGCGGGCAATTTTTCATACCATTTGGCTACTAAATCTTGATGTTGCCGGAAAGGTATGGGACGGTATGGTTCACTTAAAAATCAGGAGCCGTAAAGCCAAAAATGTTGTAAATGATTAATAAAATTTTACAAGTAAACGGTTTATTATCAGTGAAATATATTTTCTTTCTGTCCACAGAAATCCCCACCGCTCCCAGAAATTCTCTACACGTAATGCTCGATGGAGGCAACGTGGCGCAGCGCAGAGCCGAATGGGTTGTAAAATTTTGCGGTTCCGAATCAAGGTGGAACGACCGCACGTCCTTTGCAGGAGACGTTAGCCGAAAACGTTTGGCTTTCCCCTGCTTTTTATGCTTCGATTTCTGCTTCTCCTGCTTCTGCTGTTGCCCACCAGCGTTGGGTTTGCCCAGCATCAACACCCGACGAACGCCCCCGGCCCGGCTCCGTTCGACCCCAAGCGAAGTTCCTTTCCTGAAGTAACAGTGGAGCTTCCTTTTTCACGGCCCCTGGCCGCCCGACAGGTGAAGCCGACCGGCAAACGGGTGGAATACGACCTCGTTATCGACGAAAAAGAGGTAAACATCTCCGGCAAGCCAACGAAAGGCCTGACGTTGAACGGCGCTATTCCCGGTCCCACGCTCCGGTTTACGGAGGGCGACGTGGCCGTCATTCGGGTTCACAACAAGCTGGACACCGAGGCGTCCATCCACTGGCACGGCATCCTGCTGCCCAACGAACAGGACGGGGTGTCGTACCTCAACACCCCGCCCATCGAGGCCCACAGTACCCACACCTTCGAGTACCCGCTCGTGCAACCGGGCACGTACTGGTTTCATTCCCATACCGGCTATCAGGAGCAATTGGGCGTGTACGGCTCCATGGTCATTCAACCCCAGAAGATTACCCACCGGGCCGATGCCGAACTGGTGCTGGTGCTTTCGGACTGGACCAACGAGAATCCCGCCTACATTTTGAAAAACCTGAAACGCCGCAACGAGTGGTACTCCATCCGAAAAGGCACCGCCCAGAGCCTCGACCGCATCCTGAAGAATCGTGCGCTGGGGGCGTATTTCCGGCAATCCCTCCAGCGAATGCCGCCGATGGATTTGTCGGACGTGTACTACGAACGGTTCCTCATTAATGGCCGGGACACCACCAGGTATCCCGAATTCAAACCGGGTCAAACTGTGCGGCTGCGGGTCATCAACGCCGGGGCATCCACCTACTTTCACCTCAACTTTGCCGGTGGGCCGATGCGCCTGATTGCCGCCGACGGCCTGGACGTGCAGCCCGTGGAGGTGGACCGGCGGCTGATTGCCATCGCCGAGACGTACGACTTTCTGGTGACCATTCCCACCACTGGCGGAGCCTTCGAGGTGCGGGCCACCGCCCAGGACGGCTCGGGCTACGCTTCTGCCTGGCTGGGAACGGGCCGCCCGGTGGCCGCTCCGGCCATTCCCCGGCCCAATTTGTTTGCCCTGACCAAATCCATGAACAGCATGGGGATGGGTTCGATGGCCCTGGGCAAACTAAAACTCAACGGTCCCGATACCACCAGCCAGGGCGTGCGGCTGGCCCGCAATCTGGGCGAACTTGCCCCGCCGTCGGGGGCGATGGCGGGCATGAATCACGGGCAGATGCCCATGCCCGGCGCGGGACAACCGGCCCCCAAAGCCGACAAACCAGCCCCGCCACCCCGACGGGAAACGAATGGGTCGGATGCTCACCAAGGGCACACCATGCCCGGCATGAAAGCGGACAAAGCACCCACTCCGGCGACAACCGGCCAGCACGAGGGACACGGCACGCCCAAACCTGAAGCCAAGCCCAGCCTCCATCAAGGCCACGACATGAGCGGAATGCAAACCCCGCCTGCGCAGGCCGCGGGGCATGACATGGCCGCCCCTGCCCGCGCATCATCTGAACCGATGCAGGGAATGAACCACGCCGGGCACGGTGCCGGGCCGGGCATGGGCGGCATGAGCATGATGGATGAGTACAACACGATTGATTACGGCATCCTGCGTTCACCCTTGCCGACCACCCTGCCCGCCGACCGGCCGGTTCGCGAAGTGCCCCTGATTCTGTCGGGCAACATGTACCGCTACATCTGGGGATTCAACGGGCGCACCCTGTCCCGCGCCGACATGATTCAAATTCGCCGGGGCGAAATCGTGCGGTTCCGATTCATCAACCAAACCATGATGCTGCACCCCCTGCACCTGCACGGGCATTATTTCCGGGTGTTGAACGGCCAGGGCGAGTATTCGCCCCTCAAGCACACGGTGAACGTGATGCCGATGGAAACGGTCGTCATTGAATTTCTGGCCGATGAAGAAAAAGACTGGTTCTTCCACTGCCACCTGCTTTACCACATGCTGTCGGGAATGGCCCGGGTGGTCAGTTACGGGGACAAACCGGATTCGGCCCTGGCCAAGATTCAGCACCTGCACACGCGCGACATGCGTGACAACCAACCCTTCGTGTGGGGTTTTCTCCAGGTTGGCTACCCGCTTAATTACTATTCGTTTACGATGTCTAACAACCGAAACGCCCTCGTCAGCGGCGGGGACCACGACTGGCGGACCAACAGTTTTGAAATCGATTTGGACTACGAGCGGTACCTGTCCGACTGGCTGCGGGTGTTCGCCGGGGTGGACGCCGGGAACGAAGAGTTTCTTCGCCGCGTCCGGAGCGAAGGAGACCCCCAAAACGCGCCGGACGGAACGCGGAGGATTCTGCGGCCGGTGGCGGGCATCCGCTACGTGCTGCCGTTGATGATTGACTCGGAAATCAAGGTGGATACCCGCGGCAACGTCCGGTTTCAGCTTTCGGGTCAGCAGCCCCTTTTCCCGCGCCTGGAGCTACAATTTCAGGGGCAGTGGCTCATCGGGGGCTACACGCGGGCGCACCTGAATTTGCAGTACATCGTCACCAAAAACCTGTTCATTCACACCGATTACGACACCCGCTACCGCACGGCCGGGGCCGGGTTGGGGTATAATTTTTAAGCAAACAATCCCGCTCACCGAAGACGAAAAAAGCCACCCGTGAACGCACGGGTGGCTTTTTCATGAACGGCCGGCCGGTTGCGTCAACTCTTGAGCTTTTTCTGCGCGGCCTGCAGGTCTTTGAGGTCTTTTGTCTGCTCCTGGACCACCTTCCGGGCCATGGTGCGCATCTTCTCGGTTTTGGCTTCCTTCAAAAACGCGTTCGCCATGTCGATGCCCTGCTGGTGGTGGTCGCTCATCATGGCGGCAAAGTCCCGGTCGGCGTTCCCCGACATGCTGTGCTTGCCACCCTGGTGCATCATCTGCATGGCCTGCTGGCTGAACCGGGAAGTGGTCGCGGCGGGTTTGTGCTCGCCGAGGAAGGCCGTCAGTTCCCCGATTTCCTTTTTGTTCATCGCCTCGATGCGCCCGGCTAATTTCTTCATCTCCGCGCTTTGGGCGTGGGGTGTGTAAGCCTTAACCATGTCAACGGCACCCTGGTGGTGCGTTTTCAGCATCATCGCGAAATCGTGGTCAGCGTCACCGGTCGGCTTCATGGCCATCATCTGGCTCATGTTGGCCTGCATGGCTTTCATCATGGCGTCACCGGCCGCAGCCATGTTGTGGCCCTCGTGCTGGGCCTGAGCAGACAGCGAAAGGAGCAGCCCGCCAAGTAGGGTTGCAAAAAGGAATCGACTCATTTGTTTTGATTGGTTTGGTTGAAAAAAGGCTTAATTCCACGACGAAGGCTGATTCTTGCCCCTGGACTCAGTAATTTTTGTTTTGCCGCAGCCAGGTCTGAAGCTGGTCGATTTCCTTCATCTGGTCGTCAATCATTTTCTGGGCCATGTCCTTCATCTGCTGCACGTCCCCGTGTTCGAGTTCGGTCTGGGCCATTTCAAGGGCGCTCTGGTGGTGGTCAATCAGGAGCTGGGCGTAGTCCACGTCGGCATCGCCGGTCAGGATGCGGATGTCCTGGGCCTTTTCCATTTTGTCCATCGCCATCATGTACTCGCTTTTGGCGGTCTGCCCGGCGGCGTTGGCTTCGGCTTTGTGCGATTGGACGAACTGACTCAACATCGACTTTTCCTGCGTTTGGGCATCGATAACCTTCTGGGCCATCGCACGAATCGTGGCGTCGTCGCCTTGTTTGAGCAGTTCGTTCGAAATGTCGATGGCCCCCTGGTGGTGCATCGACATCATCATGGCAAAGTCGTGGTCGGCGTCGCCGGTCATGGTCATGGCGTCCATCTGCGCGAGCATCGCGTGATTGATTTGCATGAACGCGTTGTCGTCGTGGGCCTGGGGTTGGAGGCCGTTGTCGCGGTCGCAGGCCGTCAAGCCTCCGAACGAAAGGGCCGCCAGCAGCAGCCCGGTTTTGATGCGTCGTTTAAACATGGTTGTTGATGAAGTACGTTGAAATTCTCCGCATCGGAGGAAAAACACATGCCAGTTTGGTGGGTTTGTTTTTCAGGAAAGGGTTCACCAATTTGGTCGCCTTACCCTTGTGAACCATGCTTTCTCCGACCACTTCGCCCGCCTCCGACCTAATCCAACAGTACAAACAAAGCCCCGAACTGGTGTACAACGCCTGGTTCCTGGCCAGCGAGGACCGGCTCAAAGCCTTCCGCACCATCCGTCGCGGCGTGCAGCAGGTCGTCGCCGAAATCCGCGAAGGCCGGTTCGGCAACGATTTCAAAGGCTCGTCGCTGGAAACGGTGCTGACGGCCATCACCGAGCAGAAGCAGGTTTTCGAGGGCGCGGCGCATCCGTTTTACTGGAAACCCAAACTGCGCATCCCGGACATTTACGAAAATGAAGGGAACCAGCGCGCCTTCGGCCAGTTTCTGGAAGCCTGCCTGAATGCCACCCGGGAAGAACACCTGCTGCGGGAAATTACCAAGCTCGACGAGCGCAAAATCAAAGGCCTGGGACCTGCCGTGGCCAGCATTTTGTATTTTCTGCATCCCACGCTGATGCCTCCCTTCAACACGGCCATCGTGAATGGCTACAACGCCTTTTTCAACGAAAAGCGAAAGCTGGGAAGTTGGTCGGAGTACCTGGCCATGCGGGAGGTGATTTTGCGGTTCAACCAAAAGCACCGCACGGACCTGTCTACCGACCTCGGGGCCGTTGCCGGTCTGCTTTTCGAGATTGGCACGAAAAATCTGCTGGTTGGCGAAGCCGTTCAGCAGCTCTCCGAGGAGGAGCGAACCAAACTGCTGCGGCAATACGACAAACGCCACAAGGATGTGCTTTCGGAAAAGGGGGAGGAAGGCCTGCACACCGAAATGCAGTACCACCTGCTGAAAATTGGCAAGGCGCTTGGCTACGATGTCATCAGCGCTTCCAACGACCGGGGCAAGTGCCACGGCGACCAGAGTTTCTCTTTTCTCAGCCTGGCGAAATTCCCTACTCTGGATATCGAGCGCGATACGCTCAACACCATCCAGCTCATCGACGTCGTGTGGTTTGAAAAAGGTACGAACCGCATCGTGTGTGGTTTCGAGGTGGAAAAAAGCACATCCATCTACTCGGGAATTCTTCGTTTGAGCGATTTGGCGTTTTCGTTTTCGGAAAACCCGACGGCGCTGTTTCTCATCATTCCTGACCAGCGGGAAAAAGACGCGTTGCTGCAACTCAACCGTCCGGCCCTGCGCAACAGCCCGGTACGGGTCAGCTACATTTTGTTTTCCGACCTGCGGGCGCACTGCGATGCCCTGTGCAAGTTTGGGGATAGCCACCGGATTTTGGAGAAGATTGCGCGGCAGGGATAGACTGTTTCATCGCCCATAAAATTTCCCTTTTTGATTCCCTGTTGCACCAAGCCGTGGGCTACCTTTGTGATAGTGAAGTGGATAAGCCTCCTTTTGTCGGTCTACCTGCTCGGCCTTTCATTGTGGCCCTGCCAGGACAACCACCCGGTGCATCAGCCGGGAGGCATTTCCATGGTGCAGGTAACCGCAGCCTCGGTGCCTGTTGAGCACTCGCACCATGATTGCCACGATTGCTCTCCGTTCTGCGCCTGTGCCTGCTGCGGGGCGCACCTGAGCGTTCCGCCCACCTTCACCTTCGCCGCCCAACTTCAGGGCTGGCACCTTTTGCCGACCGGCCTTTTTTCGTACGCTTCCCCGATCTGGGTCACGCCTCTGGCGACCATCTGGCAACCGCCGCAATTGGGATGATGCTGGGATTGGTGCGCCCTTTCGGTTCGTAGGGCGTGCCGTTGTTCGTCCGTGACCACACGGACGCCATTTCTCCGTACTCATCCAATTCACGCGGCCATGCACGGCGGATTCAGTTTCTGCTCCGGCCAGAATTCAGCATCCAACGGGTCGTTTACCGGCTGGATGCTTGTCCTGGGCCTTCTTTTTTTTTCCTGCCACCCCTTTAAATCCCAGCCCGAACGGGTCGCCGAGGAAATCCTGGAAACGGTTCGGGCGGGCTACCCCGTCACCGACCAGTTCACCGAGCGTCGCACCGCGCACGCCCCGCTCCTGACGGACGCGCTCTGGCGCAAAAACGGGGTGGCAGCCCGCGATTCCTTCGAGCGCTACAAACAAACCGTGCAGCAACGGGCCGACTTTTTCCCCATTCCGGCGGGACTGCGGGGCTGGCGAAAAGTGGAGGAATCGTTCTTCACCGACACCGTGCGCTTCCGGGACGACAAAATCCTCGCCCGCTGCGACGACCTGACGTACGCCCTGGACCTGCAAGGCCACACGGAATTGTGGACTTTCGTCATGGTCGAGGACGTCCGTTCTCCCGGTCGCAATCCTTGGAAGTGCGGCCGGATTAGCCACCATCCGGACGCTTCGCCCGAAACGCCGCTACTCCGCCTTCCCTAATTTCAGTTCAGCCAACCATGCTTGATTTCATCATTCGGTTTTCGATAAGAAACAAACTCATCGTCGGCATCCTGACGCTGGCGCTGGTGGCCTGGGGCGCGTACTCCCTGACGCGCCTGCCCATCGACGCCGTGCCCGACATCACCAATAACCAGGTGCAGGTCATCACCCGCACGCCCTCGCTGGCGGCCCCCGAGGTGGAGCGCCTGATTACCTTCCCCATCGAGCAAACGATGGCCTCCGTACCCCGCACCGAGGAAATTCGCTCCATTTCCCGCTTCGGGCTGTCGGTGGTGACCATCGTGTTCGCCGAGGACGTGGACATTTACTGGGCGCGCCAGCAAATCGGCGAGCGCCTGGCCGAAGCCCGCACGCTCATTCCGGCGGGCGTGGGCAACCCCGAGCTGGCCCCCATCTCCACGGGCCTCGGCGAGATTTACCAATACACGGTTCACGCCAAAAAAGGGTTTGAAGACCGGTACGACGCCACCTCCCTGCGCACGATTCAGGATTGGTACGTCCGTCGCCAGCTCCTCGGCACGCCCGGCGTGGCCGAAGTCAACAGTTGGGGCGGATTCCTGAAGCAGTACGAAGTGGCCCTCGACCCCGAAAAACTCCGCAGCTACAACCTCGGCGTGGGCGACGTGTTCGCGGCCCTCGAACGCAACAACCAAAACACGGGCGGGGCCTACATCGACAAAAAGCCCACCGCCTACTTCATCCGCAGCGAGGGCCTGCTCGGCAGCCTCGACGACGTGGGCCAAATCGTCATCCGCCGCACCGAAGGCGGCATTCCAGTGCTCGTCCGCGACGTGGCGACGGTGCGGTTCGGGGCTGCCAACCGCTACGGAGCGCTCACGCGCAACGCCGACGGCGAGGCCGTGGGCGGGCTGGTGATGATGCTCAAGGGCGAAAACTCCAGCGAGGTGGTCCGGCGCGTGCAGGCCCGCGTCGAGCAGATTCAGAAAACCCTGCCCGAAGGCGTGGTCATCGACCCCTTCCTGGTGCGCAGCGATTTGGTGAACCGGGCCATCGGCACCGTCGAGCGCAACCTGATTGAAGGGGCGCTGATTGTCATTTTCGTGCTGGTGCTGTTTCTGGGCAACTGGCGGGCTGGCCTCGTCACGGCTTCGGTCATTCCGCTGTCGATGCTGTTTGCCGTTTCGATGATGAACGTGTTCGGCGTATCGGGCAACCTGATGAGCCTGGGGGCCATCGATTTCGGCCTCATCGTTGACGGCGCGGTCATCATCGTCGAGGCCTGCCTCCACCACCTGGCTCTGCTGCCCAAAAATCGCCTGACCCAGGCCGAAATGGACGAGGAGGTGTACCAGTCGGCCGCGAAAATCCGCTCCTCGGCGGCCTTTGGCGAAATCATCATCCTCATCGTGTACCTGCCGCTGTGGACGCTCTCGGGCATCGAAGGCAAAATGTTCACCCCGATGGCGCAGGTGGTCAGTTTCGCCATTTTCGGCGCGTTCATCCTATCGCTGACCTACGTGCCGATGATGACGGCCCTGGCCCTGAGCAAGGACGTGCGCCATAAGGAAAATTTCTCCGACCGGATGATGGCTGCCTTCCACCGGCTCTACCAACCCGCCATCCGGGGGGCGTTGCGGGTGAAGGGGTTGGTGGTCGGGCTGGCCGTGGGGCTGCTAGCCGTGGCCGTCTGGCTGTTTACCACGCTGGGCGGCGAATTCATTCCCACCCTCGAAGAAGGCGATTTCGTGGCCGAAACCCAGCTTCTGACCGGCTCCTCGCTTTCGCAGACGGTGGACAAAGTCACGCAGGCGTCGGACCTGCTGATGAAGAAGTTCCCGGAGATCACGCAAGTCATCGGCAAAATCGGCGCGGCGGAAATTCCCACCGACCCCATGCCGATGGAATCCTGCGATTTGACCATTAAACTCAAGCCCAAGGCCGAGTGGACTTCCGCCGAAACCCGCGAGGGCCTCGCCGACGCGATGACCGAGGCACTGGAAGCGATTCCGGGCGTCAACTTCGGGATTTCCCAGCCCATCCAGTTCCGCTCCAACGAGTTGATTTCGGGCGTGCGGCAGGACATTGGCGTTAAAATATTCGGCGAAGACCTCAACGAGTTATCCCGTCTTTCCAACGAAGTGGCCGCCCTAGTGGGCACCGTTGAGGGGGCCACGGACCTGTACCAGGAGCGCGTGGTGGGCTTGCCCCAAATCATCGTTTCTCTGAACCGCGCCCGCATCGCCCAATTCGGCCTCGACGTCGAAACCATCAACCGCGCCATCAGCACGGCGTTTGCCGGGGAGGTGGCCGGGCTGGTGTACGAGGGCGAAAAACGCTTCGACCTGGTGGTGCGGTTTGCGGGCCAGAGCCGCCAGCGCCTCGAAGACGTGCAGAACCTCTACGTCACCGCGCCCGACGGCAACCACGTGCCGCTTTCGCAGGTGGCCGACGTAGCGCTCAAACTCGGTCCGAACCAGATTCAGCGCGAAGACGCCAAGCGGCGCATCATCGTGGGCTTCAACGTGCGGGGCCGCGACATTGAAAGCGTGGTGGAAGAACTACAGCAGAAAATCAGCGCCCGCGTGAAGTTCCCGCCCGGCTACTACGTCACCTACGGCGGGCAGTTCGAGAATTTGCGCGAGGCCACGGGGCGGCTCGCGGTGGCCGTGCCGGTGGCCCTGCTCTTGATTTTCACCCTGCTCTACTTCACGTTCGGCTCCATCGGGCAATCCATCCTGATTTTCACGGCCATCCCGATGGCCGCCATCGGGGGCGTGTTCGCCCTGCTGCTGCGCGGGATGCCGTTCAGCATTTCGGCGGGCGTGGGCTTCATCGCGCTCTTCGGCGTGGCCGTGCTCAACGGCATCGTGCTCATCGGTGAATTCAATTTCTTAAAAAAAGAAGGCGAAACCGACCTGCACGAAATCATTTTCAAAGGCACCCACACCCGCCTGCGGCCCATCCTGATGACCGCCCTGGTGGCCTCGCTGGGCTTTTTGCCAATGGCCCTCTCGCAGGGGGCCGGGGGCGAGGTGCAGAAACCCCTGGCCACGGTGGTCATCGGCGGGCTGGTCACGTCCACGCTGCTGACGCTCTTCGTCATTCCGGCGCTGTATTACTACTACGAGCGGCGCTTCGGGAAGGTGAATAAAAAAGCGGTCGCGGCGGCGCTCCTCGTGCTGACACCGTTCCTGGGTCAGGCCCAGACGCCCCTCACGCTCGACGAAGCCGTGCAGACAGCCCTGCGCCGCAACAGCGGCGTGGAAGCCGCCCGGCGCGAACTCGACGCCAGCCGGGCGCTGCGCGGCACGGTGCGGGAAGTGCCTAAAACCGACGTCACGGCTCTGCTCGGCCAGTACAACAGCTATAAATTCGACCAGAACCTGACCATCAGCCAGACCTTCCCGGCGGCGGGCGTGTTCCGGGCGCGGGGGCAGGTGGCCGAGGCCAACGTCCGCGGCGGGGAGTTGGGGGTGGCGCTGACCGAACTCGACCTGGCCTACCAGGTGAAAACGGCCTGGTACGAGGATACCTACCTCAACAGCCTCCGCGCCTTTCTGGCCCGGCAGGCCTCCCTCTACGGCGCGTTTCTGCGGGCAGCGCAGGTCCGTTTCCGCACCGGCGAGACGGGTTCGCTCGAACAAACCATCGCCGAAACCCGCCTGCGGCAGGTGCAAACCCAGCGGCGGCAAAACGAGGCCGACCTCGCCGTGGTGCGCCGCCGCCTGCAAACCCTGTTGCAAACTGACGGCCCTCCTCCGCTGCGGACCGACAGCCTGACGGCCCGGCCCCTGCCTCGGGTGGACACGGCGGCTTTTTCGGCCAACCCCCTGCTGGCTTTTTACGCCCAGCAGGTGCGCATCGCCGAGGCCGAAACCGCCCTGCAACGCGCCAGCCGTCTGCCCGATTTCACGCTCGGGTACTTCAACCAGAGTCTGATGGGCACGCCCAAGCCGACCAACTCGACCGACCTCGCCACGGCCTTCGACCGCTTCCACGGCGTGCAGGCGGGCATCAGTATTCCGATTTTCGGCAAACCGTACCGGGCACGAATTCAGGCCGCCGAACTGACCCGCCAGGCCCGGCAAAACCAGTTGACGCTCCGGCAACGCACGCTCGAAGGCGACGTGGCAGCGGCCCTGACCGAGGCGGGCAAGTGGCGTGAATCGCTCGCCTACTACCAGTCGGCGGCCCTGCCCCAGGCCGGGCAAATCGTGCGGCAAGCCAACCGGGCCTACACGGCGGGCGAAATCGGCTACGTCGAATTTCTCCAGGCCATCGGCACGGGCAACGAAATCCAGATTGGCTACCTACAAACCCTCAACGACTACAACCAGGCGGTGCTGCGGCTCGAACAGCTTCTCGGCATCCGGTAATTCTTTTTTTCCATGAAACGACTCCCCCCTTTCCTTCCCTACCTGGTTGCCGCCCTGTTCGGGTTCGGCGGCCTGACCGGCTGCGGTGCCGACGAAAAACCCGCCACCGAAACAGAGCAGGAAGCCCCCAAAGCCGAGGCCCACGCCGAAGGCGAAGGCGGCGACGAACACGACCACGAAGGCCACGAGCACCACGAAGGCGAGGAAGACGAAGTGGAACTCGGTCAGGTGCAGTACCAGGCGGCGGGCATCCAGCTCGGCGGCGTCGAGCGGCGGGCCTTGTCGGGCGTGCTCACCGTCAACGGTGTGCTGTCCATGCCCCCTCAGCAGCGGGTCAGCGTCACGTTTCCCTACGGCGGCATCGTGCGTTCGACGCCCGTGCAGGCGGGCAAGTGGCTGGAGCGCGGCCAAGTGGTGGCCACGCTCGAAAACCCCGAGTTCGTTACCCTCCAGCAGGAGTACCTCGACGCCCGCAGCCAGTTGGAGTTTCTCGAAAAAGACTACCAGCGCCAGCGCGAACTGAGCCGGGAGAACGTGAGCGCGCTCAAAAATTTCGAGCGGGCCACGGCCGATTTGGGTTCGCTGAAAGCGCGGGTGGCGGGCCTGGCCCAGAAACTGGCCCTGCTCGGCCTCAGCCCGCAGGCCGTCGAGCGCGGCATCGGGCGCGTCGTGTCGGTGAGGGCACCGGCCAGCGGGTACGCCACCGACCTGAACCTCAACGTGGGTAAGGCCCTCCAGGCCAACGAGGTGCTTTTCGAGCTTTCCGACACCCGCTACGTGCAGGCCGAACTGACCGTTTTTGAAAAAGACCTCGGTCGCCTGGCCGTGGGCCAGCGGGTGCGCCTGCGGCTCGGGAGCGAGGCCCGCGAACGCCTGGCCACGGTGCAGCTCATCGGCCGGGAGATTTCGCCCGACCGGAGCGTGAAGGTGCTGTGTCGCCTGGCCCAGCCCGACCGCTCCCTGCTGCCGGGCACTTACCTGACGGCCCAGGTGGAAGCCGGGAGCACCCAGGTTCCCGCCCTGCCCGAAGCCGCCGTGGTGCGCGCCGCCGACAAGCAGTACGTCTTCGTGGCCGAGGAACCCCACCGCGAGGGAGAGGAAACCCACTATGCTTTCCGGCGGGTGGAGGTGAAAACCGGCCTGGCGCAGAATGCCTACGTTGAGGTGGTGCTGCCGGGCGGGTTTGACCAGTCGGCCCGCAACGTGGTCGTCAAAGGGGCCTACGATTTGCTTTCCAAAATGAACAACAGCGAACACGGGCACGCCCACTGATTTTTCCCACCATGAACGAAATTCTTGTCGGTTCCCTCGTCCTGAGCGTGTTGCACGCCTTGATTCCCAGCCACTGGTTGCCCTTCGTGACCATCGGTAAAACCGAAGGGTGGAGCGAAGGCCGCACCCTGACCGTCACGGGCCTGGCCGGGCTGGCCCACACGGTGAGCACCACGTTGCTGGGCCTGCTGGTGGGCGGGGCTGGGTACGCGCTTTCCGAAAATTACCACGAATTGGCCGAGCGGGTGATTCCGGCCGTGCTGCTGGTACTGGGCTTGTGGTACCTCATGCAGCACCTGCGGCATTCGCACGCCCACACCCACGTGGACGCGGGAAAAATGCGGGGTAAATCGTTCACCGCGCTCCTGCTCTCGCTGTGCCTGGGGATGTTTCTTTCCCCCTGCATGGAAATCAACGCGTACTTCCTGAGCGCCGGAGCGCTGGGCGTCGCGGCGCTGGCGACGGTGGCCCTGATGTACAACGTCGTCACCCTGGCCGGGATGCTCGGCATGGTCTGGCTGGGCAGCCGGGGCCTAAGGCGGCTCAACGCGCACTGGTTCGAGCACAACGAAAACCTCATCACCGGCCTGACGCTCGTTGCGTTGGCCGTGTTCAACTCTTATTTTGAATTCTGACATGGCTGAAAAACCGCTGAATCCGACCTCACCCCCCGCCTCCGTTCCGGTGACGGAAATAGCCCGGCAGGCCAACGAACCCGCGCACGGCGAGCCCGACCACGACCATTCCCACGACGACGAACGCCCCGGCACGGCCGTGGCGGTAACGCAAACCCAGGAAAGCATCCTGAAAAGCAACTGGGCGCTCTGGCTCAGCCTGGCGCTGCTGCTCCTGTTCCTGGGGCTGACGTACCTGCTGAAAGTGGAGGTGCCGCGCCCCGTTGAGTTCGCGTGGATGGCCGTGGCTTACCTGCTGGCGGGGTACAAAACCATTTACACGGCCTGGCGCAAGGTGCTGCTGCGCAATTTTTTCAACGAGTTCACGCTGATGACCGTCGCCACGCTCGGCGCGTTTTACATCGGCGAGTACAGCGAGGGCGTGGCCGTCATGCTGTTTTACGGCATCGGGGAAGTCTTCCAGGACCTGGCCGTCAACCGCTCGAAACGCTCCATCAAGGCCCTGCTCGACGTGCGGCCTGATACGGTGAACGTCGTGCGCGGTGACGGGACCAAACCCGTGGCTCCGTCCACCGTTCAGGTTGGGGAAACGATTCGGGTCCGGCCCGGCGAAAAAGTGGCCCTCGACGGCGAACTGCTCGGCAGCCGCGCCGCCTTCAACACCGCCGCCCTGACGGGTGAAAGCAAACCCGACACGAAAGAGCCGGGCGAGGCCGTGCTGGCGGGCATGATTGCCCTCGACCAGCCCGCCGACCTCCGCGTGACGGCGTTGTTCAAAGATTCCAAACTCTCGCGCATTCTGGAGATGGTGCAGAGCGCCACCGCCCGCAAAGCCCCGACCCAACTGCTCATCAGCCGCCTGGCCGCCGTGTACACGCCGGTGGTGTTCGGGCTGGCACTGCTCATCACGCTGGTTCCGGCCCTGTTCGTTGCCGACTATTCCTTCAACCAATGGTTTTACCGGGGTATGGTGTTTCTGGTCATCGCCTGCCCCTGCGCCCTGACGGTTTCGATTCCGCTGGGGTACTTCGGGGGCATCGGGCTGGCGTCGCGCCACGGCATCCTGGTGAAAGGCTCGAATTTCCTCGACGTGCTGACGAACATCGACACGCTCGTGACCGACAAAACCGGCACGATGACGAAAGGCGTTTTCAAGGTGCAAACCATCCGGACGGCCCTCGACCAGCGCGAATTCCTGCGGCTAACGGCCTCGCTCGAACAGCTTTCGACCCACCCGGTGGCCCGAGCCGTGGTGGAGGCGGCTCAGGGCCTGGCGCTGACCCAGCCCACCGACGTTGAAGAAATCGCCGGGCACGGCCTGAAGGGCCGGGTGGAAGGAAAAGCAGTGCTGTGCGGCAACCCGAAGCTCCTGAAAAAGGAAGGCGTTGCCTACCCCGCCGAAATCGAAAACGTAGTTGAAACCATCGTCGTGGTGGCCCTCGACGGTACCTACGCGGGCTATTTGACCATCGCCGACGAGGTGAAGGAAGACGCGGCCCAGGCCGTGGCCGACCTGAAGTCCCTGGGCGTGAAAACCGTTATGCTGTCGGGCGACAAGGCCGCCGTCACGCAGGTCGTGGCAAAACAGCTCGGCATTGCCGAGGCCTACGGCGATTTGCTGCCCGAAGGCAAGGTCGAAAAAGTGGAAGCCTTGAAAGCCCAGGGCAAACGCCTGGCCTTCGTCGGCGACGGCGTGAACGACGCCCCCGTGGTGGCCCTGGCCGACGCGGGCATCGCGATGGGCGGGCTGGGTAGCGACGCCACCATCGAAACCGCCGACGTGGTGATTCAAAACGACCAGCCTTCGCGCCTGGTGTCGGCCATCAAAATCGGCAAAATCACCAAGTCGGTCGTCTGGCAGAACATCAGCCTGGCGATGGGCGTCAAAATCATCGTCATGGCCCTCGGCGCGGGCGGGGTAGCCACGCTTTGGGAAGCCGTCTTCGCCGACGTGGGCGTGGCGCTGCTGGCGATTCTCAACGCCTACCGGATTCAGGCGAAAAGCGTGTAGTTCGCTCCCATTTTTCCAATGAACTCAAAAGCGGGACCCATTCAGGTCCCGCTTTTTTTCAGAAATACGTCGAAAAACCCACCTGGTAGCCCGCCGTCCGGGAGGGCGGGTTGCCCAGCAGGTCCCGCTCGCGCAGGTAGCGGTAATTGGCCCGGATGACCGTCGTTGGCGAAGGCCGGAAACTGATGCCCGGCACCACCGACCAAAGGTGGTCGGAAATATTGCCCCCGGTTTCGGCGAACGTGCCCACGTTGTAATCGGCGTATTCGAGCCGCAGGGCCAGGTTGACGACCGCTTTCGACCAGCCCAGCATCCGATGTTTTACCACGGGCTGCACCACGTCGAGCCAGCCCCCCTGCTGCTGATTGCCGAATTGCTGGGAGTAGGTTTCGGGAATGTCAACCCGCGCCCAGACCCACTCGCCGTTGATGAACGTGCCCGTGGGCAGGGTGCTGTTGAAATCCACCGCGTACACGTCCACCCGGCGGCGGCGGTCGAGCGTCAGCCCGTCGTCCTCGAATTTGTTGTACACGCCGCCCATCCACGACAAGCCGATTTCCCCCCATTTCCGCCGCTTGAAAGCCGTTTTCAGGGTGATGAGCGGCACCCCGTTAAAGCTTTCTTCAAAGCGCTCGCGGTTTTCTTTCGTGGCGGGCAGAAAGGTGCGGTTCTGGTTGTTGGCGATGATGCGGTCGTCAAAACCGTTGGTCGCGTAGGCTTCGTAGGCCCAAACCCAGTTGCGTTTGTAGACCTTGCCGTACAGCCCAAAGCCGACGTTGCTCCACGTCGAGGGAATGATGGTGGTCGACGAAATCGGCCGGTCCACGAACTCCCACTTGGGGCCGTCGTGGTTCTGGTTGAACGAGCCGATGGGATTCATGATGATGCCCCCGCGCAGGTTGAGCAGCGGGTGCAGTTCCAAATCCATCGCGGCGAACTCGATGTTGATTTCTTTCGTGCCGTCCTCAAATTCGAGTTCGGACAAAAATTTCAGCCGCCGGTTGATGGTCGAGGCCAGGAATAGCGTCATGCGCCGCATCTGAAACGACAGCCCCTCGGTCACGCCGTCGGTCATCAGGTACTGCGTATTGGCTTCCAGGTACCCGCCCACCGACACGGGCATTTTGCCCATCGTCAGGAAGGGCCGGTCGTAGGTGGCGTCGAGGTTCAGTTTCAACTGCGCGTCCACTTTCGGCAGGGAATCCCGGCCGAACAACTGCGCCATCGCCGCCGTGCTGTCGGTCTGGGCCTGGGCCGAAAAGGCCGCCAACCCCAGAAGTAAAAGTAAACGATAGCGCATGGGTCAGGCGATGTGAATGTAGATGAATTCCCCCTCCGTCGAGACACGGTAGGCCGTCAGGTTGCGCTCGGCGGGGCCTTCGGTTACCTTGCCCGTGGCGTCGTACTCGCTGCCGTGGGCGGGGCAGGTCAGGTAGCCGTCGTGGGCGTTGAGTTCGTTGCCCTGGTGGCTGCATTTCATCAGCACGGCGTTGAAGTCCGTGTCGCTGCGGCGGTAGAGGTAAATGGGAAAAGCCTGACCTTTCAGCTCGACGAGGATAAAGGGCCGGATGCTTTTCTCGCCTTTTTTTGAGACAGCTACAAACTCCGTTTTTTTCACCTGGATGGACTTGTCCTTGATGACGGGTTCCTGGGCGTAGTACACGCTTTTGCACCCGGCGAGCGTCAGGCTCGTCAGGGCCAGGCACGTAGCACCGCACGTTTTGAGAAAATCCTGCCGGGAAATGGGTTGGGGAGAAATTGGATTCATGGCAAACCGAAAGAAAGGTTAGAGGGAGTCGAGAAAGTTGAGGAGTTCGTCGCGCTTGGCGAGGGTGAGTTGTTCGTAGCGTTCGCGCACGGCGCGGGCTTCGCCGCCGTGCAGCCGGATGGCCTCGTCCACCGAGCGGGCGCGGCCGTCGTGGAGCAAAAACAATCCCCCGCCCTGCGAATTGGCCGACAAGCCCAGCCCCCACAGGGGCGGCGTGCGCCATTCGGCCGTCTTGGCGGTGCCCTCGGTGTAGCCGTCGTCGAGGCCCGCGCCCATGTCGTGGAGCAACATGTCGGTGTAGGGAGCAAAGGTTTGGTTGCCCAGCACGGCCACGTCCGAGCGGGGCGTGGTCCATTCGGGCGTGTGGCACTTGCCGCAGCCGATGCTCAGGAAGGTGGCTTTTCCGGCTTGCACGGCGGGGTCGGACGGGCGGCGCTGCACGGGCACCTTCAGTGTACGCAGGTAAAACACCACGGCGTTGACCGTCGAAGCGGGTACTTCGGGGTCGGGGGCTAGGTCGCCCGCCTGCCCCGACACGGCGTAGTTGATGGGGTCTTCAGTGTCGAAATCGCTGGTGATGCCCATGTCCTGCTTGTAGGCGTTGACCGTCTGGTGGAGCAGGTCAATGGCGGCGGCTTTCTTGCCGAACCGCCCGACGTACAGACCGTTCCGGGGTTGGTGAAACCACTGGGCTTTGAAAAAATCCGGCGGGTGAATCCAGTTGGGCACGCCCGAAATTCCGTCCTTGTCGCGGTCGTCGGGGTCGGCGTTGGCCAGAATTTGCTCGTCGGAAAGCGCGCCCAGCAGCCCCAGGCCCGTGTTGGCCGGGGGCGTGAATTTGGAAAACGTCGCCCCGGTGGGCAGCGTTTCAGGGACGTGGCCGTGAATGGCCCGGTTTTGCAACTGGGGTCCGCCCCGGTCGAGAAAGTGGTTGCCGGTCTCGTCGGTCTGACCAAAACGGGTCAGCGTGGTGAAGGGGTGGCCTTTGCCGTCGCCCGCGTGGCAACTGCCGCAGGACGTGGCCACGAAATACGGTCCGAGGCCGGTGGCGGGGGTGAACACCTCGTCGTTGAAGGCCACGTCACCGGCCAGAAACAGGGCGTTTTGTTGGGGAGTTAACTCGCCGATGGGGCCGTCGAGCAAGGCGTCGTCGGGGAGTGCGCCGGGCAGGAGTTTGTTGCAGGCCAGCGTCAGCCCGAACACGCCCACGGCCACTCCCAGCGAAAGGAGTCGGTTGGGTTTCATAAAAAGAGATTGGGGTAAAATGCCTGAGATTTCTGGCAACGCCGAATACCCGAAGCGTGAATGCTTCGGTCAGAGCACCAGAATTGCCGTAAAAAGAATCGGATTCAGGCCTGCACGGGCGGCCCACGCTGAGGGAGGATGCGGATTGGCGCGGAAACCGGCCAGGCTTGCTGTACTAAAAGGGAAGGAGAAGCGAATTCGACAACCGGACGAAGCTCTAGGAAAACCGGCGGTGCATCCGGCAGAAACACCGCGTGACTAATCGCGTCGAGCAGGACCAACTGCCCGTTGGTGTGGTGGTTGGGCTGGTACGGAGGCTTGTTTTTGCTGGGCCAGTACGGGTGCGCGTGGGTGATGATTTGCCCGTTGGCCAGCCGGTGCGCGTGGCGGAACACGATGTTATTGAGCGTCAGCAGGCTAAAAAAAGCCAGCAGGACGCCCGCTATCGTGGGCCGGTTACGCATCAAGAAATTCACGGAGTGGGCAGTGGCTGGGCCGAAACTACATTTTTTCTGTCAAATAACAGAGAATCATTCTGATAAGGGCGTCTCAGTTTGGTGAGGCAAGATGCCAAAGAGATTAAGTTCATCTGGGTGGTTGACATGTTTTAACCCAATTCTCGAAGACGCCACCCCGACCGGGGCCTACAAGGAAGAATCCACCCATGGGAGATTAGGACGGCAAATTTTAGTACCGGCTATTCCGTCCGACGGAGAAAGCCCCTTCCCCATCTCCCAAACTTACCCATTATATGGAAGTCGTACTCCTCCCAGTTAGGCTTCCCGGGGAGGAGCAGAGCAAGCTGACTTACCGAGCCGCCAATGCGTACTGGGCTACTACGGGGAAATGATCGGAAACTTCAATATGGGACAATACTTCACATTTTCGCACTATCCAGTCAGAACTCACAAACTGTTGGTCTATGCGCACGCAATAAGGGTGCCGATTTAAGGTAAAGCCCAATCCCTGGCCAGCTTCTTCAAAGGCATTCCTGAAATTCTGCCTTAGTTTTCCGTAAGAAAACCCGATAGGCATCTCGTTAAAATCCCCACAAATGATAACGGGGTAGCGACTACCGGCAACATACGTTTCTACTTCCAGTAACTGTTCATTTCTATATTCAAAACCTTCTTTCATTCGGTGAAAAGTATCGACCATTTCTGACCAGAAGTAACTTAACTGGCCTTCTCTGAGAGCCTCGACGGCTTGGCTGGTCCGTATTCCCATTGACCAGAGGTGAACGTTCACCACCCGGATGGTATCGGCCCCGTACGCGATGTCGGCGCAAATGAACCCATTGATGTCGGGGCCTTGCGTTCGGTGCCAGATGCGGCCGTACTGAGCGATGATCGGGTATTTGGAAAATAAAGCAAGCCCGGCCTTCCGTCCAGCCCCGAAATCGCTGAGTTGCAGTACGCCGTCGATGAATTGCCAAGTTGCCTCGGAGCTGGGTGTGAATTCTTGAAAACACGCAATATCAACATCAAGCCAAGATTTTCTTCCCGTGGTAACCGTAGAGACTGGCAACGTTTCGCTATTGTAGCTGAGCACTTTCAACGGTCGCGAGTTTTGCCATACCATGGTTGTGTCGGGGGTGCCGACCAGCCGCTTTACGACCAGCAGTGAACACACCAGCCACACCAGTCCGGCCGCTGCGACGGTCTTCTGACCCTTTCGGAACAGGTGAATACTGGCCAGCGCCCCAGCGAACATGGCCAGGGGTAGGCTCATCATGATAAATGCACTCAACCAATGTTTGCTGACCGGATAATAACAAAACGCCGTGGCTACGTAGAGGTAGCCCAGCATCGCATACGCCACGGGGAAGCGGCGAAATGGGTTCAGCAGGTGTTGGTGAAGCCATTTGACGATTGGATTGTTTTTCATGGGATAAGAATCATCACCTATTTTACCTTGAATTGCCCCTCGCCGATGCGATAGCCCTCAGCATAGAGTTCGACGGTGTAGAGGCCGGGAGTGTAAGGGGCCTCAAGATGAAAGATCAGGCTTACCGATTGGTCGTTGTCTTCAAGCATTACCGTCTGGCGGTAAGTGTAGCCCAGCTCGCGCTCATCGGCTCGTAACACGCCACCTACCCCGCTGTCGCTCAGGACGGCACCGTTTGGGTCCAGCAAACGCAGGTAGATATCTTTTGGTCCGCGGGAAGCCAACGGATTCGCTGGAAGGGAGAAGGTGATTTTCAGGCGATCGATACGCGCGGCTTTGTAAACCCCACCCCTGCGCTCCCGGCCATTGTGGGCCAGGGTCCGGATTTCCATATTAACGGCCTTCAGGGCCGAAGCGCGTGTAACTTGATTTTTAAGCTCCTCATTCTGCCTTGAGTAATCGCCGATGGTCTGGGCAAGGGCCTCTTTTTCGCGTCGTAACCCTTCGTTCTGAGTCAGGATGAGTTGTTTTTCGGCTTCTAATTGACGAGCCTGCCCGAGCAGCGTGGTGTTTTCGGCTCGTAGCCGCCGCAGATCGTTTTCGCTGTCCAGAAGAACTTGTTCGTAATCCGAGATTTTCAACAGGTATTGCTGCTCAGAGAACCGGAGATCATATTTTAGCTTTTTTGTGTCCGCATCAAGCTGCCGCCTGATGCGTTGCAGTTCAAGCACATTGCCCCCCAGGCGGTGTACTTCGGCAATCTTGAGGTCGAGAGCCTTAGCGATGGAATCGAGCCGCAGTTGAACAAGCGCGAACTGCTCGACTTTGGTCGTCAGAAGTTTTTGGACCTCCGCTGTTTCGTTGCGTGCCCCGGCAAACAGATATGCCAGCAGGGCCAGCGTGCCGACCAACGTGCCGACCAATACGGGCAGGGTGCCGTGGCGAGGGGAGGGCATTTCCTGGGTCGGAATTTCTTCGGTGTCCATGAGAGTTGGGAAGGAATATCCCAAAACAAGGACATGGGGCTTAAGTCAGAGTTAAATTCACCTTAAAATCCCCTTAACTTTTCCCCAGACTCCGCAGTACGAGCGAAAACGTCGTGCCTGCGGTGTCTGATTGCACTGACACACTACCTTCGTGCAGTTCGGTAATCTGCTTGACCACGGCCAGTCCGACTCCGTGCCCATTGCTGGCGAAAGCCGTAGCATTGCTCCGAAAAAACGGCTCGAATACGTGCGGCAGGTCGGTTGCCGGAATGGGAACGCCTCGGTTGAACACGGTCAGGGCGACGCGCTCTGTACTAGCCTTAAACGTAACAAAACCAGCGTGTTCTGGCGAAAACTTGCAGGCATTGTCGAGCAAATTCGTTAGCAGTACGCCCAGTGCGGACCGGTTACCGCGGACCAGCAGCGCGTTTTCGTCGTCGGGGAAATCGGGAAATGCCAGATGCACTTGATACTCAGGGTGCCAGGCCAGCAACCGAGTTTTTACCTCCCAAAGCAACTCATCCAGTCTAACCGGCTCAAACGTCATTTTATCCGCCAGAATCGACACGTTGGCCAGTTCGAGCAGAGTGTTGGTCAACTGAATCAGGATACGGGTGTCTTCGTGCAGCGATTGCAGCGTTTGCTCGTACACTGCCGATGTACGGGGCTGAATCAGCGCCACGTCAATTTGCGAATTGATTTTGGTGAGTGGATTCTTCAACTCGTGCGATACGTTGGCGATAAACATCTTCTGCACAAACATCGCCTGCTCGATGCGATCGAGAAGCCTGTTGAAGGTCGCCACGAGCCGCCCGATTTCGTCGGCGTCGTTAGGGTGTTCGACGCGCCGACCGAGATTGGCCGGAAAAATGGCATTCACCTGCCCGATGATACTCGTCATGGGTGATAGCGCCCGACCAGCGAACAACCAGCCTACTCCGGTTAGTACGCCAACGGCCGCCAGCACCATCACAATCAGAATTTTTCGCAGGTCAGCCAGGGCATCGCTGCCAGCCTGGTTGATGCCGCTGACCAGCACCCAGTTGCTGCCCATCCGGCCGGTGAGCCGGATGGCCACGACCCGGTATTCCGCCCGGCGCAGGTACAGCGTTGGAGAAGCGGTTTGGAGTTGAGAAACGAACTGCGCGTGAAACGCCGTACCCGCCGGATTGGTCGAGAACAGAAACCCTTTCGTCGGTTCGTTGTACACCGAAATCGTCTCGTTGAGCAGCGATTCCGAACCGGCAGCACTGACAATTCGCTGAACGGTGCTGTCGGTCTGTCCGAGGTCGAAAAGGAGCGTAGTGGTGGTGATGGCGCGGTCCTGAAGTCGCTGATAAAACCGCTTTTCGAGGTAAAGTTTGCTAAAAAAATAAACGCCCAGTGCAAACAGGATGAACAGCAGCGTGACCAGCCCCGCGAACTGGTACGTGAGGCGGGTTCGGATGTTGCTCATCAAGGTAGTAACTTTAAGACGTAGCCCATTCCAATCTGCGTGTGCAACAGTTTAGGCTCAAACGATTTGTCCATTTTTTTGCGCAAAAAGTTGATGTAGACTTCAATTACGTTAGTACCTGAATCGAAGGTTAGGTCCCAAAACCGCTCCGCTAATTCCACCTTTGAGATGACCCGGCCCTGGTGGCGAAGAAAATATTCAAGCAACTGAAACTCCTTAGCCGTCAAAGGTATTTCCTGCCCGGCCCGCCGCACCTGTTTGGTATCGGGGTTTAATTCCAGATCGGCCAACGCGAGCAGGTGTCCGGCGGGCGACGCGCCCGCGCTGCGACGGGTCAGGGCCCTGAGCCGCGCCATCAATTCGCCAAATTCAAACGGCTTGACCAGGTAATCGTCGGCCCCCACGTCCAGGCCGGTAATTTTGTCGCCGGTCGTGCCCAAAGCCGTCAGCATCAGAATAGGAGTTGCCACGTTGGCCTGACGCAGCTTTCGACACAAGTCGAGGCCATTCATCCCCGGCAAAATGACATCGGTGATAATTAGATCATAGGTTGGACGGATAGCCAGTTGAAAACCTAAAACGCCGTCGTAGGCAACGTCGACCTCGCACTGGTGTTCTTCCAGCCCCTGACGGATGCTTTGCACCGTTTTAACTTCATCTTCGATGAGAAGAATTTTCATAAGTTCATTACGTGTGCACGGAGGATAATTTAAGCTATTCCGGCGGTGGGCGGTTTTCTCCAATTACCGAAGGTTGCTTTTAGGAAACTGGACTCGTTCAGGAAACTTTTTCAATTCGTCAAGCAACCCGTCAAGCAGTTGATTTCTGACTGAACTGGTTTCTTTCGGTTCCACCAGATAGCGTACGACGACTTCGATCCAGGTATTGGCATTGGCCCGAAACGAGACACTGGGTTGTTCGCGCACGTCGAGTTCGTGGATGGGCGTCTCTTTGAGTATGTCGCGATACACCCGCACCCGCTCCAGCATTTCTTCTCCGATGGCCTGCTGAGTGAAGGATTCCACCGTAGTGCGTACGAACGCCAGGTCACTTTCATAGGAAATGTAAAAGCTGAGTTCGTTCCAGATGTAGGGAAAAAGCGGCCAGGAATAGTTGATGATGTATTCCTGAAACACCCGTGCGTTGGCGAAGCGAATCAGCCGCCCGCTGGGGTGGTCAGCCGTTAGGTAGTCACCACGAAACTCCCACAACGTTGTGTCGAAATACCCTAGTTCAACCACATCACCAGCGATGGAACCAATCTTGATGCGGTCACCGACGGCAAAAGGGCGGCGGATAAGGATGTACACCCAGGCAAAAAATGAAGCGATCGGGTTTTGCAGGGCAACCCCCAGAATAAGCGACACCACGCCCAGTGAAAGTAGTGTGGTGTACCAGTTGGTGAACACAGTCGTCACAACGATTAGCCCAATCAGCAGCGTCAAAGCCAGCCGCACCACGCGGCGCAAGTTATACTGCACGGCTGGATTGGCTACCCGCGCCCGGATAAGGACCCGAATGAGGCGCTGTATGACCAAAATACCTGCCACCAGGCCTGTGGCCCGGAGAGCTTTGCGAAGCCCAGTTTCGTAAGCACTAGGCCACGCCAACATGCGGATAGTTTGCAGGTAAAAAAGCAGCAGAACTCCGGCAATGATGAGACCATAAGTGAGCAGCGCGATTCGGTCAGCGCGCCGGAATGTGCGCCGTGCAGCCTGGCGAGGCTGAATGTCAGACAGGGCTTGCTGAACGGATGAACTTTGCCGGGGGTCCGTTTTGGGGAAATCAGTCATCGCGTGTTCCAACAATCTTCTTGGCAGAAAAAAGGATTGAAAACCTACTGTCCTTTTTTCGCTTTACTCACTCCGCCCTTTACCAATCTTTTCCCGAACACGCCTGGTGTCGCCCTCCCGGCGTTCCGGTTCATTGCGCGTGTTCTCGGCACGGGGTTCATAGCTAAGGTCAATGAGCATCGGAAAATGATCAGACCCCACCTCGGGTAGTCGTTCGAGGTTTAGTAGGCCGAAATCATCCGAGTAGAAAATATGATCAAGGGGGTAGCGAAACAGGGGGACGTAGGTACTGTACGTGTTGTAAAGGCCCCGGCCCCGACGCGGGTCCACCAACCCGCTGTAGCGCTGAAAGAGCCTGGACGTGCGCGACCAGCCAACGTCGTTCATGTCTCCAGCCACGACGGCAGGGCGCCCGGCATTCCGGATATGCCTGCCCGTAACGAGCAGTTCGGCATCGCGTTCGTACGACCGGGTGCCGGGTTTGGGCGGGCGGGGATGCAGGCAATACAAATCGAACACCTCGCCCGAAGGCAGTCGCACTTTCGTCCAGAAAGAGGGTACATCCGGCTCGACCAAGAATCGCACGTTGGGCGTTATCAGCGGCAGGCGCGAAAAGAGGGCCATTCCGTAAGTGTTGGGCAGAGGAAGTAGTATTCGGTAGGGATAAATCTGATGCAGCGGACGGAGTTGTTCGGCCCACCAGGCGTCAGGTTCGTTCACTAGTATCAGGTCGGGCTGGGTTTGATGCATCAGGTCGATGAACGCAGTGGATTCCCGGTTTTCCATGCGAACATTACACACCACTAGTCGGAAATGGCTTCTCGCCGTCAGGACATTCCCCGCTTTTGCCTGCACCCGCTTCAGCGGGGTGTAATCGGTGATGAAACTAGCTTGGTGGAAAAATGCTCCCGTCGACAAACCAATTAGCCATAGCCAGTAGGGTGGCCGATACCGAAACAAGAGCACCACCGATGCCATAATCAGAACTGCCACCTGAAGTCGGGTGAAATCAAACACGCGGATCCACCAAAACGGAGAAGGAATTAGCGGCAACAGACTGGCCAGTAGACTTCCTATTGTTAGAATAAGCGCGAATTTCCGCATTTCTATACCAGGTTTTGAAAGCCTCTACGACTACAAGCACGAAATGTCTTTGCCTTAGTCGGTTACACCTCTACCGAGTCGTCCTTGAGTACGTCCTGCACGTAGAGCATTTTAACCAGCACCATCACAATGGCAACAATGGGCGTGGCAAGGGCTAAACCCAGTCCTCCGGCGAAAATACCAACGACGAGCTGCGAGATAAACACCAAGGCGGGCGGCATGGAGATGACTTTGTTCTGAATAAGCGGCGTGAGCAGATTGCTTTCGACAAACTGAATACCCATGTACAAAAACACGACGTACAGCGCTTGTTGCGGACCGCTTAGCAGCGCAAACCCCACGGCGGGAATTAATGCTAGGATGGGTCCAAAATTGGGAATGAAAGCCACTATCCCGGCGAATAAAGCCAGTGCGCCGGCCAGTTGAATGCCCAGTGCCCAAAGACCGAGGTAGCTCAATACTCCTACGACGGCCATCGAAAAAACCTTGCCGCCCAGCCAACCCAGGAGCGTTTCGCCAAGCTTGTCGAGCACCTCTCCGGCGCGTTTACGCCCAGGTTTAGGAACTAACATAACCAAGCCCTTGCGGTACACATCGGGTTGAGCGGCAAGAAACGCTCCCAGAAATAACACGACGTAAAAGTTGGCCAACGTGCCAAGCGTCGCCGAAACGGCTCCCGAAAGTCGCCCGAGCCACCCTGATGAACCGCTCTCCAGCAATTTTTCAGGATTTACATCCTGCCGTAACAGCCGCCTGCCCAGGCTGGTTTGCCGTAGCCTGTTTTCGGCGTTTTGGATCACCTCCGGCGCTTTTTCCTGCAATTGGTCAATTTGGTCGCCGATGGACGCCGAGACGAGCCATCCCGCTGCCGCCAGGATGCCAACCACAAAAAAGGCAACTAAAGCCAACGACACCCCCACGGGCCAGCGGGTTTTTCGGTTAAGCCAGCGGGCACCCGCCCTCAAGGGCAAGGCTATCAACGCAGCGGTTAAAATTAGCAAAAGCACGTCGAAGGCCGCTCCCAGCAAACCTACTAAGAGAAGGGCTACCAGGGTAAGGCCGAGTACGATGCAGGTACGCCGGACAAAGAGCGCTTCCGAAACCCGTTCGGATTGATTAGGTTCCATACAATCGAAGGCGTTTAGGATGTTGGAGTACGTTGAATAGTCTTGGTGGATACGACTAATTGACTGGTGATTACCAGACACAAACAAACGCCCCGGAAAATCCAGGGCGTTGTCTCCTTAACCTAATCTTCTCAGAAACTGAGAATTGTCTTAAGAAGAATAGGCCATACACCAATTAATCTATTTCGAGACGGGAATATATATCCGAAAAAGCACCATACAATAATACTGGTAACGCACTATTTTTCGATAAAATAATTACTAATTTGGTGTTTATGAGAAAGTTCGTAAAGGGCAACGATTCTCAATTTGTCCTGTGGAGGTACTTCCTTAAATAAGGACATGGGCCACTTGACCAATTCCAATTTCTGAATAAACACCTTATCATCTTTGTATGTTTTCCGGAGATTTTTTCTTTTAAGTGGCAAAATAGTGGAGTCGATTCGTCGACTGAAAAAGTACGAGGTTGAACTACCATCGCTCGAATGTGAAACGTGTTTGTAAACATAAAAACCATCAGAGATTGATTCGATTTCATACGCAATTCCTTTAATGACACGGTAATCCGTGTTGAATTGTCTGTATCCCCAGTAATCTCCTGCCTTAAGTTTAAAGGTAGAATCAAATGTATTCACGTACAAATTATTCTGATTCATCAGTCCGTATCGGATACGAATACCTTCCCGACGCTTTGTATGACCGAATCTTGGCCTTCTATTCAGAAAATCATTTGCAGTAATATACACTCCATGTTTAGGAATGGTGTCTCTTTGAGAGATAAACGCGCTTTGCTCATCAGGGCATGGGTTGAGACTCCAAGCGTTCATCGAGAGTACCAATCTCAGAGCAAAGTTAGTGATTCCCATGAGCAGGGCTGTTGCTAAGGGTTGAGTTCTACAAATTGCGGCACGATAAACCCCTCCGCTGCGGCTTTCAGCGAATCTCAGTTCCTTCCTGAATGTCTTCGCGGGCGTTGACGACGATGCGGTCGGCGGGGCGAAGGTTACCGAATACCTCCGTCAGGTCACCGGTTTTCTGGCCTTGTCGCACGTCCACGTACCGCGTTCGGCCGTTTTCTACTTTAATGACATACTGACGTTCGGTGGAGGTGACCACCGCCGTGCTCGGTACGGCCAGGGCACCGATGCTGCCCTTCGATTGAAGCGTGATGTCGGCGAACATCCCCGGCATGAGCATCCGGGAGGGGTTGGGTACGTCGATTTCGACCGTTTCGGACCTAAACTGCTGGTTCATGCTGCCCGACCGGCGGCTGATTTTCCCCTGAAACTGCTTCCCCGGAAACGAGTTGACGACGAAGGCGATAGCCTGACCTTGCTGCAACTCGCGGGTGTAAGCCTCGGGCACGTCGACCACGAGCCGCAGCCGGGTTTGTTGTTGGAGGATCAACATGGGCCGGTTCTGGGCAGCACCCACACCGACAAGCGCACCGGGGTGGACGTTGCGCTCGGTGATGACCCCGTCGAAAGGTGCCCGCACGGTCAGGTACGATTCGATTTTCGACATGGCCCGGTAGCTGGCTTGCTCGCCTACCACCGTGGCGCTGTCGGCCCGGACGCGGGCCTCGGCCGTTTCCAGGTCGAGGGCCGACACCGAGCCGGGTACCTTGCTGCTGGCTACCAAACGTTTGTAATGTTCCTGGCTGGCTACCAGTAGCGCCTCGGCCCTCAGGGCTTTTGAGCGAGCGGCGACTAACTGCTCCTGCGCCTCGGGTGCGTCGATCTGCATGAGCACCTGCCCTTTGCGCACCGACGAGCCCCGGTCGACGAATACCTGCTCGACAAATCCGTTGGCGCGGGGGTAAATACTGATTTCCTGAAAAGCCCGGAATTCGCCCGGCAAGTTCACTGAATGCCCCAGGCTCTTTTGCGAAACCGTTCCGATTTCGTAGGCGGGTTTGGCGGTACGTTGGGGCGAAGCCTTCCGCCGAAGTTCGGCGGATTCCGAGGGCTGGCAACCAACCAGCAGGCCCAGGTTCGCCGCAACGGCTATAGTGACGAATGTGAATCGGAACATGGGAGCTTTCATGGTTAATCTTGAAACGAACAGCGGCGGCATAATTAAACTACGTTGGCCTCGGGGGTGGGCACGGTCACTTCCTCCGGCAACAGCGATGGCTCCCGGAAGGGCCTTTTCCCCTGCAACCACACGTACACCTGCGGCACCAGGTACAGGGCCGCGAGGGTCGAGGCGATGAGGCCGCCAATGACGGCCCGGCCCAGAGGCGCCACCTGCTCACCGGCCTCCCCCGTTCCCAGGGCCATGGGCACCATCCCGGCGATCATGGCAAAACTGGTCATCAGCACGGGGCGCAGGCGCAGGCCCGCGCTTTCGACGGCGGCCCAGCGGGCGTCCCGAAACTCCCAACGCAGGCGCTCGGCGTTGGTCACGATGAGGATGGCGTTGGCGACCGAAATGCCCGTCGACATGATGATGCCCATATACGATTGCAGGTTGAGCGTACTGCCCGTCAGCAGGAGTAGCCCCAGCGCCCCCACGAGCACCGCCGGAACCGTCGATAGCACCACCAGCGCCAGCCGGAACGATTGGTAATTGGCCGCCAGCAGGAGAAAAATCACGACAATGGCAATGCCCAGGCCCAGTTGCAGGCTAGCAAGTGTTTCGGTTAGGAGCGACGACATCCCCTTGATTTCCGTCACTAACCCCTGGGGCGGTTCGCCCAGCGAGGCAATCGTTTGTTCGACGGCTTTTGTCGCCGAACCCAGATCGGTGCGGTGAATATTGGCCGACACCGTGACGAACCGCCGTGGTCCGGTGCGGGCGTACTCGCCGGGCAGGGTATCGACGGCAAACGTGGCCACGTCTGAAAGCACGGGGCGGGACTGGCCCGCCACGAGCGGAATCTGCTGGAGTCGGGACAGGCTCGTCATGGCGTATTCGGGAATCTGCACCTGTACCTGGTACGTGTAAGCCGCCCGCTGGTCGAGCCACTGGTTTTTTTCGGTGTACCGGCTCGACGACGTGGAGGCCGTGATCGAGCGGGCGGCCTGCTGGAGGTTCAGTCCCATCATGGCCAATCGTTGCCGGTCGAGGTTGATCCGGACGACGGGGAATTTCAGCGGCTGAATGATCCGCACGTCGCGCAGGGTGGGTACATCGGCGAGTGCCGCCGTGAGTCGGTTGGCGTAGCCTTCGATTTGCTTCATATCGCGCCCGGCTACCTGCACTTCGATGGGCGTGTAGGCACCCTGGCTCATGAGTTTTTCGGTCAAATCGGCGGGTTCAAACGAAAGCGTCACGTCGGGCATCCGTTCCTGCACGGCCTCCCGAATCTGTTGCCGCAGCCGTTCCAGGTTCGGGTCGAAGGCATTGTCAAGTGCCACCTTGATGATGGCGTCGTTTGGCCCGCTCGTACTCACGTACAGGTTGGTGGTGGCGTAGTTGGTGGGCACCGCGCCCACGTAGGCCGACGACACGGCCAGGTTGCCGCCGGTTACGTCGTCGACGAGCGTGAGCAATTCACGGACTTTTTCCTCGGTGCGTTCGAGGCGGGTGCCGTCGGGTGTTTTCATTCGGATGACCAACTGCCCGGAATTGATTTGCGGGAGCATGTCTTTGCCGATGAAATTCAGCCCGAGAAACAGCAGACCGAACACGGTCAGAAAGTAGATCCCGATGACCAGCCGGTTGCGTTTCATCAGCCGCCGCGTCTGGCGCACGAAGCCGTTGCGCAGCCGGTCGAAGCGGGTGGGCGTTGGCTCTTCCGTTTCGTCCGACGCCTCTGGTGCGTGGACGTGGTTTTTCAACAACCAGTTGGACAGCACGGGCACGAGGCTCTGGGCCAGGAAATACGATACCGTCATGGCGAAGCCAATCGACAACGACAGGGGCAGGAACATGGCCCTGGGTACGCCCTGCATGATGAACGAAGGCGCAAACACGGCCAAAATGCAGAGCAGAATCAGGAGCAGGGGCAGGGCCACTTCCTGGCAGGCGTCGTAAATGGCCTGGCGTTTGGGTTTGCCCATTTCCAGGTGCTGGTGGATGTTTTCAATCGTCACCGTGGCCTGATCGACCAACACGCCAATGGACAGCGCCAGGCCCGACAGCGTCATGATGTTGATGGTCTGCCCAGCCAGTTGCAGGCAGAGCACCGCCGCAATGACCGAGATGGGAATCGTAACGACCACCACGAGCGCGCTCCGCCAGTCGCCCAGAAAAAGAAGCACCATCAGGCCCGTGAGCAACGCCCCCAGCCCGCCCTCGAAGAGCAAACTTTTCACCGAATTGATGACGAACACCGACTGGTCGAATTCGTAGGCCACTTCAATGTCGGCGGGCAGGAGGCTGCGCATTTCGGGCAGTTTGGCCTTCAGCCGCGTGACCACGTCCCAGGTCGAGGCGTCGGCGGTTTTCACGACGGGGATGTACGACGACCGGCTGCCGTTGACCAGCGCGTAGCCGGTCGTAACGTCGGAGCCGTCGCTCACCGTAGCGATGTCGCGCAGGAACACCGTGCGGTAACCCTCGGTGCTGACGGGAATCTGGGCGAAGTCTTCGACGCGCTCTTCGAGGGAATTGAGCGTGGTGATGAACGTCGTATTGCCCACCCGGATGTTGCCCGACGGCGTCATGGCGTTGTTGGCCGCCAGGGATTCGACCACTTCGTCGGGCGAAATGTTAAGGCTGCGGATTTTGGCGGGGTCGAGGTTGATGACCACCGTGCGGGCATTGGTGCCGATGGGCGGCGGGGCCGTCAGGCCGGGCACGGTCGAAAACAAGGGCCGGATGCGCGTCACGGCCAGTTCGTGAATTTCCTTCAGTGAACGGGTTTTGCTGCTGAATACCAAATCGCCGATGGGCACCGACGAGGCATCGTAGCGCACCACCTGGGGGGGCAGCGCGCCGGGGGGGAAAAATTTCATCGCCCGGTTGACCTGAATGGCCACCTCGGCGGCGGCCTGGGCCATGTCGGCACCTTCGTAAAAACTGAGCTTGACGATGGTCAGGCCCTGTACACTGCGGCTCTGAATTTCGCGGATGCCCGAAACGTAGAGAAACTGGTCCTGCATTCGGGTCGCGAAAAAACCCTCCATCTGGGCGGGTGACATCCCGCCGTAGGGTTCGATGACGTAAATCGTGGGCGAATTAAGTTTCGGAAAAATATCGATCGGAATCCGCAGGGCGGCCATCACCGAGGCCAATACCAGCCCACCGACGAGCACCATCAGGGCCACGGGGCGTTTCAACGAAGTGGTCAGGAGTGACATGGTTCTGATGGGTTATCGGCGGAACAGCCCGAAAAAGTCGGTGTAATCGTTGGTAGCGTCAGCCCGTTGCAGCCAGACCCGTAAGGCCCGATTGCGGGTTTCGGCGTATTCCTTCTCGACGGTGGTCAGCACCTGGAGGGCGTCAGTCAGTCCCAAAATGTTTTCAAGGCCGTTGTTGTAGAGGGCCAGCCGCTGGCTGTACGCCGCCCGGGCCGAACGAAGGGCCAGGGGTAGTTCGGTCAATTCGAGCCGGAGCACCGCCAGCACCGAATCGGCGGCGTTGAGCACGTTCTGCAATTGGAGTCGTTCGACCATCAACCGACTGGTGGCTTCCTGCACGCGGTAATTTTGCAGGCGGGTCCGGCTCGCAACCCGGCGGAAATCCATGAGGTTGACCGTCGTGGCCACCCCCAGCAGAAAATTAGAACGAGTGTATCCGAGTCCGGAACCGAGGGGTCCGAAGTTGTTCTCGACCGTCAGGCTCGACCCTCGCCCCCAGGCGGCAGCCAGGAGCGAAACACGAGGCAATGCAGCCTTGCGGAGGAGGGTAATTTCAGCCTGTTCGCGGGCAATTTGCCGCTCCTGAAAGAGTAGCAAAGGGTGTGGTAGCGGCGGGACCAGGCCCGGAGTCGGCAAGGCGTCAAGCCGAAGGGTGGTGTCGATTCGGAGTGTCCCTTCGGTGCGGCCTGTCAACGTAGCCAGTTGGGTGATTGCCTCCTGGTGCTGTTCGCGCACCCGCAGGTACGAGAGCTTCGCCCGGGAAAGCGCCACCGAAGCCAGGGAGGAGTCCAGGCCCGGCTTGATGCCATTGCGGACCAGGTTGGTGATGATGAACCGGGCGGTGTCGATGCGGGCTACATTGACCGCCTCCAGGGTCATAAACTGGCCGAGCCGAAGGGCGTCGAGGTAGGTGGCGACAACGGCCTGCCGAAGTCGGAACTGCTCGGTAGCCACACTGGCTTCGCCCACGGCAATGTCAGTGCGGAGGAGGTCATCTTCGGCTCGAAAACGACCAAAATTGATCACTTCCCAATCGGCCGAAGCCAGGGCGATGTTGCCCGTGGCCAGATCCATGCGGTTATCGGCCCGCCGGGCACCGGAAGTCGGCACGATCAGACCCAGTGAAAAGTACGAACCCGACATGCCATTGGCCGTACCCATCGTAACCTGATTGTGCAGCCGGACGTTGGGCATCCGGTTGTCGCGGAGTACCTCAGCATTGGCCCGAAGGGCTTCCAGGGCCGACCGTTGTGCCGCCAGGGTAGGGTACCGCGCCAGGGTGGATTCGATGGCCTCCTCCAGCGTGAGTTCCTGCGCGTGCACCACGAGCGGCGAAACCAAGAGCGAGCTACAAACCGCAGCAACCAGAAAAACGAAACGAAGCATTGGTGTTACTTTAAAACACCGATACCCTTTGCCCCAAGCATCGGTGTTTCAAAGTAACCGGGACACTCATTAGAGAGTGGTTAAGGAGTTATTAGAATTTGGTGAGAAGCCGCTATTGCAAGAACAGCCTGTGTAGTTTGGCGTATAAATTCAGTCTTAGTCCCCTCGTTTATGAACATCCTCATCGTGGAAGACGACGCGGAGCTGACGCAGTTCATTCAGAAGGGCCTTCAATCGGAAGGTATATCGGTCACGGTAGCTTATGACGGCGTCATCGGCCGTACGCTGGTCAATGAGCACCGGTTTGACGTTGTTGTGCTTGACGTCAACCTCCCTGGCTTCAATGGCTACGACCTCTGTCAGTTTATTAAACAGAATTGGCCTGCTGTGCCGGTTATTCTGCTCACAGCACTCGGTAGCCTCGACAATAAAGTTGTAGGATTCGAGTCTGGTGCCGACGACTACTTAACGAAACCTTTTGCCTTCAAGGAGTTGCTGTTTCGACTAAAAGCCCTGGCCCGGCGGCATCCTTCCCGGGCACCGATGCCCAAACGACTGAACCTGCACGATCTGGAAGTGGACACTGAATCGCACCAGGTTTGGCGGGCCGGGCAGCGCATCTCACTCACCGCGCGGGAGTACGCTCTACTGGAATACCTCATGCTTCACCAGGGAAAAGTCGTTAACCGGGTGGATATCCTGGAAAATGTCTGGGACGTGCACTTCAATACAACGACCAATGTGGTGGACGTGTACGTCAATTACCTGCGACGAAAAATCGACAAGGATGCCAACCCGAAGTTACTTCATACGGTATTCGGAGTAGGATACCTACTCAAAGCGGACGCATGAGCATCAAGGAGCGTATTACCATCGGTTTCGGGTTGCTGGTGGCAGCGTTGCTCGTGCTTTTCTCGTTTTTTATATACCAAACCTTCGAGTCGTACCGTCGTGACCTCATGCGTACCCGCCTGCAACGTCGGGCGCTGGCGGCTCAAACGTACTTTCTTAACCGAAAAGAGTTCCTGCGCTCGAGTTACTTCGCCTTGCCGGAGCAGCACGAAATCCTTCTCGACGAACGGAATCAGCGGATTTATGCGTCAATTCAAGACACTGATTATTCGCCTACGCCGCAGTTAATCACCGAAGCTCGTTCAAGACAAGTAGTCTTTGACTACGATAGTCCGCGCTGGCCGTATGCCAAAGAAGGTATCGCGCTTTCGTTCGTTCACCAGAATCGGCAGTACGTCGCCGTGGTCACGGCCTACGATCTGGACGGTCGACAAACGAGTCGTAACCTCCTGTTCATTCTTTTTATCGGAAACGTCGCCTCCATGCTAGTCATCGCACTCGTGGGTCTGGTATTCGCCCGGCGAGCCATGCGACCGTTCGACCATTTGATTCGAGAAATAAACGCAACGACCGTCGATGATTTTTCGTTTCGGCTTACACGGCCATCCCGCAACGACGAGGCCACCTACCTGTCTGATTCGTTCAACGACCTGCTCGATCGTTTGCACAAACTAGCCCTGAGTCAGAAACATTTCGTCTCCTATGCTTCCCACGAAATTCGCACTCCGCTCACGGTGGTGAAGGGAATACTCGAAACATCGCTGGCGTACGATGGTGGTTTGGGTGAAATGCGCCAAAGCATGGAGAAAGCCCTTCGGCGGCTAGATGGGGCCATTGACTTAGCCAACAATTTACTTCGATTGGCAGAAATCGAAAATTTAGCGCCCTCCCAGTTGAGCGGGGAAATCAATGTGGTGGATGTAGTTTTCGACACCATCAATTACTTCCAGGAAAAGTATCCACATCAGGAAATCGAGGTGCAACTCACGGACTCCTTCACCGAGCACAGCACAGGCTTTCGGATCGTGGGCAGCGCGAGCTTGTTGCGGGTGGTTTTGATCAACGTCATTGACAACGCCTGCAAGTACTCCGACTTTAAATTGGTCGGGTTGCGGGTCGATTACATTCCCCGAGAGGTTATTATTGTTGTTGAAGATCAGGGTATTGGAATTCCTGAAAGTGAAGTGAATGAAGTTTTTTTACCCTTGATGAGGGCAACCAATACCGGCGCTGTACGTGGTCATGGTTTGGGGCTAACGCTATCCAAAAAGATAATTGATATGCATCAGGGGAAGCTTGATATCAAGTCCATCGCTGGCGTTGGAACTACCGTTTCTATTCATATATCGACGAGACCTTTATAACCTTTTTTTGATAAAAAAAATATTTTAATCCAGGTTGATATTCGGATTAAGCAATGAAGCCAATTACGGAACCTCTTTTTGTTTCCTATCAAATTTTAGGTCTCGATAAACATAGAATTTATCCCTCCAAATCGACAGGTATGACCTACAGTGAAATTTCCAATTTGTTGGGCAGGGAAGCTAAAAATCTCCTAGGATTTACGTCGCAGACCCTTCCAAGTAGTACCTTACATTTACCCGGACCGGATTTTTTAAACCGGGTTTGGGAACAGTCTGATCGGTCACCGCAGGTACTGCGCAGCCTTGGACAACTTTTCAACCACGGGCGTCTGGCGGGGACGGGATACCTTTCGATTTTACTGGGGGATCAAGGTGTCGAACACTGGGCGGGGGATTCCTTTGCGGCGAATCCGCAGTATTTCGATCCGGAGCATTTTGTTCGTCTCGGTTTAGAAGGTGGCTGTAACGCCGTAGCAACTACGTTCGGGATACTGGGTATGGTAGCCCGCCGATTTGCCCACCGAATTCCCTTCATCGTAAAGCTCAATCACGATGAATTACTTTCCTACCCCAACCACTCCGATCAGGTTAGGTTCGGCTCCGTGAAACAAGCCTGGAATTTGGGGGCGATGGCGGTAGCGGCAACAATCCATTTCGGAGCTGCTGAATCTAAACGCCATATTTTAGAAGTGTCGGCGGCTTTCGAGGAAGCACACTCGTTAGGCATGGTGACCGTCCTCTGGTGCTACTTGCGAAATGAAGCGTTCGATTGGGGGAAGAAAAAGAATTTTCATTACGCTGCTGACTTAACCGGGCAGGCAAATCACCTCGGCGTAACGCTTCAAGCCGACCTGATTATTCAGCGATTACCCGATTTAAATGGTGGATTAAAAATATTAACCAAATCGGAAGATGCCTTTGGAAGGGTGGATGAGCGGATGTATAGCCAATTGGTTTCTGACCATCCGATTGATTTGTGCCGTTACCAAGTGGCAAATTCTTATATGGGGCGCTGCGGACTCGTAAACGTAGATGATTGTCCCGAAGAATCAACGCATCTGCGCAAAAGCGTACGTACTGCCGTCGTCAATAAACGGGCGGGTGGAATGGGGGTGATTTCGGGTAGAAAAGTACTGCATCGTCCATTTGCGGAAGGAGTGAAGTTGCTTGAATCAATTCAGGACGTGTACTTGGAACAAACCATTTCAATTGCTTAACCGACGAATGATTTTCGCATTGGCCCTACTTAAATTAGTCGTTTCTGCTTAGCGGCTCGCCAAACTTGACCAATTGAGGCGGAATATTAAGGGCATGCGCCTTACTATAGGCAAGTACGACCTATCAGGCCGATATCAGGATTTATCCGATAGGATCCTCAACGAATTCGGCTATTTATATCGGATTACGACAGATTAGCTCCTAAACCAACCTGGCTCGTTTTAGTAAGCGCGAAACCCTCACCGGCCTGCTCCAGGCCCAGACGGGCACGCTCTCGCGGGAGCAGTTCGAGGTGCGGATGCACCTGCGGACGGTTGAAGAATCCACCCCCGCCGAGCGCTGGGCCAGCCCGCCGCCGACCTGGCCGCCCTGCAAACGCCCACGTTCGTAAAAACCACCCGAAGCTCAGCACCTCGCTGTTCATCTACGCCAATTCGGGCGCGGAAGTCACCAACCTGGCGGCCCAAATCACCGACCTCGACTACTTCGGCTGCGACGGGCGGCCTTGGGCCGAACGCCTGGGCGGGCAAATGGAAAGCCAGGGCAAAAGCCTGGTCGACCAGGGCCGCCGGTTTGTCGAAGTGGCCAAAGCCAACGGCAAGAAAAGCCTTTTTCTGATTGAAAATCACAACCTGCCCGCCCGCGACATCGACCTGATGAACCGGGGCCTGCCCGAGGTGCTGGCCCTGAAACCCGACCAACTGGCCTACTACTACTACCCCCGCAACATCGGCGACCCCGAGCGCAACATGGCCACGATTGCCCGGCATTTGAGGGCGTTTAAATAGTTCATCGTAGGAGCAAGCGGAACGCCGCCCGGAGTTGCCCCTACGATGAGAATCGTGCTCAAAATTTCACTCCCCATTCCCACGCGCATCCTGTTGGGTTGCCTGCTCCTCCTCGCCGCTGGCCCCGCCCGGCGGCCATCCGCCCGCCCAACGTCATTTTCATCCTCGCCGACGACCTGGGCTACGGCGACGTGGGTTTCACCGGCCAAAAATAAATTCAAATCCCGAATCACGACCGCCTCGCTCGCGAGGGTATGCGCTGCACGCAGGCTTACGCGGGTACTACCGTCTGCGCGCCCTCGCGCTCTTATGACCGGGCGGCACACGGGCTACACGTACATTCGGGGCAATTTCGGGCCGAACCAGAGTCGGGTTTCTTACCCTGATTCCGTTTTCACAATGGCCGAACTCTTAAAGGCGCGGGGCTACGCTACCGGCCTGTTCGGCAAGTGGGGCCTGGGCGAACGGGGCACGGCGGGCACGCCCCTCCGGCAGGGCTTCGACGCCTTCGCGGGTTACCTCAACTAAGCCCACGCACACGACTATTTTCCCGAAAAAGCGGATTTGGCCGAAACGAAGGTCGTTTTTCTGGAAAACAAAAACGGGGGCAAGGGCACCAACACGGCGGATTGGTATTTCGGAAAACTGAAAGACTTCGTGAAAGCAAACCGCAGTCGGCCGTTTTTCGCCTACTTCGCCACGACAAGTACCAACTCGCCGTACGGCCTGAGTACCCGGGCAAACCCTGGCCCGAAGGCCCCAAAATCTACACCTCGATGGTCACGCACCTCGACGACCAAGTGGGCGAACTGCGCCGGTTGCTGGGCGAACGGAATTTAGAGGTCGAGTTTAACTATAACGTCGAGTTTAACTATCAATAGTTCGTCAATCCTAATCTGAGAGGAGGGCACAAAAAAAGGCGTGGTA